>Ga0105243_10004973_pt1 | contig 10422 bp, 11 predicted proteins | sample KBSM34metaG_FD_81525 | JGI IMG/M metagenome (GOLD analysis project Ga0105243, IMG submission 81525) | Miscanthus rhizosphere microbial communities from Kellogg Biological Station, Michigan, USA - KBS M3-4 metaG | ecosystem: Host-associated > Plants > Roots > Rhizosphere > Soil | place...
CGTCCGTCTCGGCGTCGAACTACGTGGCCGGCGGCCTGCCGGCCGGGACGCAGTTCTGGCGCGTCCGCGGCGTCAACTCCGCCGGCGTTCCGGGGGCGTGGTCCGCAACCCGCAGCTTCACTGCGCAGGCGCCTCCGCCCCCGACCACGGTGACCAATGTCGACATCAATCCGGCGACCGTCGCCGGCGGTGACGCGACGAGCGGCACCATCATCGTGAGCGCGGCCGCTCCGGACACCACGGTCGTCGCGCTCTCGAGCAGCAACCCGGCGGTCGCACAGGTGCCGGCCAGCGTGACGGTGCCGACGGGCCAGTTCACCGGGACGTTCACCATCACGACGTCCGCCGTGTCGGTGAGCACGACTGTCACGATCACCGCCTCGTTCAACGGCGGGTCGAAGACGGGCACGCTGACTGTCACACCCGCGGGCGCGCCGCCACCCGGGCCGACGGTACAGCGCCTGGTCACGAGCCCCGACAGCGTGGCGGGCGGCTCGGGCTCCCAGGGCGTCATCACGCTGTCGGGCGCGGCACCGGCGGCGGGTGCAGCGGTCTCGCTCTCGTCGAGCAACACCGGAGTGGCGAGCGTGCCGTCGAGTGTGACGGTCGCCGGGGGCTCTGCGACGGCGGTCTTCGCCATCTCGACGAGCGCCGTCGCCGCCTCGACGGCGGTGACGATCACGGCGACGTACAACGGCACCAGCCAGTCGGCGACGCTCTCGGTCACGCCGGCCCCCCCGCCCGCTCAGACCGCCACGCTCACGGTCACCGCGAGCGGTCGCAGCGGTGAGAGGATCACCTCGAGCCCGGCGGGCATCAGCGTCGCAACGGGCAGCAGCGGGTCGGCGTCCTTCACGGTGGGCACCTCGATCACGCTGAGCGTGTCCAACGGACGCGACGCCATCTGGTCGGGCGCCTGCTCGAGCGGCGGCAACAAGGTACGGACCTGCACGTTCACGCTCGGGGGCGCAGCCTCCGTCACGGCCAACGTGCAGTAGCGGCCCACGCGTTCCGGCCGGGTGCCCTCCCTATGCGGTGGGCACCCGGCCGCTCGCCGTGTCGGCGAAGCGGCAAAGCGCGTTGATCAGTCGCATGTCCTCGACGCTCGTCGCGTGCGTGTCGAGCAGAGCGGGGCTGCAGACCAGGATCGCCAGCGACTGCGCGCGGGAGAGTGCCACGTTCAGGCGGTTGCGGGAGAACAGGAAGCTCGCGTCGCGCGGAGCGTCCTCGCCGCTCGAGCTCGCCATGGAGAAGAACACCATGGGCACCTCCTGGCCCTGGAAGCGATCGACGGTGCCGACGCGTACGCCCTCGGGCACCGCAGCGCGCAACGTGTGGACCTGGGCGTTGTAGGGCGTCACGACGATGACGTCACCGGGGACGATGGGGCGCTCGCCGCGCGCCCCGGTGATGGTCTCGCCCAGGAGAGCGGCGATCTCGAGCCCGATCGCCGCGGCCTCCTCCTTTGACGACGACGCGTTGCCGGCATGCTCCACTCCGAGCAGCCGGAGGCCGGTGCCGGCGCTCGTCGAGCGCTCGGCACAGCAGGGATGCGAGTGCAGGCGGCCGTCGTAGAACTCACTCGAGATGAACGAGCAGATCTCCGGGTGCATGCGGTAGGAGGCGTCCAGGAAGATCCCGCGGTCCTCGGGGATCGTCTGCTCGCCGGCGAGGGCGTGCGCGAGCGCACTCGCGTCCGAGCCGGGCGGGTGATCGCCCTGGACGACCTGGCTGAGCTGGCTGGGATCGCCGAGCAGGATCAGGTTGTGCGCGGACGTGCCGCAGGCGAGCGCGTCGGCGAGCGCGAACTGGCCCGCCTCGTCGATCACGAGGTAGTCGAGCGTGGCATCCAGGTCCTCGCGCGCGAACAGCCAGGAGGTTCCGGCGATGACCTGGCTGTGCGGGTAGAGGCTGCCTTCCTCGGGCTTGATCAGGGCACCGTCGTGGTGCCCCTTGCCATGCCTCGTGCCGGCGAACGTGAACGTCTCTTCGACGGCGGCGGCTTCGATCTCGCTGCAGAGATTGTCGATCGCCTTGTGGCTCAGCGCCGTCACTCCGACGCGCTTGCCTGCGCGCACGAGGTCGATGATGAGGCGCGCACCGGTGTAGGTCTTGCCGGTGCCCGGCGGCCCCTGAATGACGAGCGTGCTGTTGTCGAGACCGTGCGCCAGCGCGCGCAGCGTCTGCATGTCCGTCGTCTGGACGACGGCACCGGCAGGTCGCGTGGCGAAGACCGGCAGGTCGTTGCGCAGGAGGCGCTCCAGGGCGGGAAACGCGCCGGTGCGATCGCGCACGGAGCGCGCGACGCGCGTGAGAGCCTCCTGGTGCTTGGGCATCGCGATCGGACCGTCCGACATGACGGCGGTCGGGAGCCCGTTCGTGCTGTTGACCCCGCGCTTGATCCAGACGATGCGCTCGTCCTCGTCGATCGCATGGACCCTGACGGCCGTGCCGGACTCAGGATCCTCGTAGCTGTCGCCCGCCGAGATCTTGTGGTCCTGCGGCGGGTACCGCATCGGATGTGCGAGTGACCTGTCGACCGCAACCGGATCGCGATCGGTCAGGAGCTCGAGCCCCGCAAGCACCTCGCCGTCGGCCAGCAGCTGCTCCCGCGACATCTCCTTGCGCTGGAAGTAGGCCCACCACTGCTGCTTCGCCGCGCGGCTGTGGTACGCGAGCAACTCGCCCGCGAGCCAGCGCTCGCTACCCTCGGGCTGATCCGCGACGAGCTCCTCGCGCAGCAGCTCGCGCTCGCTCGGCTCGTGAGGCTCCTCTTCGGCCTCCTCCCCTGTCGCCGCCGCGAGCCATTCGACCCCGCCCGGCGCCTGACTGCGCAGCCAGTCGAAGACGGCCACGGTCGAGCGACAATCCTCGTGGTTGTAGCTCTCGATGGCGCGCAGATGGTGCTCGTCGCCCGAGGCGAGGTAGTACTCGTACTCCAGCACGGCATCCGCGCCGCGCCCGACCTCGGCGGTGCGCACGAAGCCCGGCAGTCTCTCGACCTGCTTGAGGCCGTAGCTCTCGAGGCCGATGCGCATCGCCTGCCGGACCGCCTGATGGAGGTCGACGAAAATGTGGCACCGCAACAAGTGGTCGAGCTCGTCCTCGCGGATCGCGTGCAACATGCAGAGCCGCTTGAGCACGCTGACCTCGGCGTGACCGTAGTGATAGACGTGCATCGCGGGGTCTTCGCGTAGGCGCGCATGGATCGCGTCGATGACGGTTGCAACGAGCCGGCGCTCCTGCTGCTCGTCGTGCGCCCATTCGGCGCGGTAGTGCCAGTCGTCGCCGCTGCGGGCGAGTAGTCCGAACATGAAGATCAGCTCGCGGTCGGCCCGCCAGAACGGATCGCCCTCGAGATCGATCGCGAGATCGAGGCGCGACGGCTCGGGAAGTCGCTCGAACCCGCGCCCGTGCTCCATCGGCAGCAGAAGCTCGGTCGCGATATGGCCATTCGAGCGCGTCGCCTCCTGCAGCCGTGCTTGGGCGTGCAGCGTCGCGACCGTACCGGCCTTGAGATCGACGGGCACTGTGAGCACCGAGTCGTCTGCCAGCGCCGCCAGCGTCGCCACTCCCGATGCCTGGAGCGCGACGGCGTGCGCGCGCCGGATCTCGGCGACGTACGAGAGGTCGTCCTTGGCCCGCCACTGCTCGTCGCAGACGGTCCAGAACGGGCACCTCTGACAGGCCTCGCACTTCTGCGCGACCGTTGCCGGCGGCGTATCGACGAAGCGCTCGAGCGACCGTTGTGCGCGCGCGAAGTACGCGTCGAAGTCGCGCGGCCGCAGTGACTCGCGCCGGCCGGAGCCGAGCGCGATGTGCATGTGCTCGGGCGCGACTCCCTGCACCGCCGCGATGCCCGCGCTGTAGAAGCACAGCTGCAGCACATGCGCGGGACGCGCCTCGTTGCGCGCCAGCTTGGTGTCCACCGCCTCGTAGCCCCAGCCGCCGAGATCGGTCTCACGCTCGACGCGTTCGAGGAAGTCGGCATGGCCGCGCCAGCGGCCGAGCTCGAACGTCGCCTGGTAGACGACCGGCACGCCGGTGACCATCGCGTCGCGCGTGCGCGCCGCCATGTCGGCGTAGCTGCCCGCACGCTCGATCGTGGCAATCTCGAGCCCGCGGACCTCGAGTTGCTCGAGGTAGGCGCGCTCGTGCGTGTCGCCCTTGTCTCGAATCATGAGCTCGTATGCGCCGGCGCCCTGCGACTGCTTGCGGTCGCCGCGTGCCACCTCGAGCGCCAGCGTCGTCGCGTGCGCACACCCCAGGTGGCGCGAGAGGTCGCTGGGGGCGAGCGAGAGGATGCCTGAGTCGAGTCTCATGGGAGCGCAGACTGCGCTCCTCTCACTATGGTCGACCGCCCGGCGCTTCGGCGGCCGGCCAGGTACCCGAGCGTACGGGTACCTGGCCGGGCTCTCCCCTAGGGCAGGAACGTAAAGGTCGAGTGCACGTCGTAGTAGCCGGACGGGACCGTGATCACGTCGACGTCACCGCCAGGCGCGCTGACCGTGGGCACGCAATCCGCCGTACCGCCGATGTTCAGGGGCACCGCCGTATAGGCCGGCGTGCTCGAGAGCGCCTGCTGGGTGATGGAGAGCGGCGCCGAGCCCGTGGAGCCGTCGCCGTACTCGCAGTACACCTCAGGGCCACCGGCGTTGTAGTCCTGCCGGTAGATCAGGACGCGCGGGTAGAACGCGGTGGTACCCGCAGAATCAGAGAGCACCGCCGCCTTGACCGCGACCGTGCAGGGCGCGTTCGCCGTCGAGCAGGTGAAGCGGAAGACGCCGCCTGTCGTATCGCCGACCGGCGAGCCGAGCACCGTGGAATACGTCGCCCACGCAGTCGCCGGGTTTCCTCCGCGCGAGACGTTGACAGTCGCGACGCCGTACGACGGATTGTCGTCGTTATTGTCATCGTTTCCGTGGCCATTTCCCTTGTGCGGCTTGTGACCCTTGTGCTTCCAGTTCTTGCCGTTCCAGCCACTTCTGTCAGTCTTGTCGGCGCCGTCCCACCTGTCACCCTGGGAGCTGCTCTGCGACGCCTGGCTCTGCACTGCTGCGCTGCTGGAATCGGTCTTCTGACCGCCATGCCCGTAGTTCGCGTAGGCGGTGCCTGTCGCGCCCACAACTGCCACGAGCGCAGTCATCAGCAGAACCGGTCGGATGCTGGTAAGCATCCCGGTGATCGTCTTGCGCACGGAACTTCTCCTTCGTTCTTCCCGCGGGCTCGCATGCGAGCCGTCGCTCGAGCCTCTGCGGGAGTTGACAGTCACCGGCGGCGCTGCCCTCCTGCATCGGCAGAATCTGCTCCACCTTTAATGCGGTCCGGACGGGAGAACGGAAGGGATATGGTCGCCCCGAGACGCGGCGGGCTCGTACGTATTGACACTCACATTCGCACCCGATGCCTTCGATCCGGTGCACTGGTAGTCCCTCGGGTCAGGAACTCATCGCCGGCGAGTCCTCGCGCTGCACGCGCGCGGGCGTGAACGCCGGCAGGCAGACAGCCACGTACTCGCATGCCTCCAGCGTCGAGTAGCGGATGCGCTCGCCTGCGGTCGTCAGGATCGCCTGACCCGCGCCGACGTCGGTGTGCCCGCCGTCGTGCTGGACTCGCAGCGTGCCCTTCAGCACGACGGTGTACTCGTCGAACGCGGGCGTCTGGAAGGGCTCGTCCCAGTCGGCCGGCGCGCGCATGTAGGCGATGCTGATGGCGTCGGTCTGCGTGTTCACGCTGCCGACGTACTCGTCGATCACCTTGCCGCCGGGCACGGGGATCGAGGTCGGGCTCGGAATCAGGCGGGGCATGGGCGCTCCGGTCTCGGGTTGCGTGCCGCTGGTAGCCTCACGCTCGTGCGAGTCCTGATCATGAGCGATATGGAGGGCGTCGCGGGCGTCACGAAGTGGCCCGAGACCTCGGGCGGCGAAGCGCTCCACGCAGACCGCTCGCGGCTCTACACCGAGGAGATCAACGCCGCGGTGCGCGGGGCGTTCACAGGCGGGGCGACGGAAGTCGTGGTGATGGACTGCCACGGCGCCGGCGAGGGCTGGACGTTCAACTCGCTGATCCCCGACCTGCTCGACCCGCGCTGCGACTTCGTCGTCCAGCAGGAGTGGACGGAGTACACGGAGTTCCTCGAGCAGGGTTGCGACGCGGCACTCCTCGTCGGCATGCACGCGATGGCAGGCACGCCCGACGGCGTGCTCAACCACACCGTCTCGGGCACCGGCTGGCGCAGCCTCGCGTTCAACGGCACCCTCGTGGGCGAGTCCGGCATCAACGCTGCGCTGTGCGGCACGTGGGACTGCCCGGTCCTGCTGGTCACGGGCGACCGGGCCGTCTGCCGGGAGACCACCGAGCTGCTGGGCGACGGCCTGACGACCGTGGCCGTCAAGCAGGGTCTGGGTCGCTTCAGCGCTCGCCACATCGCGCCGGTGAGAGCGCGCGAGATGATCGAGGCCGGAGCCACAGCGGCGCTCTCCGACCGGACTGCCGTGAGGCCCTACAGCCCCGGCTCGCCGTGCGAGATCAGGATCGAGCTCTCGACCAGCGACGAAGTCGAGCGCTACCGGCATCACGCCGTCGTCGAGATCGTCGACGGCCGGACGCTGGTGTCGCGCGCCGACGACTGGTGGACGGCCTGGCGGCAGTTCTATTTCACGTTCTTCCGCGACCTCGGCTGATGGCCAGGCTCGAGCCGGCGCTGTGGTGGGAGGCTCGGCGAGCGCAGAACAGCAAGGCGGCCACGTACACCTGCCCGCTCTGCGGCTACCGGCTGCATGCCACGACCGAGCACATGCTGATCGCCCCGGAGGGCGATGCGAGCCGCCGGCGCCACGCTCACAGCGAGTGCGTGCTCGCGGCGCGCAAGCAGGGCCGGCTGCCGCTGCGCGAGGACTGGCTCGCGACGCAACCGCGACCGCCTTCGCTGCTGAGTCGGTTGCTGAGACGATCCGGGCGCGTCAGCGGCTGACTCGCCGCACGGCGACGCGCGAGCGGTTGCCGGCTCCGTCGATCGCGACAGCGCGCACGATGAAGCTCCCGGAGCCGAGCGGCGGCGTCCGGAACGCGCCCCGCCGGACCCGGGCGTCGATCAACCGCCCGGCGGCGCTGGCGCAGGCCAGCACCGCGAAGCGACGGCCGTTCCAGGCCTCGCATCGCCCTCCGGCGATGCGCTCGATCCCGAGCAGGACGCGCTGGACCCCGCGCCCGATGGGATCGTCGATCGCGGCGCCGGCGACGCGGCGGCACGCGCCCGCGCACCTGAGCGTCACGGCGGGTCGCTTCACATCGGCGATCGGGCACCTCGCGGCGATGCGTGCGACGGCGACCGCGGTTGAGCCGCTCTGAGAGCTTCCGCCGATCACGATCGGCCCGCTCGCGGCCGTGCCGCTCAGGACGAGCGCGCCATCGGGGCCCGGCGCGAGCGACTCGAAGCCGCCGGCAGCGCTCGTCGCGCCGACGGAGACCGGTGGGATGCCGGTGCCGCGGAACGTGCGATCGAGCCGGCCGTCCGGGCCGAACCGCCGCACGCCGTCGTTGCCCGACAGCAGCAGATCGCCCTGGCAATCGAGCACGCCCGCCGTGGGCGTCGCGCCGGCGACCAGCTCGCCCGCGCTGCCGAACGTCTCGTCCAGCGTTCCGCCGGGCCTCAGCCTGGCAGCGCTCGCGATGCCTCCCGTCCGCGCAGTCCAGGCCCCGAACACGACGATCTCACCCGAGCCCGTGACGCCAACACTGGGCGCTCGACCCTGTAGCGAACCGAGCACCGCCATGCCGGCGCTTCCGAACGAGCCGTCCAGCGCCCCCGCCGCTGTGACACGGACGACCGCGGCAGCGACGTCCCCCGGGAAGGCCACCGTCGTCGCGCGCCAGATGCCGAGCACGATGCGGCCGCCGCGGTCGATGGCGACGGCGTGCGTGCTGGCGAACGTGACACCCGCGATCGGCAGCTGGAGAAACCCGCCGGAGGCGAACGACGCATCGGGCCGGCCGTCGTCGGCGATCCGCGCCACGACCGCGATACGGCCGAGACTGGTGCCGTACGGCGGCGCGCCGTCGACCGCGCCCGCGACGACGATCGCCGAGCCTGTGATCGCGACGGACTTCCAGCCGCCCGGCAGGCCGCCGTAGGCGCCCTTCGCCACCAGAAGGCCGGCGCTTGCGAACGCCGGGTCCGGCGTGCCGTCCGCGAGCAGGCGCGCGACGGCCGGCACGTCGTCGTCGACCTCGCCGGCGACGACGATGCGTCCCTGGCCGTCGAGCGCGATCGCCTCCGCGCGCGAGGTGGCGTACTGCGCCGGCGGCGTGATCGTCGCGACGCCGCCGCTGCCGAAGGACGTATCGAGTGAGCCATCGGGCAGCAGCCGGAGCACCGCGGCGCGTGTATGCAGGAGCGAGCCGTCGTCGAGGGTCGCGCCGATCAGGACGCGTCCCTGCGCATCCACGGCCACGCCCGCGCCGGAGGAGAACCGCGCCGGCGCGAACGACACCGAGCCGCCCGAGCCGAACGAGCGAACGGGCCCGCCGTCGGCCGCCGCGCCGACCGGGCCGAGCACGAGCAGTGCCAGGCCGAGGGTCAGCGTTCGACGCACCCCTCGAGCGTACACTCCGGCGCGTGACGGTCTCGCCGGACGAGGCGCGGCGCCTCGCGCTCGCCCTGCCGGGCGCGCTCGAGGCCGATCATCACGGGCGCCCGTCGTTCCGGGTCGGCGGCAAGATCTTCGCCACCCTCTGGGACGCGGCTCACCTCAACGTGATGCTCGACGAGGGCGGCATCCGCACCGCCGTCCAGACGACGCCCGACGTCTGCTCCGAGCGCTGGTGGGGAAAGCGCCTCAGCGCAGTCCAGGTAAGCCTGGACCGCGCCGATGCTGCATTCGTCGCCGATCTCCTGGCCGACGCCTGGGAGCACAAGGCGTCGCCGCCTGCCTAGTCGCGCGGCGGCAGTTCCTGCACGGACCAGCGGTTGCCGTCCGGGTCGCTGAAGAACACGAAGCGCCCCCACGGGAACTCCTGGACCTCACTCACCTCCACGCCGCGCGCGGCGAGCTGCGCGCGTGCGGCATCGGCGTCGCCGACGACCATCTGGATTCCGGGGACGGACCCGGGCGCGGCATCGGTGATGCCCTCGCCGAGCGCGATCGAGCACGCGGAGCCCGGAGGCGTCAGCTGCACGAAACGCAGCCCGTCGCCGACCGCGTGATCGTGGTCGGCGTTGAATCCGACCTGGTCGACGTAGAAGGCCTTCGCGCGATCGACGTCGGACACCGGAACGGTCACCAGCTCGATCTTCCACTCCATGACGATCCTCCACCCCTTGTAACGGAACGAACTGTTCTGTTCCAGATAGTATCAGAACGGAATGATTTGTTCCAGCTAGAGTTGCGGGCATGACCGATTCCCCGCCGACCGGGCTCAGTGGCCGCCGCGCGCAGGCCGCGACGAACGACGGGGTGATCCTCGAGGCTGCGCGTGCAGTCTTCACGGCCGATCCGAGCGCCCCCATCTCCGCGGTCGCCCAGCACGCCGGCGTCGGCATCAGCGCCCTCTATCGCCGGTACCCCGGCAAGGAGGATCTGCTGCGCAAGCTCGCAGCCGACGGCTTGCAGCGCTTCATCGACGAACTCGAGAGCGCGCTCGCCGATGATCGCGATCCGTGGACGGCCTTCGCGGACTTCATGCGGCGCGCAGTCGACGCCAACACGAGCGCACTCACCCGGGCGCTGGCAGGAACATTCACGCCCACGCCGGAGATGTGGGCCGGCGGGCAGCGCGCGGCCGAGTTGATGAGCGACCTGTTCGAGCGCACGAGCAAGGCCGGCGCCCTCCGGCCCGGCCTCGACGTGCACGATCTCTCCCTGATCTTCGAGCAGCTCGCCGCGGTTCGGGCAGGAGACGAGGCCCGTACCCACCAGCTCCGGCGGCGCTACCTCGCCCTGTTCCTCGACGCCATGCACGAGACCGGAGCCGAGCCCCTTCCGGGGCCGGCTCCGACCTGGGCAGAGATCAACGAGCGCTGGGCTGCTCGCGAGGCCTGAGACTTCAGGCCGAGAAGTCGGCGGTGGCCATCACGGCGCCGCCGCTGCCGCTGAAGGTGCCGGTGGCGATCCCGAGGCCGATGCGGTGCATGCCGGCCATCAGGATGATGTGGCGATGCGGAGCGGAGTGCATCCACTGGCTGACGATGCCCTCGGGCGTGCCGTAGGAACCGGTGCCCCAGGCGATGTCCTCGCCGACCAGGGAGCTCTTCAGGTAGCGGCCGATGCGCACGTCCCAGGCCTCGTTGTGCGAGTCATGGTCGAAGTAGCCGTGGTTGATCATGTCGTCCGAATGCGAGCGGGCGGCGTTGCGGAGCTGGGTGCTGGCCGTGAAGGCGCTCAGGCCGTGCTGCTGGCGGATGACGTTGAGGAGACCCAGGAC
>Ga0105243_10004975_pt1 | contig 10419 bp, 11 predicted proteins | sample KBSM34metaG_FD_81525 | JGI IMG/M metagenome (GOLD analysis project Ga0105243, IMG submission 81525) | Miscanthus rhizosphere microbial communities from Kellogg Biological Station, Michigan, USA - KBS M3-4 metaG | ecosystem: Host-associated > Plants > Roots > Rhizosphere > Soil | place...
CGAGGAGGCAGGCATGGACAGATGCAGCGATGGTCAGGAGATCGAGTCTCGCGTCGTGCTCCCGGCGGGCATGGAGCTGGTCGTGCCCCCGGAGGCGGGCGAGCCCGCGGAGCTGCAGGCGCCGGATCGTGTCGCCGGCCCTCGCGGGACGAACGGTGGCGAACGGGCGATCTTCCCGCCATGCGTCGATCGCGGCGAGGTGCGACAGGCTCCAGTCGCCTGACGGGAGCCCTCGCGCCCGCCATACGATCCGGGGATGCCGGAGCTGCCCGAGGTCGAGACGGTGCGCCGTCGCCTTGCACCGGTGCTCGTCGGCGCGACGATCACGAGCGCCGAGATCGTCGACGCACGCCTGACGCGGCCGGTGGACCCGCTTCTCGTCGCCGAAGCGCTCGTCGGAGAGCGGATCGCGGCCGTCGAGCGACGTGGGAAGTACCTCCTCTGGCGGCTCGAGAGCGGGAGGACGCTCGTCGTCCATCTTCGGATGACCGGCTCGTTGCGCCATGCGGCGGGCGGCGGGCTGCCGGACGACGCCTATCGGCGTGCCACCCTGGTGCTCGACACGGGTGCAGACGTCGGCTACCGCGACGTACGGCGGTTCGGGACCTGGGAGCTCCTGGACCCCGACCATCTCCGTCCGTATCTCGCCACGCGTGTGGGGCCGGAGCCGCTCGCGCCGAGCTTCACCGCCGCGCGCCTCGGGAGCATCCTCGCCGGCAGGCGTGCGTCGATCAAGTCGGTGCTCCTCGACCAGCGGCGCGTGGCCGGCGTCGGGAACATCTATGCGGACGAGGCGCTCTGGCGCGGCCGCATCCATCCCAGGCGCCCGGCGGGAGCGCTCGGCCCGGCCGAGGTGGCGCGCCTGCACCGCGCCGTGCGCGTCGTCCTTCGTCGCGGGATCGAGCTCCAGGGCTCAACGCTTCGTGACTACGCGACCCCCGACGGCGACCAAGGCGGGATGCAGAACGAGTTCCACGTGTACGGGCGGCTCGGGGAGCCGTGCGACCGGTGCGGACTGCCGATCGACCGGATCGTCGTGGCGGGCCGCGGAACATGGCTCTGCCCACGCTGCCAGGTGGAGTGAGTCTCTCCTGCGCCCAGGCGACGATGCGCCGGTGCGCGACGCCGACCGTCTTGGCACATGTGGAGCGTTCGGCACCGCTTCGGTGCGCTTTCGCGACCCACGCGTTTGCCTTGCGACGCTAGGCTCGAAGCCGTGGGGAGGAGGCCGGTGGCCCGAGGGTGGTGGTTCCGGACATGTCTCGTCTCGCCAACGGTGCCATCGCGGAAGCGGAGGGCCCACGCGTCTCGGGGCACGCGTTAGCTGCCCGGATCGGGGCAAAACGCGCTGATGCGAACGGCGCCGCGTGCCTTCCTGGCTCGTCTCCCCGGCGGCATACACTCGAACGGATGGCTGCACCGACGATCACCGATGCGGTAGTGCTCAGGTCGTTCGGTTTCGGGGAGGCCGATCGGGTGCTCCACGTCTACACCCACTCGCGCGGACGCGTCGGCGTCGTTGCGAAGGGCGTTCGCCGGACGAAGAGCCGCTTCGGGGGGCGACTCGAGCCGTTCTCCCACGTCGAGCTGTCGATCCATCGGGGCCGCGGCGAGCTCGGGACGGTCACGGGCGCGTCCCTCGTCCGCTCCCACGACGCGATCCGTACGAGCCCGTACCGGCTGCAGGTCGGCCTCGTGGGCCTCGAGGCGATGCTTCGCCTGTACACCGAGGAGGAGCAGAACGACCGGGCGTTCCTCGCGCTCACCCGCTTCCTCGACGCGCTCGACGCCCGTGCGACCCAGCCCGGACGTCGGCCCGCGCTCGACCCGCTCGTGCTCTCGTTCCAGCTGAAGCTCCTGTGGATCGAGGGATTTCTGCCGCACCTCACGAGCTGCGTCGAGTGCGGAGCGGACGAGGCGCTCGTCGCGTTCCTGCCGTCGGCCGGCGGCGCGGTGTGCGCCGCCTGCGACCCGGGCGGGATCGGCCTCTCGCCGGGCGGTCTCCGGGGTCTCGTAGCGCTGCTCGGGGCGCCGATCGCGGATGCGCCGACTGTCCGGCTCGACGACCGCGCGGCCCGCGACGTCCTTGCCGTCGTCACCTCCTCGTACGAGCACCACGGCGGCTTTCGCCTGCGGACCCTCGCGAGTTGACGGGCCGCTGTTCCCTCCGGCAACCCGTGCCCATGCGGTCCTACGGCGTCTCGTGAGCGTCCGCCGCCGCGCGCGTGGTGCGCGGCTCGGGGCGGCTCTGGCGGTCGTCCTCGCGGCCTCGGCCGCGGGTTGCGGGGGCGGTGCCGGGCCGGTGAGCTCCGGGCCGCCTGGCATCGACAGCCCCGACGCCACGTTCGACGCTTCGGGCGGGCCCGAGCAGCTCGCGTTCGACGCCGCCGGGAACCTCTACGTGTCCGACTGCTCGGCGGCGCGTGTCTACGTCGTCGGCCCGTCGGCGACGCTGCGCCGCGTCGTCGGCTCGGACCTGGAGGGCGACGCCGGATACGAAGGAGACGGGAAGCAGGCTCTGCGTGCCCTGGTGCGATGTCCGATCGGCATTGCAGTCGACGACGCGGGGACGCTCTTCGTGGTCGACCACGGCAACAACCGCGTGCGGAAGATCCGTTCCGACGGCGTGATCTCGACCTTCGCGGGTGCAGGAGCGGTGGGCGTCGACGCCGGCGGCTACGCGGGCGACGGCGGTCCGGCAACGGCTGCACGCCTGCAGGAGCCGGTCGGTGTCGGCCTCGGTGCGGGGGGAGACGTGTACGTCGCGGATCGGGACAACAATGCGATCCGCAAGATCGACGCGGACGGAACCATCACGACGGTGATCGGAGGCAGCGGAGCAGGCTTCTCGGGCGACGGTGGCCCCGCGTCCGACGCGAGGATCGACCGGCCGCAGCAGATCGTCGTCGACCCCGACGGGAACGTGTACTTCGCGGACTCGGGCAACAACCGGGTGCGGCGGATCGACACGGAAGGGGTCGTGTCGACTGTCGCCGGCAACGGGCGGGCCGCCACCTCGGGCGACGGCGGGCCGGCACTCTCGGCCGCCGTGTGGAACCCGACGGGTCTCGCGCTGGACGACGAGGGGAACCTCTACGTGTCTCAGCCGGACGACAACCGCATCCGGCGGGTCGACACGACCGGCGCGATCGTGACCGTCGCGGGCGGCAGGGCGTCGCCGGGGTTCTCGGGCGACGGCGGGCCGGCCACGCGGGCGAGCTTCGCCAACCCCCAGGGACTCGCCTTCGACGAAGGCGGAAACCTCTACGTCGCCGACACCGACAACCGCCGGATCCGGGTGATCGACCGGGGCGGCACGATCCGCACCTTCGTCAACGGCTGACGTCGGAAACGGGAGCTAGAACCGCTCGAGCACGTGCTGGAGCGCGCCCTCGGAGATGAGCTGGTCGGTGAGCTCGTTCCGGCCCGGGCGCACCTCGCGACGGACGAGGCCGTTGTCGCCGAGGCGGTACTGGCCGACCCAGTCGAGCCGCGGCGAGTAGACGTGGATGGTGACGGCCGGCTCTCCCTCCTCGTGGCGCACGCGATGGATGTACCCGGGGCCGCCCCGGCGCGTGTCCCCGGCCCGAAGGTGGAGCTCGACGTCCGGCGCCCCGTAGACGAGGAGATCCTCGCGGACACCGCCCTGCGCGCAGCACAGCCCGACGCCCGAGATGTAGTGGTCGTGGAAGCCGGTCCCCTGACCTGGCATCCACGAGAGCACCCAGGCGTCGACATGGTCGTCCTCGTACACGAGCTCGTAGCGTCGCTGGTCGGGATCGACGCGGACGAGCGGCTCCCAGATGTCGCGGCGGGCGGAGATCTCGGCGGCGACCCGCTCGAGCTCGTCGAGGCTGAGAAGACCCTCGTCCGGAAGCAGATCGCCCAGCGACGCGAGCGCGGGGGTGATGAGAGACGCACCCATTCGAGGAATGATTGTATCCTCAAGTACCTCGGGCGCTAGCCGCGAGCGGGCGGCGCCCAGGGCGCGGCAAGCCGGTCGAGCAGGTGCTCTCGAGCCCGGGAGATGGAGATGCGCTCCTGCGCGAGCGTGTCGCGGTCGCGGATCGTCACCGTCTCGTCGACGAGCGTCTGCTCGTCGACGGTCAGCGCCCACGGCGTGCCGATCTCGTCCTGGCGGCGGTAGCGGCGGCCGATCTGCCCGCCGTCGTCGTGCTCGGCGACCATGACCCGGCGGAGCTCCTGGTGGAGCGCCCGCGCGCGCTCGGCGATCCCCGCGTCGCGGGGGATCAGCGGAAGGACCGCGACCTTGACCGGAGCGATCTCGGGGTGGAGGCGGAGCACGGTGCGCTCGCGGTCGCCGACGACCTCCTCGTCGTAGGCGTCGCAGAGGAACGCGAGCATCGCGCGGTTGACGCCCGCCGCGGGCTCGATCACCGCCGGCACGTAGCGCTCGCCGCTCCCCCCGTCGACCCACTCGAGCGTCGTGCCGGACGCCTCGGCGTGGGCCGTGAGGTCGAAGGTGCCGCGGTTCGCGATCCCCTCGAGCTCGGACCAGCCGATCGGGTACAGGTACTCGATGTCGCTCGTCGCACTCGAGTAGTGGGAGAGCTCGTCGGGGTCGTGCGGGCGGACGCGGAGGCTCTCCTGCCGGAGCCCGTAGCGGACGTACCAGGCGACCCGCTCGTCGATCCAGTAGCGGTACCACTGGTCGGCCGCGTCCGGCGGGACGAAGAACTCCATCTCCATCTGCTCGAACTCGAGCGTGCGGAAGATGAAGTTCCCCGGTGTGATCTCGTTGCGGAACGACTTCCCGAGCTGCGCGATCCCGAACGGCGGCTTGCGGCGCGCGAGCTGCGCGACGTTCTTGAAGTTGACGAAGATCCCCTGCGCCGTCTCGGGGCGGAGGAACACGCGCTGCCCCGTCTCCTCGACGGGCCCGACCCGGGTCTCGAACATGAGATTGAACTGCCGCGCCTCCGTGAGGTCGCACTCCGAGGTCTCGCCCGGTCGCTTGCTGGGCTTTCGGCCGCACTGCTCGTCGGCGAGGTGATCGGCGCGGAAGCGCTTCTTGCAGGTCCGGCAGTCGACGAGCGGGTCGGTGAAGCCCCCGACGTGGCCCGATGCCTCCCAGATCCTCGGGTGCAGGATGATCGCGGAGTCGAGCGCGACGATGTCGTCCCGCTCCTGCACCATCGCCTCGAGCCAGCGCGCCTTGACGTTCTCCTTGAGGAGCACGCCGTAGTGCCCGTAGTCGTACGACGAGCCGAGCCCGCCGTAGATCTCCGACGACGGGAAGACGAAGCCGCGCCGGCGTGCGAGCGAGACGATCTTGTCCATCGTGAGCCCGGACGCCATGGTGCGGCAACGCTACCCTCGCGCAATCCGGCATGGCGGGCAAGGGAACACCGGCGATCGACGCGGCTACCCGAGGGGGGATCGCGTTCGCGCTGCACGAGTACGAGCACGACCCGCGCGCCGAGTCGTTCGGGCTCGAGGCGGCCGAGAAGCTCGGGCTCGACCCCGCCCGGGTCTACAAGACGCTCGTCGCGGACGTCGACGGCACGCTGACGGTCGCGGTCCTCCCGGTCGGGGCCCAGCTCGACCTCCGGGCGCTCGGGAAGCGCGCGGCGATGGCGGACGCCCGCGCCGCCGAACGTGCGACCGGGTACGTCGCCGGCGGAATCAGCCCGCTGGGGCAGCGCCGAGCCCTGCCGACGGTCGTCGACGAGTCGGCGCTCGCGTTCGCGTCGATCCACGTGAGCGCTGGCCGACGCGGGCTCGAGCTGGAGCTTGCCCCCGAGGATCTCGTCCGCCTGACGGGCGCGAGGGTCGCGCGGGTCACGCGCGGCTAGGCTCCGCGCCGTGAGCGCCCCCGTCGAGCTCCACATCCTCTCGGACTCGACGGGAGAGACGGCGGCGCGCCTCGTGCTCGCGCTCGAGGCGCAGTTCCCCCATCTCGCGTTCGAGGAGGTGCGCCATCCACGCGTCGAGTCGGTCGATGATCTCGCGCTCGCCGTCGCCCGCGCCCGGGGACGGCCCGCGGTGATGGTCTACACGCTCGTCGAGCCCGGCCTCCGGGACGAGATGCGCAGGCTGTGCCGTCGCTCGCGCGTCCACTACTGCGACCTGCTCGGGCACCCGATCGACTCCATCTCGCGGGTGGCCGGTGTCGCGGCGCGGATGGAGCCCGGCGTCAGGGCCCCGCTCGACCAGACGTATTTCAAGCGGATCGAGGCGATCGAGTTCGCCGTGCGGTACGACGACGGGATCGGAGGAGGGCTGGACGAGGCGGACATCGTCCTCGTCGGTGTGTCGCGGACATCGAAGACGCCCCTTTCGATCTACCTCGGCTACCTCGGCCACAAGGCCGCGAACATCCCCATCGTCCGCGACGTCGAACCTCCCGCCGTCCTGTTCGAGATCGACCGGGCGAAGATCGTCGGCCTGACCATCGACCCCGAGCGCCTCGTCGAGATCCGTGAGGAGCGGGTCCGGTCGATGGGCGGCTCGCGGCGCCGCTACGCCAACCTCGAGGTCGTGTTCGAGGAGCTCGACACCGCGGCCCGGATCCACCGGAGGCTCCGCTGCCCCGTGATCGACGTCTCCGAGCTGTCCGTCGAGGAGACCGCGATGCGAATCATCCGCCTGGTGGCCGACCGCCACAGCCGGGCGGCGGCGCCGTGAGCTCGCCGAACGAGAAGTACGGCGTGCTTGCGCGCGGGATCCGCCGCGACCTCTCCGAGAAGGGTTGGGTTCCCCTCCGCTACTGGGTCGTCTGGGGGAGCGCACTCGCCGTCGCGATGGTGCTGTTCTACGTCGTCCTGACGCCCATCTGGCTCGGGCTGCGGGCGGCGGCGTGGGTGGCCGAGCTCCGCTCGCGGCTCCGCTGACGATCACCGGCCGAGGCGGCGGGATGACCGGAGGAAGGCTTCGACCTCGGCGGGCGAGCGGAGCCGTGCGACGCGAAAGCGCGCGAGCTCGCGCGGGTAGCGCTGGCGCCGGCGGGGCGCGGTGCGGAGCGCGTAGCCGAGGAGGGCGCCAGGCCCGAGCACGACGCCGCGCAGTGACTCCCGGTTGCCGTTCCAGAGCTCCTCGCGGAGCACGATGCGCCGAACCGTCCGCCGCAGGAGGCGCGGGAGCCAGACGCGCTGCGGCAGGTCGAGCCAGACGACGGTGTCCGCCGCCTCGAGTACCAGATCGCCCAGTTTCCCGCGGTAGGAGCCGTCGACGACCCACGCCTCTCCCGCCACGATCGGCTCGACGCGGCGGCGGAGCTCCGCGGCCTCCGACTCGGTCCACCCGCGGTGCCAGTGAAGCGCGTCTAGCTCGTGGAACGGCACGCCGAGGCGAACGGCGAGCGCACGACCGAAGGTGGTCTTGCCACACCCGCTCGCAGTGGATAGGACGGCGACGCGTCGCATGGATGCCCTTCTTAGCGCGCGGCCAAGCCGCGCGCATAGGATCGCGGCCATGCGCCTGGTCTACGCGTTCGACGAGCAGGCACCCGGCGGGCGCGAGCTGCTCGGCGGCAAGGGCGTCGGCCTGGCGGAGATGACCGGGCTGGGGATCCCTGTCCCGGCGGGCTTCACGGTGACGACGGACGCCTGCCGCGAGACGATGCGCTCCGGCGAGGTGCCCGCCGCGCTCTGGCCCGAGGTCGACGAGCACGTCGTGCGGCTCCAGGAGCGGGCAGGGAGGCGGTTCGCCGATCCCGACGACCCGCTCCTCGTCTCTGTCCGCTCCGGCGCGGCGATCTCGATGCCCGGGATGATGGACACGATCCTGAACCTCGGCCTGAACGACGTCACGGTCGAAGGGCTCGCGACGGCCACCGGAAACCCGCGGTTCGCGCTCGACTCCTACCGGCGGCTGATCCAGATGTACGGCGAGGTGGTCGACGGCGTCGACGGGCATCTCTTCGAGGGCGAGCTCCAGGCGCTCAAGGAGCGGCGCGACATCCGGCAGGACGTCGAGCTGACGGCGGACGACCTCCGCGAGCTGATCGCGACCTTCCAGGCGATCTACGAGCGCGAGTCGGGCATCCCGTTCCCCCAGGACGCGCGCGAGCAGCTGCGCCGCGCCGTCCGCGCCGTGTTCGACTCGTGGGAGTCGCCGCGCGCGCGCGTCTATCGCCGCACCTACGACATCCCGGACGATCTCGGGACCGCTGTGAATGTCGTGCAGATGGTGTTCGGCAACAAGGGGGAGACGTCGGGGACCGGGGTCTGCTTCACCCGCGACCCGTCCACCGGCGAGCGCACGCTGTTCGGGGAGTTCCTCGTCAACGCCCAGGGCGAGGACGTCGTCGCGGGAATCCGTACGCCCGAGCCGATCGGGCGGATGCGGGAGATGCTGCCCGACGCCTATACCGAACTCGCCGACACGCTCGAGCGCCTCGAGGAGCACTACCGCGAGATGCAGGACGTCGAGTTCACGGTGGAGGACGGCAGGCTGTTCCTGCTCCAGACGCGAAGCGGCAAGCGGACGGCCCAGGCAGCGCTGCGGATCGCCGTGGAGATGACGAGCGAGGAACTGATCGCACGCGAGGAAGCCGTGGCCCGGATCGACGCGGATCAGCTCGACCAGCTGCTCCACCCCCGGATCGACCCCGACGCGCACGTGGAGGTCGTGGCCACCGGTCTCAACGCGTCACCGGGTGCCGCGTCGGGCGCGATCGTGCTCGACGCGGATCTCGCCGAGGAGCGCGGGCGCGCCGGGGACGACGTCGTCCTCGTCCGCTGGGAGACGACCCCGGACGACATCCATGGGCTGATCCACGCCCGCGGCATCCTGACGGCGCACGGCGGGATGACGTCCCACGCCGCGGTCGTCGCCCGCGGGATGGGGAAGCCGTGCGTCGCGGGCTGCGAGATGCTCGGGATCGACACGGTCGCGCGCACTGTGACGCTCGGCGACGTCGAGCTGCGAGAGGGGGACCTGCTCACCATCGACGGCAGCTCGGGCCGGGTGATCGTCGGGGCAGTCCCGCTCGTGCCGCCCGCGATCGACGAGAACTTCGAGACGATCCTCGGCTGGGCGGACGGGCTCCGGCGGCTCCGGGTCCGCGCCAACGCCGACACGCCCGCGGACGCCGCCAAGGCCCGCGAGTTCGGCGCCGAGGGCATCGGCCTCTGCCGCACGGAGCACATGTTCATGGCCCCTGAGCGGCTCCCGGTGGTGCAGGAGATGATCCTCGCGGCGGACGAGCGTGCCCGCCGGGAGGCGCTCGATCTGCTGCTTCCGGTGCAGCAGGGGGACTTCGAGGCGATCTTCGAGGCGATGGCCGGTTTCCCGGTGACGATCCGGCTCCTCGACCCGCCGCTCCACGAGTTCCTCCCGTCGGTCGAGGACGCCACGTCCGAGGCCATGCGGCGACGGATCGAACAGCTTCGCGAGGCGAATCCCATGCTCGGCACGCGCGGCTGCCGCCTCGGCCTCCAGTGGCCCGAGATCTACGAGATGCAGGTGCGCGCGATCGTCCGCGCGGCCCGGGCCGTTCACGACAGGACGGGGGAGCCGCCGCTGGTCGAGATCATGCACCCACTGGTCGGGTTCGCAGAGGAGCTCCGGCGCCTGCGCGAGCTCACCGACAGGGTCGCCGCCGAGGAGGCGGACGTCGACTACCTGTGCGGCACGATGATCGAGCTCCCGCGGGCGTGCATCCGCGCCGACGAGATCGCAGAGCTCGCGGACTTCTGCTCGTTCGGGACGAACGACCTCACGCAGACGACACTCGGGTTTTCGCGCGACGACGCCGAGGGCAAGTTTCTCACGAACTACCTCGAGCACGGGATCCTGGAGCGGAACCCGTTCGAGGTGCTCGACCGCGAGGGGGTCGGAGACCTCATGCGGATCGCCGTCGAGCGCGCGCGCGGCGTCAAGCCGGAGCTCAAGCTCGGGATCTGCGGTGAGCACGGCGGCGAGCCACGGTCGGTCGCGTTCTGCCACGAGCTCGGCCTCGACTACGTCTCCTGCTCGCCGTATCGCGTCCCGCTGGCGCGCCTCGCGGCCGCCCAGGCGGCGCTGGCGGAGGAGGGGATCGTGTCGGTCGCCGTCGGCGGCTGATCGCCGCGGCGGTCGGCTACACGTAGCTCTCGACGCGCACGTACGCGACGAGGATGCTCACGGCCATGATCACGCCGACGAGCACGGGGCCGAGCGACCGCGGACGCGTGTACTGGAAGTGCAGCAGCGCGAAAGTCGCGAGCGTGCCGCCGACGAGCCCGCCGACGTGGCCGCCCCACGAGATGTTCGGGATCACGAACGACAGGAACAGGTTGGCGACGATCAGGCCCAGCGCCAGCGCAAAGGTCGACACAACCTCGAAATAGATCAACGCCTTGACCGCGACCCGGCCAACCTTCTTGACCTCGGAAATGTGGGCAATGCCGGAGACGACCGTACAGAAGATGATCGGCGCAATGGCCATCTTGATGAGCTTGACGAAGCCGTCGC
>Ga0105243_10004978_pt1 | contig 10414 bp, 11 predicted proteins | sample KBSM34metaG_FD_81525 | JGI IMG/M metagenome (GOLD analysis project Ga0105243, IMG submission 81525) | Miscanthus rhizosphere microbial communities from Kellogg Biological Station, Michigan, USA - KBS M3-4 metaG | ecosystem: Host-associated > Plants > Roots > Rhizosphere > Soil | place...
CAGGGTCCACGCGGCCCGCGTGCGGATGGGCGAGCGGCTCGCCGTGGAGGCGCCGGCCGTCGCCGACCTCGTGATGCCGATCCCGGACTCCGGCACGCCCGCCGCGATCGGGTTCGCGAAGCGATCGGGGATCCCCTACGAAGAGGGCCTGATCAAGAACCGCTACGTCGGCCGAACCTTCATCCAGCCCGACCAGGATCTGCGGCGCCAGGGGATCCGGCTCAAGTTCAACCCGCTCGACGAGATCTCCGGCAAGCGCCTCGTGGTCGTCGACGACTCGATCGTCCGCGGCAACACGATGCGGGCACTCGTCCAGATGCTGCGCGACGCAGGCGCCACAGAGGTGAATGTCCGCATCTCGTCGCCGCCCGTCGTCTCCCCGTGCTTCTACGGGATCGACATGGCGGACGGGTCCGAGCTCGCCGCCGCACACCGCTCGGTCGAGGAGATGTGCGAGCACATCGGCGCCACGAGTCTCCGCTACCTCTCGCTCGACGGCATGCAGTGGGCGACGGCGATCCCGGAGGACGAGGTCTGCCGTGCCTGCTTCACGCGCCACTACCCGACCCGCATCCCGGCGGAAGGGCTCGCGGCAAAGAACCGCTTCGAGTCGGCCGCCACCCGCTGAGGCCACGCCGCGGCGCCCTGCCGGCATCGCGAAAGCCGCCGCCCGTGACCGCGTCGTCGAGCACCTCCTGGCGGCAGGCGAAGGGCCGATCCGTGCGGTCACGGAAGCCCGGGACACCCCGCCGGAGGGTCGACTACGCTCGCACCGTGCCGCCGGACGACCAGACGTACGCAGCCGCAGGGGTCTCGCTCGCGACGGCCGAGGCCGTCGTCGACCGCCTTCGCGCGGCCGTCGACTCGACCCGGACGAACGCCGTGGTCGGCGCGTTCGGCGCGTTCTCCGGTCTCTACGCGATCGACGAGAGGCGCCTGCTCGCCGCCTCGACCGACTCCGTCGGCTCGAAGCTCGTCCTCGTCCGGCGCGCGGGTCGTCTTCGCTGGTGCGGCGCCGACCTCGCCGCGCACGGCATCAACGACGTCCTCACCACGGGCGCCGAGCCGCTCTTCTTCCTCGACTACGTTGCTGCGAGCACGATCGAGCCGGAGCAGGTCGTCGAGCTCGTCGAGGGGGCGGCCGAGGTGTGCCGCGCGGCGGGATGCGCGATCCTCGGCGGCGAGACGGCTGAGCTGCCCGGGATCTACCGCGACGAGGAGGTCGACTTCTGCGGGACGGTCGTCGGCCTCGTCGATCGGGCCGACCTCGTCGACGGCTCGCGCGCCGCCGAGGGCGACGTCGTTCTGGGCCTTCCCTCGGCGGGAATCCACGCGAACGGGTTCTCGCTCGTACGTCGCATCGTGGGTGACGGCCCGTTCGACGCCGACCTCCTGCTCCCGCCGACCCGGTGCTATCTGGACGACGTTCGTGCGCTTCGGGCGCGCGCAGACGTCCGCGCGCTCGCCCACGTCACCGGCGGCGGCATCGCGGGGAATCTCGCGCGTGCGCTGCCGCACGGGATCGGCGCGGTGCTCGATCCGGCAGCGTGGGAGCGGCCCCCGGTGTTCGCGTGGCTCGCGCAGCACGGGGTCCCCGAGGACGAGCTCCGTCGCGTGTTCAACATCGGGATCGGGTACTGCGCCGTCGTCCGGGAGCGGGACGTCGCCCCCGGCGACCTCGTGATCGGCCGGCTCGGGGCGGGCGTCGAGGGCGTGGAATGGTCGGACGCGTGATCGGGGTGCTCGTGAGCGGCGAGGGGACGAACCTCCAGGCACTGATCGACGCCGAGCTTCCCATCGTCGCCGTCGCGTCCAACCGGGCAGGCGTGCGGGCGCTCGACCGCGCCGGCAGCACCGGCATCCCGACCGCCGTCTTCGAGGCCGCCGCCTATCCGAGCCGCGAGGCGCGGGACGAGGCGATGGCACACTGGCTCTGCGACCGCGGCGTCCGGCTCCTCGTGCTCGCCGGGTACATGCACCTCCTGCGACCGCGCTTCTTCGAGGTCTTCGGACGCCGGGTCGTCAACACGCACTCGGCGCCGCTGCCCGCGTTCCCGGGCGCGCACCCGATCGAGGATGTCCTCGCGGCAGGCGTCACCGAGACGGCCGCGACCGTCCACTGGGTGGACGAGGGCATCGACACGGGGCCGGTGATCCGGGCAGAGCCGGTCCCCGTCGTGCCCGGGGACACCCCCGCCACGCTGCGAGCCCGCGTCCAGCGGGTCGAGCATCGCATCCTCCCCCAGGTCGTGAAGGAGCTGATTGCCGCATGACGATCCGCCGTGCCCTGCTCTCGGTCTACGACAAGACCGGCCTCGCCGCCTTCGCGCGCGAGCTCTCCGGGCTCGGCGTCGAGCTGCTCGCGTCGAGCGGCTCGGCCAAGCTGCTCGCCGACGAGCGCATCCCCGTGACCCCGCTCGAAAGCCTCACCGGGTTCGCGGAGCTTCTCGGCCACCGGGTCGTGACGCTCCACCCGGCCGTGCACGGCGGGATCCTCGCGCGGCGCGACATGCCGCAGGACATGGCGGAGCTCCGGGCGCACGGCATCGAGCCGATCGATCTTGTCTGCGTCAACCTCTACCCCTTCGAGCGCACCGTGGGGCGCCTCGATGTCGCGTGGGAGGACGCGATCGAGCAGATCGACGTCGGCGGGCCCGCGCTGCTGCGAGCCGCGGCGAAGAACCACGCGCACGTCGTCCCCGTCTGCCGTCCCGAGGACTACGAGGGCCTCCTCGCCGAGCTCCGCGCAGACGGTGAGATCGGGAGTGCCACGCGGCGCACTCTCGCCGCGCGCGCGTTCCAGCGCACCGCCTCCCTCGACGCGGCGGTCGCCGGCTGGCTCGGCCGCGACGACGGGTTCCCCGAGACGTACGTCCCGGTCTTCGAGCGCTACATGGACCTCGCGTACGGCGAGAACCCGCACCAGCGGGCCGCGTACTACACGCAGAAGGGCGCCCGGACGCACCTTCTCGCGCGGGTCGAGCAGCTTCAGGGCCGCCCCCTCTCGTTCAACAACCTCGCCGACCTCTCGGCTGCGCGGCTCCTGATCCTCGAGCTCGACAGCCCCGCGGCGGTGATCGTCAAGCACGGAAACCCCTGCGGGGTCGGGCTCGGTGAGAGCGTCGACGAGGCGTATGCGAAGGCGCTCGCGTCCGACCCGGTGTCCGCCTACGGCGGCGTCGTGGTGCTCAACCGCGCGGTCGGGGCCGCGCTCGGCAAGACCCTTGCCTCGCAGTTCGTCGAGGTCGTGTTCGCCCCGGGGTACGAGGAGGCGGCACTCGAGGAGCTCGCGACGAAGGAGCGGGCCCGCGTGCTGGTCGACGGCGAGCGGCGGGCGTTCGTCACGAGCGAGCGAGATTTCCGCCGCGTCCTCGGCGGCCTCCTCGTCCAGGACCGCGACGCCGAAGGCGACCCGCTCGACGCCATGGACGTCGCCTGCGGCGACCCCGATCCCGCGACGTGGGAGGAGCTCCTCTTCGCGTGGACGGTCGCGAAGCACGTGACGTCGAATGCGATCGTCGTCACCCGCGGCGGCCAGACGCTCGGGATCGGCGCAGGCCAGATGAGCCGCGTCGACGCCGTCCGGCTCGCCCTCGACAGGGCGCGCGAGCACGGGCACTCGCTCGAGGGGGCGGTGCTCGCCTCCGACGCGTTCTTTCCGTTCGCGGACGGGCCGAAGCTCGCCCTGGAGGCCGGAGTCCGGGCCATCATCCAGCCGGGCGGGTCGAGGCGCGACCCCGAGGTCCTCGACGCGGTCCGCGCGGCGGGGGCGGCGATGGTCCTCACCGGTCGTCGCCACTTCCGGCACTGAGCCGCACGACGCGGTTCGGGATTCATTAGGGAGCGGCGTCCCGCCGCGTAATGCTGCTACCGTCCCGCGGTCGCTGACACCGACGGCAGGCCGCGCGATCGGCGCAGTCTCTCCTCGACGCCGTCCCGTGTGCTCTCGCCCTGCCGATGCCTCGTCGCCTCGCCATTCCCGTGATCGCGTGCCTCGCAGCGCTCGCGGGACTCCCGTGCGGAACCGCCCGGGCCGACGTGGCGGCACCGGTCCGCGGCATCCATCTCGACAGCCCCGTCCGGTTCGTCCTCCCGCGGAAGCCGGTGCGGATCCCGCTCGGTGCGCGCGCGGTCGAGGTCGCGCGCTCGCAGCTCGGCGTCCCCTACGTCTGGGGCGGCGCGTCACCGACGGGATTCGACTGCTCGGGCCTCGTGATGTGGGTCTACGGACGGCTCGGCGTCGACCTGCCGCACAACGCAGCCGCTCTGTACGGCGCCGGGCGGCCGGTGAGGCTCTCGGCCATGCGCCCCGGCGACCTCGTCTTCTTCAGCGGCCTCGGCCACGTCGGCCTCTACGTCGGCCACGGCAGGATGATCCACGCGCCACATTCCGGCCGCACGGTCGAGATCGAGAGGCTCGACGCGCGCTCGGCCCCGCCGGTCGGCGCGCGCCGGGTCACCTGGCACTGAGCGGTCTATAGGCTTGCGGCCGCATGGGCGTAGGCTCGACGGAGCTCATCACCGAGCGGAGGCGGCGGCATGGCCACCGCCGGGAGCGGGAATGACCCGCGACTACCCGACCCTCCTCGACCTGGTGGGCGGGACGCCCGTCGTCCGGCTCGTCTCCTTCGGCGCAGAGACCGGGGCGACGCTGCTCGCGAAGCTCGAGTTCATGAACCCGGGTGGATCGAACAAGGACCGGATCGGCCTGGCGATGATCGAGGCGGCCGAGCGCGACGGGCGCCTGCGCCCGGGCGGGACGATCGTCGAGCCGACCTCGGGCAACACCGGCGTCGGGCTTGCGATCGCGGCCGCGCACAAGGGCTACCGCTGCATCTTCGTGATGCCGGACAAGATGAGCCAGGAGAAGATCTCGACGCTCCGGGCGTACGGCGCCGAGGTCGTGATCACGCCGACCGCGGTCGACCACGACTCGCCGGAGAGCTACTACGCGGTCTCCGACCGGCTCGCCGAGGAGATCCCGGGTGGGTTCAAGCCCGACCAGTACTCGAACGAGGCGAACCCCGAGGCCCACTACCGGACGACCGGCCCCGAGCTCTGGGAGCAGACGGGCGGTGAGGTCGACGCGATCGTCGTCTCGGTCGGCACCGGAGGTTCGATCTCCGGCATCGGCCGGTACTTCAAGGAGCGCAAGCCGGAGGTCCGGATCGTCGGCGCCGATCCGGAGGGCTCCGTCTTCACCGCCGACGAGCTGCACCCGATGCACCCGTACCTCGTCGAGGGCATCGGCAAGGACACCTGGCCACGGACGCTCGACCCGGCGATCGTGGACGAGTGGGTGCGCGTCTCCGATCGCGACACCTTCCTCACCGCCCGGAGGCTCGCGCGCGAGGAAGGGCTTCTCGTCGGCGGCTCGTGCGGCTCGACGGCCTGGGCCGCGCTCCAGCTCGCGAAGGAGCTCGGCCGCGGTTCGACGATCCTCATGACCTTCCCGGACGGCGGCCGCTCCTATCTCTCGAAGCTCTACGACGACAACTGGATGCTCCAGTACGGCTTCATGGAACGCCGCGCGCCCGTGCCGAGCGTCGGCGAGGTCATCCGCGGCAAGGACGCCGACAACGGCTCGGTGCCGGAGCTCGTCGTGGTCGACGCCCACCGGAAGGTCGGGGCCGCGATCGATCTGATGCAACGCTACGGCATCTCGCAGCTGCCGGTCGTGCGGCACGAGACGGCCGCCGAGCTGACGGACATCGTCGGGTCGATCCAGGAGCGGAGCCTCCTCGATCGGGTGTTCCGGAACCCCGACGCGCTGAACGACGACGTGGCCGTCGCGATGCAGCCGCCGCTCGCGACGGTGGACGCCGGCGCGTCGGTCGACGAGGTCTTCGCCGAGCTCAGCGGCTCGGGCGGAGCGGTGGTCGTCGGTCGCGCGGGCAAGCCCGTCGCGATCCTGACCCGCTCCGACCTGCTCGAGTTCCTCGCGGCGCAGCGCACGCACGTCGACGCCTGACGCGGCGTCGCACGGCTACGCCGCCCGGCGCTCGTCTTCCGCCACCACCCCCGACGACCCGTCCGCCTCCTCGCGCGCGGCTCCTCCTCCCTCGTGGCGCGCTGTCACGACCACCGCGCCGACGATCAGTGCCGCACCGGCCAGCGTCGTCGGAGCGGGGCGCTCACCGAGCAGGAGGGCGCCGAGCGCGACCGCGACGAGCGGGTTCACGTACTGGTGCGTCACGACCTGCGAGATGGGCGCGTTTCGCAGAAGCCACGCGTAGGCGCTGAACCCGACGACGGATCCCACGATCGCGAGGTAGGCCCAGGCGGCGACCGGCCCCGGCTGGAGCGCGTCCGCATCGACCCGCCCCGCCTCGCCCGCCACGAGGCCCGCGGTGACGAGCACGAGCCCCCCACCCAGCATCTCGTACACCGTCGCCACGAACGGATCGGGAGGAAGCGCGAGACGGCGTGCCACGAACGAGCCTCTCGACCAGGAGAGCGAGGCGCCGAGCATCACGAGCAGGCCGATCGCGACCGAGCCGCCGCCGAGACCGTCGGGGCCAACCACCAGCGCGAGGCCCGCGAGGCCGACCACTGCGGCGAGGATCGTCGCGCGGGGGACGCGCTCCCCGGCGAGCGCGCGCCACACCACGATCTGGAGCGGGACGGAGCCGGCGATCATCGCTGCGACCCCGGAGTCGATGCGTGTCTCCGCGACGTGGACGAGCCCGACGCCGAAGGCGAGCAGCGCGACGCCGAGCGCCGCCGCCGAGAGCATCTCGCGCCGGCCGACGCGTAGCGAGCGCCGCGCGACTGCCAGGATCCCGGCGAGCACCACTGCCGCGGCCAGGAACCTCGTGCCTGCGGTGAGGAAGGGCGGGAGCGTCCGCACCGCGATCTTGATCCCCAGGTAGGTCGATCCCCAGACGACGTACACGAGCCCGAGCGCGGCCCAGAGCTCGATCCGCGCGCGGCTCACGTCGAGTGGCACCCGCGGTCACGGCGCGCGAGGTCGCTGGTGGAGGCGGCGGCGAGCATCTACGGTTCCAACGATGGGCGTCCTCGATTCCATCCGACGGCTGTTCGGCCGCGCCGATCGCGCGATGACCGAAGCCGACTACGCGGCGCTCGACGCGGTGCACGACGTCGAGGATCGTCTGGACGGCGCGACCGGCGGCCGCTTCTACGACGCCGTCGAGAAGGCGGACGAAGAAGCGGGCGAGCTGCTCGACCGGCTTCACCTCGACGGTGAGCCCGAGACCCGCACTCCTCCTGCGGACAACTGACCCCGCCGCGATTTGCCCTTCGGCGCGAGGCCGCCTAGGGTGGAGGCCATGGGAATCCTCGACAAGCTGCTCGGCAGGACGAAGGACACCGGATCGGACGTCGCCGACAAGACGGAGGACGCCGCAGGCGACGCCTGGGACACGACGAAGGACGCCGCGGACGACGCCGCCCACAAGGCACATGACGTCGCGGACGACGCGACGGAGAAGCTCGACGGTGCCGCGGACGACGCGGGCGACGCCGCGGGTGCCGCCCACGACGCGGCCTCCGACCCGACCGGCTCCTGATCGTCTCCAGGCGCTAGCGCAGACGCTTCGCCCGTCCCACGAACGAGGCCGCGTGGCCTCGCTCGTTCGCGCGCTCGAGCGCGTCGACGTCGAGCGCGCCGATCCGGTGCAGTAGCTCGAACTCGTCGCGAAGATGCGTCCGCATCATCTCGGGGCCGTCGGTCGCGATCGTGAACGGCACCCCGTGCTCGACGAATCGTTGGAACGTCTCACGCACCGCATCCTCGTCCGCGAGCGCCTTCGTCAGGAGGTTCGAGGTCGGGCAGACCTCGAGCATCACCCCGGCGTCCCGGATCAGCCCCATCAGGTCGGGGTCACCGGCGGCGAGGATCCCGTGCCCGATCCGGTCCGGCCGGAGCGACTCGACGACCTCCCCGATCTCCTCGGCGCCCGTCTCGCCCTCCTCACCGACGTGGATCGTCACGCCGAGACCGGCCGCCCGGGCCGTCTCGACCATCGGAGCCACCTGCGTGTAGTCATAGCGGAGCCCCCCGGGGCGCGGGCCGGCGATGTCCACTCCGACGACGCCGCGGCTCGACCAGTGGATCGCCTTGTCGACGATGATCTCGTTCTGCCGCGCGTCGAACGTGCGGTCCATCATCAGGATCAGCCCTGCGTCCACCTGGGGGTACTCGAGCCGCGCGAGATCGAGGCCGCGGATCGCGGCGAGGATGATGTGGTCGAGGTCACGCTCGCCGCCGCGGTTCCGCTTCATCGGGTTGAAACGGAGCTCGAGCGTCGTGATCCGCTGCGAGCGGTACGCGCCGCCGATGGCAGCGTGGACCGACCGCTCGACCGCGAGCGGCGAGGACTGGATCAGCTCCGTCCAGTGGTAGATGGCGTCGAGCTCGTCGAGGCTCTCGACCCCGCGCGGGTCGGAGACGGTCACGAGCGCGTCGAACGCCCAGTAGTCCTTCACCGGCAGCGCGATCCCCTGCTCGTGCGCGAGGCTCCACATGATGTCCGACGCCACTGACCCGCCGAGGTGCGTGTGGAGCTCGGCGAGGCCGACGTCGGCGAGGAGCATGCGGCCGAGTCTACGGCGCGGACGCCGTGGCCCCAGCGACGAGCTCGCGCAGCGTCCCGATCCACTCCGGGTCGACCATGTGCGGCACCGGCGTGGCCAGCCGGAGCACCTTTGCGCCGGCACCGGCGAGCATCTCCTCCGCCTCGGCCGCGAACCGCGCCGGGATCACGGGATCGAGTGAGCCGTGCGCGATCGCGACCGGGACGTCCCGGAGGCGCGTCGGGTCGAGCGGCCACCCCTCGACACGCGGCATGAACCCGGACATCGCAACGAGCGCAGCCGGGCGCGGACGGTCGGGGCCGAGGCTCATCGCGTAGCTCATGACCGCCCCCTGCGAGAAGCCGCCGAGTACGACGCGCTCGATCGGCACCGGGAGGTCGTCGAGAAACGCGGCGAGACGGGGCGCCGTCTCGTGGAACGTCGGCGGGTCGGGTGTCGGGATCCCGCCGAGCGCGTACCAGTGCCGTCCGCCGGGCGGGAGGCGGTGCGGGCCGCCCGGCGTGACCCCGAGCAGCCTCCGGTCAGGGTCGAGCAGGTCGAGGAGCGGATACAGGTCGTGCTCGTCGGCCCCGCGCCCGTGGAGCAGCACGAGCGCGCCGGCCGGAGCCCCCGCAGGCTGGCGCCAGTTCGCTGCGAGCGGCGCGTCCGTCACGCCGGCCACGTCGCCCGGGGGGCCGGAAGCGGCGTCAGGGCGGGCTCGATACGGGCGCGCAGGTGCTCGAAGGCAGGCGGCAGGATGAGAGCCTCGCCGAGGTGCTCGGGGTCCTCGTCGACGCCGAACCCCGGACCGACCGTCGCCAGCTCGAAGAGGACGCCGCTCGGCTCGCGGAAGTAGACGGACCGGAACCAGAACCGGTCGATGACCGGCGTCGGGTGCATGCCGGCCTCGGCGACCCGGCGCCGCCATGCGTCCTGGTCATCCATCGAGGTCGCCCACGCGACGTGATGCACGGTGCCCGCACCGGGCAGGCCCGCGCCTGCCGGTGGCGCGTCGTAGCCGAACCGGCCGCCGCGCGTCGGGCCCCTCGCCTCCCACCCATCACCCTCGACGGCCTCGAGCTCGAGGACGTCCTCGAGCAGGCCGCGGCTGCGTTCCGCGTCGCCGGCGAACGCACGCACGCCGTCGAATCCCTGCAATGCGCTCGGCGCGGGGATCTCGGGATGCCGGGCGACGAGCGGCTCGTCCTCCGTGTCCGCGACCACGAGCTCGAGCGCGAGCCCTTCCGGATCGGCGAACCGCAGCCGGCCGGGTGTCCGCATCGCCCCGATTCCCTCCCGTTCGAGCCGCGCCTCCCAGAACGCGAGCGCGTCTTCCCCGGCCACGCGGAACGACACCGTGTGCACCATCCCGGCCCCCGCGCGTCCGCGGCGCGCGCCCGGATACTCGAAGAAGGTGATGTCGGCGCCCGGGCTGCCGGCCTCGTCCGCGTAGAAGAGGTGGTACACCGTCGGGTCGTCCTGGTTGACGGTCTTCTTGACGAGCCGCAGCCCGAGCACGCCGGTGTAGAAGCCGACGTTCCCCGGCGCGTCGCCGGTGATGCACGTCACGTGGTGAATGCCGTCGAGCCGCACGCGCGTCGGGCCTCCCGGGTCGTCCGTGCTTCGCGAGATCGTGTCCCTCGTCCCGCCTTTCGAGTATCATATATTTGCAGATGCAAACTTCTCGGCACAAGGAGCTCTCCCCGCTCGAGACGCCTGCCTGGGCCGGCTTCCTGACGACCCACGCTGCGCTCGTCCGGGACCTCGACCGCGAGCTCGAGGCCCAGCACGGGCTGCCGCTCACGCAGTACGAGGTCCTGCTCCATCTCGACCGTGCCCCGGACCGGCGGCTGCGCATGAGCGAGCTCGCGCGGTC
>Ga0105243_10004980_pt1 | contig 10411 bp, 13 predicted proteins | sample KBSM34metaG_FD_81525 | JGI IMG/M metagenome (GOLD analysis project Ga0105243, IMG submission 81525) | Miscanthus rhizosphere microbial communities from Kellogg Biological Station, Michigan, USA - KBS M3-4 metaG | ecosystem: Host-associated > Plants > Roots > Rhizosphere > Soil | place...
ACCCTCGCCGGCGCCCGTCTCGCCGCCCGTCAGCAGATGGCGCAGTCGCTTCCCTTCCTGCTGGAAATCTTCGGCAACCAAGCCCTCGTGCAGCAACTCTCCGAACTGGGGTGGAAGGTCAACGTCCTCGAATTGACCAAGATGGTGCATGACATTAGTGGCTGGAAAAACTTCCGCGACCTCGTCGTCAAGATGACTCCGGAAGAGAAAAAAATGCAGCAGATGAACAACCCGAACGTGCAGAAGGCACAGGCGCAGCAGGCCGAGCAGCAGGCCGAGTTCCAACACGACAAAGACATGGAAGACCAGAAAATCTCCGGCCGCATGGCGGTCAATGCCGTCAAGGACACCCACAAAGCTATCGTGCAAGCCCCGCTAGACCGCGCCGCCCTCTACGCGCAGCGCGACGCCGACCAGAAGGCTATGCAAGGTTCGCAGTACTTCGGTGGCGCATGAAGAAGGCGAGTATCAGAGCGATAGACCAGGGGACGTTGTACGACGTCACCGGAAAGCTGCGTCAGCTTACGCGCGAGATTGAGCGCGGCGAACGCGGAAAGGTGAGGAACGTCGTCATCATTCTCGAGCAGATTAAGCCAGACAGTACGCGCATCGCCGTTTGCCACTATGGAGAATCTTCCAGAGCGACCGCGCACTGGATGACGGCGACCGCCCTCAACCGAATGGAGCCGGCATGACAGAGCCCATTCGCACCGAGCGCAGCTTCGGCGTCACCGGGAGCCTCGAGTCCCGGCAGCAGCTTCGCCTTATGCACCTTCGCAACTCGGACGTCTACCCAGACCTACTCGACGTGCTCGAGATGGTTTGCATTGAGAAAGAAACCGAGCTCATCAACACCAACCCAGCCGACGAGAACGCCGTCCTCGCAAATCACAAGATGGCGAAAGCGGCATGGCAAATATTCACTTATATGCAGGAAAAAATTGACTCTGAAGCTAAGAGCTACCTAGCGAGTGTTGCACCCAAACCCCCCGTACCGCCGTTATCAGAGCGAGAACAGTACATAGAGCACGTCATCAACGCCACCGTTCCCGCACCCGACGACGATTACATGGGCATCTAGGAGAGTGTCACATGATGGAACCGGAATGGATCAACGACGGCGAGCCAGACGAGAACGGTAACGTAACCGCGCTTATCAAGAGCAGCACCGGAGCGCGTGTCTCAACCTTCGTCGGCAAGAGCATCAAGGAGGTTGCCGACAAGATCCTGCAATCGCAGGTCGAGGCCAACCAACTCATCTCCCGTTTACGCAAACCCGACTCGGCAAAACAGTCGATGCGGATAGAACCAAAGCAACTCACTCCTGAAGACCGTATGAGGTTATCGAGTGACATCACCGACCCAGATAAAGTTGTCGAAGCCGTTGAAGAGATCGTTACCGCGAGACAGGGAGTCTCACCGACCGCCCTCTCCGCACGACTCGCCAAGATGGACAAGGATGAAGCCGACGCCTTCTACAAAGCCGAAGCCACCGCGTTCGTAGACGAGCACCCTGAGTATTACGGCGTACCCCAGAACCGCCAAGCACTGTATGACGAACTCATCGCAAACGGCTGGCCGCTAACACGGAACAACCTGGCCATCGTCTTTGAGACGCTTACCGAGCGCGGCGACATGATCCCCTGGCCGGTTGAAGGCCAAGGCGACTACATCCCCGGCAACGGCGACAACAATCCCAACAGCGGCGGCACACCCACGCCGCCCCCAGAACCACCCGCACGAACCAACGGACAGGCCAACGCGACGAACGCCCCCTCTCCCAGACCGCGCAGTATTTCGACGGGAATCCGCAACTCCGACGCTTCGGCATCGGCACCGGCCCCGGCGAAGGTGAAGAAGTACACACGCGCCGACATCGAGAGAATGAGCCGTTCCGAGTACAACGATAAACTTCGTTCCGATCCGGAATTTCGCAGACAGGTCGATGCCATTTGAGCGCGTGATTCCCTCCACCGGAGGAAAGTCATGCGAAGCCCATCGAAAGCCGCTATCCGCGGCAAGCAGGTCTTTGAGAAGTTAGTCGTTCCGGCCATCGAGTTCCTCTGCGCCTTCGGCGCGAGCTCGATTGCTTATCTGGGTGGCGTGGGACACGCGCACGCCCTAGTGCTGGGCATCGGTGTATCCCCGGCGAGCAACTTGACAACGAATTTGCCGCAGTCGGTCGTCACCAGCTATGACAAAGTTTTCATTGAAAATTTGAAAGCCGAGACAGCCTGGGTGAGAACGTCAAACCGGCGCATGTTGGACGAACATGCCGGCAATAAATTGGTTCTGTTCATGTATCAGAACCTTCCGGCGCCGCCGCTCACTCAAGCGCCTGAAGGAACCATACAGACGGGCCTCACTGTCTCGGTGGTTCAGAACACGTCCACCATCGGCAACTATGCCGACTACGCGAATATCTCCACCTACGCCATGCAGACCGCGATTGACCCCGCGCTCGAAGCCCTTGGCGTCCAGATGGGATACCGTCTCGCGCAGGTCATCAACCTCATCCTACAGAACACCGCGGATGGAGCCAACGCCATCGACCCGCTCGTCGGTTCGCTGTCGAAGGTTGGTGCGGCCGTCGTCACCACGAAGGACATCACCGCAGCAGCGCAATCGCTGGCCGGCGTCAATGCCCTTCCCTTCGAGAACGGATACTACACCGGCATCATCCATCCGTTCACGGTTGGTGACATCCTCACCGACACCGCAAACAACAGCCTCGTCGATGTGGTCAAACGCAGTCCAGAAGGTCAGGAGAAGTTGAAGGAACTTCCCGCGCCGGATGGCGACAACGTGACCATCCTCGAGTGGGGAGGCGTTCGCTTCCACCAATCGACGTTGGTGAAGAAGACGCCGAACTACAGCGGCACAACCCAGACCGCACTTCGCACCTACATCATTGCGAAGGACGGCGTCATCGGCGTCAGCTTCGGAGCCAAAGAGAACACGCAGATTGGTGACGGCGACTGGCGCAACATCAACGTCTGGGTTCGCCGGCTAACCGAGCCCTCGGGCTATGATCCGTCGAAAATGATTGGCGGGTTCGCAAGTTACAACACCATGTACACGGCGACCCTTCCACCCGACCCCGTTCAGCGTATCCGCTACATCGACGCAGTAAGCGCAATCGCCTAACAGCGAAGGCCGGGACAACCCCCGGCCTCGCGCCATCTCGCGCCAGGAGGACAAAGCAATGCCGAAGACATCAAGCGAAGAACTCGAGCAACTGCAAATCGAAGAGTTGAAAGCAAGTGCGCTCGAGCGCCAGCAAACCCGTCGTGAACGCGCCAACCGCGCCGCCATGACGACACAAGCCCTTGCCTCAAACGAGGCGCGACAGAAGGACATCCAAAGCCGCTGCTATCACAAGAAAGGCGGCAAGGGAGTCCAGATGCTTTTTCAGGGTAACGACTCGGACTACTCCCTCATCAAGCACACCCTCTCACACGGCGCCATGATCGTCATTTGTGGACGATGCGCGCGCGTCTGGGAGAAACCCGCACGTCTACCCAAGACCGCGACCGCAGAAGAGAAGGCAGCCTACCGCCTACAGCTTGAAGAGTTCCAGTGGGCAATCAACGCACCCACCGACAACGAACCAAGCGGAACGAACCTCTTCGAAATCGTTCGCTACGACGAAACCGCAGCCTAACGCCGGCCGCTAATTCATGCAGAAACGGAGACAAGTCATGTCTGACACCACAGAGACGAAATCAGGGTACAACGCCAACTCGAAGGAGAACGTCGACCCCAACACCCACCCCGGCAAAGGCCGCGATGTTGCCGCCACCGGCACCGGCCGGCAGGAGCGCGACGCCAAAGGCCACCGCGTTACCTCACCACGCGGCGCCGGCACCGGCGAGAACGCGATCATCGAGCGCGAGAAGATCCCGCCACGCGAGCCCGTTCCCGCCAAGGTCGAAACCACAGAGTATGAAGAGGGAGACATCGACAAGGGACGCATCGACTATGACGCCCAGGCCAACGGGATCCTAGCCGACGTGATTCCCATGCGCGACCGTCGCGCCTATCTCATCGACCAGGGCGAAAAGAACGAGGCGGCGAACGACGAGCTCAACGCCCGTCAGGTCGAAGCCAATCGACAGGTTCAATTCGTCCAGTCCAACCTCAACGATCCGGATGTGATGCGGGAGTCTTCGATGGAATCAGCCATCGCAGACCTCGACATGCACGATCCCGAACGCGCTCCCGAAGCCATCGAGGAGAAACGCCGTTTCCGCGCCGAACTCTGGGGAGAGAACACCGGCGAAGGCGTACAGGCAGACAAGAAAAAGACCGCCTGAAGCGAATGAGGGGGAGACGTGGGAAACTCGACGATCACACTTCAACAGGTCATGGACGGGGTTGCCGCAATAGGCGACCTCAATCCTGTCTTCAACAACGCGGGAGGCTTCGCCGCCGAGCCTGCTTTGACCATCGGCAACGATGTCATGAGCGAGCTCATCAGCGTCCGTTTTCCGTGGAAGTGGAATCGTCTGACAATCGCCGGCTTCCCCCTCACCAGCTACCAGCAGGACTATGCAAGCGAGATAACCAACATCGGATGGCTCGAGAGCGGCCGGCGCGTCGACATCAACAACACCCAGTTCCCGCCGCCGTCCTACCCGCTTGAAGTGGTACGCGACCTCGCCGCCTCAAACAGCATGGGAGGATTCCCCGAGCAGTGCTGCTGGTTTTATAACCGCGACCTCGAGCAAGGCATTTGGCCCGGCGCCGGCCTCATCTACACCAATCCCATTGGAGCCAACACCGCGCCGTCGAACAAGGCGACCAACATCCTCGACAGCCAGGGAAACATCCTCGTCCTCATCACCTATGGAACCACCGGCGACACCCCGCCCGAGGCGCCGGCATGGAACGACCCCGCCCTTGACGAACCCGAGGACTGGCCGGTTGGACAAATCATTGACGACGGCACCTGTCAGTGGAAGGTCGTCTCGCCCGACGCCCAGGGGTTTCGCTTCAACCCGCGACCGCCCGAGTCCGGTCAGGTCTGGCTTATTCGCCTGATTGGACAGAAGAGAGCTGTCCCGTTTCTGAAGATGCAACAGAAGTGCAACCCCATCCCCGACGACGAAATCAAGTGGTTCCGCGACGGATGCGTAGCCTATTCGCACCGCTATTCCACCAATCAGCAGGTAAAAAACCGCTACCCGTCGATGAAAGCCGAATGGTTAGCGGCCGTCGCAGAACAGGCGCGACAGAACGACCGCGAAGCCGAGTCCAAAGGCTTCTACCCAACGCAGGCACTCATGAGTCCCGGCCCCTGCAATGACCCCGGCCCCTATCCCTACCGCTACGGATGGAGACGATGAAGCCCATGCAAGTCTTCCTCGCCGGAATTATCAGCATTGCCGCAGTCGGTTGCTACAACCTGCTGATCGTCAATGCCGGCGTCGCCAACAAGAGCGCAGCCACACTCGGAGCCCCGCTCGATCCGGAGACGGCTTGCCAAGCCCTCGCCAATCAGGGATTCACCATTACGAAGTTGATTACCGACGTCAAGAGCGACGATTCGCTCAGTCTGTGCAAGGACATCCTCATCGAGCAGCAGAAGAAGGCGACCAAGGCGGCGGCAAAGAAGGAGACGAAGAAATGAGCGTCACGCGAAACCTCGAATCGAGCGCGCTTTTTTCGATGCCCTTCCTTGGCTATCAGCCGGTCAACGTGTCGAACGGCGAGCCCGCTTTGAGCGCGGCGAACATCACCAAGCAGACCATACTCGGCGCACCCTTCAAATGGCCGTTCAACCGCGACGAAGGTATGCACTACGAGTTCGACACGGACGAGACGACATGGGGGCAGGACTTCATCCTCGAGCTTCCCAACTTCGGCTTCCTCGAGCGCGCATGGCTCACCAATCCCGAAGACGACAAAAAGACCGAGATAGAGGTAAAGACCTCACTCGCCGGCGACAACACCCAGAAACGCCCCGGCAGCATCTCGTCGCACACCATCGAGGAGGACTTCGTTTCCTTCCGTCTCAATGCCGTACCCGACGCGCCCTACTACGTCGACGGATGTTTTCAGCGCGCCCCCGTCCTCATGACGTCGTTAGCGTCAACGTGGAGCCCTCTGCCCGACCACCTGAGTTACATCTACGACTGGGGTTTTCTCGGCTTCGTCGCACTTCTCACGCAGGACTCACGCGCCGGCGTGTTTCTGGGTAAGTTCACCGCACACCTCCTCGGAGCGCAGGAAGGTCTGACCGCGCTACAGCGCAACATCTTCCTTGGCAACTTCCTCGAGTTGATGAACCAACAGGGACGAGAGCAGCTTGCGACCCAGCAGGGCGCGCAGGCCAGGGGCAACTCATAATGCCGACCGCCCTCGTCCAAGCCGGCGCCGCAATGAAGCCGAGCAGCTTCGCGCCGCTGCACACCAACAGGATTTTTACCGGACTGTGGACGAACCGCAGCCCGTTGCGCGATGCCGCCACCAGCGAGTATCAGGAGCGGTACGGTATCAGCCGGCAAGACTCCATCCTCGCCGGCTACAACATGGAAATCAGTACCCGCCTCACGCTGAAGCGCAGGCCGGGACTGAAGCCCTACAGCGCATACAGCTTCCCGTCGATCAACCGCTGGTACAGCTTCAACACCTTTACGTTGACGGACGAGGTCATTCGCGTCATGGCCGACACCGCGGCGACCGTCTACGACGCCACCGCAGGGGGAGAGCAAGCCATCTTTACCAAGTCAGCCGGCGCCGGATCCACGTATTTTCTCGGCGTCGGCAACACGCTCTATTTCACCAACGGCGTCGACAACCGGCAAGTGCAGTACAACCCGACGACGAAGACCTGGGGAACCGTCATCCCCTGGGGCGTCACCGCGCCGACCACGGCACCCACCGCCACACAGCAGCCGCGATCCAACCCCTACCCCTCATGGGGTGGCAGCGTCGTTCACGCCGCATGGGTTCCCCGCCCCGACGTGCCTACTGTCTTCTGGAACTATGTCGCCATCAAGGGGAGCGACAACCTACTCCATACCTTCGGACAGTTCGCGCTCGAGGGCGACGCCCCGCGCACCGGAACGATGGGATCCGGAGAACCACCGTGGACGACGAACCCCCAGATCGACGGCACCGTGTCATGGGCAAACGCCGGCAATGGAGCATGGGTAGCGGCCCTTGGCAGAGGTCTAGGCGACCTCGTGATTGGTCACATCACCAACCCGCCAGGAACCCCCGACCAACTGTTTGTGTCGATTCATGGAGGCCAGAGCAACAGCACACAAGAGCCGAACTGGGGAGCCGCCAGCAAAGTAGGTATGCAGATAAGCGACGGCAACACCGGTCTTATCTGGCAGAACGTAGGCCGCGTCCTGAGTTGGAGCGATATTGCCACGCTCAAAGGCAATCCCAGCGGAGCGTCAAACTTCGTCACGACCAACCCGCACATCCTGGATCCGAACGGCTATCTGCAAACGGTGTATCAACTGGGAACGAGCAGCACCAGCGCGCCGTCGTCCTTCCAGAAAGAACTCTATGCACTGACCGCCGACGCTCAAGTGATATGGCAGAACACGAAAGCCTATGCCGTTCCTTCGACGGCGCCTGTGGCATACGGCTACGCCTTCAAGAGTTCGTTGACGAAGGACATCAGCAACATGAGTCCGGTATCAGCCCCCATCCTCGTGATTCAGGGCAACGAGGTTTTAGTGCAGGGCGACGGATCCACGCAGGCCGGCATAGATACCATCGTCCTCTACCGCACCGCCCAGGGTGGATCGACGTTCCTGTACCTCGCAGAGTTCCCGAATCCGGCGCCGGGAGTGAAGTGGTCATACATCGACAACACCCCCGACTCAGGACTTAACCCAACCATCCAGGCGCAGGTTGGAGGCGAAGGGACGCCGCTACCCACCGGCGCGACGTGCCTCGGATACCATCTCGGCCGCATCTTCGCCGCCGTAGGCAACGTCGTCTATGTCTCGGCCGGCCCCGACGCCATCGTCAGTACCTCGTCAGGTAATAGCGGATTCAATACCTTCTTCACCGCACAGTCGAAGATCATCCGTTTCTGGCAGTGCTCACTCGGAATGGTCGTCTTCACGGTAAGAGACGCCTACATCATCCTTGGATCCGCGACCGACTCCGATCCGCTCTACATGGTCGTCTTCATCGACAACCTTCCCCTGCGGAGCTATGACTGCTTCACCCTCAACAAGACGACGCCGTACCTCATGCTGGGGAACAATATCGTCGTCTCGCTCGATCCATCGGCCGGCATCATCGAGGTCAGCTTCCCCATCGCAGACCGCGTCGAGGAAGAGTTCGATTCCGCGGCAAGCTATGTGACCTTCCATTCCCAGTCGAGCGCAGACAACGCCCTCTATGTGGCGAACGGCGTCGACCACTGGTACAGGATGAATCAGAACAACGCGCCGGAATCGGGATCCGCATGGAGCCCGCGCGCCGACATTAACCGCAAATGCGTCCAGTCGGTTGAGGTCACTCCCGGTCAGTATCGCCTTCTCACCCACGGCGCCGGCGCCGGCCAAATCCTGCAACGCGACCGCAGCGTCAACACCGATAACGGCGTACCCTTCGCCGCCCGTACAGTCTTCGGCAGTATCGTCCTCGCGCAGCCGGGACAACTCGCCGCCCTAGCGTTCATCACCCTGGAATCGGTGCGTCTTGGAACACGCCCCGGTCTGGCCCTGTTGCTGGGGGAGATAACCGGGGAGTTCGAGGCACTATCCAGAACCCGCCAAGACCCTCCGATTATCCCCCCAAGCGAGAGCCTGTACAGCGACCGCTATCACTTCGAACAGAACCAGCGCACCGCATGGTGCCGACACCTTCAGATGGAGATAACTTGGCCGGCCGAAGATGCCGCCAACGAGCTCCTTACCTTCACCCTCTTTGGACAGACGTGGCAGGAGTACAAGTAGGCCGATTATGCCCAGCATCCGGAGCAGCGCAAACCCGAACCTCGAAGGATGGCAACCATCCGATCCCGGCAAGCCGGCAGACGCCGCCGCAGGGATCCCGCCGAGCAACCTTGGCAGGTCGTCAATGATGCTCGCTTCGATGCCGTTGATGGCATCCACCGGCGACGCCCTCGAGCGCCAGTTCTACGGCGCCGGAAACCTACCCATGCAACGGATACTTCCGGCCAAGAAAGGAAGCGGCGCATGAGCTTCACTTTCGATGGAATGACGGTACGGCCGCTGAGCGACAAGGACAGACCCTACCTCGACGCCCTCATCGCCGCCGACCCCTACCACCGCGACCGCATGAACGCCGACTACTTCCTGCGTCTCGCGCCAGGAGAGGACTCATGGGCACTCGAGGACGGCGCCGGCCGCGTCGTCTTCTACTTCAAAACCGCTACCTGCGTTCGCATGTCCATCCAGTTCCCACCCCCCGAAGGGATCCGCGACCGCGCCCGAACCGCCGACGCCCTGATACGAGGTCTGCGATGGATCGCAGGAATCTTCCAAGTTAACAAGTTCCGCGAGATCCTCTTCGACACCGAAGGCCCAGAACTCACGCAGTTTGCCAAAAAACATCTTGGCTTCCACGACGCCCCCGGCCTGCTCGCCTACCGGATACCCGTCCCGCAGTCCCAAAATGGCAACAATCAAATGTGGGAAGGCTTGCCACAAACCTCTGAGAAAGTTGGGTGACCCCTATGTGCGGAGCCACAGACGACCAAAAAGAGATTTCGACGGAAGAGAAGAATTTCTATAAAGACCTCACCGACCAGTACGACACCATTTTTGGGCAGAGCCAGGAGATTACCGGCGCGCTTACCAAGGCGTTTCTGCCCATCCTTCAGGCCGGCCCCAGCCAGACGGGATTCTCCGACTCGCAAAAAAATGCACTCGAAACCCAGAACGTTGAGAACGTCGCCACCGACTACGGGCAGGCGCAGAGGGCAACCGCGCAGATCCTCGCAGCCAGGGGAGGCGGTAACACCCTTCTACCCTCGAGCGTCGACGCCAACCTCATCGCGCAGAACACACGCGCCGCGGCAGCGCAACGCGCTTCCGGACAGAACCTAATCACCCAGGCGAACTACCAGCAGGGATACCAGAACTGGCAGTCAGCGGCCGGCGTTTTAGGCAGCACCGCGGGACTGGTGAACCCCAACGCATACGCCAGTTCAGCCACCGGCGCCGGCAGTGCCGCAGCCACCGGAGCGAACTACGTTGCACAGGCCGCGAACAGCCCTTGGACGGCAGCTATGGGAGCACTCGGAGGAGCCGCAGGACTGGCAAGCGGAGCCGCGATCAACAAGTGGGGATAAGGAGCTTTTTATGGCAGGCACAGACGAGATTCTAGGCACACCGGGAGGCACCGCAGCAGCGGACGCCGATCCCCTTGCGCGCATGGTTCTGGCAGCGCAGCAGGCACCCCCGCCCGT
>Ga0105243_10004981_pt1 | contig 10410 bp, 8 predicted proteins | sample KBSM34metaG_FD_81525 | JGI IMG/M metagenome (GOLD analysis project Ga0105243, IMG submission 81525) | Miscanthus rhizosphere microbial communities from Kellogg Biological Station, Michigan, USA - KBS M3-4 metaG | ecosystem: Host-associated > Plants > Roots > Rhizosphere > Soil | place: Michigan...
GCGCGCCACGGCGTGGGGCGAGCTGGACACGCAGCGGCTGAAGTCGCTGATCGAATCCAGCTTCGGCCGCACCCTGGTGCCGGACTATTTCGACAAGACCCGGCTGCTGCGCGCCTACGTCAGCGAGAATTACCGCGCCGCGGTGATCCTGACCAACGAGGACGGCTACACCTACCTGGACAAGTTCGCGGTGCTCGACGACGCACAGGGCGAAGGCCTGGGTCGCGCGGTGTGGAACGTGATGCGCGAGGAAACGCCGCAGCTGTTCTGGCGCTCGCGCCACAACAACCAGGTCAACATCTTCTACTACGCCGAATCCGACGGCTGCTTCAAGCAGGAGAAGTGGAAGGTGTTCTGGTACGGGCTGGAGAACTTCGAGCAGATCCAGCACTGCGTGGCGCATTGCGCCACGCGCACGCCGACCCTGCTGGGCTGAGCGCGATGAGCCTGGACCTGCTGCCTGCGCTGTGGCGCGAGGTGCCGACCCTGCAGGGCCGGCATGCGTCGTTGGAACCGTTGCGGCATGCGCATGCCGACGCCTTGCGCGCGGCGGTGCACGGCAGCGGCCTGGAGCGGCTGTGGTACACCAGCGTGCCGGCGCCGGACAACGTCGACGGCTACGTGGCCGCCGCGCTGGACGTGCAGGCGCAGGGCCGCGTGCTGCCGTTCGCGGTGCGCGATGCGGCCGGCGACGTCGTCGGCAGCACGCGCTTCTACGGGCTGGACGCCGAGGTGCCGACGCTGCTGATCGGCTACACCTGGTACGCGCCGCGGGTGCAGCGCAGCGGGGTCAACACCGAGGTCAAGCTGATGCTGCTGCAGTACGCGTTCGAGACCCTGCAGTGCATCAGCGTCGGCTTCGAGACCAGCTGGTTCAACCACACCTCGCGCGCGGCCATCGCCCGGCTCGGCGCCAAGCAGGACGGGGTGCTGCGCAACCACAAGCGCCACGCCGACGGCACGCCGCGCGATACCGTGGTGTTCTCCATCATCGATACGGAATGGGCCGGGGTGAAACGCCACCTGCAGTTCCGCCTGGACTCGCATACATGACTTCCCCCAAGACCTACGGCGTCGGCATCGTCGGCGCACGCGGCCATACCGGCGCCGAACTGATCAAGCTGGTCGCCGCGCATCCGCACCTGCACCTGGCCTTCGTGTCCTCGCGCGAACTGGCCGGCCAGCGCGTGGCCGAGCACAGCGCGGACTACCAGGGCGAGCTGCGCTACGAAAATCTGGACGCCGATGCGGTCGCGGCCAAGGGTGCCGCGGCGGTGGTGCTGGCGCTGCCCAACGGCAAGGCCGCGCCCTACGTCGCGGCGCTGGATGCGGCGGCGGCCGAGACCATCGTCGTCGATCTGTCGGCCGACTACCGCTTCGATCCCGGCTGGTACTACGGCCTGCCGGAACTGACCCGCGGCCGCTATGCCGGGCAGAAGCGGATCAGCAATCCCGGCTGCTATGCCACCGCGATGCAGCTGGCGATCGCGCCGATGCTCGACCAGCTGGCCGGGCCGCCGCAGTGCTTCGGCGTGTCCGGCTATTCCGGCGCCGGCACCACGCCATCGGACAAGAACAACCCCGAGCTGCTGCGCGACAACCTGATGCCGTACGCGCTGACCGACCACATGCACGAGCGCGAAGTGTCCACGCACCTGGGCGTGCCGGTGGAGTTCATGCCGCACGTGGCGCCGCATTTCCGCGGCATCACCATGACCGTGAACCTGTGGCTGCAGCAACCGCTGACGCTGGACGCGATCCAGCGCCGCTATCGCGAGCGCTATGCCGGCGAGCCGTTGATCGAAGTGCTCGACGACGCGCCGTGGGTCAGCCGCATCGCCGGCAAGCACGGCGTGCAGATCGGCGGCTTCACCCTGGCCCCGGGCAACAAGCGGCTGGTGGTCGTGGCGACCCTGGACAACCTGCTCAAGGGCGCGGCGACGCAGGCGATGCAGAATCTCAATCTGGCGCTGGGCCTGGACGAACTGACCTCGATCCCGGTGGTGGGGCAGCCGCAATGAGGCTTTTTTGCCGCCCGGACTCGGAACCCCGGACAACGACGCGAAGCGCGCCCACCTCGACATCGCCCGGTCGGTCACGCGCGCCGAAATAGAGCAAGCGACGGCTTTCGATTCCCCATTCCCCATTCCCGATTCCCCCAAAAAATGACCAATCTCCTCTGGCAAAAACCCGGCGTCGCCGTCGATGCCAAGATCCAGGCCTTCCTGGCCGGCGACGACGTGATCCTGGACCGCGAGTTCTTTCTGCACGACATCGCCGCCAGCGGCGCGCATGCCGAAGGCCTGCAGCGCATCGGCATCCTGTCGGCCGACGAACTGGCCGGGCTGCAGCGCGAACTGGCGATCCTGGCCGAGGATTTCCGCAGCGGCGCGTTCGTGCTCGACGAGCGCTTCGAGGACGGCCATTCGGCGATCGAAGCGCGGCTCACCGAGCGCCTGGGCGACGCCGGCCGCAAGATCCACACCGGGCGCAGCCGCAACGACCAGATCCTGGTCGCCACCCGCTTGTGGCTGAAGGAACGGCTGGCGCACCTGGCGCAGCTGAGCCGCGAGATCGCCAAGGTCGCGCTGGACCGCGCGCAGGCCGAGCAGGCGCTGCCGCTGCCGGGCTACACCCATATCCAGCGCGCCGTGGTGTCCTCGGCGGGCATGTGGTGGGCCGGCTGGGCCGAGGCCTTCATCGACGATGCGATCCGCGCCCACGACACCCTGCGCCTGATCGACGCCAACCCGCTCGGCACCGCCGCCGGCTACGGCGTCAATCTGAAACTCGACCGCGAGCACACCACCGCCGCGCTCGGCTTCGCGCGCATGCAGGTCAGCCCGATCTACGCGCAGCTGTCGCGCGGCAAGTTCGAGATGGCCGCGCTGGAAGCGCTGGGCAGCGCGACCCTGGACCTGCGCCGGTTGGCCTGGGACCTGTCGCTGTTCACCAGCGGCGAGTTCGGTTTCGTCGCCTTGCCGGCGCAATACACCACCGGCAGCTCGATCATGCCCAACAAGCGCAACCCGGACGTGATCGAACTGATGCGCGCGACCCATGCCAGCGTGGCCGCGGCGCGCACCGAGATCGAGCAGCTGCTGTCGCTGCCGTCCGGCTACCACCGCGACCTGCAGAGCAGCAAGGGCGCGATCTTCCACGGCTTCGGCCGCGGCCTGGCCGCGCTGGAGCTGCTGCCGGCGTTGCTGGCCAACCTGGAATGGCGCGAGGACAAGTTGCGCGCGGCGATCGACTCGGGCATGTACGCCACCGATGTGGCGGTCGAGGCGGCGCTGGCCGGCGTGCCGTTCCGCGAGGCCTACCAGGCCGCCGCCGCGTCGGCGGCCAGCGCAGGGCAGGGGCGCACGCCGGAAGGCAGCCTGGCCGCGCGGGTCTCGCCCGGTGCCGCCGCCGACCTGCGGCTGGCGGAATTGCAATCGCGCTGGGACGCGTTGGCCGGCTGAGGCCGGCGCGGCCCAGGCCGTACGCTGCCACGCCGGGTTTACGGGTTGCACCGGAAGGAGAACGCATGGACCGATCGACCGCGCTGCCGCAGGCACCCAAGCGCCATCGCTGGGCCGCGCTGGCGACGTTGCTGTTGCCGCTGCTGCTGGCGTTGTCCCTGCCGTCGCAGGCGGCAGCCGGCGACGCGCTGAAGGTGGCGGTGTACCGGGGCAAGGCCGGTTGCCGCGGTTGTTCGGAAATGGTGGTGAAGTCGTTGCAGGGAAGCGGCCTGGATCTCGAACTCGCCTATGTCGGCGAGCACGAGCCGCTCAAGGTGAACGCACGTACGCTGAGCGGCTTCGACCTGTACATCCAACCCGGTGGCGGGCAGGACATTCCTGCCGCCTATGCCGCCATCGGCGACGACGGCGCCAGCGCGATCCGGGCGTTCGTGCGCAGCGGCAAGGGCTTCCTCGGCTTGTGCATGGGCGCCTATCTCGCCGACCGCGACTGGATCGGGCTGGTGGATGTGGCGCTGCAATCGGAGGTCGGGCGCCCGGGTTCGGGCATCGACGACGAAGGCGACCATACGGTCGATGTGCGCTGGGACGGGACGCTGGAACGCTTCTACTATCAGGACGGTCCGTATTTCACCGGCAAGACCGCATCGGGCTATGCGTCGATCGCCCACTACCGCAACGGCGACGTGGCCATGGCTCGCTACGGCTATGGTGCCGGCACGGTGCTGCTGACCGGCCCGCATCCCGAAGCCGACGCCAGCTGGATGGACGAGGAGGGCGGCGGCGCTGCGGCGCAGGACAAGATGCGGCGCCTGCTGCGCTACTTCGCGGCGACACGCACGGCTGTGGTGCGTTAGTGTCGGTAGCGGCCGCTGGCAGGCGGTGCGGGAAGGGCGGGCGGCCACGCCGGCCCGATGGTGACGTAGTCGATCGAGGAGAAGCAGGATGACGCTGTACCTGGTGATGGCGATGCGCAAGCCGGACTTTCCGCCGTCGGTGGTCCAGCCGCACCGCGATTTTCTCGCCGCGTTGCGCGCGCGCGGGCTGCTGGAACTGGCCGGCGGTTTCGGCGACGGCAGCGGCGGCGCCTATCTGCTGAAGAACGTCGCCAGCCTGGAGCAGGCGCGGGCGATCGTCGCCGAGGATCCGCTGGCGATCGAGGACGCGTCCGAACTGAGCGTGCATGCATGGAACGCGCAATGAGCCGGGCGCGGCCGCGATGAGCGTCGTGATCGCTGGCGCATCGGCGTTCGTCGAGCAGGCGCTGCCGCCGTGGCGGCGTGCGGTGCTGAAGGTCGGCAGCAGCCTGCTCGCCGCCGATGGCGGCGGCGGGCTGTCGCCGCGCTATGCGCTGGGGCTGGCGCAGTTCGTCTCGGCCAACCTGGCGGCCGGCCGCGAACTGGTGATCGTGTCGTCCGGCGCGGTCGCCGCCGGCCGCGCGATCCTGCCGCGGGCCGCCGAGGCCGGCGCGGCGATCGCCGCGCGGCAGGCGCTGGCCGCGCTCGGCCAGGCGCAGCTGATCGCGCTGTGGCAGCGCTTCTTCGAGCGCCCGGTGGCGCAGGTGCTGCTGACCCACGACGACCTGCGCAACCGACGCCGCTACCTCAACGCGCGCGCCACCCTGGGCGAGCTGTTGCGGCTGGGCGCGCTGCCGGTGGTCAACGAGAACGACACCGTGTCGGTGGACGAACTCAAGCTCGGCGACAACGACAACCTGGCCGCGATCGTCGCCGCGCTGGTCGATGCCGACGCGCTGTTCATCGCCACCGACATCGACGGCCTGTACACCGCCGATCCGCGCAGCGACCCGCAGGCGCAGCCGCTGGACGACGTCCCCGAGCTGACCGCGGCGGTGCTGGCGATGGCCGGCGGCAGCGGCAGCCGCGTCGGCACCGGCGGCATGCGCACCAAGCTGGAGGCCGCGGCCAAGGCCGGCGCCGCCGGCATCGAGACCTATCTGTTCAACGGCCGCAGCGCCGAGGTGGTGCGCGGCCTGGCCCAGGACCGCCTGCGCGGCACCCGCATCCATCCCGCGCGCACCCGCATCGCCGCGCGCAAGTACTGGCTGCGCCAGGTGCCGGTCGAACCCGGCGCGATCCTGGTCGACGCCGGCGCCGCCGCCGCGCTGGCCGACAAGGGCGCCTCGCTGCTGCCCGGCGGCGTGGCCGGCGCCGAAGGCGACTTCCGCCGCGGCGACATGGTCGAAGTGCGCCTGCGCGATGCCGGCGGCGACCGCTGCCTGGCGCGCGGCGTCAGCCAGTACTCGGCCACCGACGTGCGCCGCATCGCCCGCCGCCACTCGCGCGACATCGAGTCGATCCTGGGGTACAGCTATGGAGAGAATGTGATTCACCGCGACGATCTGGTGGTGATTCGGGACTCGGGATTCGGGAGCCGGGATTCGGGACTCGGGACTCGGGACTCGGTGTAAGCGCGCGAGACTGGTGCGACGTCGCGCGGAAAGGGAATCGCGTTGCGTCGTTGCAGCGATCGCGCAAATGTTTCGACGCGTTTCGCCCGACAGCTTGACGATTCCCGCCGCTCGCGCAGCCTTTTCGAGTCCCGAGTCCCGAGTCCCGAGTCCCGAGTCCCGCCTAACCACTGGAACCATCAATGAGCACGATCCGATCCCAAGCCCTGCAATGCCGCGATGCCGCGCAGGCGTTGGCGCAGTTGTCCTCGGCGGCCAAGCAGGCCTTGCTGGAGGCGATGGCGGCGGCGCTGGAGGCGGATGCGGAGACGATCCTCGCCGCCAATGCGCGCGACCTGGAGGCGGCGCGGGCCAGGGACGTCGGCAGCGCGATGCTCGACCGGCTGGCGCTGGACGGCAAGCGCCTGGCTGGCGTTGCCGCGGCGTTGCGCGAAGTGGCGGCGCTGCCCGATCCGGTCGGCCAGGTCACCCGCGACGACGTGCGCCCGAACGGCATCCGCGTGCAGAAGGTGCGGGTGCCGCTGGGCGTGATCGCGATGATCTACGAGGCGCGCCCGAACGTCACCGCCGACGCCGCGGCGCTGTGCATCAAGGCCGGCAACGGCGTGATCCTGCGCGGCGGCTCGGAGGCGATCCATTCCAACACCGCGATCGCCGCCGCGCTGCGGCGCGCGCTGCGCGAGGCGGGGATCGGCGAGGACGCCTTGACCCTGGTGGAGGACCTGCGCCGCGAGACCATGCTGGAACTGCTGCAGCTCAACGACATCGTCGACCTGGCGATCCCGCGCGGCGGCGAGGGCCTGATCCGCTTCGTCGCCGAACACGCGCGGGTGCCGGTGATCAAGCACTACAAGGGCGTATGCCACCTGTTCGTGGACGCCTCGGCGGACCTGGCGCTGGCGGTGAAGCTGCTGGTGGACGGCAAGACCACGCGCCCGGCCGCGTGCAATTCGCTGGAAACGTTGCTGGTGCACGCCGACGTCGCTGCGCGCTTCCTGCCGCTGGCCGCACAAGCGCTGCAGCAGCGCGGGGTGGTGCTGCGCGGCGACGACGCCAGCCGCGACCTGTTGCCGGACATCGACGCGGCCAGCGACGCCGACTATGCCGCCGAATACCTCGACCTGATCCTGGCGATCCGGGTGGTGCCGGACCTGGACGCGGCAATCGCGCACATCCGCCACTACGGCTCGGATCACACCGAAGTCATCGCCACTGCCGATGCGGCCAACGCCGAGACGTTCGTGCAGGCCTTGCGCGCGGCGGTGGTCATGGTCAACGCCTCCTCGCGCTTTTCCGACGGCGGCGAACTCGGCCTGGGCGCGGAGATCGGCATCTCCACCACGCGCCTGCACGCCTACGGCCCGATGGGCCTGGAAGCGCTGACCGTGGAGCGCTTCGTGGTGCGTGGCGAGGGGCAGGTGCGGCACTGAGATGCAGCCACGCCATGCTGGCCTGGGCACCTTGTCGCTGCTTTCCGTTGCCGCGCTGGCCGGTGTGGTCGGCGATGCCGGACACGAGCTTGCGCACACTGTGGTCGCGATGTTCACGCCAGGCGTAAGCTTGCAGCAGATCTCGACCATCGGTCTTAGCAGCGTCGGCACCTCACCCTGGATTGCCTTGGCTGGCCCGGCGTTCAATCTGTGCGCCGCGCTCACGCTGTTGCTGGCGCGCAGCGCTGGCCTGCCGCCGTCGTGGCGTTATGTCGCCTGGGTGGTCGGCACCTTTAATCTGTTCAATGCGGTGGCCTATCTGGTCTATTCGGCGCTGCTGGGCAGCGGCGACTGGGCGACGGTGTTTGCCGGCGTTGCCCATCCTGCGGCATGGCGGATCCCATTGGGCATTGCCGGCGTGCTCGGCTACTGGGCCGCCATCCGCATGGCCGCATCGGGGTTGGCAACGCTGTGCGCCGATGGCGTGCTGTCTGCCGATGAAGCCACGCGTGCCTGCCGCGTGTCCTATCTCGGCTTCGGCGCGTTGCTCACACTCGGCGCGCTGTTCAACCCGATCAGCTGGACGCTGGTGTTCAGTTCCGGCGTGGCGACTGGATTCCTGGCCATGGCAGGCATGCTGGCGCTGCCCGCATCGCTGCCCGCATCGCTGCCTGTGGCGCTGGCCGAACGCGGTGCGCTGCGGCTCGGCATGGCGTGGCGTATCGCTGGCGTGTTGGCGAGCCTGTGGTTCGTCGCCGTGATGGGACCCGGCATCCGGCTGGGCTGACCGGGCGGCATGCCGTACGCCGTCATCTGCGAATGTCTCAGAGCACGCGCATGGTTGCGCCATGCACCAGCTCCACCGTGCGCCGCGTGCCGTTGAACGCCAGTTCGGTGCGCGTGCCGCCGACGCTGCGCAGCGCGATCCGCGTGGCCTTGCCGGCGCGCCATTCCAGGTCCACCACGAAGCCGCCGCGCGCGCCGATGCCGGTGACCCGGCCGCGTTCGGCCCAGGCCTTCGGCAGCGCCGGCAACAGCGCGATATGGCCGGGCCGCGAGTACAGCAGCATCTCCAGCATCGCGGCGGGCGTGCCGAAGTTGGCGTCGATTTGGAACACGCCGCCCAGGGTGGGGTCGCCATGCTGGCTGAGGTCGTAGATGTCGAAGAAGTTCGGCGCGGTGCCGTTGCTGTGCACGATCGACGGCTTGAGGTTGGTCGCGACCAGGGCATAGGCGCGCTCGGCCTCGCCCAGCCGCGCCCAGCACAGCGCACGCCAGGCGCAGGCCCAGCCGAAGCTGTGCATGCCGCGCGCTTCCAGCAGCTTGCGTGCCGCGGCGACCTGCTCGGACGGCGCCAGGTCCGGATGCAGGCGATGACCGGGATACAGCCCCATCAGCGGCGACAGGTGGCGGTGGTGCGGCTCGCCCAGGTCGTCGGGCGACATCCATTCCTGCAGTTGCCCACTGCGCGGGCTGATCTGCGGCAGGTACAGGCGCTGCTGCAGCCCGGCGATGGTCGCAGCATAGGCCGCATCGCGTTCGAGTAGCGCACTGGCCTGGCGGTATTGGCCGAACAGGTTCCAGGCCAGTTCCTGCGCATAGGCGATGCCGCGCGCGTCCTCCGGGCCATGCTCGGGCGACCAGTCGTGGTCGTCGACCAGGCGCGTGTGCGGGCGTCCATCGGGGCCGGGGACCTCCAGCGCGATCAGCCGCGCCTGCCAGAATTCGCAGGCGCCCTTGAGCAGCGGGTAGATCCGCGCCAGGTAGGCGCGGTCCTGGGTGTATTCGTAGTGCTGCCACAGGCTGTCGCACAGCCAGGCGTTGCCGCCCGGGTGCCAGTACCAGCCGCTGCCACCGAACGGATTGGTCGAGAACGCCACCGCCCAGCCGGCGACCTTGCCGGAGGTGTTGCGGAAGCGGTTGCGCGGGTCGTTGAAGTGCGCCTGGGTGATCTGCGTCCATGCCGGCAGCTGCGCCAGGCAGTAGCGGGCGAGGGCGTCGAAGCACGGTGCCAGCCCGGCCGCGTCGGTCAGCCAATAGTTCATCTGCAGATTGACGTCGCTGTGGTAATCGCTCATCCACGGCGGATCGTTGTTCTCCAGCCACAGCCCCTGCAGGTTGATCGGCAGCGCGTCGCGCGAGGCGGCGATGGTCAGGTAGCGGCCGAACTGCAGGTACAGCGCTTCCAGTTCGGGGTCGGGCGTGTCGGCCGCGGCGCGGGCCTGCAGCCGCTCCCACAGATCGAGCTTGCGTTGCGCCGGGCTGGAGCGGCCCAGATCCACCTGCATGCCGTCGAACAGGGCGCGGTAGTCGGCCACATGGGTGTACAGCAAGGCCTCGGGCGCGAGCTTCGCCGCCGCGTCGCAACGTTGCCGCGCCAGGGCCTGCGGATCCAGGTCCGGGTCGCGGTAGTTCCTGGCCGGGTCGGGCACATAGTTGCTGCCGCCGCACACGATGATGCGCAGCGCGCTGCAGTCGCGGAAGTGCAGCGTGTCGCCGTGCAATTCCACAATGCCGTCGGTCGCGATCAATTGCACGTTCGCACCATGGCGCAGACCGTTGGCCAATGCACCGGAGAATCCCAGCTGTCCGCTGGCATCGCCCTGCACCGGCGCCGCATGCGCGCTGACCAGTTGCAGCCGGCCGCTGTGGCGGCCGCCGCCGCGCTGGTCGAGCTGGATCACGAGGGCGTCGTCGGGATGGCTGGCGAACACGGTGCGGGTGAACTGCGCGGAGCCCAGCGCGTAGTGCACGCGCATGCAGCCGTTGCTCAGGTCCAGCTCGCGTGCGTAGTCGCGCAACTGCGCCGGCGCGTGTCCGTCCAGTTCCAGATACAGCCTGGCCAGCATCACGAAGCTGCCGAAGCTGTCCTTCTCGTAGGGGAACTGACCCTGCGCGTCGAGCGCGTCGTTGCGCCCGCCGGTCCACAGGCTGGCATCGGAGAGGTACAGGAAGTCGCGGTCGGGCGCGCCGCCGACCAGGGCGCCCAGCCGGCCGTTGCCGATCGGCAGGCCTTGCCGCAACACGTCGGCCTCGTTGGCCGCGCTGGCGTAGCGCATCCGCAGCGCCTGCGCCGGCGGCACCA
>Ga0105243_10004984_pt1 | contig 10408 bp, 4 predicted proteins | sample KBSM34metaG_FD_81525 | JGI IMG/M metagenome (GOLD analysis project Ga0105243, IMG submission 81525) | Miscanthus rhizosphere microbial communities from Kellogg Biological Station, Michigan, USA - KBS M3-4 metaG | ecosystem: Host-associated > Plants > Roots > Rhizosphere > Soil | place: Michigan...
ACGCTGATGCTCGGCGGTATGCGCGACATCCTGATCATCAGCACGCCGCAGGACACGCCGCGGTTCCAGCAGTTGCTGGGGGATGGGAGCCAGTGGGGGATCAATCTGCAGTATGCGGTGCAGGCCAGTCCGGATGGGCTGGCGCAGGCTTTCATCATTGGCGACAAGTTCGTGGGAAACTCGCCCAGTGCGCTGGTGCTAGGCGACAATCTCTTCTATGGGCACGACTTTGCGCACCTGCTTGCTGGTGCGGATGCGAAGCAGTCGGGCGCCACCGTGTTCGCCTATCACGTGCATGATCCTGAGCGCTACGGCGTGGTCGCGTTCGACGCCGAGGGCAGAGCCAGCAGCATCGAGGAAAAGCCGCTGGAGCCGAAGAGCAGTTATGCGGTAACCGGGTTGTACTTCTACGACAACCAGGTCGTCGATATCGCCAAGGCCGTCAAACCGAGCGCGCGTGGCGAGCTTGAGATCACCGCCGTCAATCAGGCCTATCTCGGTCTCGGTCAGCTCAATGTACAAATCATGCAGCGCGGCTATGCATGGTTGGACACCGGTACCCATGACAGTTTGCTCGAGGCTGGGCAGTTCATCGCGACACTCGAGCACCGTCAAGGGCTGAAGATCGCCTGCCCCGAAGAGATCGCTTGGCGCAATGGTTTCATCACGACCGAGCAGCTTGCGAAGCTTGCCTCTCCTCTTGAGAAGAGCGGGTATGGCAAATATTTGAAGCACCTGTTGAGCGAGGAGGTGCGCTCTTGAAAGCCACACCGACCGAAATTCCCGACGTGCTCGTGATTGAACCCAAGGTGTTTGGTGACGCACGAGGATTTTTCTTCGAGAGCTTCAATCAAAAAGCATTCGATCAAATCGTCGGCAAACATGTCGACTTCGTCCAGGACAATCATTCGCGCTCGGTCAAGGGGGTTCTGAGAGGCCTGCATTACCAGCTTCAACAGCCGCAAGGGAAGCTGGTGCGCGTTGTAAAAGGGGCGGTGTTCGATGTGGCAGTCGACATCCGCAAGTCTTCGCCGACCTTTGGCAAATGGGTCGGTGTCGAATTGAGCGAGAACAACCACAAGCAACTGTGGGTGCCGGCCGGATTCGCGCACGCCTTTCTAGTACTGAGCGAGACGGCCGAGTTTCTTTACAAGACGACGGACTACTATGCACCGGCGCACGAGCGGTGTATTGCTTGGAACGATGCAGCACTGGGCATCGCCTGGCCCGAAATTGGAATGTCGCCGCAGTTGTCGGCAAAGGATGCGGCGGGGTCTTCGCTGGGCAAGGCGGACCTGTTTCCATGATCCCATTAGGACGTGGAAGCGCACCTGGCCGCACGAACTTATCTAGGAGAATTGTTGATCGAAGGCAACTGTCGAACCGGATTCCGATGGCTTTTCTCCGATAGACATAAAGTGCAAGGCGCAACATCCAATGGCAAATATATTAGGTGACGGTATGGCGGTCGCCGAAAGCAACTCCACGAACAAGGTGAGCGGGCTGGTCATTTCGTACAACCGGGTTAACTTAATAGGAACTTGCCTTAAAGCGCTCTCATTCGTGGATGAGCTGATTGTTGTCGACAAATCCTCCACAGATGGAACGGCAGAAATCGCGGCGGAAATTGCGGATCGAGTCGTCGTTGTCCCTTGGTCCCCCGTCGTCGAGCAGACCAAGGCTTTTGCAATCACCCACTGCACGCATCCATGGATCGTGTGCATGGACGACGATGAGTGTCTGAGCGTTGAAGCAACCCGCTTCATCCGGCGGGAATTGCTCGCTCCGCGTGCCGGCGTCTATCTGCTTCCTCAGCGACACTACATCCTCGGAGTGCATGATGAGCGCGCCTACTACTGGCCTGAGTATCAACCGAGATTCTTCAATCGGGACAAGATCTCCTTCACCCAGACAGTGCATGGCGGTGCGCAGTTCGAAGAGAAGGACGCATTTGTTGTTCCTTTTGAAGATGGCGCGTGCATTCACCATCTCTCGCACACGGATGTTGCTCAGTGGATTGAGAAGACTAACCGCTACACGTCCAATCCCGACCGTGTCCGCGTTGCGCATGCAGGAGATGATCTCGCTGCATTTGCGCACGGGCAAATTGACCTGCATCTGTCCGCAACCAAGTCTGGGGAGGCGAGTGGCTATCCCGTGGCCGTAGCGATCCTGCGGGCGGTCTACAACATCATTGACCGGCTCAAGACTTGGGAAGAAGAAGAGGGACTTGACGGAGAAGAAGCTTTCCGACTGATATGTGCCCGTCTGGAGAGTGAGTACCGCGAAGAGTTTTCGCTGCAATCAACGGCTTCTCGAGGCTCGCGCCTTGGCTCGGCGAGCACGACGCACATCGCGTTTCATGCTGAGTCGCCTGCTCCATTGAAACCGTCAGCCGATGATCAGGGCAACGCCTTGGCTTTGTTGAGGCTCACACTCCGAGACGTACGCGCAGCGGTCGAGCAAATCCGGCATGAAGCGCTGGAGCGAGATCGTGAGGCACAGGAACGCGAGCGGGATGCTCGAGCTCGGCTCAATGCCGCCGCGGAAGCACAAGAACTGCTTGATAAGGAGAATCAAAAAAATGCGAACGCTCTCCGGTTCGCCCAGCAACGTGAAATGGATTTGACCAACCGATTGGAGAAGGCGGAGCAGGCTTACCTCTCTCTTGATGGGCGTCTTCAGGCAACCTTGTCGTCAATGAGCTGGCGAATCACAGGCCCTTTGCGGCGAGTTGCAACGCGCTACCCGCGCCTGATCCGAAATCTGAAGGCATTCCTCGCCAGACATCCACGGTTGAAAAAAGGCGTGATGCGCATTGTCAGGTTTGATTGGCGCGTAGCTGCGGACGAACTGCCATCGCGGCCTTTGCTCGCTGAGGGGCCGTCGGGAACTGATGCACCCAAAAAAATTCCTCCTACCAAGCCGGTACGCTCGTTCAAATTGCGGACTATCGAGGCGGCCACGACGAACTCTGCTTTTCAGCTGAGGCCAACGGGCCAAGATGCGCCCAGGCGATTGATGTGCGTCAGCCACGTTCTGCCGTTTCCGCCGCGCGCTGGCAACGAATATCGCATTCACCAGATGCTCAAGTGGCTGGGGTCAGAAGGATGGGAGATCTTGCTGATAGTGTGCCCACTGCCCGGGGAACCGCTCTCCAAGGCGCAAATTTCCGCGGCCGCGGCGGTGTATCCCCAACTGATGGTGTGCGATCGCGATGGTGTGATTCATCACAATCTTGCGAAGGACGCACCTGTCCTCAAAGGCCTGAGCGGTTATTCGCCTAGAAATCTTGACTCGCTGTTGACTGATCGGGAGACCAGCTTTGGGCGTACGGAACTCATTGAGACCCTGCGTGTCTTTTCTCCGGATTTTCTGATCGAACTCATGCGCAAACTCGACGAGAACTGCCGCTTCGATCTGCTGCTGGCCGAATACGTGTTCATGACGAGAGGCTTTTCGCTGCTTCGGGGCGATCTGACCAAGGCTGTAGATACACACGATGTTTTTTCAACCAAAGCCAGCAAGGTTGCGCAGTTCGGTATCAAGGACGTCTTTCTGCTGTCAGAAGAGGAGGAAGCAGAACTGGTAAACCGGGCTGATATTGTCATAGGCATTCAGCCGGAAGAGACTCGTCAACTTTCAAGTATGGCGCCCGATCGGTCTGTGATCAACGTGGGCGTGGATTTCTCTGTCAAAACACAAGTCGAAGAACTGCCATCGGAATCCACCATCCTACTTGTCGCATCGAACAATCCGATGAACAACAAGGGTTTGAAGGATTTCTTGCGATTTTCCTGGCCCATCATTCGCAAGCACCAGCCTGCGGCTGAACTGCACGTGGTCGGTGACGTGGGCCGCGCAGTGGCAGTTGTACCTGACGGGGTAAAGATTCTCGGGCGTCTGGGCGATCTGGATGCGGCCTATGCTCAAGCTGCCGTGGTGATCAATCCCACGGTGGCAGGAACCGGGCTCAAGATCAAGACGGTTGAAGCGCTTTGCCAGCTTCGACCTGTGGTCACTTTTCCCGCGGGTGTTGATGGACTGGGGGATGCAGCGAGGCCTCTGCTGCATGTGGCAACCGACTGGTTTGACTTTGCACGGCAGGTTTCGCGCGTGCTGGACGAGCGGCCGAGCGCTGAAGCGTTGACGCAGCTCGGTGTGGCACTTGCTCATGATTTCTCTCCCCAAGCTATTTATGCGCAACTCGCCAGGGCCCTCAATGACAACTAAGTCTTCGTCGCCTCAGACCGAGCATTCCGATCGCTTGTCATTCGGTTCGTACGATCTGTTCGTAGACCTGTCCGATGAATTGGCGATGGATCAGGCGAAGGTCATGCAGCATGCCCGGAGATTGCTCCAGTACTGCGGCTTCGGCAATGTCGGTGGACGAATAAATATCGCACTCCCGAAGGGAGTGGAATTGCCAACTGGCAATGATTGGGGGCGGCATCTCGCGGCTGGTAATCAGGGCGCGCTCACCTTTGATCGCGCGGTCGAGGAAGCGGCCATGAGGAAGCGAGGACTGCTTGTCATTATGGGCTTGCTCCTGCCCGCCAATGAGGTTCTGCTGCCCTTGTGGCAGGCGCTCTACAAGGATCCGCTCTTTGGCAGCGCGCAGCCGCGTTTCGCCAATGCGTTGACGGATGAGATCTGCCCCTTTCCTTCATTGCATTCTTTGGGGGAGCCGGCTTTTACCTCCCGCGAAGCACTGTCCCTGTTGCCGGAAACTGTGATCACTGCCGAACTGCTGTCATCGTGTACCTTGTTGCGGCGCGAAGTCGTAGCGGCAATGGGGGCATCGCGCCCGCTCGACAGTGTTCGTGGCGCGTTGGCACTGGGCTTGTGCATGGCGAGGCGCCGCGGCTTCCGCAACGTGGTGTCGAATCGCGCAGTGGTCTCGTTGCCTGCCGACGTGTCGGCATCGCGTTCGACAAGCGTTCAGCGAGATCAGGCGGCGGCCTATCTTGCCCTGGCTCCCGCTGAAATGACTCGATTGCTGGAGATGTATCCAGACCATGCCAGAGCCAACATGGAGAACAGCCGCCGTCTGCCATTCAGGCTTGAGTGGTTGCTGACTGCGGCTCATCCAGGCAGAAGCAAACCACGTCGGTTGCTGCTCGATTGCCGTGGCATGGCGCCCATCTACAACGGCACCTCGCAGGCGATGATCGGCTTGCTCGACGGATTGGCGTCCCTGAAGGATGCGCAATGGCATATCGATGTTCAGAGCGGGGCAGCGGCGGCAAAGTTTCATGGACTTGCACAGCGCTACCCCATGTTCACACATGTGCATGGCGAAATTTCGGGGCCCTATGCCGCGGCGCTGATGCCGAATCAACCCTGGTCAGTTGAAGTCGTTGCTGAACTGCACCGGAGCGCATTGGTCCTCATCTTCAATATCCTGGACACCATCGCATGGGACATTCTTTACCCGGTGGACGAGCGAGTGGAATCGACTTGGAAGTTTGTTGCCGCGCACGCTGATGGGCTGGCCTATATCTCCTCTTTCACCCAGGACCGCTTCCGGCAGAGATTCCCGGTGAAAGGCCTCGTGCAAGAGCGGGTGATACATCTCAGTCTGGACGCTGAGGATCATGTGACTCCCGAATATCGCGGCCTCCCTCCCAGCGATTTCGTGCTGCTGTTCGGCAACGCCTACGAGCATAAGGATCTCGCACCCACCTTACAAAATCTTTCGGACGCATTTCCATTGCAGCAGTTCGTTGTGCTGGGAACTGTGGCAAGCGAAATGCCGCGTGTCAAAGCCATCGCAAGCGGGCAGGCATCCGACGAAGAAATCCATCGATTGATTGCAACAGCAAAGGCGATTGTTTTTCCGTCCTACTATGAAGGCTTCGGCTTGCCGGTGGTGGAGAGCCTTGCCTACGGGCGACCGGTGCTGGTCAGAAAATCTGCGTTGTGGGATGAAATCAGTGCGCACTCGAGCTTGTCCGGTCGCATGATCGAATTCGACGACACGGTGTCGTTGGTCGAAAGTCTGGGTCGGGTGCTGGCCGACCTACCTGTTGCCGTGCTACCCGCCTCCACGGCCTTGGTGGATGCTCAGGACTCGCCAAGCTGGCGCACGTGCGCTGCCTCATCGATGGCCTTCGTCGAGCATTGCGTGGAGCGATCCGATATCTCGGATTGGCTAGACCGTGAAGAGGTACTGAAACTGGCCAAGCTATGAATAAGAAAAAACTGAAAATCGTCACCTTGCTCGTTCGGCACGGGACCGGCAAGTACCCGAATGCTCTGGAAGATATCCAGGCACTCTTCGCGCGCCAACTGCCGGATGTGGTGCACGATTGCGTCATTGTCGACAATACGTTGCCGCCCGGGCATGAAGAAGCGCTTCAGCCTGGTGTGACCTTGATCGGCGGCTCGAATGCGGCATGGGAGTTTTCGGCATGGGACAGTGGCGTGGCCTATTTGGGATCGCGATTGCACGCCTATGACTTTGTTCACTTGGCGACGTCTGCCTTCAAGCAACTCTATGTCGCTTATCTCGAACGCTTCGACGGGCGCATGCTGGACTTGTTGGCTGGGCGTGGCGTGGCCATAGGCCACATCGACTATTACAACGAGCCTGTCGACCTTCTTGGAGTCGGATGTCAGTCGTGGGTGAGGACCTCCTTCGTCTTTCTCTCCCCCACGGAAGTCAAAATTCTCGGCTCGTTCGTGAGCGTGACGAGTGGAGTCGATTTTTTCTCAAGGGATCCTCGAAGTCCCTTCAAAGAGAATGCTCCAATCTCAGGTGGATACCGGCGCAACATCCTAGGATGGCTCACTGGCGACGGGACCGAGCAAGGCGTTGAATGGCATTCTCGCTTCAAGCTCGACATCGACACGCTTCCCTTTTTCGAAAGCAAGACGCTGGCGATCTTCAACGAACAGATGCTGAGCAATCGCTTGCGAGCCCAAGGCTGCAGACTCGTCGACGCTACTTGGGCTGCGACGCGCGCGGGGCGGATTGCCAAGGGAGACGTGGAGTCTTTCGGGGTCATTCCGCCTTGGCAGATCCAAGTCACCTCCCGCGATAGAGATGCCGGGCCGGAAAGCCTGTTGGTATAGCCCGAGTTAATTCAATAGTCTGCCTTGCAAAACTCAGCCGCTGTGGGTAATACACTCGGCCTGAGTTATTGCATTCGCGCCGAATTGATTTGCACGCGCAGAGCCGCCTGTATTGCGGCCCGCGAGCTTCCGATTCGCATCGCAAGACTACTCTTTCGTGCGAAGAATTTTTCGCTCACTCCGAATCAATCAGTTGCGACGCTGGCCGTAGGAGCCTCAATAATCTGTTCGATGAACTCAGATAGGCTTTGAACGGATTTCCCCGAGTACAGGTCCTCGTTGAAGGATGGCCGGCCCTTTGGCATTTCCAGAGCCCGCTCGATCAGGTCGGCGAGATTATGGCGAATAGGGTCGTATGGGATAAGATTATTCGAAATTCTTTTTAAAACTTCAGAATCTCTATTCTCAAATGTATTGGTAATCGTCGGAATGCCAGAGGCGGCAGTTTGGAATGCAATAACTCCCGGGTGTGCCGAATAGATCATGGAAATCACTACATCGCAAGAAGAAATCAGGTCGGTGTACTCGTTTGGGGGCAATTTGCTGAGAATGTAAATATCATTGTCTCCGAGTTTGAACGAGAAGCGTGTATCTACCGTGCCCGTCAAATAGATCTCGAAGTTATTGTTTTTTTCGCAGAACTCTCTGACGCAGTCCATCAGAATTTCTGAAATATTTCGCTCATTAAAGTGCTCGGGTCTGAAATAAAAGAATAGACGTCGCGTTTTTTCCGAAGAGACCGGGAGAGTCGTGATCTTAGGACTAGTCACAAAAATTCGCTGCGACGGACCAATCAACCCCTTGTTGGAGAGGAACTCCTTTAGCAAAGTGGTTGATATGATCAAATTAGGCGCGTTGGCAATTGCGCTTTCTGCCTGAATGTATCGGCTTCCATAGGGAAAGAAGCCGGCTTCAAAGTCCTGGCAGTAATAAAGAACGCGTAGCTCACCTCTGCCTGCCTGGATCGCCTGGCTAGTCAATGCTGAATTGAAGCCGACGATTAAATCGGGCCGCTCTACATAATTCTGAATTTCACTGAAATGAACAACGCCGATGTGATCGCCGTATTGGCGCACCAATTCGGGATTGAATGTTTCGTTTTCAACCGCAATCCAGACTTTGGAGAATAGACCAAAGACGGATTTGAAATCGCGAAAGAATTCACTGTACCCCGCAAAAAAAAGATTATCCTGTAAATGGGAAATCAATATAAGCAGAGAGGAATCTGGGCTCTCTTGTAAAAGACTCAGATTGGGCAGTGATTGTCTAAGTGGGTGTAAATAAACTGGCGCGAACATACCGGTCGGATAATTGGCGCGCAACGCAAATTTTTCTTCCAGCCGGCGGGAGCTAGAAATTCTTTTCTCGGAGTGGCCCACGAGGCAGTAGTGAAAAAATCCGGACGAAATTTGGCCTTTGGCTTTGGCTTCGGCGATGTCCGGGTGAGCTCTTTCATAGAAATCTTCATCGAAATCGATAAGACTTTTATGGCCATTGAGGTGTAAGTTCAACTCCTGGCGAAAATCTTCGAAATTCAGATGGGAATAATTCGACTTTTCGTGAATAAGGCGATGGAAGTTCCGCTCTTCATTGAAAACTCGGCCTAGCTGCCGGGGTGTGTTTTTGCTTTCGTAGGGAATCGGGCATCCCTCGGCGGACAATAGAGTGAATTGACTCTCGATGATGAATTCAAAAAGCTCGTCTTCACTATCGACATAGCAAATTCGCTGTAAATTCACCATATCTAATGCGGGTCGAACTGTCTTGAGCCATCTGAAGCCAGCGCTCTCGCATGCAAAAAAATAGAGCCGTTCAATGATATGTCCGAGCGTCCCATCGGTCTGTGCTCCCTCGATCGGAAATTCATATATTGATATTTCTCGGTCAAGCAGTGGTTTCAGCGCAGCCGATCGTCCCCAGAACATAGAGCCCGAAGGAAAATCGACTCGCCCGTTCAAGCCGATCTGAATACCGATGCTCTGTGCGAAGGTACGAGCATTCTTAAAATTCAAACCCCAGCCAACAAAGTGACTGACCTGCGAAAGGTGCTGAGGTGCGATCATGCCCAGTTTGGGATCGACCCTGAATGCCTCAAAAATACTCCTCACGACATCTTCGGAGCCGAGAAGATTTTCTAGCAAATAAGTACGCCATCCATTCAAAGTTCGGGAGTGCAGGGATTTCTTGGTATGAATATGAAGAAAGAATTCATATTTTTCATACACATCTCGGCAATTGATAAGCTTTGGGGCGATATCTCGTCCCCGATTCTGTGCAATACGGATTTCGACGCGCCCAAGTGCCCAGTGCCTGAATTTTTGTTCAATCTCCGATTTTTTCTCGTCTGAATCCGTTGTAATGAAGAGATCGAATGAAAACGGTATGTTTTTCAGATAGCGCTGAAATTCGTGCGCCAGCTCCGGGTAAAACATGTGGCAGATAACGGCAATGCTTGGTGCTGTTTTCCACTTCGCCAATTCATATGACAGCGGCAACGCAAGGACATAGTCCGTTTGCGGCGGCGCGAAATGGGGGGCTGTGCCCGCTTCCACGGGTGATGTGGCTGCCGATTTCTCGATCGAGTTCAATTGAGACGGCCGCGCTGGGTTGCCGGGCGTGGTCGTTGCATTTTGCTCGCCGGTCGCGTGCACCGCAACGTGCCCTGCTGCCGCCACTTCGTCAGTACGCGGGATCTTCCCGGCACTATCCGCACGTCGCATGCGCAGTTTTTTGCCAAGCTGAAGTGTAGAGATCCACCAGGTCAACTTCGCAACTCGCCTTAGCACCTTTCGCGTGCCGTGGAAGTTAAGCAACAAGCGGCGCGCAGGCTCGGTTGTTTTCCAGGACGTGCTGTTTCGAATCTCCGTCAGTTGAGCGTCGAGCGCAGCAACTTGACGTTCTAGGGCGAAAAATTCCTCGTTCCGTCGAGAAATTGTTTCGCTCATTTTGAGAATCTGAGCTTCTTTGGCGATGGCCGACTGCATGGCTCGGGCGTCAGCGTTGTCTCGTTCACCAATGGTTTTTTGCAAAACAGCAATGCGCTCTTCTAGTTTGTCCACACTTTGGCGGATGGTAGAAGTTCGGCTGTCGCGGTCAGCGATGACCTGTCGCAATTCAGCAATGTGATGCTCTTTCTCGTCAAATGCACGGCTCAAACTGGTGATCCGTGCGTCGCGCTCGCCGATCGCCTGCCGCAATCCGGCAATGTGGCCCTCTTTTTCATTGAGGACATGGCTTAGACTGGCGACCTGCGCCTCACGCTCGGAGAGCATTTGCTGCATGCTAGCAATATGACTCTCTTTTTCATTAAGAATATGGCGTAGATTTGCCG
>Ga0105243_10004985_pt1 | contig 10408 bp, 5 predicted proteins | sample KBSM34metaG_FD_81525 | JGI IMG/M metagenome (GOLD analysis project Ga0105243, IMG submission 81525) | Miscanthus rhizosphere microbial communities from Kellogg Biological Station, Michigan, USA - KBS M3-4 metaG | ecosystem: Host-associated > Plants > Roots > Rhizosphere > Soil | place: Michigan...
CGCGTTCGGGAATGGGAGTCGATGCTACCGATTACGACAACGACGGCTGGCAGGACTTGTTCGTTGCGAATATCGACCAGGAACTGTTCAGTCTCTATCACAACGAAAAGGACCTCACCTTCATCGACCGGCCCGGCGAGATTGGACCAGCAACGCGACTGCTCAGCGGCTGGGGGTTGCGTTTCTTTGATTACGACAACGACGGCGATCCCGATCTGATTCTGGCGAATGGCCACCCGGACGACATGGTTGAGATTCAGTCGCTCAAAGTTAAATACAAAGAGCCGTTGCTGATGTTTGAGAACATCAATGGAGCGTTCAAGAATGTCAGCGCGATTTCGGGTGCGGCTTTCAGTAGAGACTGGCCGGCGCGTGGTCTGTCTGTTGGAGATTACGACAACGATGGCGACCTCGACGTGCTGGTCATCAACAACGGCGACGCGCCTGTGCTGTTGAGAAATGAAGGTGGAAATCAGAACAACTGGGTTGGTCTGAATCTGGTTGCGACGAAGAGCAATCCGATGGCTGTCGGCGCCATCATCACGTGGGAAGTGGGGGGCGTGAAATACCGTCGCCTCAAAACCGCCGGTGGCAGTTATCTTTCTTCGCACGACCCACGCGAGATCCTCGGCATCGGTAAAGCGACAAAGATCGACAGCATCGAGATCAAGTGGCCCAGCGGCCGAGTCAGTAAGTTAACTAATCCAGCACTTCGGAAGTACATAAAAATTGTAGAGGAATAAGCCACAGATTCACACGGATGAACACGGATTGTTTTTATCTGTGTTCATCCGTGAAATCTGTGGCTAAAAACAAATGACGAACATTATTCGCTTGATGATCTTGATCGTCTGTGTTGCTGTGTTTGTGCCGCGGCCTCACACCCAGCATCCCTTCCAAAATCCCGATCTCCCAATCGAACAACGGATCGACAACATCCTCTCGTTGATGACGATCGACGAGAAGATCGAGTGTCTCGACACAAATCCGAGCGTGCCTCGTCTCGGTATCAAGGGCAGTGGCCACGTCGAAGGCATTCACGGATTGACGCAGGGTGGACCAGGAAAATGGGGCCACCCGTTGACTGTTCCCTCGACGACCTTTCCACAAGGAATTGGGCTTGGCGAGACGTGGGACCCGGAGATATTGCGGCAGGCCGGCGAAGTAGAAGGCTACGAAGCTCGTTACGTTTTTCAGAGTCCGAAATACAGCCAGGGTGGAATCGTTATCCGATCTCCAAACGCTGATATTGGTCGCGATCCGCGTTGGGGCAGAAACGAAGAGTGCTACGGCGAAGACGCATATTTCAACGGCACGATGGTGGTCGCTTTCAGCAAAGGCTTGCAGGGCACTGATCCGAAGTACTGGCAGTCCGCTGCGTTGATGAAGCACTTTCTCGCTAACAGCAACGAGAACGATCGCGACAAGTCGAGCTCAAATTTTGATGAGCGTCTGTTTCACGAGTACTACTCACTGCCGTTTCGCATGGGCGTAACTGAAGGTGGCTCGCGTGCATACATGGCTGCGTACAACGCTGTGAATGGTGTACCGATGACCATCAATCCGGTGCTGCAAAAAATCACGCGCGAACAATGGGGCCAGGATGGAATCATCTGCACCGACGCGGGAGCGATGAAGAATCTGGTTACGTCACACAAATACTATCCGGATTTCGAGACCGCTGCTGCCGAATCGGTCAAAGCGGGCATCGGGCAGTTTCTCGACGACTATCGCGCACCCGTTAGAGAAGCATTGAAGAGAGGACTGCTGACTGAAGCCGACATCGACCGCGCGCTCAGAGGTAATTTCCGAGTCATGATCCGGCTTGGCTTGCTCGATCCTCCAGCACGCGTGCCGTATTCGTCCATCGGCAAGGAGTCGATCGACCCTTGGCTCACAGAAAAGCACAAAGCGTTAGCGTTGCTCGCCACGCAGAAATCGATCGTCTTGTTGAAGAACTCCGCCAATATTTTGCCGCTCGACAGGAAATCGCTGAAGTCGATCGCGGTGATTGGACCACGCTCGAATGAAGTCCTGCTCGACTGGTACAGTGGTACGCCACCGTATTCCATCTCGCCGCTCGAAGGAATCAAAAATGCAGTTGGCGAATCAGTTAAAGTGACTCACGCTGCGAACAATGATGCAGGTACGGCGGTCAAAGCCGCGCGTGAGTCTGACGTGGCGATCGTCTGTGTTGGTAATCATCCCAATGGTGGCTTCGATAAACAGTGGGCGCGAGTTTCAGTACCGAGTGAGGGACGTGAAGCAGTCGATCGACAGTCGATCACGCTCGAGCAGGAAGAGCTGATCAAGGCGGTATTCGCAGCGAATCCGAAAACGATCCTCGTGCTGATCTCGAGTTTTCCGTATGCGATCAATTGGACGCAGGAGAATGTGCCCGCGATTCTTCACATGGCGCTCAACAGCCAGGAAGAGGGACGCGCTCTCGCGAGTGTGCTCTTTGGCGAGTACAACCCGGCTGGACGGCTGGTCCAAACCTGGCCCAGGTCGCTCCAGCAACTGCCACCAATGATGGATTACGACATTCGACACGGAAGGACGTACATGTACTTCCGCGACACGCCGCTTTACTCGTTCGGTTATGGTTTGAGTTACACGAAGTTCGCGTATCGAGATCTCAAGATCGGCGCATCCCCCGGCATAATCGAAGTCAGTGTCGCAGTGAAGAACACGGGCCAGCGCGCAGGCGATGAAGTGGTCCAACTCTACGTCAAACATCTGAACTCCAGCGTTTCGCGCCCGCTCAAGGAGCTGAAGGGTTTCACTCGGATTCAGCTTGCGCCGCAGGAAGAGAAGACTGTGAAGCTGTCGCTTCCTGCGTCGCGTCTGGCGTACTGGAACGCCGAAACAGATCAGTGGGTAGTGGAAAAGGATCGGATTGAAATCGCTGTCGGCGGTTCCTCGACGGACGCGAGACTAAAGAAAACCATTCAGTTGCGGTGATTTAAAAAGGAAGTCCGGTTTCGAGTTCTACCAACTTAATCAAGACCCTTTTTGGTCTGCAACAATTTGGTAGGGTAAGAAGCCTTGATCTGAACTCGAAACCGGAGAATTAGCTGACAACGCCGCAAAAGATACCAACACCCCAACATCCTGTCATGACCTTAAGGTCTAGTCTCTATCTCCAACTTTAGTTTGATCTGTGGAACGTACTGTAGGGGCGGCCCTCCGTGGTCGCCCGGCGTGGAATTCCGTTCTGGGCCGTCAGGCGTGTTGTTGAGATCGAGTTTCGCGCCGGGCGGCCACGGAGGGCCGCCCCTACAATACGTTCGATAATGCGTGGTGGATCTAAAGGTGAACTATTCCACGCTGCAAGGCGCGGGTGGCGGCCTGGGTGCGATCGGTGACGCCGAGTTTCCCGAGAATGTTGTTGATGTGGCTCTTCACGGTCGCTTCGCTGATCCGAAGGGAGCTCGCAATCTCTTTGTTTGTCTTGCCTTTCACGATCTCCTGCAGCACTTCCAGCTCTCGCACTGTGAGTTCAGAAGCATTCATTCGTTCCGCAAGTCTTTCAGCAACCACAGGCGGAAGCCGTCGCGCGCCTGCATGCACCTTACGGATCGCGTCTTCGAGCTCTTCAAAGAACATGTCTTTCAACAGATAACCTTGTGCGCCGGCCTGAAGCGCGCGGTAGATGTCTTCATCACCGTCATAGGTCGTGAGCACGATGATTCGCGCGTCCGGAAACTCATGACGAATCTTCGCTATCGCATCGACTCCACTCATCACCGGCATCCGCAGATCCATTAGCGTGATATCCGGCTGATGCTCGCGATAGAGCTCGAGCGCCTGCTGCCCGTTTATCCCCTGCGCGATCACTTCCATGTCGGCGACGGTGTTGATGAGCGAAACAAATCCCTGCCGCACCACGGCCTGGTCGTCAACTACGATGATTCGAATTTTGTCACCCAATATTTTACGAGCCCTTCCAGTCGTTCAATGGTACGTCAACCGCGATCTGTGTTCCGCGTTCCACCGCGCTGTCGATCGTCAGCAATCCGCCAATCTGTTCCGCACGCTCGCGCATGCCAAGCAAACCGAAATGACCATCGGCGATCTGTGCTTCCGGATCGAAACCAGCGCCGTCGTCGCGAATGCTGAGTCGCACGCTTCGTGTATCGAAGTTCAGCGTAACATCAATGCGATTTGCGCGCGCGTGCTTGACTGCATTGTTGATTGCTTCCTGCCCGATACGCAAGAGATTTGTCTCAACCGGGAGGGGCAGAGGACGCAGCGGACCCGTCACCTCGACGACAGCCTCGACGTTGTTTTCCGCGGTCAGACGTTTGGTCGTGTCTCGAAGCGCCGCGGGCAAGTCCTTTTTCTGCAACTCCTGGGAACGAAGATCCCAGACGTAGCGACGCGCTTCAGTCATGCTGTTGCGCACCAGAATGCGTGCCCGATCGAGATGGCCTTTCGCAGATTCGGCTGCCGCCGGCATCAGACGCGCAACCAGTTCAAGCTGAACAGAAATGCCGAGAATGTCCTGGGCCAGGTTGTCGTGTATCTCGCGCGCGATGCGATTACGTTCGGCCAGCACCGCGCTAAACTGGTGGGCCATGGTACGCACGCGCATGCGATACAGTTGCCACGCGGCGAGCGCCAGCAACACGAGACAGAGAGCGTAAAACCAATAGGTCTGATAGAAGCGTGGCTTGAGATAGAACTCAACCGTCGCTCCAGTCTCGTTCCAAACGCCATCGTTGTTTGCTGCGATAACGCGAAACTGATAATTGCCGGGTCGCAGGTTTGTGTAGGAGGCCACTCGGCGTGCGCCGCCGTCGATCCAGTTGTCGTCGAAGCCTTCGAGTTTGTATTTGAAACGCACGTTCTCGGGGGCGATAAAACTCAGCGCCGTGTAATAGAAATCGAGACGGGAACTACTCGGCGAGAGCGTGACTTTCTGAGTCAACGGTATTGATTGATTGTCGACGAAGAGCTGTTCGATCGCGATTGGCGGTGGCGCTGTGTTGAGCGGTATGTGTTCAGGATCGATAACTGCTATTCCTTTAATCGTGGCAAACCACATGCGCCCATCGCTTGTGCGCCATCCTGCCGGATGACCTCCGCCGCTGGCTTCTCGCGTGAGTGTTCCATCGGCTGGTCCGTAGAAAACGGGATTCACACTCGCGTTTGCATCGTTCGCGACTTTATCGAGCTCAGCCTTGCTGACACGAAAGATGCCTTTGTTTGAGCTGCACCAGAGGTTCTGTTGCTTGTCTTCGAGAATCCGGTAAATGACGTCAGCTGTCAGCGCGTTGCGATTTGTGAAGGAAACCAGCCTTTCGCCGCGCAGACGATTGAGGCCGCCGCCGTTTGTTCCGATCCATAGATCGCCCGACCCATCTTCATAAAGTGAAATGACGGTGTTACTCGAAAGACCATCTTTGGTCGTGAACGTCTGAAACTTTCCGTCTTTGATCTTGTTCAGGCCGCCGAGTGTGCCGACCCAAAGATTGCCTTTCGAATCTTCGTAAATGGCGCCGATGAAGTTGTTCGCGAGGCCGTCCTGAGTCGTGTAGATCTTAAACTCATTGTCCCGAAAGCTGTTCAGACCATCTCGCGTGCCCACCCACAAAATGCCGTTGCGATCGACGAGCACCGAACGGACCAGATCGTTCGAGAGTCCGTCTGCAAATGTGAATACCTGGAACTTACCGTCCTTGAAGCGATTCAGACCATCGGGCGTTCCGATCCAGATAACTCCGGCAGAGTCACCCGCGAGCGAAAGGACAACGTCGCTCGATAAACCATCGCGAGTGGTCCATGTCGTGAACTTGTTATTTTTGAAGAGCGTTAACCCGCCGCCCTGCGATCCGAGCCAGATTCCTCCCTGCGCGTCCTGGTAAATCGCCTTCACGAGATCGCTTGGCAGTCCGTCTTTGGTGGTAAAGGTATTGAACTTCTTGCTCTTGAGCAGATTGAGACCGCCGGCCTCGGTGCCGATCCAAATGCTGCCTTCGCGATCTTCAAAGAGTGAGAGAACCAGATTACTCGATAGACCATCGGCTGACGTGAATGTCTCGACGTTGCCGTTCAGTGAACGTGCAATGCCTCCGGCTGTGGCGATCCAGAGTGCGCCTTCACGATCGATTCGCAAAGCGCTGACGCGTGTGTTGGGCAAAGTGAGGGAAACAGGCGTTGCTCCTTCTTTCTCGATGCCGAAGATCCCGTCGAGTGTTCCTAACCAAAGCTGGCCATTCTTCGACTCCGCAATGGCACTGATGTTTGCGGCGGGGACGTTGGGCAGCCCCGTCCACGAAGTGAAACGATCGCCGCTAAGCGACTGAACGCCGGCAGATGTGCCAACGAGTAGAGTTCCATTCGCTCGTGCGCACAGCGTCTGAATTACATTCCGCGATAATCCCTGCTCAACTGTCAGCGTCTTAAAACTTCCGTTTTCAAAACGTGTTAGACCACCGCCGGTGCCAATCCAAACATTGCCGCTGGTGTCTTCGACGACTGGTCCAATAACGTTGTCGGGCAGACCTTCGTTTTCAGTGAAACCTGTGAACTGCCCGTCGTGACGACAAACGAGTCCGTAAGACGTGCTGATCCAGAGTCGCCCTCGTAGGTCCTCGTGCAGAAAACGAATGTCGTTGCTCTTGAAGGCGGGTGTGTTTTCTTTGTCAAAGACTGTGAAGTTCAGACCATCGAAACGTGCCAAACCTTCCTGCGTTCCGATCCACAAATAGCCGTCATGCGTTTGGACGATCGACTGAACTGTATTTTGTGGCAGTCCATTTTCAGTCAGCCATGCCTGGTGACCAAACTCTTTCAGACTCCGGTTAGAGTCGAGTGCTGGAGACCGGATGCCGGCGAGGAGCAGAAACGCCACCACAACTTGAAGGGGAATTAAGCGACGCATGTGTGCAAGTCGATACTGCCACAAAAAGGCACAAAAAGCACAAAAGTAGTAGACTAGCGAGCGTGATGAAAGGGCGATTTGTAAGTGCGTCAATATTAATACTGCTGCTCTGGATGGTGGCCGTTTGTGTGCCGTTGTTGGCTGGGTGGCGCAATGCATCCGAACCGGAGTTGAAAAAAGTCATACCTGCGCGCGCGCCTGTGATCAAAGAGAATATTGAGACGGAGTTTCGCACTGCGTCCGGTGTTACTGACGGGCGAGGGAAGTACATCGCGGGTGTGGTGATGATCACGGCCGGCTATTCGGCGGAGGGAAAGTACTCGCACTTTTTCATCGCGCAGGTGCCGGTACAGATTGGCGACTTCACTCTGGACCCGGGCGAGTATGTTTTTGGTTATCAACGCAAGACGCCCGACAGTATTACCGTGACGTTTTATCGCGCGTCGAGTGGCGACCGGGTTGGGGAAGTTGAAGCGGTTCGCAATCGCAAGAGCTCGATGGTGCGGGCGCTCCTGATTCAACCGGCTGCGAGCGGCAAGGGGACGATTCAAGTCGGTCGATTCGTTTTTGACTACCGCTTGTCTTGAGTTAGCTTCACAGGATTACAAGATTAACCAGGATTGACATGTAAATCATGTTTAATCCTGTAAATCCTGTCCCACAAACTTTTCACTTGAACAAGCTGAACATTTATTAGAGAATCGCCCATCCTACTTATGTCGGGTCCTACAACAAACCTCGTTCGACTGGTTTTGCTGCTGGTCTTTGTTGGAGCAGTGCGCGCCGAGGTGCGTCTCCCCGCAATCATCAGCGACAACCTCGTGTTGCAGCAGGGGACGAAGGTCCGCATTTGGGGAAGTGCAAAAACGGGCGAGCGCGTAACCGTTAGCTTCCAGAACAAATCGACTGAGACTGTCGCTGATGCACAGGGGCGCTGGCAAATCGTTCTCGGTCCTTTAAAGAGGGGCGGCCCGGCAGAGTTAACTGTTAACACGTTGACGATCAAGAACGTGCTCGTCGGCGAAGTTTGGTTATGTTCGGGACAGTCGAACATGGAATGGCCGCTCGCAAATACGATCGGCGCCGCCGAAACACTTGCCCAGGCGAACTATCCCGAGATTCGAATGTTCAGAGTTGAACATCACACCTCCGGCGAACCGCTAGCCGATCTCGAAGGACACTGGGTCGTTACCACACCGGATGAAGCCGCGCACTTTACAGCTGTCGGATATTTCTTCGGGCGCGAACTCTACCAGCGTTTGAAGGTGCCGATCGGTTTGATTGACAGCTCGTGGGGTGGTACGCCGGCTGAAGCATGGACCAGCCACGACGCGCTCGTGTCGTCACCCGAGCTCAAACCAATCCTCGAGCGCTACGAGAGCAGTTTGAACATGCTCCCGCAGGCGAAGGAAGCTTACGCGCAGGCGCTGGCCCAATGGGAAGAGAAGAATCTCTATATCGACGCCGGCAACAAGGGTGAGGCTTTGGGATTTGCGGATCCGGAAACCTCCACTGCAGACTGGTCCAAAATGGATTTGCCACAACAATTAGAGACGGCTGGTTTGTTGATTGACGGTGCTGTTTGGTTTCGCAAAGTGTTGGAATTGCCTGACTCATGGGCCGGAAAAGATCTGGTCCTGAACTTAACTCCCATCGACGATCAGGACGTCACTTACTTCAACGGTAAAAAAGTCGGCTCGATTGGAAGAGAGACGCCGAATAGTTATATGGTGCCGCGAAAGTATGTCGTGCCGGGTGCGCTCGTGCATGGTGGAAGAAACGTGATCGCCGTGCGTGTTTTTGATAGTGCGGGTGAAGGTGGTTTTAGTCGCGGCGGTGCGATGTCGATTGCGCCGAAGGGTGCGGCGGAGTCGGAAGTGATTTCACTGCGCGGAGCGTGGGATTACAAAGTCGAGCTGGCGCTCGAACCGAAGCATCCGGATTGGGGGTCGCGGCCGGAAGCAGTCGGCGTCAGTAATCAGAACAATCCGAGTGTGCTCTACAACGCGATGATTGCGCCGCTTGTGCCGTTCGCGATACGTGGCGCGATCTGGTACCAGGGCGAGAGTAACGCCGGACGTGCCTTTCAGTATCGCACGCTGTTTCCGATCATGATTCGTAACTGGCGAAGTGCGTGGGGACATGATTTTCCGTTCTATTTTGTGCAGCTTGCGAACTGGCATGCCAACAAAGCTGAGCCGGACGAGAGTGATTGGGCCGAGTTGCGTGAAGCGCAAACGATGACGTTGCGCGAGCCGCAAACCGGGATGGCCGTGACTATCGACATAGGAGACGAGAATGACATTCATCCGCGTAACAAGGTAGATGTTGGTCGCAGACTGGCGGCGTGGGCTCTCGCCGGCACTTACGGTCAAAAGGTGGTTCCATCAGGACCGCTCTTCGATCGGGTCACGATTGAAAGCGACAAGATCCGAATTCGTTTTAAGCACGGGGTTGGGTTGAAGACCAGCGACGGTGGACCCGTTAAGGGATTTGCGATCGCTGGCGAGGATCGGCGATTCGTGTGGGCCGACGCGCGCATTGATGGCGATACGGTGATTGTTTCGAGTCCGAAGGTTGTGAAGCCGGTTGCGGTTCGTTACGGTTGGGCTGACAACCCGATTGCGAATCTCTACAACGGCGCCGGGCTACCGGCGTCGCCATTTCGCACCGACGACTGGCCCGGAATTACCGCAGCCCGTCGTTAACCCTGTCGGACGTACTGTAGGGGCGGCCCTCCGTGGCCGCCCGGCGTGGAAGTCGATCTTGGCCATAACGCCCGTCCGGGTCGTTGTAACTCCGAGATCGGTCCACGCCGGCGACCTGCGTGTTTGCCAAGATCGAGTTCAACGCCGGGCGGCCACGGAGGGCCGCCCCTACAGTACGTTCCATAATTTTCAAATCACAGGAGACGACCTAAGTGAAAAAAGTTTCCAGACGGACATTCGCAAAGGTCGCGGGCGCTGCGGCGCTCGCGTCGACTGCAAAGTTACCGACGTTGGGTTCGGAAGCGGCTCAAGGCAATGCGACGACGCAAGGCGACGCGCTGCGTTCGTTCCCGCGCGGCTTTCTTTGGGGCACCGCCACAGCTTCCTACCAGGTCGAAGGCGCCGTTAACGAAGACGGTCGCGGCCCATCCATCTGGGACACCTTCTCACACACTCCCGGTCGCGTGGTTAACAACGCTAACGGCGACGTCGCCAACGATCACTATCACCTGTACAAAGGCGACGTGCAGCTAATGAAAGCGTTGGGCGTCAAAGCCTATCGTTTCTCGATCGCCTGGCCGCGCGTGTTCCCAAACGGTGATGGTCCACCAAATCCAAAAGGTCTCGACTTCTACAACCGTCTCGTCGATGAGTTGCTCGCGAACGGCATTCAGCCCTTCGCCACTCTTTATCACTGGGACTTGCCGCAGTCGTTACAGGATCGCTTCGGCGGTTGGGAAGGTCGCGAAACGTCGAAAGCGTTTGGAGACTATGCCGGGTACGTTGCGTCACGATTGACTGATCGAGTGAA
>Ga0105243_10004986_pt1 | contig 10407 bp, 9 predicted proteins | sample KBSM34metaG_FD_81525 | JGI IMG/M metagenome (GOLD analysis project Ga0105243, IMG submission 81525) | Miscanthus rhizosphere microbial communities from Kellogg Biological Station, Michigan, USA - KBS M3-4 metaG | ecosystem: Host-associated > Plants > Roots > Rhizosphere > Soil | place: Michigan...
CGTCCGCCGGCGCTGAACATCGGTTCGTACACCGTGCGCCAGCAGGGCGGCAACCTGACGTTCGGCGTGCCGTTCTCGGAAATCGACTCGGTCTACTTCGGCGCGGGCCTGGAGCGCACGCGCCTCGAGACGGACGAAAGCTCGCCGACCCTGTACAAGCAGTTCGTGCAGCAGAACTCGCACGACGCGACGGCGAAGGCGACGGGCGTGGGCGAGGCGACGACGAACGCGATCCCGCTGACCGTGGCCTGGGGCCGCGATTCGCGCGATTCCGCCATCACCCCGACCCGCGGCCGCTACCAGCGCGCCAACCTGGAAATCGACGCCATTGGCGACGCCAAGTACTACCGCGTGATCTACGAACACCAGTGGTACCGCCCGATCACGCGCTGGATGACCCTGGCGCTGAAGGGTGAGCTGGACTACGGCGCGGGCCTCGGCGGTCACTCGTACCCGGTCTTCAAGAACTTCTACGGCGGCGGCATCGGTTCGGTGCGCGGCTACGAAAGCTCGTCGCTCGGTATCGTCGACCCGTACACGTACGACGCCCTGGGCGGCTCCAAGCGCATCATCGGCAACGCCGAGCTGCAATTCCCGTTCCCGGGCAGCGGCCAGGATCGCTCGCTGCGCTGGTTCACCTTCGCCGACACCGGCCAGGTCTACCAGGAGCACGAGCCGATCCGCACGTCGCAGTTGCGCTACTCGGCGGGTATCGGCCTGTCGTGGATTTCCCCGGTGGGCCCGCTGAAGTTGAGTTATGCTAAGCCCTTGAACGCGAAGCCGGGCGACCGCCTGGAGCGCTTCCAGTTCCAGATGGGTACCGGTTTCTGATACGGTCACCATCGCCGAGACAAGGATTGCGGAAATTATGTTGAAAAAATCGTTAGCGTCGCTGCCGGGGAGCCTGGTGCTGGCGCTGGTGTGCGCCGGTGCGATGGCGCAGGCGTCGGCGCAGTCCTCCCTGGGCCGCATCGGCTTCGTCTACACGGAACGCCTGATGACCGAGTCCAAGCTGGCCAAGGCGGCGGATGCGAAGCTGCAGTCGGAGTTTTCCAAGCGCCAGAAGCAGGTCGACGACATGCTGCAGCGCTACAAGCAAAGCCGCGAGAAGTTCGACGAGGAGGCGCCGAAGCTGTCCGACGTCGACCGCACCCGGCGCACGCGCGAGCTGCTCGACATGGAAAAGGACGTGCAGCGTATGCAGCGCGAATATAACGAGGACCTGTTCCAGCGCAAGAACGAAGAGCGCGCCGCCATCGCCCAGAAAGCCTATAAACTGATCGAACAGGTGGCCGAACAGGAACACCTTGACGTCGTGCTGCAGGAAGCCGTCTGGACCAGTCCGCGCATCGACATCACCGACCGGATCCTCAAACTGCTCGACAAGTGAGCCGTACGGCTCCCGCGACGCCGGCCCGCTCGATCGGGGGCCGGCCATTTTCACTTCTTTTACGGAACGACCACGATGGGCACTCGACTGGGTGATTTGGTCGAACGCTTCGGTGGCCAGCTGGTGGGTGACCCGAACCTCGAGGTTCAGGGCATCGCACCGCTGGACAGCGCCGATGCTTCGCACATCAGCTTTCTCAGCAACAGCAAGCTGCGCGCGCTCGCGGCACAAAGCCGAGCGGCGGCGCTGATCGTCTCGCCGCTCGACGACGCCACCGTCGCCACCACGTATGGCGGCGCGCGCATCGTCACCACCAACCCCTATGCCTATTTCGCACGCGCCGCGCAGTACTTCGTCGCGCTCGACGAGACGGCGCCGCCGGCCGGCATCCACCCCAGTGCCGTCGTGCACGAGACGGCGAGCGTCGACCCGAGCGCGCACATCGGCCCGAACGTGACGGTGGAGGCGGGGGCCACCATCGGTCCCGGCGTGGTGATCGATGCCGGCTGCTTCGTCGGCCGCGATGCCGAGATCGGCGCAGGCACGCACCTGTTCGCGAACGTCACCTTCCACGCGCGCTGCAAGATCGGCAAGCGCGGCATCCTGCATTCGGGCTCTGTGATCGGCACCGACGGCTTCGGCTTCGCGCGCGAGAACGGCGTCTATATCAAGATCCCGCAGACGGGCCGCGTCCTGCTGGGCGACGACGTCGACATCGGCGCCAACACGACGATCGACCGCGGCGCGCTGGAGGATACCGTGATCGAGGATGGCGTGAAGCTCGACAACCAGATCCAGATCGGCCACAACTGCCGCATCGGGGCGAATACGGCCATGGCCGGCTGCGTGGGGGTAGCCGGCAGCGCGAAGATCGGCAAGAATTGCACGTTCGGCGGCGCCGCCATGGTGCTGGGCCATCTGGAAATCGCGGACAACGTCCACATCTCCTCGGGCAGCATGGTGTCGCGCTCCGTGCTCGAACCCGGGCAGTACACGGGCTTTTATCCGCTTGCCAAGAATGCCGAGTGGGAAAAGAGCGCCGCCATCGTGCGTAACCTGTCTTCGCTGCGGGAAAAGATGCGCAACCTGGAAAAGCAGATCAAACAACTGACGGAACCACAAAAGCAAAATGACCACTGAAGCCGTAAACACCGCCGCCACCACCGCTGCAAAAACGCTGGGCATCAACGAGATCAAGGAATACCTGCCGCACCGCTACCCGATGTTGCTGGTCGACCGCGTGCTCGACTATGAACTGGGCAAGACCATCACCGCCATCAAGAACGTGACCGCCAACGAAGAATTCTTCAACGGCCACTTCCCGCACAAGCCCGTGATGCCGGGCGTGCTGATGATCGAGGCGCTGGCCCAGACGGCCGCGATCCTGTCGTTCAAGACCATGGACGTCAAGCCGGACGAGAACTCCGTCGTGTACTTCGTCGGCATCGACAATGCGCGCTTCAAGCGACCCGTCGAGCCGGGCGACCAGCTCAAGATGGATGTCGAGATCCTGCGCGTGTCGCGCGGCATCTGGAAGTACAAGGCTGTCGCCAGCGTCGACGGCAAGGTCGCCGTCGAGGCGGAACTGATGTGCACCATCCGCGCCAACGAACCGGCCGCTGCGGGGCAGTGATGGGCAGGATCCACCCGAGCGCGATCGTCGACCCGAAGGCGGAGCTGGACAGCTCGGTCGAGGTCGGCCCGTATTCGATCATCGGCCCGGACGTGCGCATCGCCGCCGGCACCGTGGTGGGGCCGCACGTGGTCATCGAAGGCCATACGACGATCGGCAGGGACAACCGCATCTTCCAGTTCGCGTCGCTGGGGGCAGCTCCGCAGGACAAGAAGTGGGCCGGCGAACCGACCCGGCTGGAGATCGGCGACCGCAACACCATCCGCGAGTTCTGCACGTTCAACCTCGGCACCGCGCAGGACGCCGGTGTCACGCGCCTCGGCAACGACAACTGGATGTCGGCGTACACGCACCTGGCGCACGATTGCCAGGTCGGCAGCAACACGATCTTCTCGAACAACGCGCAGCTCGCGGGCCACGTGCACGTGGGCGACTGGGCGATCCTGTCCGGCTATTGCGGCGTGCACCAGTTCTGCAAGATCGGCGCCCATGCCTTCATCGGCATGTACACGAGTCTCACGCAGGACGTGCCGCCGTTCGTCCTCGTCTCGGGCAACCCGGCCGAGGCGCATGGCGTGAACATCGAAGGCCTGAAACGCCGCGGCTTCACGCGCGAGCAGATCAACGCCATCCGCGCCGCGTACAAGCTGATCTACCGTTCCGGCCTCACGCTGGAAGAGGCGAAGGCGCAGCTGGCGGAAGAGGAAGCGGCCGCCGGCGATGCGGCACCGCACATCCGCGCGCTGCGCGACTTCCTCGACAACACGAGCCGTGGCATCGTCCGCTGAATTGTCGCTGGCCCTCGTGGCCGGCGAAGTCTCGGGCGATTTGCTCGCGGCGCGCCTGATGGCGGGGCTGAAGCCGGCGCTGCCGGGCGTGTCGTTTTCCGGCATCGGCGGCCCGCGCATGCTGCAGGAGGGCCTGGCATCCGACGTCCCGATGGACACCCTGACGGTGCGCGGCCTGCTGCCCGTGCTGCTGCGCTACCGCGAACTGAAAGGCATCCAGAACCGCCTGCGCGACCGCCTGCTGGCCGAGCGCCCGGCCGCCTTCATCGGCGCCGACTACCCCGGCTTCAATCTCGGCCTGGAAGAGCAGCTGCGCGCGGCCGGCATCCCGACCGTGCACTTCGTCGGGCCGCAGATCTGGGCCTGGCGTGGCGGACGCATCAAGAAAATCCAGCGCGCCGTGTCGCACATGCTCGTGATCTTCCCGTTCGAGGAAGCGATCTATCAAAAAGCCGGCGTGCCCGTCACCTACATCGGCCATCCGCTGGCGGAGGCGATCCCGCTCGTGCCCGACGTCGCCGCCGCGCGCCGCCGGCTGGGCCTGCCCGAGGATGCACGCGTGGTCACCGTGATGCCGGGCAGCCGCATGTCGGAAATCAAGTACCTGACCGAGCCGTACGTGCGCACCGTGAAACTGCTGGCGGCGCGCGATCCGTCGCTCCGGTTCATTGCGCCGATGGCGGGCGAGCGCCAGAAGGCGTATTTTATGGAACTGGTGGCGAAGGCCGGCCTGCAGGACGTCCCGCTGCAGCTCGTCGACGGCGAATCGCATGCGTGCATCGCGGCGGCCGACGCCGTGCTGGCGGCGTCCGGCACTGCCACCCTGGAAGTGGCGCTGTTCAAGAAGCCGATGGTGATCGCCTACAAGGTGTTGCAGGCCGAGTGGCTGATCATCCGGAACATGGGCTACCTGCCGTGGATCGGGCTGCCGAACATCCTGGCGCGCGAATCCATCGTGCCGGAATTCCTGCAGCATGCCGCGACGCCGGAAGCGCTGGCGGAGGCCGTCTGGTTCCAGCTGACGGACGAGAACAACCGGGTGAAGCTGCGTGAGCGCTTCACCGATATGCATCACAGCCTGCTGCGCGACAGCGCGCGCGAAAGCGCCCGCGCCGTGCTGGAGGTGATAGGCAAAGCATGAGAAAGAAGAAGTTCGATTTCTACCCCGGCCTGGCGCCGAAGAACCGGCCGTTCACCTTGGACGACATCGTCTGCGGCGTGGACGAGGCCGGGCGCGGTCCGCTGGCCGGCCCCGTGTTCGCGGCCGCCGTGATCCTCGATCCGGCGCGCCCGATCGAGGGCCTGCGCGACTCGAAGAAGCTGACGGAAGCGCGGCGCGACGAGCTGGCGCCGATCATCCGGGAACACGCGCTGGCGTGGGCCATCGCCGAGTGCTCGCACGCGGAAATCGACACGTTGAACATCCTGCAGGCGACGATGCTGGCGATGCGCCGCGCCATCGAGCAACTGGCGACCGTGCCCACGATCGCCCTCATCGACGGCAACCGCTGCCCGCAGCTGGCGCCGCATATCCGCGCGCACGCCGTGGTGGAGGGCGACGACAAGGTGCACGCGATCTCCGCCGCGTCGATCCTCGCCAAGACCGCGCGCGACGCCGCGCTCGTGGCATTGCACGAGACCTATCCGCAGTATGCGTTCGACCAGCACAAGGGCTATTCGACGGCGCTGCACCTCGCGCGCCTGCGCGAGCACGGACCGAGCCCCGTGCACCGGCGCAGCTTTGCTCCGGTCCGGGCCCTGATCGAGCCTGACCTGTTCTCGGAGCTCGCATGAAGAGCGTGACGTCGCGCGACAACCCGTTCTACAAGGAGTTGAAGCACCTGGCCGGCAGCAGCCATGCGCTGCGCAAGGCGGGGCGTTCGCTGCTGGACGGCGTGCACCTGTGCCAGGCGTACCTCGACCTCGTCGGCCAGCCCGTGCACTGCATCGTGTCCGAGGGCGCGCTGGCGAATCCGGAAGTCGCCGGCATCGTCGGGCGCGTGGAAGCTGCACGTGCGCCCGTGACGGCCTTGCCGGATGCGCTGTTCGGCGCGCTGTCGCAGGTCGAGCACGGCATCCACCTGCTGTTCCTCGTCGACACGCCGCGGCCCGTGCGGCCGGGCGCACTCGTGCAATCGGCCGTGCTGCTGGACGGCGTGCAGGACCCGGGCAATGCCGGCTCCATCCTGCGCAGCGCCGGCGCGGCCGGTATCCGGCAGGTGTATTGCAGCCCGGGCACGGCATCAATCTGGTCGCCCAAGGTGCTGCGCGCCGCGATGGGTGCCCACTTCGTGCTCGAGATTTTCGAGAATGTCGAGCTGGCGGACCTGATTCGCACCGCGCAGGTGCCCGTGCTGGCCACGAGCGGCTATGCGAGCGAGCGGATCTACGACGTCGACCTGGCCCGTCCCGTTGCGTGGCTGCTGGGCCACGAAGGGCAGGGCGTGTCGGACACGCTGCTGAACCTGGCCACCCACCGTGTCGTCATTCCCCATGCGGGTGCCGTCGAGTCGCTGAACGTGGCGGCGTGCGCGGCCGTGTGCTTCTTCGAACAGTTGCGCCAGCAGCAGAGCCGTAAAGCGTAGACGCGAGAAGCCCGTTCGGTTACGCTTCGTGCAGGTATAACGGAGTCGCGATGCATATTGTTCAATCGCAGTTGCAGTCTTTGCACTTCCTGGTCGCGGAAGCCGACCCGGTACAGCGGCGCGCGCTGATCGACGCGCTGGACCAGGTGGGCGCCACGCGCGTCACCGACGTGCCGGATGGCCCGATGGCCCTGCGCACCTTGCAGGCGAGCTTCACGCCGAAGGTCGACGTTGCCATCATCGACCTCGACCTGGGCGGCATGGACGGGCTGGAACTGCTGCGCGCGATCGCGTCGCTGAAGTCGACCGTGCGCGTGATCGTCGTCGGCGCCCAGCCCGCCAGCGTGCTGTTTTCCGTCGAGAGCCTCGCGCAGGCGCATGGCGTCGACCTGCTGGGCACGATCGCCAAGCCCGTCACGAGCACGAAGCTGAAGACCCTGCTCGACAATTACCAGCCGCCGCAGCCGGCGCATGCCGGCCCCGATGTCCCGAGCTTTTCCTTTGCCGAGGTGGGCATCGGCCTGCAGAAGCGCCAGTTCGAACCGTTCTTCCAGCCCAAGATCGAACTCGAGACCGGCCAGGTGAAAGGCCTGGAGACGTTCGCCCGCTGGCGCCATCCCGAGCACGGCATGCTGGGACCGGCCGCGTTCATCGGCGCGCTGGAAGAGAACAACCGCGTCGACTTCCTCGACTGGACGATGCTGGAGATGTCGGTCGAACGCTGCCGCCGCTACCACGACCAGGGCATCCCGATCTCGATCTCGCTGAACCTGGCGCCGGAGACGCTGGCCCATCCGAACTTCGTCCGCCAGGTGGCGTCGACGATGCAGCGCCACGGCGTGCTGCCGGATTACCTGACGTTCGAGATGACGGAATCGGCTATCCTCAGCTTCGACGCGGACTTCATCGAACGCCTCGTGCGGCTGCGCATGATGGGCTTCGGCCTCGCGATCGACGACTACGGCACGGGGCGCTCGAACCTGCAGCTGCTGGCGCGCATCCCGTTCTCGGAGCTGAAGATCGACCGCTCGTTCGTGGACGGCGCGTCGAAGAAGCGCCCGCTGGGCACGGTGCTGAAATCGTGCCTGGGACTGGCGCACAGCCTGGACCGCATGTCCGTCGCCGTCGGCGTCGAGACGCGGCAGGACTGGGATTTCCTGCAGGGGCTCGGGTGCACGTATGCGCAGGGGTATCACATTGCCAATCCGATGGCCGCGGATGAATTTCCGGGGTGGCTGGAGGACTGGCGCCATTTCTTCTGACGATACGTTGGGGCCGCGGGCCAAATTCGGGGTCAGAGCCCAAAAAAGCAAATTCGGGCTCTGACCCCTGCCGTAACCCCTGCCGTACGGGCTCTGCCCCCTGCCGTAGAAACCGCGTTCGTCAATACTCCCGGCGGTCCGGCTTGATCTCCTGGAGTATCGTCGTCGCGATCTCCTCGATCGACTTGGTGGTCGACGACAACCACCGGATGCCTTCCCGCCGCATCAGCCGTTCGGCCTCGTTGACCTCGTAGCGGCAATTCTCCAGCGATGCATATTTACTGCCCGCGCGCCGCTCGTTGCGGATCTCGGACAGCCGTTCCGGCGAGATCGTCAGGCCGAAGATCTTGTGCCTGAACTGCGGCAGCGCCGACGGCAGCTTGTTGCGTTCAAAATCGTCCGGGATCAGCGGGTAGTTCGCCGCCTTGATCCCGTATTGCATCGCCAGGTACAGGCTCGTCGGCGTCTTGCCCGAGCGCGACACGCCCACGAGGATCACGTCCGCATCCGCCAGGTTCTTGTGCGACTGGCCGTCGTCGTGCGCGAGCGAGAAGTTGATGGCCTCGATGCGGTTCTTGTATTCCTCCGTGTCGACGACGTTGTGGATGCGGCCGATCGTGTGCGTCGACTTCACCCGCAATTCCTGCTCGAGCGGGGCGACGAAGGTCTGGAACAGGTCCATGTGCATCCCCTGCGCCGCACGGATCACGGCCGACAGGTCGTTCTTCACGAGCGTGGAGAACACGATCGGGCGCTGGTTGTCGGCGATGGCGACGTCGTTGATGCGGCGCGCCGCCTCGTAGGCCTTGTCGATCGTGTCGATAAAGGGCAGGCGGATCTGCCGGAAGCGCATTTCGAACTGGCTCAGCACCGCATGGCCGAACGTTTCCGCCGTGATGCCGGTGCCGTCGGAGACGAAGAAGACGGTGCGCGCCGCGCCCGGATTGTCTGGGGTGCTGTTCAGGGACATGATGTTTTTTAGACAGATAATGACAATGTTGCAGCCCGTTTGGCTGTGAAACCCAGTCGCACGGGGTAGAATGCTCGGCAACGGGTTGTTGGATTGTGCTGTACCACGCCAAGAATAACAAGAAAACAGAGGAACCTCGACGAATCGCCGCGCGAAGCCGCTCTGGTCCGCGATGCGCGCCTTGTAAAAAAGGCAGCGCCCGCAGAGCCGCCGCCGCCGCATCAGCGGTTCGTCGTTGAGATGTCCGTCGGCCAGCCAACCGTACAGATTTCCATCATCAAAAAGGTGTTTTACCATGACTAACCTGTCGAATGCAGTACTGAAGGCGCCCGATCCCGCGGCCGCCGGCGCGGATGTGTATGTCGTTTCGTTCGAAAACCTGCGCATGCTAGATGTCGAGTCGGTCGGCGGCAAGAACGCGTCGCTGGGCGAGATGATCAGCCAGCTGGCCGAGGCCGGCGTGCGCGTGCCGGGCGGCTTCGCCACCACGGCGCAAGCCTTCCGCGACTTCCTGAACCACTCGATCGATGGCGGCCCTTCGCTGGGCGACCGCATCGCCACGCGCCTGGAAGGCCTGGACATCGACGATGTGCGTTCGCTGGCCACGGCCGGCGCGGAAATCCGCCAGTGGATCGTCGACACCCCGTTCCAGCCCCGCCTGCAGCAGGAAATCGAGGCCTTCTACGACCGCCTCGTCGCCGACTCCGAGACCGAAGTGTCGTTCGCCGTGCGCTCGTCCGCCACGGCGGAAGACCTGCCGGACGCCTCGTTCGCCGGCCAGCAGGAAACGTTCCTGAACGTCGTCGGCATCGACAACGTGCTGGAAGCGATGAAGCACGTGTTCGCATCGCTGTACAACGACCGCGCCATTTCCTACCGCGTGCACAAGGGCTTCACCCACGCCGAGGTCGCCCTGTCGGCCGGCGTGCAGCGCATGGTCCGTTCCGATACCGGCGCGGCCGGCGTGATGTTCACCATCGACACGGAATCGGGCTTCAAGGACGTCGTGTTCGTCACGTCGAGCTACGGCCTGGGCGAGACCGTCGTGCAGGGCGCCGTCAACCCGGACGAGTTCTACGTGCACAAGCCGATGCTGGAGCAGGGCAAGAAGCCGGTCATCCGCAAGAACATCGGTTCGAAGCTGATCAAGATGGAATTCACGAAGGAAGCCAAGGCCGGCCGCTCGGTGCAGACCGTCGACGTGCCGGTCGAGCAGCGCAACCGCTATTCGCTGACGGACGACGAGGTCGTCGAGCTGGCGAAATACGCCGTGATCATCGAGAAGCACTATGGCCGGCCGATGGACATCGAGTGGGGCAAGGACGGCCGCGACGGCAAGCTGTACATCCTGCAGGCCCGTCCGGAAACCGTGAAGTCGCAGCAGAAGGCGACCGATTCCCAGCAGCGCTTCAAGCTGAAGGGCACCGGCACCGTGCTGACGTCGGGCCGCGCGATCGGCCAGAAGATCGGCGCCGGTCCGGTCCGCGTCATCAACGATCCGTCCGAAATGGAACGCGTGCAGCCGGGCGACGTGCTCGTGGCCGACATGACCGACCCCAACTGGGAACCGGTGATGAAGCGCGCCTCCGCCATCGTGACGAACCGCGGCGGCCGCACGTGCCACGCGGCGATCATCGCCCGTGAACTGGGCGTGCCGGCCGTCGTCGGCTGCGGCGACGCGACCGAGGCGCTGAAGGACGGCACGTTCGTGACCGTGTCCTGCGCCGAGGGCGACGAGGGCAGGATCTACGACGGCCTGCTGGAAACGGAAGTGACCGA
>Ga0105243_10004988_pt1 | contig 10401 bp, 8 predicted proteins | sample KBSM34metaG_FD_81525 | JGI IMG/M metagenome (GOLD analysis project Ga0105243, IMG submission 81525) | Miscanthus rhizosphere microbial communities from Kellogg Biological Station, Michigan, USA - KBS M3-4 metaG | ecosystem: Host-associated > Plants > Roots > Rhizosphere > Soil | place: Michigan...
CAGCGCATCGTGCGCCGATTCGTGCAGCAGGCCGTTGGCGCGCGCCAGGTCCTCGAGCTTGAAGCTGGGCTTGCCGTCTTCCTTCTTCGGCCACTCGATGCCGTCGGGGCGCAGCGCATACGTGAGGCGCACCACGTCGAGCAGGTCCCAGCGACCGCAGTCGTTCTGCCATTCGCGCGCATAGGGGTCGATGAGGTTGCGCCAGAACAGGAAGCGCGTGACCTCGTCGTCGAAGCGGATGGTGTTGTAGCCCACGCCGATGGTGCCGGGCTGCGAGAAGGCCTGCTCGATGTGGGCCGCGAACTCGTGCTCGGGAATGCCGCGCTCCAGGCAGACCTGCGGCGTGATGCCGGTGATCAGGCAGGCCTCGGGGCTGGGCAGGTAGTCCGGCGCGGGCTTGCAGTAGATCATCAGCGGCTCGCCGACCTCGTTGAGCTCGGCGTCGGTGCGGATGGCCGCGAACTGCGAGGGACGGTCGCGGCGCGGCACGGCGCCGAAGGTTTCGTAGTCGTGCCAGAGAAAGGTGTGGTTCATTCAGAGCAAGGGAGAAAACAGTCGCGCAATGGCATCGCCGAGGCGGCGCCAGAAAGTCTGCGGCCGGTGGGCGCGCACGGCGCCGGAGCTGTGCAGGTCGGTTTCGAACTGCGCCGCCAGCGGCTGGGTCAGCGCGGGCCCGTAGACCACGGCGCAGACCTCGAAGTTGAGCCGGAAGCTGCGGTTGTCGAAATTGGCGGTGCCGATCATCGCGCAATGGTCGTCGACCACCAGCGTCTTGGAGTGCAGCATGCGTTCCTTGTACTCCCAGATCTTGACGCCCGCGGCGATCAGCTCGTCGAAGTACGAACGCGCGGCAGCGCTCACGATGGCCGAGTCGCTGCGGCGCGGCACGAGCAGCCGCACGTCGACGCCGCGCAGCGCCGCGCTGGTCAGCGCCATCAGCGCAGGCTCGCCCGGCACGAAGTACGGCGTGGTGAGCCAGGCCCGGCGCGTGGCCGAATGGATGGCCTCGACATGCATGCGGTGGATGGCCTCGAAGGCGTTGTCGGGGCCGCTGGTGACGATCTGCACCGGGATGTCGCCCGCCTCCACCTGGGGCAGCAGCGCGTCCAGCACGGCGTCGGAGCGGTGCTGCTTTTCGCCGGTGGCGTAGCTCCAGTCCTCGAGGAAGGTGGTCTGCAGCCAGCGCACGGCGCTGCCCTCGATGCGCACATGCACGTCGTGGTACGCGTCCTTGGGGTTGGTGCGCTTGTCTTCCTCGTCGGTGATGTTCACGCCGCCCGTGAAGCCCACGCGGCCGTCGCACACCACGATCTTGCGGTGGGTGCGGTAGTTGGTCACGGGGCGCAGGCGCCGGCCGATCTTGGTGTCGTGGAACAGCGCCACCTCCACACCCGCCGCGTGCATCGGCGCCATGAACTTGCGGCCGATGCGCTTGGAGCCGAGCGCGTCGAGCAGCAGGCGCACCCGCACGCCGGCCTGCGCACGCTCGACCAGCAGGTCGCGCAGCGCGGTGCCGATGCGGTCCGGCTCGAAGATGTAGTACTCGAGGTGGACGTGGTCGCGCGCCGCGCGCACGGCCTCGAAGATCGCATCGAAGGTGCGCGCGCCGCCCGAGAGCAACTCGACGCCCGTGGCGCTCGACACCGGCAGGCCGCAGGCCGCGGTGCCCAGCCGAGCCATCTGCTGCAGCGCCGGCGGCGCATGCTGCGAGGCGTCACGCAGCCGCGCCAGGTCGGCCTGCGCATGGGCGTTCGCGCGGTTGCGCAGGCGCTTGAGCCGCTGCTTGCGCAGCCGCTGCGGCCCCAGAAAGTAATAGACGATGAAGCCCGCGAACGGCAGCAACGCCAGCGACAGGATCCAGCTCATGGTGGACACCGGCGCGCGCTTTTGCATCACGATCCAGATCGACAGCACGGCGATGTAGCCGCTCCACGCCAGGGAGAGGCCGGTTTTCCATTCGTGGCTGAGTTCGGGGAGGATCAAGGCAAAAGCGGTTGAAGGCGGAGTGTTTTCGGCCGGCCCAAAGAAAAAGGCCAGCAGCGAATGCTACCGGCCTTTGACTTCGTTCCTCAGAGAGGCGGGATCAGCCCGTGGCGGCTTCCTCGGCTTCGGGCTTCGACTTGCCTTCCTTCTTCGGGATCGGCTGGATGTCGAGCAGCACTTCGTCCTTCTCGTCGAGGTCGACTTCGAGGCGACCGCCGTCGGTCAGGCGACCGAACAGCAGCTCGTCGGCCAGTGCACGACGGATCGTGTCCTGGATCAGGCGCTGCATCGGGCGTGCGCCCATCAGCGGATCGAAGCCCTTCTTCGCCAGGTGCTTGCGCAGCTTGTCGGTGAAGGTGACCTCGACCTTCTTCTCGCTGAGCTGGGTTTCCAGTTGCAGCAGGAACTTGTCGACCACGCGCAGGATGACCTGTTCGTCGAGCGCCTTGAAGTTGACGATGGCGTCCAGACGGTTGCGGAATTCAGGCGTGAACAGGCGCTTGATGTCGCCCATTTCGTCGCCGGCCTGCCGCGCGTTCGTGAAGCCGATGGTCGCCTTGTTCATGGTCTCTGCACCCGCGTTCGTCGTCATGATGATGATGACGTTGCGGAAGTCGGCCTTGCGCCCGTTGTTGTCGGTCAGCGTGCCGTGGTCCATGACCTGCAGCAGCACGTTGAAGATGTCCGGGTGCGCCTTCTCGATTTCGTCGAGCAGCAGCACCGCGTGCGGCTTCTTCGTGACAGCCTCGGTCAGCAGACCACCCTGGTCGAAACCGACGTAGCCCGGAGGCGCGCCGATCAGGCGGCTCACCGCGTGACGCTCCATGTACTCCGACATGTCGAAGCGGATCAGCTCGATGCCCATGATGTAGGCCAACTGCTTGGCCGCTTCGGTCTTGCCGACGCCCGTGGGGCCGGAGAACAGGAACGAGCCGATCGGCTTGTCGCCCTTGCCCAGGCCCGAACGCGCCATCTTGACTGCGGAGGCCAGCACTTCGAGTGCCTTGTCCTGGCCGAACACCACGCTCTTGAGGTCGCGCTCGATCGTCTGCAGCTTGCTGCGGTCGTCGTTGCTGACGTTGGCCGGGGGAATGCGCGCGATCTTCGCGACGATTTCCTCGACCTCGGTCTTGCTGATGGTCTTCTTGCGCTTGCTCGGCGGCAGGATGCGCTGGGCGGCACCGGCTTCGTCGATGACGTCGATCGCCTTGTCGGGCAGGTGACGGTCATTGATGTACTTGGCGCTGAGCTCGGCCGCAGCCTGCAAGGCCGCCACGGCGTACTTCACGCCATGGTGTTCCTCGAAGCGCGACTTCAGGCCCTTGAGGATGTCGACGGTTTCCTGCACCGACGGCTCGACCACGTCGACCTTCTGGAAACGACGCGACAGGGCCGCGTCCTTCTCGAAGATGCCGCGGTATTCCGTGAAGGTGGTGGCGCCGATGCACTTGAGCTGGCCGCTGGAGAGCGCCGGCTTGAGCAGGTTCGACGCGTCGAGCGTGCCGCCCGAGGCTGCGCCCGCACCGATCAGGGTGTGGATTTCGTCGATGAACAGGATGGCGTTCGGCTTGTCCTTGAGCGACTTGAGCACGCCCTTCAGGCGCTGTTCGAAGTCACCGCGGTACTTGGTGCCGGCCAGCAGCGCGCCCATGTCGAGCGAGTAGACCTGCGCCTCGGCGAGGATCTCGGGCACGTCGCCCTGGGTGATGCGCCATGCCAGGCCTTCCGCGATCGCGGTCTTGCCCACGCCGGCCTCGCCCACGAGCAGCGGATTGTTCTTGCGCCGGCGGCACAGGATCTGGATGACGCGCTCGACTTCGTATTCGCGGCCGATCAGCGGATCGATCTTGCCGTCCTTGGCGAGCTGGTTGAGGTTTTGCGTGAACTGCTCGAGCGGCGAGGCCTTCTCGTTGCGTTCGCCGCCACCCTCTTCGCCTTCGCCCTGAGGCGCTTCGCCGCTGCCCTTGACGGCTTCGGGCGGATCGCTCTTCTTGATGCCGTGGGCAATGAAATTGACCACGTCCAGGCGGGTGACGCCCTGCTGGTGCAGGTAGTACACGGCGTGCGAATCCTTTTCGCCGAAGATCGCGACCAGCACGTTGGCGCCGGTGACTTCCTTCTTGCCGTTGCCGGTGGACTGCACGTGCATGATGGCGCGCTGGATCACGCGCTGGAAACCCAGGGTGGGCTGGGTGTCGACATCATCGGTACCCGCCACTTGCGGCGTGTTGTCCTTGATGAAGTTGGTGAGCGACGCCCGCAGGTCGTCGACGTTCGCCGAGCAGGCGCGCAGAACTTCCGCGGCGCTCGGGTTGTCCAGCAAAGCGAGCAGCAGATGTTCCACGGTGATGAACTCGTGGCGTTGCTGCCGGGCCTCGACGAAGGCCATGTGCAAGCTGACTTCCAGTTCCTGGGCAATCATGTGATTTCCTTTTGCCTTGCTGTAAATAAGTTCTCAGATGGGTTGGAGCGCGTGCAATTCAACTGGTTCACGCGACCGGTTCGCTGACACATTGCAGCGGGTGCCCTGCCTGCTGCGCGGCCTCCATCACCTGATTGACCTTGGTGGCCGCCATGTCGCGGGAATAAACCCCACAGACACCCCGGCCATCGAGGTGGATCTTGAGCATGATCTGGGTCGCCGTTTCTCGGTCCTTGCTGAAGTATTCCTGCAGGATGACGATCACGAACTCCATCGGCGTGTAGTCGTCGTTCAGCATGACGACCTGGTACATCTGGGGCGGCGCCGTTTTTTGCGGGCGGCGCTCCAGAACGACCGAATCTCCGTCGTCGCCCGCCGGTTTCTGCGCCGGTGGGGTGCTGGGAGTTTTGGGAATTCTCGTTGCCATGAAAAAGATTCTATAGAGCGTGCAAGCACCGTGCCGACGCCAACAGACTTGGTGACGCCTATTCGACAAATCAAGAGGCATGCGGCGTGTACGACAGCACGAAGACAGACGTAAAAAAACCGGCAGGTTGCCGGTCTTTTTTACAGATTGCGCAGAACGGGACCTTTGGGCGCCGGCAATTTCCGGCCCGGCACCCGGGTCGGAACCGGCAGATCGGGCGGCAAGGCGTCGATTTCTTCGTCGGTGAGTTCGCGCTCGGGGGCCGATTCTGCCTCCGGGTCAACAGCGGTGGGCAGGGCGAGCGGGACCGGCGAGTTCTGCGGCTCCGAATCCTTGTGAAAGGCGGGGCCTGGTTGCGATCGCGGCCGCTGTGTGAGGAACGGTGCAACGGGCGGCGCAACCGGCCCTCCTCTTCTGCCCGCCAAAGGGGGGAGCGCTGGCGACAACGCCTGCCATTCAGCCAGCCGCCGCGCATCCTGCTCTGCCTGCCACCGCGTCAGGGCCAAGTATTGCGCTTTCTGATGTGCGGTCTGCTGCGGCCCTAGCAGCGCCAACTCGGCGCGGATCGCCAGCCGCACCTGTTCGCGCTCCGAATCCGAGGCACGGCGCTGCGCGTCGAGTTGCCTGCCGAGCCTGTGCGAGAACACCCAGAGGCCGAGCAAGGCGCCAGCGGCGCCGACCGCGAAGCAGATAACAAGAAAGTTGGCCTGAATCAGCGTCACAGCGAAGCCTCCTCGTCGGCATCCCATTTGCGCAGCAGATCAAGTGGAATGGCATCGGCCACCTGGGAAAACCGCAGGCCGGTCATGCGTTCGGCCTGCTTGAGCAACACGGCGACAGGACTGCTCGGTTCGTGGTTCTCGAACCATCGCCGGGCCTTGCGAATGTCATGCAGGATGTCGTCGCGTGTCGCTAGGCCCTCACCGGCTGGCGTGCTTGCCGGCCACGACGGAAGCGGGTCACCCCCAGCACGAAGCGCCGCCGCGCGAACGCCAGCGTCCCTGGCGGAAGCACGAAGGCGACGGGAATCGCCACGGCACGTGCCGTGGCGTCCGCCCCGGCATGGCGGCACTGCTGGGCCAGCCAGGGCATCCACGCGTCCGGCTCCCGGTGGCGGACGCCGCTGCGAACGAAATCCGCATGACCGGGAAGTTTTCCCCAGATGGCGGGCGGGGTGACGTGCCACGCGGCACGCAGCATGCTCCACATCCGCATGGGTCAGGCTGCGCGTCCAGGGCAACGAAAGCCCTTGAGCACATCGCTACCGAGGGGATTCGGCTGACTGCCCGAACTGACATCGATCAACGCCCTGCGGCCGTCGAACGCATATTCCACGCTCAATCGCCCTGGCGTGGCCGTGCTCACGATGCGCCCTTTCTCCAGAAGACGAAACAAGGCCCACGGCCCATGGGCCAGGAAGGTCGACGTCGGGTTCGAAATGCGGGGATTGGCCGTGATCTCCGCCATCGCCCCGCCGCGGGGCCCCGGCCAGTTCACGGCAAAGGCCTGCACCGGGCCATGAACGTAGCGCTGCCCTTGCCCGTCGATGTCGATGACCAGTTCGGTGATGCTGGGCTCGAGCTCGAGCACACGCAGATCGATTTTCCAGGCCAGCTTCTTGCCGCCCGCGTCGCGGAAGAACAGGTCGCGAATCTGCTGTGCGCGGTAGAAGGCATCGAGACTCGGACCACTCTGGGCCAGCAGCTTAAGCAATTCACCGAGCAAGGTTGGGCCGGAAGTGGCCGGCTTCAGCCCGGCGCCGTTGCCTGCCGCCGCGTCGATGCCGACCATGGCATTGGCCACATTCGGATCCTTGTAGCGCCATCAGCAAGGGGTCTTCGCTCAGAGCGGCGATGAGTTCCGCACCGGTGTTGCTCGTCAACAGGATCGTCGTGTTTCGGAAATCGACACGACGCCCCTCCCCATCTTCCATCCACCCCTTGTCGAACACCTGATAGAAGATCTCGTGCACATCCGGGTGGGCTTTTTCCACCTCGTCGAGCAGGATCGTGCTGTAGGGCTTTCGGCGCACGGCCTCCGTGAGCACGCCACCTTCACCGAAGCCGACGTAACCCGGGGGCGCGCCTTTCAAGGTCGACACCGTGTGCGACTCTTGGAACTCGCTCATGTTGATGGTGATGAGGTTCTGTTCACCGCCATACATGGCTTCGGCCAATGCCAATGCCGTTTCTGTCTTGCCCACACCCGAAGGGCCGGCCAGCAGGAACACACCCACCGGCTTGTTTGGATCGGTCAGCCGCGCCCGCGCCGTCTGCATGCGCTCCGCGATCGCCGCGAGCGCAGGCCCCTGGCCGATCACGCGCGCTTCCAGTCGTGATTGAAGCGCAACGACTGCCGCGACCTCGTCGGTGACCATCCGCCCTACGGGAATCCCGGTCCAGTCGGCCACGATGCCCGCCACCACGGCCTCGTCCACCTGGGGAAAAATCAGAGGCAACTCCTTCTGGTGCGCGGCAAGCTCGAGTTCGAGGGCCTCCAGCTGCGCCGAGGGTGCATTCCCCTCGGCGCAGCTCAGCTCTTTCGCCCCCTCCCTCTTCTTGGTCCTCAATCCATGAATCGTGCGAACCAGCGCAAGCTCGTCTTGCCATCGCGCTTCGTGCAAGGTCAACGCCTGCTGCGCGGCATCGAGTTGGGATCGAGCTTTGCCGAGGCGCAACGCTCTTGCATCACTCCCCTGGGCAACGACACCCTCCTGACTCAGCAGTTCGAGCTCGACCTGGAGGGCCGCGATGCGGTGCCGCCATTGCTCGACTTCAGGCGGCGGCGCGTGAAGCGACATGGCGACGCGCGCACACGCGGTGTCCAGGAGACTGATCGCCTTGTCGGGCAGCTGGCGTGCAGGGATGTAGCGATGCGACAGCGTCACGGCAGCGCGCACAGCCTCATCGAGCACGAGCACGCCGTGGTGCTCGGCAAAGGTGGCGACAAGGCCACGCACCATCTCGATCGCAGCAGTCTCGTCGGGCTCTGCCACCTGCAGCGTCTGAAAGCGTCGCGTCAGCGCCGGGTCTTTCTCGATGTGGCGCTTGTACTCGCTCCAGGTGGTGGCACCGATCGTGCGCAAGGTTCCCCGTGCAAGCGCTGGCTTGAGCAGGTTGGCGGCATCGCCTGTTCCGGATTGCCCGCCCGCGCCGACCAAGGTGTGCACCTCGTCGATGAAGAGGATGACGGGCTGCGCCGATTTACCCGCGTCTTCCAGCAAGGCCTTGAGGCGGGACTCGAACTCCCCGCGCATGCTTGCGCCGGCCAACAGCGCTCCGACATCGAGATTCCACAGGCGGCAGTTCTTCAGATCGGGAGGAACCTCGCCTCGCGCGATGGCCAACGCGAGCCCCTCGACCACCGCGGTCTTGCCGACGCCCGCGTCTCCTGTGAGCAAGGGATTGTTCTGGCGGCGACGCAGCAGGATGTCGACCATCGTGCGGATCTCGTGTCCGCGCCCGATGACCGGATCGATCTGCCCTTGAGACGCGCGCTCGGTCAGATCCGTGCAGTAGCGCCGCAATGCCGACTTTCCGTCCGACGCTGCATCCGCGAGCGCGGCGCTGGCTTCACCAGGCAGTGCTGATGGCAGACCGGAGCCATCGTGCGGTCCTTCCTGCCCTTCGGGGGAGCCGACCACGATGGCACCGATGGCCTCCGTCAGTTGATCTGCGGGGATTCGCTGGAATGCAGGCGAGATGCCAAGAAGCACGCGCCGCAAGTCTGGCGTCTGAAGGAGCGCAGCAAGCAGCCATGCACCACGCACGCAATGCGCGCCGACCTCGAGGCTCGAGAGCACCCAGGCGCGCTCGATGGCAGCTTCGATGTGACTGGAAAAATCGGTCAGCGAGGTGGCACCGGATGGCAAGCTGGACAAGGCCGATGCGAAGTCTTTCTCGATGGCTTGTGCGTCGATCTGGTAGTGCCGGCAGATGCGGTGCAGATCGCTGTCGTTGAGCTGCCAGAGCTGGTGAATCCAGTGCGTCAATTCGACATAGGGATTGCCGCGCAGCTTGGCAAAGGCGGTGGCGGATTCGATGCCGCGAAACAAGGTGAGGTTGAGCTTGCCGAACAGCGCTCGCCGAGAGATCGTCATTGCGCGATCTGCCGTGCAGCGTGCACGCCCTGTTCGATCGGGTCGTCTGCGAGGCCCCCTGCTGCCGGGCAGATTCCTGCGTTCTTTTTCCCCACTTCGCGCCCCCTATGCTTCTTGGAATGGGCGCGATTCTGGCGGCTTGCCGCGAGGCAAACACAGCACAGTTTCTACCAATAGTTAAACGCAGGAAGCTGCCTCTCGATCTGTGATGTTTGTCCGTGGCTCCTTACGTTCGGAAGACAAAGGAGGTATTTCAATAACGATATCGAGGATGCGACAGGCAAGAAAAAACCCTCGAGTCCTTTCGGAAGCTCGAGGGTTTGGCGTGGGCCTGACGCTTGTCGACGTCAGCGATCGCAATTACATGTTGTCGATCATGACCTGACCGAAGCCAGAGCAGCTCACTTGCGTCGCACCGTCCATCAGGCGCGCGAAGTCGTAGGTGACCTTCTTGCTGGCAATCGACTTTTCCATCGAACTGATGATCAGGTCGGCCGCTTCGGTCCAGCCCATGTGGCGCAGCATCATTTCGGCGGACAGGATCTCGGAACCCGGGTTCACATAGTCCTTGCCGGCGTACTTGGGGGCCGTGCCGTGGGTGGCTTCGAACATGGCGACGGTGTCGCTCAGGTTCGCGCCCGGTGCGATGCCGATGCCGCCGACCTGTGCAGCCAGCGCGTCGGACACGTAGTCGCCGTTGAGGTTCAGCGTGGCGATCACGCTGTATTCGGCGGGACGCAGCAGGATCTGCTGCAGGAACGCGTCGGCGATGCTGTCCTTGACGGTGATTTCCTTGCCCGTCTTGGGGTTCTTGAACTTCATCCACGGGCCGCCGTCGATCAGCTCGGCGCCGAATTCCTTGGCGGCCAGGTTGTAGCCCCAGTCACGGAAGCCACCTTCGGTGAACTTCATGATGTTGCCCTTGTGGACCAGGGTCACGCTCGGCTTGTCGTTGTCGATCGCGTACTGGAAGGCCTTGCGCACAAGGCGCTCGGTGCCTTCGCGCGAGACGGGCTTGACGCCGATGCCCGAGGTGTTGGGGAAGCGGATCTTCTTGACGCCCATCTCGTCCTGCAGGAACTTGATGAGCTTCTTGGCCTTGTCGCTTTCGGCTTCGAACTCGATGCCGGCGTAGATGTCTTCCGAGTTCTCGCGGAAGATGACCATGTTGGTCTTGTGCGGCTCGCGCACCGGGCTGGGCACACCCTCGAAGTACTGGATGGGCCGCAAGCAGACGTACAGGTCGAGTTCCTGGCGCAGCGCCACGTTCAGCGAGCGGATGCCGCCGCCGACGGGCGTGGTCAGCGGGCCCTTGATGGACACCACGTAGTCGCGCACCGCATGCAGGGTTTCCTCGGGGAGCCAGACGTCGGGGCCGTAGACCTTGGTCGACTTCTCGCCGGCGTAGACCTCCATCCAGTGGATCTTCTTCTTGCCGCCGTAGGCCTTGGCCACTGCGGCGTCCACCAC
>Ga0105243_10004992_pt1 | contig 10397 bp, 8 predicted proteins | sample KBSM34metaG_FD_81525 | JGI IMG/M metagenome (GOLD analysis project Ga0105243, IMG submission 81525) | Miscanthus rhizosphere microbial communities from Kellogg Biological Station, Michigan, USA - KBS M3-4 metaG | ecosystem: Host-associated > Plants > Roots > Rhizosphere > Soil | place: Michigan...
GGCCTGGGCGCTGGAGGTGCCGGCGATCGGCGTCCACCATATGGAAGGCCACCTGCTGGCGCCGCTGATGGAGGACCCGGACCCGGTGCACGGCGTGCCGGCACCGCCGTTCGTGGCGTTGCTGGTGTCCGGCGGGCATACCCAGCTGATCGCGGTGGAGGCGATCGGCCGGTACCGGCTGCTCGGCGAGACCCTGGACGACGCCGCCGGCGAGGCCTTCGACAAGACCGCCAAGATGATGGGCCTGCCGTACCCGGGCGGCCCGCAGCTGGCCGCGCTGGCCGCGCAGGGCACGCCGGGCCGGTACCGCTTCGCGCGGCCGATGACCGACCGGCCCGGGCTGGATTTCAGTTTTTCCGGACTCAAGACCCAGGTGCTGCTGGCCTGGCGCGGCAGCGACCAGAGCGAGAGCACCCGCGCCGACATCGCCCGCGGCTTCGAGGATGCGGTGGTGGACACGCTGGCGATCAAGTGCGAGCGCGCGCTGCAGGCCGCCGGCAGCGACACGATCGTGGTCGCCGGCGGCGTCGGTGCCAACGTGCGCCTGCGCGCCAAGCTGCAGGCGATGGCGCAGGCGCGCGGCGGCCGCGCCTGTTTCCCGCGCCCGGCGCTGTGCACCGACAACGGCGCGATGATCGCCTTCGCCGGCGCGCTGCGCCTGCAGGCCGGCCAGTCCAGCGACGCGGCGGTGCGGGTGACGCCGCGGTGGGACATGGCGGAGCTGCCGCCGTTGGCGGCGGCAGCGGGGGAATCGGGAATGGAGAATGGGGAATCGTAAAAGCGGGTTCCGTGCGGTTTTCGCCTTTGCCTCCGCTTTTGCGTTTGCTCTTACCATTCCCCATTCTCGACTCCCCATTCCCGGCCCCCAATGGATAAAGTTTTCATCGAAGGTCTAGAGATCGACGCGCTGATCGGCATCTACGATTGGGAGCGGCGGATCCGGCAGACCTTGCGCTTCGATCTGGAGATGGGCTTCGACAACCGGGTGCCGGCGGCCAGCGACGACATCGCCGATACGCTCAACTACAAGGCGGTCAGCAAACGCCTGGTGGAGCTGGTCGAGCAGTCCGACTACGGCCTGGTGGAGACGCTGGCCGAGCGCTGTGCGGCCGCGGTGCTGGACGAGTTCGAGGTGCGCTGGCTGCGGCTGAAGCTGAGCAAGCCGGGGGCGGTGCGCGGCGCGCAGGCGGTGGGCGTGATCATCGAGCGCAGCCGCGACGCCGGCTGAGCGCGCGCCGGCGCGGCATCGGCGCAGCCGCTTGACGCTCATTCCGGTTCCGGGCATGTTGCTGTGCAACGCAACACTCGGCCGATCGCGCCCGGTGGCGTACACCGACGGGGCACGATGGACTGGAGCAAGTACCGCACGGCCACCTACGACGAGCTGATCCAGGCAGATGGTCAGCCGCGTCCCGCCGCCCGCCGGGTCATCGAATACCTGTCCAGCCTGTCCGGCCGCGAATTGTCCGAGCGCCAGCTCGCCGCCGATGTCGCCGCACGGGTCATGGGCATCACCTTCACCGTCTATTCCGATGGCCGCAACGTCGATCGCACGCTGCCGTTCGACCTGATCCCGCGGGTGATCCCGCTGCGCGAGTGGCAACGCACCGAGGCCGGGCTGAAGCAGCGCATGCGCGCGCTCAACCTGTTCATCGGCGACGTCTACGGCGCGCAGCGCATCGTCAAGGACAAGGTGTTTCCGGCGATGCTGCTGGAGCATTCGGTGAACTTCCGTCCGCAGTGCGTGGGCATCACCCCGGCGCTGGGCGTGTGGGCGCATATCTGCGGCTCGGACCTGGTGCGCGATGCCGACGGCACGCTGTACGCGCTGGAAGACAACCTGCGCATTCCCAGCGGCGTGTCGTACATGCTGGAAAACCGCATGGTCGCCAAGCGCGTGTTTCCCGAACTGTTCGAGACCAGCGCGATCCTGCCGGTGGACGAATATCCGGCGCAGCTGTACGACACCCTGGCCGCGCTGTCGCCGCGTCCGGGCGACCAGCCGGTGATCGCACTGCTGACCCCGGGCATCTTCAACAGCGCGTACTTCGAGCACGCCTACCTGGCCCAGGCGATGGGCATCGAGCTGGTCGAGGGCGACGACCTGTTCGTCGCCGACGACGACTGCACCTACATGCGCACCATCTACGGGCCGCGCCGGGTCGACGTGATCTATCGCCGGGTCGACGACCTGTTCATCGATCCGGAAGTGTTCCACCCCGATTCGGTGCTCGGCGTGCCCGGGCTGATCCGCAGCTGGCGCGCCGGCAAGGTGGCGCTGGCCAATGCGCCCGGCGCCGGCGTGGCCGACGACAAGGTGGTGTTCGCCTACGTGCCGAAGATGATCCGCTACTACCTGGACGAAGAGCCGATCCTGCCCAACGTGCCCAGCTACCTGTGCCACGACGACAAGGACCGCAAGTACGTGCTCGAGCACCTCGACCAGCTGGTGGTGAAGCCGGCCAACGAATCCGGCGGCTACGGCATGCTGATCGGGCCGCGCTCGACCAAGCGCCAGCGCGACGAGTTCCGCAAGCTGATCCAGGCCGATCCGCGCAACTACATGGCGCAGCCGACGCTGGGCCTGTCCACCGCGCCGATCGTGACCGAGGTCGGCCCGTCGGCGCGGCATCTGGACCTGCGCCCGTTCATCCTATCGCGCGAGGACGTCTACGTCACCACCGGCGGGCTGACCCGGGTGGCGATGGAAGAGGGTTCGCTGGTGGTCAATTCCTCGCAGGGCGGCGGCGCCAAGGACACCTGGGTGGTGGACCTGGACGAGGAGATGGACTGATGCTGTCGCGGGTCGCCGACAACCTCTACTGGTTCAGCCGCTACGTGCGCCGCGCCGAGACCACCGCGCGGCTGGTCGGCGTGGGCAGCCTGCTGCAGCTGGACCTGCCGCGCTCGGTGCGTTTCGCCTGGCGGCCGATGATCGACACGGTCGGCGCCGGCGAGATCTTCAACGTCTGGTTCCCGAACGCCGGCGACGACGTCGGCGACGCCGACGTGGTGCGCTTCCTGCTGCTGGACGAGCGCAATCCGTCCTCGCTGCGCAGTTCGGCGCGGCAGGCGCGCGAACTGCTGCGCGGCATCCGCGATACGCTGCCGCAGGAAGTGTGGGAGGCGGTCAACGACCTGCACCTGTACATCGACGCCAACGGCGAGCGCAGCGTCGGCCGCCGCTACCGGATGGAATTCCTCGGCCACGTCACCGATGCCTGCCTGAAGGTCTCCGGCCTGCTCACCGCCAACGTCAGCCGCGACATCGGCTTCCAGTTCCTGCGCCTGGGCACGGCGATCGAACAGGCCGACATGACCACGCGCATCATCGACGCCGGCGCCTCGGGCCTGATCACCCCGCGCAAGGCCGACGATCTGGAGGCCTACCAGAACATGCAGTGGATGAGCGTGCTGCGCTCGCTGGCCGCCTACCAGATGTACCGGCGCCACGTGCGCCAGCGCGTCACCGGCGAGCATGCGCTGCGCTTCCTGCTGCAGAACAACGATTTCCCGCGCAGCGTGCATTTCTGCCTGACCCGCGCCCAGCACATCCTGCCGACCATGCCGCCGCGGCCGACCGTGGAGCGCGCGCTGATGCGGATCAACGGGCTGGTGCGCAATGCCGACCCGTCCTATCTGGCGCGGCACAATCCGGCCGAGTTCATGGACGAGATCCAGACCCACCTCGGCTACCTGCACAGCGCGATCGCCGAGGCCTACTTCAGCTCGTGAGCGGCGCCTGGCCGGCGCGGCGCCGGTCGCCTCGCGTTGCCGCCCGGGCTGTGCGGCCAGCGCGTCGCAAGGCGGTTGAGACGCAATCCGGCATGGACCGAGGGCGCAGGACCGCTACGATCGCACCCGCGCCCGCTGGGCGCGAGACACCTGCGCCGGTCAGTGCGGATCGCGACGCGCGCGGCGCAAACGGTTCAGCAGCGGGATGCGGGGGCGTATGGCGGCGTTGGTCGCCAGCGGCGGGCGACGGTAGACAGTTCCCTGAATAGGCAGATCCGGCGCCGGGATTTGCTCTTTCGTCTGGCCGGAGAGCTAGAATTGACGGCTATGTAAACGTTTTCTCAAAGGACCCCATGGCTTCGGATCGTATCGAATCGCTCATCGCCCGCATGACCGTCGAAGAGAAGGTCGGCCAGCTCGGCGTCTTCGCCGACATGGTGCGCCCGTTCGCGCCGGACGTGAATCCGGAAGCGAACGTCAGCAATGCCGACGAGGTGCTGCAGCAGGTGCGCGCCGGCCTGGTCGGCTCGCTGTTCAACGGCGTGGGCGCCGAACTGGGGCGGCGGATCCAGCGCACGGCACTGGAAGAGAGCCGCCTGGGCATTCCGGTGATCCTGGCCGCGGACGTGATCCACGGCATGCGCACCGTGTTCCCGATCCCGCTGGGCGAGGCCGCCAGCTTCGAGCCGGAGCTGGCCGAGCGCACCGCGCGCGCCACCGCGGTCGAGGCCACCGCCGCCGGCATCCACTGGACCTATGCGCCGGCGGTGGACATCGCCCGCGACCAGCGCTGGGGCCGCGGCGCCGAGGGCGCCGGCGAGGACGTGGTGCTGGGCTGCGCGTTCGCCGCCGCCCGCGTGCGCGGCTTCCAGGGCCCGGACCTGCGCGCGCACGACGCGCTGCTGGCCACGCCCAAGCATTTCGCCGCCTACGGCGCGGTCGCCGCGGGCATGGAATACAACAGCGTGGACATCGCCCCGCAGACCCTGCGCGACGTGCACCTGCCGCCGTTCCAGGCCGCGTTCGGTGCCGGCGCGCTGAGCGTGATGACCTCGTTCAACGACATCAACGGCGTGCCGGCCAGCGCCAACCACGAACTGCTGACCGAGATCCTGCGCGGCGAATGGAAATTCCCCGGCGTCGTGATCTCCGACTACACCGCCGACATGGAACTGATCGCGCACGGCTATGCCGCCGACGAGCGCGACGCGACCAAGAAGGCGTTCCTCGCCGGCATGGACATGAGCATGCAGAGCGGTTTCTACGCCGCGCACCTGCCGTCGCTGGTAGAGGATGGCGAAGTGCCGATGGCCGCGCTGGACGAAGCGGTGCGGCGGGTGCTGACGCTGAAGGAAACCATCGGCCTGTTCGACGATCCGTACCGTTCGCTGGACCCGCAGCGCGAGGCCGACCAGTCGCACATCGCCGCGCACGATGCGCTGTCGCGCGAGGCGGCGCGGCGCTCGATCGTGCTGCTGAAGAACGACGGCGACGTGCTGCCGTTGCGCAAGCGTGGACAGAAGATCGCGCTGATCGGGCCGTTCGTGCAGGACCGCGAGAACATCGAGGGTTGCTGGACCCTGTTCGGCGACAAGACCCGCTACGTGACCCTGGAGGCCGGCGTACGCGCGGCGCTGGACGACGCCGATGCGCTGAGCGTGGTGCCGGGCTGCGAGCTGGAAGCGCCGCTGGATGGGGGCATCGACGCGGCGGTGGCCGCCGCGCGCGCCGCCGACGTGGTGGTGCTGGCGCTGGGCGAGCCGCAGCGCTACAGCGGCGAGGCGCAGTCGCGCACGCAGATCGTGTTGCCGCCGGCGCAGCAGGCGCTGGCCGAAGCCGTCGCCGCCACCGGCACGCCGCTGGTGGTGTTGCTGCGCAACGGCCGCGCGCTGGCGCTGCATGGCGCGGTGCGCGACGCGGCGGCGATCGCGGTGACCTGGTACCTGGGCACGCAGACCGGCCCGGCGGTGGCCGACGTGCTGTTCGGCGACTACAACCCCTCGGCGCGATTGCCGGTCAGCTTCCCGCTCGATCCGGGCCAGCAGCCGTACTTCTACAACCACGCGCGCACCGGCCGGCCGGAATTGCCGACGATGAGCGAGTTCAAGGCGCGCTGGCGCGAGATCCCGAACGCACCGCTGTATCCGTTCGGCCACGGCATCGGCTACACCCGCTTCGCCTACGGCGCGCCGCAACTGGATCGCGAGCAGTTGGGCTGGGACGACACGCTGACCGTGACCACCCGCATCGACAACGTCGGCGAGCGCGACGGCGAGGAAGTGGTGCAGCTGTACGTGCACGACCGCGTCGCCAGCCGGGTGCGCCCGGTGCGCGAACTGAAGGGCTTCCGCAAGGTGCGGCTGGCGCCGGGGCAGGGCATGGACGTGGTGTTCACCCTGGATCGCCGCGCCCTGGCCTTCAGCGGCCGCGACGGCCGGTTCGAGGCCGAGCCGGGGCTGTTCGACCTGTGGGTCTGCGCGTCGTCGGCCAGCGGCGAGCCGGTCGGCTTCGAACTGCTGCCGCAGGCCTGACAGCTGCGCGCAGGCGGCCGCGTCACGGTCGTCTGCGCGCACGTCTCCCTTGCCCGCCGTTGCGTCGCGCGCAGGCCGCTGTCTACGCCGCGCGAACGCCGCGCGTGACCGCGGCCACGGCTTGGCCATTGCATGCTTGCCGTCCACACCTGCTTTGCTAGGTTCGGCCTTCGACCCCATTCGATAGGTGCGCGTCATGCAACGTTCTCCCCTGGGTTTGGCCTGTGCATTGGCGATGAGTCTGGTCGTGTCCGCGGCAAATGCGGCGCCGGCCGCCAAGAGCGCCGAACGGCGCGGCGACTGGCCGTTCTCGGCGACGCCGTTCGCCACTTTCAACGAGCCCTGGGCGATGAGCTTCCTGCCGGACGGCAGTGCATTGATCAGCGAGAAGCGCGGCACGCTCAAGCGCTTCGACCCGGCCAGCGGCCGGACCGGCACGGTCAGCGGCGTTCCCGCGGTCGCCTATGGCGGCCAGGGCGGTTTCGGCGATGTGCTGCCGCATCCGGGCTTTGCCCAGAATGGCTGGGTGTACCTGAGTTACGCCGAGGCCGGCAGCGGCGACACCCGCGGTGGCGCGGTGGCGCGCGCCAAGCTGACCCTGGACGGCAATGGCGGCGGCGCGCTGTCGCAGCTGAAGGTGATCTGGCGCCAGCAGCCCAAGGTGTCCGGCAACGGCCATTACGGCCACCGCCTGGCGTTCGGGCCCGACGGCAAGCTGTGGATCAGTTCCAGCGAGCGGCAGAAGTTCGATCCGGCGCAGGACATGAGCGGCAACCTAGGCAAGATCGTGCGCCTCAACGACGACGGCAGCGTGCCGGCCGACAATCCGTTCGCGCGCCGCGGCGGCGTCGCCGCGCAGGTGTGGTCGCTCGGCCACCGCAACGTGCTCGGCCTGGCCTTCGACGCCAACGGCCAGCTGTGGGAACACGAGATGGGCCCGGCCGGCGGCGACGAACTGAACCTGATCCAGCGTGGCGCCAACTACGGTTATCCGATCGTCTCCAACGGCGACCATTACGACGGCCGGCCGATCCCCGACCATTCCACGCGCCCGGAATTCGCCGCGCCGAAGGTCAGCTGGACGCCGGTGATCTCGCCGGCCGGTTTCGTGATCTACAACGGCAGCACTTTCCCGCAGTGGCGCGGCAACGGCTTCATCGGCGGGCTGTCCTCGCAGTCGCTGGTACGGATCGAGTTCAACGGCGAGAACGCGCGCGAAGCGGCGCGTTACGACATGGGCAAGCGCATCCGCGAAGTGGAACAGGGCCCGGATGGCGCGCTGTGGCTGCTGGAAGACGGTAGCGGCGGACGTTTGCTGCAGCTGCAGCCTGTGGAGAGCTGACGCCACCCGAGCCGACGGGTGATGTGTTGCCGCGCCGCTGGAGCGGCGTGGCGACTGATGGCGGGATGTGGCCGCTATGCGTGGGAAATGGTGTGCGTTGCGGCCATATCGGTCGCTCGATTGCGCCGGTCGCGGCTGAAGCCGCTCCTACAAGGTGGGCCGCGCGTTGTTAGGCTGCTTCGTGTAGGAGCGGCTTCAGCCGCGACCAAAACCGTCCGCCTGAGACGCTCGCCGAAACGCGCAAGCTCATCCGACATCGCGCAAACCCGAACCCGCGCCACGTCGATTAGCCGTGCAGCGATTCAGAAAGACCCACCGAAGCGACCGCACCGGTACCCCTTCCAGCCGCGATCACCCTCAGTCCTGACCCGCCCGCTCCCAGGCACGGCGCACCGCATGGCGGGCCTTGCTCCAGCTCAGGGTCTGCGAGCCCTTGGTGCTGTCCCAGTTGCGGTGCAGTTCGGCCTCGACCTGTTCGTAGGCCAGATTGAAGTTGCGTACGCGCGCCTCGTGTCCGGCGTGATAGGCCGGCTCGTAGTCCTCGAAGCGTTCGCCATCGCTGTAGTAAGGCTCCTCGGCGAACCGCTCGCGCCAGTATTGCGACACCAGGCTGCGATCGTCGTCGTTGGGCGCGCGACCGGGGATCTGATAAGGAACGCTCATCGTTGTCTCCTGTGCGAATGGGGTGTCCGACGTTAGCGACGGCGCCGTTAATGCGATTCCAGCATCGCGTGATCGAGGCATGAAGCACGGCGCGGCGGTCGATTGCCGCCGCCGCGCCGGCGCCGGCTACGCCACGGGCCACGAATGGATTACGATCCGGCAACGCCGCTCGTCCCCCGTCGCAGGATTCCATGGCCGCCACCGGTATCGCCTTGCTCACCCCGTACTTGGCCACCGCCGGCATCGGCTGGTTGTACTACCGGCGCATCCGCCGCTATTTCGGCCGCCAGCCATGGCAGCCGCGGCGGACCGTGGCGCGGATGCTGCTGCTGGCGCTGGCGGCGGCAGGGCTGACCTACCTGGCGGCGGTAGTGCCGCCGGTCCGCCTCGGCATGGCGCTGGGGGTCCTGGCGGGCGCGGCGCTGGGGGCCTTCGCCTTGCACCACACCCGCATCGACGTGATCGAGGGCCGGCGCTATTACACGCCCAATCCCTGGATCGGCGCCGGACTCAGCGTGCTGCTGATCGGACGCCTGGCGTGGCGTTGGGCCAGCGGTGCGTTTTCCGGCGGTAGCGCGCAGTCGCTGCAGAACGCCAGCCCGCTGACCCTGGCGATCGCCGCGGTGCTGATCGCGTATTCGTTGGTGCACACCGGCGGCTTGCTGCTGCGCATGCGCGCGCTGGCGCCGGCGCAAGCCTCCTAGCGGCGCGAAGCCTGCGCCGCCTGCAACGCGCAGGGGCGCGTCATTGCGCGGCAGCGGCGGACTGGTAGGGCAGCGCGATCGTGCCGGCGCCACGCAGTGCCGCATCGGCGGCATCGAGTTGCGACGCTTCGCCCTCGATCACCACCAGGATGCGGCCGGCCTCGATTTCCTCTTCGAAGTTGCGCCGCACCGGATCCGGCACGGTGGCACCGACTAGGGCCGAGGACCAGCTGCCGACCAGTGCGCCGGCGATGGCCATCACCCCGGCGCCGGCCAGGGTGATGCCCAGCGGCGGCACCGCGATCGCCGCGAGTCCAGCGAGCAGGCCGGCCGCGCCGCCGCCCAACGCGCCGCGTGCGGCCGCGGGCAAGGTGTCGGTCTTGACGTCCTTGCGCTCGTCGGGGATCGCGTCCAGTTCGATGTCGCTGCGGGCGATCAACGACAGGTCGTCGTTGTCGATGCCGGCGCCGCGTGCCGCTTGCAGGGCACGGGTGGCGGTGGCCAGATCGGGGGCGCTGTAGACACGGCGTAGTTTCATCGCGGACTCCATCGCTGAGGCTGGTGCCCAGAGTCGAAGCGATGCGGTTACCCGCACGTGACAGCGGCGCAAGGCCGCGTGAAGGCGCTACGGCGCCTTGCGCGGGAAGCGGTAGAACAGCGCGCCGACCAGCAGCGCCACGCCGGCCGCGGCCAGGTTCTGCCAGCTGGCGCTGAGCAGCAACGCCAACGCCAGCAGCAACGCGGCGACCGGGATCAGCGGGCCGCCCGGCAGGTGCAGCGCACCCGGCCGGTCGCGGTAGCGCCGTGCCAGCACCAGCACCGCCGCGGCCGTGCCGATGTAGGCGAACAGGCGGGTGACCATCGACAGCAGCGCCAGCTGCACGAACGAGCCGGACAGCGCCAGCGCCAGCGACAGCACGCCCTGCAGCAGGATCGCCGCGGCGGGCGTGCGGAAGCGCGGATGCACCCGCGCCAGGAACGCTGGGCCATAACCGTCCTGCGCCAGCGCGAACAGGAAGCGCGGCCCCAGCATCACCGTGTTGCTGGTGGTGCCGAGGATGGAGATGGTGGCGCCGACGGTGAGGATCAGCGCCAGCGCCTCGCCGCCGAAGCCGCTGGCGGCGTCGGCCAACGGCGTCGCCGACTGCGCCACGTTCGCCAGCGTGCCCTGCGCGACCACCTGCACTGCGGCATAGATCAAGGTGACGGTGACGATCATCGTGATCAGCGCGAACGGCACGTCGCGGCGCGGATTGCGGTATTCGCCGGCGGCGGCGGGGATGTTCTCGAAGCCGGCGTAGGCGAACAGCAACAGCAGCGCCGCTTCGCCCATGTTGCCGAAGTCGCGCGGGTCCGGCGCCTGGCCGGAGAACGCCCACGACCAGTCCACGTAGAACAGGCCGATGGCCACGAACAGCAGCA
>Ga0105243_10004994_pt1 | contig 10395 bp, 8 predicted proteins | sample KBSM34metaG_FD_81525 | JGI IMG/M metagenome (GOLD analysis project Ga0105243, IMG submission 81525) | Miscanthus rhizosphere microbial communities from Kellogg Biological Station, Michigan, USA - KBS M3-4 metaG | ecosystem: Host-associated > Plants > Roots > Rhizosphere > Soil | place: Michigan...
GAAGACGTGCTGGGCCGCGACGCGCGCCGCCTGATCATGGAGCTTTACGATGCGCCGACCTGGGAGGCGCGGTTCATCATCCTGGACCGCGAGCTGGCCTCGCGCATCCTGACGGCGAAACAGCCGTCGCCGGCCGTCCTGTGGGCATGGTGCCGGCTGGTCCAGACCGGCGGACGCCTCAGCATCGGCACCCTCGTTGACGAGGTCGGATTCAGCCAGCGGCACCTGATCGGACAGTTCCGCGAGCAGATCGGGCTGTCGCCGAAGACGCTCGCGCGCGTCCTGCGGTTCGGGCGCGCCATCCGGATCATCAAGAACGGCGGGCGCCCCAGTCTCGCGGAGATTGCCCAGGACTGCGGCTACTACGACCAGGCGCATTTCTCACGCGACTTCCACACCTTCGCCGGCGTCACGCCGACCGAGCTGGTACGAAGCCAGCTTCCGGACGGCGCCGGCTTCCTCGTCGACAGGTAAGATTCGTCCAAGACCTCGACAGTGCCCTGCGCATACTCTCGAGCGTGGAGGACGTCACATGACACCTGATATTTTCCCGGTGCTTCGATATAAGGACGGCCACGCCGCCATCGAGTGGCTGGGCCGCGCGTTCGGCTTCGAGAAGCACGTCGTGTTCGACGCGCCGGACGGCAGCGTCGCGCACGCCGAGCTGCGCTTCGGGGCGGGCGTGGTGGGCCTCAGCTCCGGACACTCGACCCCCGAGAACCCATGGTCGCAGGTGCGGCAGGGCATCTACGTCTGCCTGGACGAAGTCGATACCCTGCACGATCGCGCGAAGGCGGCGGGCGCGGAGATCGTCTCGCCGCTGAAGGACCAGGACTACGGATCGCGCGAATTCGGGGCGCGGGATCTCGAGGGCCACCTCTGGGGCTTCGGCACCTACCAGATGGCTGCCGCGGGCGCGCCGAACATCATCGTCGCCGGTCTGCACTATCGCGATGGCGGCGCGGCGCTCGCCTGGCTCGAGCGCGTCTTTGGCTTGAGGAAATCGCTGGAAGTGCCAGGACCCGACGGCACGCTGGTCCATGCCGAGATGCGGCTCGGCGGCGCCGCCGTCATGGTCGATTCCGGTCCCAAGGATCCGGCCGTGTGGGGGGAGAACAATCTGGGGGTGTATGCGTACACCGCCGACCCCGACGCGCATTACGCGCGCGCAAAAGGGGCTGGCGCCCGCATCATCCTTCCGCCGCACGACACACCGTGGGCTCGCGGCTACTACGTGCACGACCTCGAGGGGGCCATCTGGGGATTCAGCACGTACGAGCCCGAGCCATGAGTGGCCTCATGTCATTGCGGATCTCGGATAGCGGATTTATTGGTGACTGTGGATTGTGGGTTGCGGATTATCGTGGATTCCGATCGCCGATAAAATCCGCATTCCCCAATCGACAATCCGAAACAAATCCGCAACCCGCAATCCGCAATCCGAGATACGAAGGAGCACAGAAATGCCGGCGACCGAGCGATCACCGCTTGGCGGGGGGAACGTCCTTGACGATGAACACCCGTTCGCCCGGCCTGATCAGCCCGAGCTCGCGGCGGGCGATCTCTTCGATGGCGGACGGGTCTTCCCGGAGTCGGCGCGCCACTTCGCGCAGGCGGGAGTTTTCGGCCCGCTGCCGGGCGATGCTCGCCGACAGCGCGTCGTATTCCTGACGGGCGCGCAGCATGGCCAGCAACCCGCGGTCGCCGACCAGCCCGTCGACGACGAGGACCGACGCCACGAACAGTAACAGCACATGGACGAGCCGCCGGTTTCGCCCCGGACGCTTGGGCTTGGGGATATGCCGCTTCGGTGCCCGCGCGGGCTCATGCTTTCTCGACACGCGAGAAAACAGTACATCAACTTCTGTCAAAGTACAACGCGAGATGGCTGATCTCATCCTTATCCTGACGACCATGCCCGACGACACTCGCGCCGGCGAGCTGGCCGAGACGCTCGTCGGCGAGGGCCTCGCGGCGTGCGTCAACGTTCACGGCCCGATGGTTTCGACGTATCGATGGAAGGGCCAGGTCGAGCAGGAGGCGGAGCGTCAGGTCGTCATCAAGACGACGCGCGAGCGGCTGCCGGCCATCGAGGAACGCCTGCGCGCGCTGCATCCGTACGAGCTGCCTGAGCTCGTGGTGATCGCGGCCGACAGCAGCGACGCGTACGCGAAGTGGGTCGCAGATGAAACTTCGTAAGTCTGAAGTCTGAAGTCTGAAGATCGTCAGGCCGATCGCTGGCGGCGGTGGGAGAGGAACTCGAACGCCATCGGCAGCATCGATACCGCGACGATGCCGATCGTGACCAGCGAGAAGTTGTTCTTGACGACCGGGATATTGCCGAAGAGCAGGCCCGCGCCGAGGCAGAGGCATACCCACAGAATCGCGCCGACGATGTTGTAGAGGACGAACGTCTTTCGGGTCATCGCCGCCGCGCCGGCGACAAACGGCACGAAGGTGCGGACGATCGGCACGAAGCGCCCCAGAATGACCGCCTTGCCGCCGTACTTCTCGAAGAACTCGTGCGCGCGCTTCAGGTGGTCGCGGTTCAGCAGCCGGTGCGAGATCGCCGTGTTGTCTTCCGCGGAGAACACGCGCGGGCCGACGTAGCGGCCGATCGAATAGTTCACCGCGTCGCCGGCGAAGGCCGCCGCCACCAGCAGCGCTGCCGTGATCGGCGTGCTCAGGCTGCCGGCCGCGCACAGCGCCCCTGCGGCGAACAGCAGCGAGTCGCCCGGCAGGAACGGCCAGATGACGACGCCGGTTTCCACGAAGATGATGCCGAAGAGGATCGCGTACACCCATGGACCATAGGCGCCGACGAACTCGAGGAGGTGCTTGTCGAAATGGAGCAGGAAGTCGATGAATGCCATTTAGATCGCGGCGAGCGCCTGGGTGAGGTCGTCCTTCAGATCGTCGATGTCCTCGATCCCCGCCGAGATCCGCACCATGCCGTCGGTGATGCCGATCGCCGCGCGCCGCTCCGGCGGCACCGACGCGTGCGTCATCGTCGCCGGGTGGGAGATGAGCGTTTCGACGCCGCCGAGGCTCTCCGCGAGCGCGTGCAGGCGGACCGCGTTCAGCAGCCGCCGCGCGTTGTCCTGCGACCCGAGCTCGAACGCGAGCATTCCGCCGAACCCGCGCATCTGGCGTTTCGCCAGCTCGTAGTGCGGATGTGTCGGCAGCCCGGGGTAGTAGACGCGCTTGACCTTGGGGTGCGCGCTGAGGAACTCGGCGAGCGCCATGCCGTTCGCGTTGTGCTGCTGCATCCGCAGCGCCAGCGTCTTGGTGCCGCGCAGGACGAGCCAGGAATCGAAGGGGCTCAGGATCGCGCCCTCAGCGTTCTGGATGAACCGCAGCCAGTCGATGTCGTCGTCGCGCACGGCGATGACGATGCCGCCGATGCTGTCGCTGTGGCCGTTGAGGTACTTGGTGGTGCTGTGGGTGACCAGGTCGGCGCCGAACTCGATCGGACGCTGAATGTAGGGGCTCGCGAACGTGTTGTCGACGACGAGCCTGGCGTTGTGGTGGTGGGCGAGATCCGCCGCGGCACGCAGGTCGGTGATCCGCATGACCGGGTTGGTCGGCGTCTCGACGAACAGCATCCGCGTCGTCGGCTTCATCGCCCGCTCGACCTCGTCGAGCTTCGACGTGTCCACGTAGGTGAACGACAGGTCGTAGCGCGTGAGGACCTTGTCGAAGAGCCGGAACGTGCCGCCGTAGGTGTTGTCCGACACGACGACGTGGTCGCCGGACTTCAGCATCGTGGCAATCGCGCCGATGGCCGCCATGCCCGACGCGAAGGCGAATCCCGCCTTGCCGGCTTCGATGGCGGCCAGGTTGCGTTCGAGCGCCATGCGCGTCGGATTCTGTGTGCGGCCGTACTCGTAGCCCTTGTGCTTGCCGAACTCTTCCTGCACGTAGGTCGACGTCTGGTAGATCGGAATGATGATGGCGCCGGTGGATGGGTCGGGTTCCTGGCCGGCGTGGAGGCAGATGGTGCTGAAACGCGCACGGTCTGTAAGCTTCACGATCCATTCACGATACATGTTTTAATAGCGCGAAGTCCACGATGAGCCCGATGTCCAAGCGCGCATTGCCGCCACTGCCGCCAGGCGCCGTCGATCGGCGTGCCGGCGTGCGCGGGGCGCTGCTCCACACGCTGCCCGGCCGCGCGATCGTCATCGGCGTCGCGATCAAGTTGGCGGTGCTCGCCATCCGTCTTGCGGTCGGGCCTGGTGCAAGCGTGCCGACCTTTGTCGCCGTCGTGGACACGGTGGCGGGGCTGGTCGCGGCGGTCGGGCTGACCTATTTCGCGGCCCGGCTGATCGTGCTGGCCAAGCGGCGCCTTCTCTGGCGCGTCCGGCGCAAGCTGATCCTCTCCTACGTCTTCATCGGCTTCGTGCCGGCGCTGCTGCTCGTCGCGTTTTCTCTGCTCTGCGGCTTCCTGCTGTTCTACAACTTCAGTTCGTACCTGGTGCAGAGCCGGCTGCGCGCGCTCGCCGACCAGGCGCGCTTCTATGCGCAGAGCGCGGCGTTCGAGATTCAGCGCGCCGGCGGGCGCGACGTCGCCAGCATCATCACCAGGCGGCAGGCGACCGCGGGTACCCAGTATCCCGACATGTCGATTGCGGTGGTGCCGGTGGATCACGTCTGCGGCACGGCCGCCAGTCCGCAATCCGACCTCAGCAATCCGCAATCGGAACTCCGCAGTCCGCAATCCATCCGCAATGCCCAAATCTCGGGACCGTGGGCGCACCTCGAGCCGCCGCGCGTCCTGCCCCCGTGGATCGACTGCCCCGGGTTCTCCGGGGTGCTGGCGTATTCGCATCGCCGCGGCGTCAGCGACGACGAGGAGGATACGCATCTGCTCGTGCGCGGGGTCGCATTCCCGGATTCACCGCGGCCGGGCTTTGCGGTCGTCGTCGATCTGCTCGTCAACGACGCCATCCGGCAGCAACTGAGAGAGGACACAGGGGTCGAGCTCAAGACCGTGACCGCCGCGCCGCCGCGCGAGGGGAGTGCGGTGCGGCCGCTGGTGGGACGCGACGGCGGCGACCAGCGCCGTTCTGATTCGCTCATGACCCCGGGCATCCTGACCGCGCTGCCGAGCCTCATGGAGTATCGCGACTGGGAGACCGGGGCGGCCGGCCCGCTGACGCTGACGACCTCGCTCAGCGTCGCCGAGCTCTACGACAACATCTCCGCCGCGCAGGGCAGCGTCGGCCGGACGTTCGGCCAGGGGCTGCTGCTGGTGCTCTTCGTGATCGGCGCGCTTTTTCTGATCATCGAGGTGATGGCGCTCGTCGCCGGCTTCGCGCTGGCCAAATCGCTCACCGGTTCGGTGCACGCGCTCTTCACCGGCACCGAGCGCGTCCGGCAGGGGGACTTCACGCACAAGATCGACGTCATCACCGAGGATCAGCTCGGGGAGCTCGCCGGCTCGTTCAACTCGATGACCGCGAGCATCGAGGACCTGCTGCGGCAGGCGGCAGAAAAGAAGCGGCTCGAGGAAGAGCTGCGGATCGCGCATGAGATCCAGATGTCGCTGCTGCCGCAGGGGCCGCTGCTGATGGAGGGGCTGTCGGTCACGGCGCTCTGCGTCCCGGCACGCGAAGTCGGCGGCGACTACTACGACTTCCTCCCGCTCGGCGAGCAGCGCGTCGGCGTGCTGATTGCCGATGTGTCGGGCAAGGGCACGTCCGCGGCGCTGTACATGGCGGAGCTCAAGGGCCTGGTCCTGTCGCTCAGCGAAATCCACACGTCGCCGCGCGACCTGTTGATCGCGGCGAACCGGATCATCGCGCACCATCTCGACGCGCGCAGCTTCATCACCATGACCTATGCGATCATCGACCTGCGGGCGCGGACGATGACCTACGCGCGCGCCGGGCATACGCCGCTCATCTACGTGCCGGGCGTCTGCGCCCACGGCACGCCCCGGCAGGTGCAGATCCTGGTGCCCGACGGGATGGTCGTCGGCTTGAAGCTCGACAACGGCGAGATGTTCGCCCGTCACCTGGTCGAGGAGACGATCGCGCTGCAGCCCGGCGATCTGTATCTGCTGTTCACCGACGGCATCAGCGAGGCGATGAACGCGCGCGACGACCTGTTCGGCGAGACGCGGCTGGGGCAGCTGGTCGAGGCCCACGCGCACCTGCCGTCCGAGGAACTCCGCGAGCGCATGCTGCGCGAGATCGCGGCGTTTGTCGGCGATGCGCCGCAGCACGACGACATGACGATGATCCTGGTGAAGGTCGACGAGATCGGCGTCGGGGCGGCGGCGATCGTTGCACCGCTCGCCGAGAGCGCGGACGTCCGATGACCGCGGTGCGCCAGGCGCCGGGCGTGCGCCGCCTGCAAACGTCGTGAAGGACCTCGTCGTCATTTTCCGGAGCCACTCCGACATCGAAGCGCAGATCGTCCGCGGCCTGCTCGAAACCCACGGCGTCATGTCGGTGGTCTCCTCCGACGTGCTGCATTCGGTCTTCCCGATGTCGGTCGACGGCCTCACCGAGGTGCGCATCGCGGTCCATGCCAGCGAGGCCGAGGAGGCGCAGCGCATCATCGAAGGGCACCGGACCGAGCTCAAGAGCGGCGAGGTGGTGCGCCTGCGCGACGAGTTCGGGCCGCTGCAGCAGGCCATCGGCTATCGCTTTCGCGATCGCGGGCTGCTCGAGCACGCCATGACCCACACCTCGAAGGCGAACGAAGACGTGAGCGGCGGGGTCGTCGACAACGAATCGATGGAGTTCCTCGGGGACGCGCTGCTCGGCTTCGTCATCGCCGACGTGCTCTTCCGGGAGTTTCCGGGGTTCGACGAAGGGCAGAAGTCCAAGACCAAGGCGTCGCTGGTCTCGACGACGACGCTCGCGCGGCAAGCGGAGCGGCTCCGTCTCGGGGATCACCTGCTGCTGGGGCGTGGGGAGGAGAAGACCGGCGGCCGCCGCAAGCAGGCCCTGCTGGCCGACGGCTACGAGGCGCTGATTGCCGCGATCTACCTGGACGGCGGCATCGAGCACGCGCGCGCGTTCATCGTGCGCGAGTTCGCCCCGTGGCTGGACGAGGTCCGCAGGGACGGGGTCAGCGCCCAGGACTACAAATCGGCGCTGCAGGAGCTGCTGCAGTCACGCGAGATGCCGCTGCCCGAATACCGCCTCGCGGGCACTCTCGGGCCCGATCACCGGAAGCTGTTCGAGATCGACGTCGTCGTGCGCGGCGAGCGGTTGGCGTCGGGAACCGGGCCGAGCAAGAAAGAAGCGGAGCAGGACGCCGCGCGCGCGACGCTCGACAAGTTGAAAGCCGGCGCCTCTGGTTAGACCCGCGCCCGCGCGCTAACGGCGTGGGTCCGCACGCTCATCTGTCTCGAGTGCGGCTCGTGCAAGCCGCCCGCGGCAAACGCGAGCTGGATGTCCCAGTCGGGCGCCGCGTCGATGCCAAGCTGCTCGAGCGGCACGGCCGTGCCCGCCGCGAAGGCGTTCCAGTACTTTTGAGGAGACGGGGGAAAGGCGGCGAGCGGCAGATGGTCGTGGCGAATATCGAAAGCCGTATGCGCCTGCACGAACCGCATGGCGGCCCGGACGGCCTCGCCAATCGTGCGGGCTTCGGCGCCCAGATCGTGTTCAAGTCCGCGCACAATCCAGACGCCCGGGGCATCCGGAAAGATTACCAGCCGGAGTCGCTTGGGTGTCATGCCAGTAGGGAACGCAATGGACATGACAAGAAGCTCGTCCACAACATGTTGACGTGACTCGACTTACGTTCCTGTCTCAGCCGCCTCTGCAGTGATTCACGACAAAGGTGTTACACACTGTAAGTAAAAGTCTGGGCTGCCGGCGGGTCCACAGCGTTGCACCAGCGGTACGACGCCCGCGCGGCCTGGCGACATGCATTGACGCCCACGAAGCGACGTAGCAAGACATCATCGTTCGACGCAAGCCTCCAGCTTGCCTGACTAAAGACCCGTCGAGTCCTTCGGGCGATTCCCCTCCGAGCGGCGGCAGTATTCTTCCTAGAGGGAGACTTCATGATGAAGCTCCCGACGGCTCCACGTTCCTTCGAACGAAAACGTAATACACGAAAACGTAACAACGTTTCGCATCGATACCTCAACATGGCGCATGCGATCGCGCTGGTGATCCTCACCGGCGCGACCGGTTCGAGCGTGCGCGCCGGCGCAGAGGCCGCGCCTGCGGTGCACGCGCATGCGCAGATCAGCACGCCCTCCGCCACCGCGGCGTTCACGCTCCCTGAAAATATTCCGGACTTCTCCCAGGACACGTCGCGCCCCGCCGTGGAATCGGCGCAGAGCGGCAATTGGTCGAGCGCCTCGACGTGGACCGGCGGACAGATCCCGGCCGGCAATCATGTGGTCCGCATTCTTCCGGGCCACACCGTCACCATCACCGACACGTCCGCGGTCGCGTACACGATCGTGGTCGACGGCAAGCTCGCATTTGCCCCCACCGTCAACACCCGCGTGAACGTGACCAACCTCGAAGTGATGGCCGGCAACAACGGCATGGGCACCCCGGGCGTGCTCGAAGTCGGCACTGCCGCCGCTCCAATCGCCGCCAACGTGACGGCCGAGATCATCATCGCGAATTCGCCGCTTGGCGGCAGTGTCTCTGACACCGACCAGTTCGGCACCGGGTTGATCGTCCTCGGCAAAGTCGCCATGCACGGCAGCGTGAAGACGCCGACCTTCGTCCGCCTCGCCACCGAGCCGCGCGCCGGCAATACGACGCTGGCGCTGTCGGAAGCGGTCTCGGGATGGAGAGTCGGCGATCGACTCGTCCTGCCGGACACCCGCCACATCAAGGAAAGCGAAGTGACGGGCGGCGGCTGGATCAACGCCGTCAACCAGTGGGAGGAGCGCACGGTGCAAAGCCTCTCCGCCGACGGCCGGACCGTCACGATCAACAGCGGCCTGCAATACGATCACCTTGGCGCCCGCGATTTGAACGGCGCGCTCAATTTTCTGCCGCACGTCGGCAACCTGACGCGCAATGTCATCGTCCGCTCCGAAAGCGCGACCGGCACCAGGGGCCACATGCTGGGCATTCACAGGGCCGACCTGGATATCCGCTACGCGCTCTTCAAGGACCTCGGGCGCACCACGTTCTCACCCCTGAACACCACCACCAACCACATCGGCCGCTATCCGATCCACATGCATCACCTGGCCGGCCCGGCGGCGACTCCGGCCAACGGCTACCAGTTCACGGTGGTCGGGAACGCCGTTGATGGCGGCTCGGTGGCGACGAAGTTCAAGTGGGGCATCACCGTTCACGGCACCCACTACGGCAGCGTCAAGGACAACGTCGTCTACAACTACAACGGCGCCTCGATCGCGACCGAGGACGGCAGCGAGAGCTTCAACGTCTTCGACCACAACTTCGCCCTCAGGGGCATTGGCGAGCCGAGCAATAGCGTCTCCGAGGCCCGCATGGCGATGGGCACGGAGGGAGTCGGCTTCTGGTTCAGAGGGCCGAACAACTTCGTCAAGAACAACGTCGCCGCCAACTTCCAGAACCCGACCGTCGAAGCGGCCTACGGTTACGCCTTCCTGTTCCGCTACCTCGGCAACATCGCCGTGCCGAAGTTCAAGGGCGCGATGAACGCCACCGACTTCACGACGGTGAGCGGGCACGCGATCCCGATCCGCCAGTTCGAGGACAACGAAGCCTACGGCGCGATGCAGGGCGGCTTCACGCAGTGGTGGGTCGGCGGCCAGGACCCGAATCCGACCGCCGGCGTCGCCGAGAGCGTGATCAAGAACCTGGTCGTCTGGCACGTCTACAACAAAGCGGTCTACATGTATCCGTCGCACCGGGTGGTCTTCGACGGCCTGGTCATCCGCGGCAAGTTCGACTCGACGTCGCGCTGCTGCGGCGACGGCGTGTTCTTCGCGGACTACTCCTCGACCGGCATTGTCATCCGCAACAGCGACATTCAGGGCATGGAGGAGGGGATCAAAAGCCCGTCGAGCGGGTTCTCGGGCGGCAGCTTCGCGCCGGTCAATCTGACGATCGAAAACACGCTTCTGCGCAACAACCTGAACCTGCTCGTCTATCCGAACGGCTCCGTCAACGGCTGCTGGATGGACGACAAGCTGGTCGTGGCCAGCAACGTCCGCTTCGAAGCGCCGCCGGGTCGGAGTCTCTCCGCGATCAGCATGTCGTCGGATTCGCCCGATTCCCCCGATTGCCCGGCGAAGCGCTCGGAAATGCGTGTCTATGCCTACAACGGCGTCGCGACCGACAACTTCCAGGCCTACACGACGTCGAGCTCGGTCATCCCGCGGCCCTCGTGCGGCTCGCCGGCGACGCGCGCCGGGATCAACGGCCTGACGTGCACGATCGCGGCACAGGGCCCGGTCCCGCCGACCGCGAC
>Ga0105243_10004997_pt1 | contig 10393 bp, 7 predicted proteins | sample KBSM34metaG_FD_81525 | JGI IMG/M metagenome (GOLD analysis project Ga0105243, IMG submission 81525) | Miscanthus rhizosphere microbial communities from Kellogg Biological Station, Michigan, USA - KBS M3-4 metaG | ecosystem: Host-associated > Plants > Roots > Rhizosphere > Soil | place: Michigan...
CGATCGAAGATGCCCGCGAAGGCGTCCGGATCCGTCAGCGACCGGGCGATCAGCTCATTGTCTCGCGGGGCTGGGACCTCGCGGAGTGCATCAGTGTCCACATGCCTACTTGTCACCGACGCCTCTCCCGGTTCACGGCGTGCGCAGCCGGCGACCCCGACACTGGACAACTCATCCTCAGTCTTGAGGTCGATGGGGCGCCCATCGTGGCGCGGTGCCCGTGAACACTCACCTGCGAAGGGCGCTGCGCCTGGTGGCGGTCGATGAATCGCTCACGGTGAGTGTTTTCGGTCACAGCCATTGCGGGAACTGCGCGGTGGTGGGGACCCCCCTCGATCATGTCGGCTGTATGTTCGGCAACCTGATCAGGGCATGGAAATTCGCTCGCGCAGCCAGGCGCGGATACGTCGACGAGCGTTTGTGTAGGGCGACGAGGTGTTGAACTGGATCATCCGGCCGGCGGTGTAGCTGCGGTGGAATGACGCACCGTACAACTCATCGTCGCTCATGGACTCGACCAGTGCGATCACCTGCTCTTCGGCCGCCGCGAAGCGTGCCAGCAGACCTGTCCACGATTCGGCGGCGTGGTCGCTGTAGAACTTCTGAGCCAGCTCGCCGAGCTGATTCCATGTGAAGCCCGGGGCGGGAAAGCTCGGTTCGTCACCCCGGCCGCGGATCTCGAACCACAACAGCACCAGCTCGTTCCATCCGATCAGGTAAGCAACCAGGTCGGCCGGACTCATCATCGTTCCCGCCGCATGCCCCGGCAGCGTCGACTCTCGCGCCAGTTCCGGCGGGACGCGCTCGAGATCACGGGTGAGCTTGCAGTAGCTGTCGCCGATGGCATCGAGCAACTCGACCTTGGACTGCGGCACTGCCATCGAAACTCCCTTCACCCTGCACCTGCGCCCACCATATCGGCCCAATCGAGGCGAAACCGCATGCCACGGTTGGCATGCAAGCATCAGCGCGACCGCGAGCCATCGTCGCCGACCATTCGTCATCGGCTGCCGTGCTCCAGGCTGGAGTTCGCGACCGGTGTCGGAAATGGTCGCCGCATCCCTCACCTGCAGCATGGCGGATATGCCCGGCGCCGGTCCGGCGCTAGCTTACGAAGCCGTGGCATAGGTCACACCCCCATTCGATTCACATGAACGGAGGGAGAACCGGGATCGATTGGCACGATCTCGTGAGTGCATTACTTCGCTCAGTTGCCGGACCAAACTCGTTCAGTTGCTCAGGTCGCTTCTGACGGCTGCAGGTCCGCTGGTTGGCGACCGTAGGTTCTCGTCCTCCGGTGCCGAGCTGGTTGGAACGTTGAGCGAATCCCTTACGGCCTGCGGTGCACGGGTTCCGCAGCCAGGCTCTATCCCTACTCAAAGAGGACACGGATTCTGCAATGACCCTCTTGATGCCCGGAATCAAGTCGGGGGGCCTTCCAGATCCTTCCATGAAAGGAAAACAATGATTCAGAGCAACTCCCGTCGCGTGATCGGTGGTGTGAGCGCGTTCGCGGTGGCGGCCGGGTTGGCGCTCACCGCTGGCGTTGGAATGGCAAGTGCTGCGCCGGGTTCGGTCAACTGGTGGGACGGCGGCAGCACATTCACCCGCACGATCAGCAACGTGACGCCCGCCGTGGGCGAGACCATCTCGGTGTCGACCACGTTCAGCCGCGTCCCCAACGCCGAGACCGGCGACGAGACCATCCAAGAGATGACGGACGTCCACCCGGCATGCCTGACCTTCGTAGACCTGAAGATCGACGGGGTCCAAACGGCACTCACCAACTCGGATCCGACATCTGCGAAGGTCGTCGGCAGCTGGCTTGTGAACTCGACCTCGCCGCGCACCATGGTGTACTCGTACAAGGTCGGCGCCAACTGTGACCGCGATGTCGCGTTGAACACCTCCATGAAATACTCGGGATCGCTCGGCGCGGGCAACTACCCGGACAAGGGCCCAACCATCTCGGTGGCCAAGAGCGCAAGCGCAAGTGGTTCGTTGGGGAATCTGTTCGGGTCCTGAAACCAGGTAGTTCCCAGGCAGGTTCCGACCAGCGTGGCATGACGAAGTTGGCGAGGACCTCCGGTATCGGTTCGCGTACACACCGACCACCGCGAGGTCCTCGTCGCACGCCAATGCGTCCGGATTCCACGTGGCTCTTTGCCCCGGTCACGAGACACCAACCCACATGAACTGATTGACACAAGTTTCGCCCGGCATACTCATGATTTCGTATGTGAATCAGGCCGAAATTCGGTACATATGCGACATTTGCGACCCATTCTTCGGTGTGGCGACATGCCCGCGTGACACCGTCGATACGCAAACCGGTCAGTCGTCCAGCGCTGTCGCGCAGATCATCTAAGGTTGGGCCGTCATTTGCGCGCAACGTCGTGACGCAAGCCCAATACCGCAGGAGCGCAGAACTATTCGTTCATCACACAGGGTCCTACATACCGCATTGATCTCGGCGATCGTCGCCGGGGCGGCGTTGGCGGGGCCCACCACAGCGGCGGCCCAGGAGTCCTCCGAGGCATTCGGTTCGAGCTCGTCCTCGTGCAGCTTCATCGAGCAAATCGGTTCGCTGTTCGGATCCTCGGACTGCGAGGCCTCCCCTCGCCCGTCGACGCCGGATCGCGCCGCCGATCAGACGGCGGATCGCGCTGCCGATCAGATGGCGGCGGACATCGCCAGGCTGACCAACGAACACCGCAAGCGGAACGGCCTGCCCCCGTTGAAGTTCAACGCGGACATGTCAGAGGTCGCCCAGTCGTGGAGCGGCCGGCTCGCGAAGGCCGGGACGCTGTCGCACAACCCGGCCTACAGCAAGGAGATCCCGCAGGGCTGGCGAGTTGCGTCGGAGAACGTGCTCCAGAACTGGAAGCAGGCCTCGGCCGACCAGCTCGTCAAGCAGTGGATCAACTCACCGGGCCACAACGCGAACATGCTGAACCCCGACATCACCGACATCGGAGTCGGCTACTACGTCGGACCGGACGGCCGGGCCTGGGCCACCCAGAACTTCGCCCGGTACTGAGCGAGGACGGGCGGTCTCATCAACCGACGAGGAGTCGTCACCGGCCCGGGGCCACCCGGATCAGGCCTGCCGATCCAACTGATTCTCGGCGATCCAGGCCACGATCTGGGTCCGGGAAGTGAACCCGAGCTTGGCCAGGATGTGTTCGACGTGGCCCTGGGCGGTGCGGGGTGAGATCACCAGCATCGAGGCGATCACCTTGTTCGTGTGGCCGGCCGCGACCAGGCCTGCCACCTCGGATTCGCGCGGGGTCAACACGGATGCGACCGGTGCCGTCCGGGGCTTGTCGGTGTGGGCGTCCCCGAGGGCGTACGCGATGGATTCGTCAAGGCTCATGGCGGCACCGGTTCGAGATGCTTCACCGTAGGCGCGGTCCCCGAGCGCGTCACGGGTCAGTTGCACGCACTCGTCGTGGTTCCCGAGCATGTACGGGAGGGTCACGGAGAATCGTCCCACCGTCTGTGCGAGCGTCTCCGCGGCACCCATCAGGACCGCGGCACGCATCGGCTCGCCTCCGCGGATCTCGATCCAGGCCAACGACTCCAGGCACCATCCCGTCATGACCGGATCCTTGAGCTGCCGGAGCAGCCGCAACGCCTGTTCCAGCAGAGTTGCGGCCCGATCGGTCTCGCCGGCCTGCAGCGTGGTCACCGCGAGAGCCCACGACGAGTACGCGCGGAAGGAGAACTCACCTCGCGGGGCGGTGATCGCGAGGATCTGCTCGTGACACTTGGCGGCCGCCTCCTGGTCCCCCGACAGTCCAGTCGCGATTGCCAGGCCGAGAAGTCCGCCTGTCACCAGGGCGATGCGGAGCCCGGTTCCCGCCAAGTGAGACTCGGCCGCATATGCACTGTCGAGTGCGGCCTGGAACGGTTCGACCGCCGCGACTAGGTCTCCGCTGAACACGGCCAGATACCCGCTCGCATAGTTCGCCATCTCGAGCGACTCCGCGTCTCCGCGCTGTTCCGCAAGCGCGCGACACCGCGCCGCCCTCTCCGCGGCGTCGTCGAGTTGCCCTTGCATTCCCGCGAACACGCAGTCGCCATACAACGTCAACGGCCGTTCCACGGTCTGCGCATCGTCGGAGCTCGCCAGAGCGCGGCCCATCCAATGCCTGGCCTCCGCCAGCAGGCCCCGGTACGACCAGAACAGCCACAGGGCATTGACGATGTGCGCGTTCGCGTCCGGATCGGTCTCGACCACCGACTCGGTGAGACTGAAGGTCAGCGCCTCCCGTAGGTTCGGCCGTTCCCGATCGAGTCGGTCGATCCAGTCGATCTGGCGGGCGCTGATCCACTCGGACTGCGCCTGCAGCACCAGCCGTTCGTACCAGGCGAGGTGCCCCCGCTGAGCCCGGAGGTAGTCGCCGGACTCGCGCAACCTCTCCCGGCCGTACGCGCGGATCGTCTCGACCATGCCGAAACGCACGACCTCCCCGACCTGCTCACGTACCAGGATCGACTTGTCCACGAGCGAGCCGACCGCGTCGAGAAAATCGTCGGCGACCAGACCCTCGGGACACACCCCCTCGGCCGCATCGAGCTCGAAACCGCCCACGAACACCGACAGCCACGCCCACACCTGCTGCTCTCGCGCGGTGCACAGCTCGTAGCTCCAGTCCACACACGACCGCAACGTCTGTAGCCGGGTCGGTGCCACCCGAGAACCGACCGTCAGCAGCCGGTACCGGTCGGTCAGGCGTTCCATGATCTGCGCGACCGACATCGCCCGGATCCGCACCGCCGCCAGCTCGATCGCCAACGGAAGTCCATCCACCCTGCCGCAAATTCCTGCCACCGCAGCACAATTGGCCTCGGTGAGCGCGAAATCGGCCATAGCCGCAGTGGCGCGTGCGACGAACAGCGCCACCGCCTCGTATTGGGGCATCGCCTCGAGTGGCGGGGTCTGCACGGCGTCAGGAACGGTCAACGGCGGCACCCGCAACACCAGCTCCCCGTCCACCCCGAGAAGCTCGCGGCTTGTCGCCAGGATCCGCAGCTCCGGACACGATCGCAACAGTCTCTGTGCCATTTCCGCTACTGCACCGAGCAAGTGCTCGCAGTTGTCCAGCACCAACAGGGTCTGCCGGGTGGCGAGATGATCGATCAGCCGGTCAGAGACCGAACGTCCCGGCTGATCCGGCAGCCCAAGGGATGCGGCAACGGTCTCCGCCAACAGGGCAGAGTCGTGCAGTTCGCCGAGCACGACAAACCAGACCCCGTCGGTGAACGACCGCCGCGACTCCGCGGCGACCCGCACCGCCAGCCTGGTCTTGCCGACACCGCCGATGCCGGTCAACGTGACCAGCCGCGACGTCGCCAGCAACCGCCTCGCCTCGGCTATCTCGTGACGCCGACCGACGAAGCTGGTCAACTCGGCCGGCACGTTTCCTGGCTTGTCCTTCACGGAGGTCGTCATCGAACGTCCTGTCGTTTCGCCGGGTTCGTGTGACAGAAACTACCCCTGGTGGGCAAGAACAGGGGCGTTGTGCCCATGTTGTTGCGTTCATCCGCGGTGACACACGCCCGGCCGTTCTCCGGCGTCAGGTGTTCCCGGGCCTGCTGCTCAATCCCTGCTCGACCATCCACGCCGCGACCTGGATACGGGAGGCGAATCCGAGCTTCGCGAGGATCTGCTCGACGTGCCCCTGCACGGTGCGCTGGGAGATCAGGAGCTGCGCGGCGATCGCCTTGTTGGTCAGGCCCTGAGCCACGAGCTCGGCGACCTGGCGCTCGCGCTGGGTCAGCGCCGATGCCGACCCCGCAGGCTGCCGATCCTCCGCCTCGGAGAGTTCGTCGAGCGCGAACGCGATCGCCTCCTCCGGGCTCCACCGCGCCCCTTCTCGAACGGCGCCCTCGAACGCCCGCTCACCGAGGACCCGACGGGTCTGCTGCTCGCATTCCGCGTGGTGCACCTGCAGTGTGCGGGCAACCACTCCTGCGCTGCCCACCCCCCGCCACATCGTCTCCACCGCGCCCAGCAGCAGCGCGGCACGTCGGGGACGATTCTCCGCACAGGCGATCCACGCCAGCGTCTCCACACACATCGCGGCGGCGAGCATGTCGTCCGCCGATCGGGACAGCCGCAGCCCTTGTTCGAGAAGGCCGGCGGCGCGCGGTGGATCGGCCTCCCACAGCGCGAGCCCGAGGGCGCAGGCCGCATATGCCCGGTAAACGAACTCGCCGGTTCGTTCGCTGATGGCAAGGGCGTCTTCTTGGTAACTCATGGCCCTGGCCGCGTCGCCGAGCAGTCCGGACGCCAAGGTGAGTCCGAGCAATGTCGAGATCTGCCTGAGGTTGTTCCCCTGGTCCGCGAACGCCGCGAGAGCCTTCTCCCAGCCGGCGAGCGCGCCCGGCAGATCCCCGGCGAAGGCGGCGAGATACGCGCTCGCGTGGATGACCGCTACGCGCATCGTGTCGTCGTCCAGGTGCTCCGCGAGGTCGTGTCCCGCCGCCGCCAACGCGGCGGCCGACGCGAAGTCGCCCTGATAGCCGGCGAGCAAACTGTTGGCGCACAACGCTTTCACCCTGTCGACGGACGGTTCGTCCCCGTGCAGCTCGAGCGCGCAGTCGAGCCAGTATCTGCCCTCGCGGAGGAGGCCACGGGAGAGCCAGAACGGGAAGAGGGCCACTGAGATCTGCAGGCCCGTGTCGGCCTCGTCCGGCTCGCTCATGCAGAAGTGCAGCGCCTCACGCAGGTTCGTCTGCTCGCGTCCCAGTCGGGCCATGAGCTCGACTTGGCGGGGGCCGATCCACTCGAATCTCGTCGTCGAGACCAGATCCCGGTGCCAGCTCAGGTGCCGTCGACGGAGGACCGCGATGTCGTCCGGGCCGAGCAACTCCTCGCGGCCGTATTCGCGCAGTGTCTCGAGCATCCGGTAGCGCGCCACCGCCCCCGCGCCCTCGCAGATCAGGATCGACTTGTCGACGAGCGAGGCCAGCACGTCGAGCACCTCGTCCACCGGCTGATCACCGGCGCAGATCCCTTCCGCCGCATCCAGTTCGAACCCGCCGGAGAAGATCGTCAACCGACCCCACAGCTCGCGTTCCGCTTCGGTGCACAGTTCGCGGCTCCAGTCGATGGACAGCCTGAGGGTCTGCTGCCGGCTCGGCGCTCCCCTGCGGCCGCCCGTGAGCAGCTGATACCGATCGGACAGCCGGTCGAGAATCTGCTCGGCCGACAGTGTCCGCAACCGGACCGCCGCCAGCTCGATGGCAAGCGGGAGCCCGTCGAGCCGGTGACAGATCTGCGCCACGGCCACTCGATTGTCCTCACTGAGGGCGAAACCGGGCACCGCGACGGCAGCGCGTTCAAGGAAAAGAGCCGCGGCCTCGTAGCGAGCAAGGTCCTGCAGCGACGGCGGCTCGTCCGGGTCCGGTACCGCGAGCGACGGGACTCGCAACACGGCTTCGCCGCCGACCGCGAGGGCCTCGCGGCTGGTGGCCAGGATCCGCAGCCCCGGACAGCGTCGCAACAGGGTCATTGCCAGGGTCGCAACCGCATCCACCACGTGTTCACAGTTGTCGATCACCAGGAGCAGTCGTCGGTCACGCAGATGACCAGCCAACATCTCGAGCGGCGGCTCGCTCGAGATGTTCCGCGGCGCGATCGTGGCGGCCACCATGCCCGCAACGAGGGCCGGATCGCGCAGGTCGCCGAGCTCGACCAGCCACACACCGTCCTCGAAGTCTCGTCTCGAGTCCGCGCCGACCCGCAGCGCCAGCCGCGTCTTGCCGACACCACCGATACCGGTCAACGTCAACAGCCGCGACGACGACAACAGTCGCCTCGACTCGGCCGTCTCGTTGCGGCGCCCGACGAAGCTGTTCAGTTCGAGGGGAAGGTTGCCAGCCGCCTTGCCACGGGTGATGGGCGGCATCGTCACTCCCATCTCTCCCCCGGCTCAGGGCCGCGAACGATATCGACCGGAATCCGCCTCGTGCGGCGAAGCTCCGACTTGACACTTTAGAGTGAACTGTAACGCCATGGGGGCGCTTGCTGTCGCGCGGATGCGAGATGTGGTCGCGGACGGCGGGGCCCAAAAACAGGTACCTCCCCCCGTCATCCTGCCGTGGTGCTCGACACAGCCCCCGCGAAGTATGAGATTCACCAGTTCTGCCCAGCGTGAAGTCGAGGTTCCTGATGCTCTTGCTCACACGACCGCCGCAGTCGACCCATCCGTCGCCGGAGGTGTTGATGATCCGGAACTGCGCGCGCTGCGCGACACTGCTGAGTCCAGGAAGCTCCTCGTGCGATGCCTGCGGCGGAAAGGACCTGCCGAAGGTCCCGTCGACGGGACTCGGAGAGATCCGCACGTGGACGGTCGTCGATCGCGAGTCACCTGACAGGTGCGGCGATCCGATGCCGTGCCTTCTCGCGGTCGTCGCGCTCGACGACGGCCCCTGGATCTGCACCTGGCTCGAGGGCGAGATCGCGGTTCGCTCGGACCAACACGTCCGCGTTCAGTTCGATCACACCGCCGCCGGGGACCAGTATCCGGTGTTCTGCGCCTGTGGGGCCGAACGCGACCAGGAGTTCCCCGCCGCATAACCCACAACCGCCCAAGACCGGTGCAGATTTCAACGATCAGCCCGAAGGGCCGATAACGAACCAACGCCGACAATGCAGAAGTATTCATATTAGAACATTCAAATAGCGCATTCCTGATGCATTAACTCCGCCCCCGACAATGTCGGCCCGGGCGGCAATTCTGCATTGGCCCGGGTTTGATTAACCGACTTTTTGCTCCGATCAACAATTTATCGTTGTCATTCGACGGACACAGAGGGCTCCGAGACCCAGTCGGCCCCATCCCACCTACCCAGCTCTGCTGTGGATGAAAATACGTATTTACCAGCACTTATACTCCACATATCGCAGGGCGGGCGCACGCCGATCGCATGCCCACGACGCGAACACTCCGTGAACTCACAGTGAATTGAACCTCCCCTCCCCCTTGCCTTCCCGAGCGAACTGGACACACGCCATACTTCTTTTCCTTTTCGCTCACATAGCCCTGTGTCGGCGTGGTAGAAATTGTCGCGGCCGCAACTGCCCCCTGGTTGCGGCCGCACCAATTCAGGAATCGAGTCAAGGAGAAAACAATGGGAACCTTCCTCTCCGTCCTCACCGCGCTCGGCAATGCCGCCGCGGTCGGCAACCTGCTGCACTCGCTGAGCTGACGGCTCGGCTCGGGGCCGGTGCACGCCCGAGGTGCACCGGCCCCCAGTGACCGCCACACCGGCGGTCGAGAGTGGGTCGCCTCCCCCGGCACACGCGGGGCGGGCGACGAGAATGCGACGCCGGGACAGCCCTGCGTCGGGAAAGTACGCGGTCGCCACGCGAACCTGACCGCACCAGCGAAAAGTAGGGAATACATGTCTTCGAACACAGTCCGCCGCATCGCCGCTCTCGCGGCGGCCGCCGCCCTTCCCGCCGGCCTGCTCATGGCCGGAGCAGGAGCAGGCGTCGCGAGCGCCGCCGACCCGGCCTGCGCCCAGTCCAGCCACGACACCAAAAACGACTGGAGCACCGTGTGGATCACCCACACGTATGACAAGACCGTCTCAGCCGCCGAGGTCGCCGCAGGCACCAACGTCACCTACAAGATCGTCGTCGGCACCACCAGCATCGGTAACCCGTACGTCAACTCCATCACCGACTACCCGCCTGCCGGCTTCGGCGCCCCCGTCTCGGCGAAGGTCACCGCTTACCACTTCGCCCAGGGCCAGACCACCGAGGACATCACCCCGCAGACCAGCGGTGACGGCGGCTGGAGCATGAACAGCACCGGCTGGTTCGTCAACTCCGGCAACCCGGTCACCGCCGAGATCACCTACAAGGTCCCCGACAACACTGCGGCAGGCACGAAGGTCACCAGCGGCGGCATCGGCGTCGGCGGCACCGTCGGCGTCGGAACCGGCAAGCCTGGCCTCACCTCCTGCTTCAACGTGCGGGCCAAGAACCCGGGCGAGGCGGTCCTCGGCAGCGCGGACGGTGCCGGTCTCGGCTCCTCCCAAGGCCAGATGAGCTCCACCGGCTCGATCAGCGACGTCCTCGGCGACACCATCACCCGCGTCATCAACAACGGCAGCTAGATCCAGCACCCGGGTGCTGGGCACCCGCCGCTAGACCCCGTGTGCTCGGCGCCGCGACCGCCGCGCGCCGAGCACACGGCCCCCACACCCCAACGCTGCGACCTTGATGTCGATGTCGACGGTCGCACAGCAGCGACCGAAGGAACACCATGACATCACGAGAGACCACCCGCGCCATCGCCGCAGGCGCGGCAGCAACAGTGGCCATGAGCGCATTCGCCCTCCTCGGCGCAGGCGTCGCCGACGCCGCCCCCGC
>Ga0105243_10004999_pt1 | contig 10391 bp, 8 predicted proteins | sample KBSM34metaG_FD_81525 | JGI IMG/M metagenome (GOLD analysis project Ga0105243, IMG submission 81525) | Miscanthus rhizosphere microbial communities from Kellogg Biological Station, Michigan, USA - KBS M3-4 metaG | ecosystem: Host-associated > Plants > Roots > Rhizosphere > Soil | place: Michigan...
CCCTGGCGCAGTTCTACGAGGCGATCGTCGCCGCGCTCGCCCGGCTGGGAGACGAGGTGTTCACCGGCGATCCGCGTAAGCAGGTGACGAAGGGCTACGCGGGGCACGGCGGCGGCGCACTCTTCGCCGTCACCGGCCTCGATGCCGCCCTGCTGGCGATCGAGGAGATCGTCGAGCAGGGAGAGGGAACGCATACGTCGGCGTTCGCACCGGTCGGATTCGACGCGAGCAGGGTCGAGCACTTAGAGCTGGAGCCCTTCGGGTTCCAAGGGGCGCCGGAGCCCGCCCACTACTGGCGCTTCCTCGACATCGTGGAGGGCAGGACACCCCTCGGCGACGTGCATCCGATGCGCCTCGACCCATCGTCCCGTGATCTCCCCGAAGGCGACCTCCGCGATCTGTCGCGGTTGTTCGATGCGTGCTACTCGCTGCAGATGGACGTGATGGAACGCGTCTGGGGGGTCGGTGACGAGAGCCCGCTGATCGACGCGGCGATGATCCCACTGATGAACCACGCGCAGAAACCGATCGCGCGGGCGTTGCAACGAGAGGCGTGGCCGGACGGATCCGGTCACGTCGCCGGGCCGCCGTTCGCCTGGGACCCGATGCCGCTCGACGAGATGCGCGGATCGGCACGACGACTGGCCTCCGTGTTCGACCTGGGCCCGACGCTCGAAACGCTCGATCAGGTTGCCGCCGTGCTGCCGCCCGGACCGTAGCCGGTCGACGGGCTCCTTCTACGGAGCGACGCCCTCCAGGAAAGCATCGAAGCCGGCCAGGTCCTCGCCCATCGTCCAGACCTCGACCACCTGGCCGTCCAGGAGATGGAAGACCTGGCCGACCCGGTCCTCGAAGGTCTCGTCGTTGTCGTTGCGACGCCAGCGGATGGTCGACAACGCGACCACGTGGTCATCCGATGCGACGATGTCGTGCATCTCGAACTCCGGCAGCGCGATCTGGACGCTCTTCGCGAAGAAGCCGAGCACGCTCTCGCGACCACGGTAGTCGCCCGACGTCACGTTGTGACCGGGGACGTGCCAGACGACGTTCTCGTGCAGATGATCGTTCAGCCACTCCATGTCACCCGCGATGAAGGCCTCGTATCCCCTTCGAACAAGCTCGGCATCCTCGTGTGCAGACATGGCTCCTCCTCGTGGGTCCGGCCGCAGCGAAGCCTACGGCGTACCCGTTCGGCGGACAAAGTGGGAGGGACTCAACCTTCGGGTTCGGCGGGAACCCCGTCGATCGCGCTCCGCCCGTGGAGCATCTCCAAGGTCGCCCGTTGGCTCGCGACGCGCCGGAGGAGCAGTCGCTGCGACGGGGGATCCAGGAGGCCGATCCGGCCCAATGTCTGCCACAGGAGCTCTTTGCCGCGAACGCCCATCAGCAGAACCTCGAACTCGCGCAGGCGGTTGAGCTCTGCCGAGCCGACGGCCGAACGACCAGCACCGAGCCAGCTGAAGCCCGCCGCGATGGTCTGCTTCCACACAGACGGCACGATCCCAAGCTCGTTCATGAGTTCATGCAACCGCGCGCGATCCTCCTCGATGTCCTCGATCAGCCGCGCGATCGCCGCCCTCGAAGGCTCGTCCGGCTCGGCATCTCGTCTGCGCCGCGCGATGTCGACGGCAGCAACCGACCCTGCGAGGTGATCGCGGAGGTATGCCGGCAGCCATCCCTTCAGCTCGGGCCGTCCCTCCATCTCCAGCATCGTCACGTGGATACCCGCGCCGCCCGAACGAAAACGACGCCCGAGCGCACGGTCGCGCTCACATCGCGCGATTGGCCGGAGCCGATGAGGGGTAGGCAGACCGCATTGGAAAGAAGCGTCGAAGGAGGAGGGTCGAGATGGACGATGGGAAGCGGCTTCAGTTCGAAGGCAAGTGGGACCAGATGAAGGGCCGGGTTCGCGAGTCATGGGGTGCGCTCACGGATGATGACCTCGACCGGACCCAGGGCAAGTGGGACCAGGTCGTCGGCTTGATCAAGGAGAAGACCGGCGAGAACGCAGAGGAGATCGAGCGCCGACTCCACGACATGATGGACTAGTGGGGAAGCCGCCGCGCCGAGGCTCCTGGACGCTTGGGGATGACTCCGGCTACATCGGGCTGACGAGCTGGAAGTAGTTCGAGTCCGGATCGGAGAACGTCGCGATCCACATCTCTGACTCGCCCTCGCCCGGGTTGTACGGCTCCTGGATCACGGTCGCGCCGGCGGCCTTGAGCTTCTCGAAGTCACCCTTCACGTCGGCGGTCTCGATGTTCCAGATCAGCCTGCCGGGCTGGGTGTTCCTGCCCATCACCTGATCGTGTGGTCCGACGGTGATCCCTCCGGTCCCGATCTGCCAGCCTGTGTACCCGCCGTCCTCCCACCCGGGCTTCCCGAAGAGCTTGGTGTAGTAGTCGGCCAGGGTCTGTGGGGCCTCGGACCCGATCAAGATGCTGTTCAGGTTCATCCTGCCTCCTCCAGCTCGATCAGCTCGTCCTTCCAGCATGCCATCGCCGAGGCTATCGGACGAACCTCGAGGTGAGGAGGCGAACGTTCGCTGCTACTCCCGGATGGCTTCCCACCTCAGGGTTCCTCGATACGGACCGATGCATCTGGGGGAGTGCCGGCCGCGGCGTGGGTCCGCCCGGCGCCGACGCCGATGCAGACGACCGACGAGAACGACGACTCTCCGGTGGAGCGGGCCGCCGACGCCCAACGCACGGAGGAGCGTGAGGAGCAGTTCCGCACGCTCGCCGAGAACATCCCCGGGGTTGCGACGTTCCTGGACCGCGTCATGGAGGACCCGGGCCATTCCATCCCCCTCTACATCAGCCCACAGGTCGAACAGATGCTCGGCTACCCGCTCGCCGAATGGCTCGACGAGAGCGAGCTCTGGCTGCGGATCCTGCACCCGGAGGACCGTGATCGGCTCATCGCCGCGGACGCGAGCGCCCGCAAGCACCTGCAGGCCTTGAGCGAGGAGTACCGGCTGCTCCACCGCGATGGTCAGGTCGTTTGGGTGAGCGAGAAGTCGGCGGTCGTCCCGGACGTCGCGACCGGAACGCTGTACTGGCAAGGCGTCATGGTCGACATCACGAAGCGGAAACGGGCCGAACAGGCGATGGCCGACAGTGAGCTCAAGTTCCGGACCCTCTTCGACGCGGCGGCGATCGGCGTCTTCACCCTCGCCTTGGACGGCCGGATCACCGAAGCGAACGCGACCATCGAGTGGCTGGGCCGCTACGAAGAAGGAGCGTTGAGTGGCATCCCGCTCGCAGATCTGGTGGATCCGGACGACGAGGAGATCATCGATGAACTCGCCGAGCTGCGAGCCGGCCACCGCGACCGCTGCCGGGCGGAGCATCGCTTCCGACGCAAGGACGGATCGTTCCTCTGGTGCCGCACCGTGGTCACGTTGGTCCGCGGGCCCGATCTACTGCCCGTCTACGCGATGGGGATGCTCGAGGACATCAGCGCTCGGAAGCTCGTTGAGGACGAGCTGCTGCATCGGGCCGTCCACGATGTTCTGACCGGGCTACCCAACCGGCAGCTCTTGCTGGATCGGCTCACGATGGCGCTCGCCCGTACGGCTCGCGAGCCGGATGTCGGAGCCACGTTGGTCTTCCTCGATCTTGACGACTTCAAAGACGTGAACGACACCTTCGGTCACGGCGCGGGGGACGAGCTCTTGATCCAGGTCGCGGAACGACTCTCGGCCGCGGTTCGACCGACCGACACCGTCGCCCGATACGGTGGCGACGAGTTCGTCGTGATCTTCGTCGGAGACGTGTCGAGGCCCGGAGACGCTCGGCTCTTCGCCGAACGGTTGGCCGAACAGCTGAAGGAACCGTTCACGATCGCGGGCCACCGAGTCACCGCCACGGCGAGCCTCGGGGTCGCGAGCTGTGCCGACGGGAACGCTCGGCCGGAGGACGTGATCCGCGAAGCCGACGCCGCCATGTACCGAGCGAAACTCGCCGGCCGCGACCGGATCGAGCTGTCCGGATCGCTGGGTCCGAGCCCCGAGCCGCTCGCGCGCTGAGGCGCCGGCCCCAGCAGCGCCCCGCATAGGATGTCGCCGTGCGTTCCACGTCCGTTCCGATCGCCCCGGTCGACCGCGTCCTGCGTGACGGCGCCACGGTGCGGATCCGTCCGGCGGCCCCAGAGGACCGGGAGCGGGTCGAGGCGTACCTGATCCTTCTGTCGCCGGAGAGCCGGCGTCTGCGCTTCCATTCGGCGGTCGTCGACGTCGGCGACATCGCCGCCCAGGCGGTGGAGGTCGATCCGGCAACCCACGTCACCCTCCTCGCATTGACGGGTGGGGACGAGGGCACGGTCGTGGGTGGAGCCCAGTACTTCCGCATCGATGAAACGAGGGCGGAGGTCGGCGTCAGCGTCAGCGATCGGGTCCAGCGTCGCGGGCTCGGATCGCTGCTGGTCGGTCAGCTCGCAGAGGCAGCGCGCGACAACGGCATCACGACGTTCATCGCGGAGGTGCTGCCCGAGAATCACCCGATGATCGCGGTGGTCCGAGCGAGTGGCTTCTCACCGCGGATCCGGGCGCTCCCCGGCTCGATCGAGGTCACGATCCCGACCACGCTGACCGAAGACGCCGCTCGTCACTTCGAGGATCGAGACATCACTGCTGCCGCGAACGCGGTCAGGTCGTTCTTGGTCCCCGAGGTGATCGCCGTCATCGGCGCCTCGCGCGACCCCGGGGCGATCGGCGGGCGGCTCTTCTTGAACCTCTTGGAAGGCAGGTTCCACGGCGTCGTGTACCCGGTCAACCCGCGTGCGACCGCGGTCCAGGGGGTCGCCGCGTTCCCGAGCGTCCTCGACGTCCCTGCCGAGGTCGATCTCGCCTTCATCGCGGTTCCCGCCGCCCACGTGCTCGCTGTCGCGCGTGAGTGTGCCGAGAAGAGGGTGCGCGGGCTCGTCGTGATCTCCGCAGGGTTCGCCGAGACCGGGGGCGAGGGGCCGCAACGCGAACGCGATCTCCTCGAGGTGTGTCGCTCATCCGGCATGCGGCTGATCGGCCCGAACTGCATGGGCGTCGTGAACACCGATCCCGAGGTCGGGCTGAACGGCACCTTCGCGACGACCGTCCCCGTGGAAGGACGCGTCGGCTTCCTTTCCCAGAGCGGGGCGGTCGGTCTCGCCGTGATGGACCAAACGGCTCGACTCGGCCTCGGGCTCTCGGAGTTCGTCTCGGTGGGCAACAAAGCCGACATCTCCGGGAACGACATCCTGAGCTTCTGGGCGGACGACGCGCGGACCGACGTCGTCCTGCTCTACCTCGAGTCATTCGGCAATCCGAAGCGTTTCGCGCGTCTGGCGCGCCGGATCGGTGCTCGCAAGCCGATCATCGCGGTGAAGAGCGGCCGGAGTCCCGCGGGGGTCCGGGCAGCCGCATCCCACACCGCCTCGATCGTGGCGTCGGACACGGCCCTGGACGCGCTGTTCCGGCAGAACGGTGTGATCCGGACGGACACGCTGGAAGAGATGCTCGACGTCGCCGCCGTCCTCGCGCACCAACCCGCCCCGACCGGGAACCGGGTAGGCATCATCACGAACGCGGGCGGCCTCGCGGTGCAATGTGCCGACGCAGCCGAGGCGCGCGGACTCACGGTCCCGCGCTTCTCGGAGGCGACCTCGGCGGCGCTTGCCCGGGCGCTCCCGCCCGAAGCGTCCACGGAGGACCCGGTCGACATGATCGCCTCGGCCGGTGGGGCCGAGTACGCCGAAGCGATCCGCGTCGTGGCTCGTTCCGGCGAGGTCGACGCGCTCGTCGTGATCTACATCCCCCCGATGGCGTCGCAGGCTCCCGACGTCGCCCGGCACATCGCGGAGGCCGTCGGGTCCCTCGACCGGACGATCCCGGTCATCACCGCGTTCATGAGCGCGCGCGGCGTGCCCGACGAGCTCCGCGCCGGGTCGGTCGGCATCCCATCGTTCGCCTTCCCCGAGCAAGCGGCGATCGCGCTCGCACACAGCGCGACGTATGGGCAGTGGCGGCATCGCCCCGAGGGGAAGGTGGTGACGTTCGAGGACGCTCGCGCCGATGAGGCTGCCGCCATCCTCTCGGCCGCCCTCGGCAGGGCCGGCTCGTGGTTGGAACCCGGGGAGGTGGAACGTCTGCTTGGCTGTTACGGCATCCGGACCCCCGCGACGGAGCGGGCCGCCTCCCCCGCGCGAGCGGGGGAGGCGGCCCGCCGCCTGGGGGGGCGCATCGTCCTCAAGGCGGTCGGGCCTCTGCACAAGACGGACGTGGGCGGGGTGCGCCTGCACCTGGCCGGAGCCGAGGAGGTGTCGGCCGAGGCGGCGGCGATGGCCCAGCGGCTCGACGAAGCCGGCGAGCCGCTGGAAGGGTTCCTCGTCCAGGAGGAGATCGAGGGCGGCGTCGAGATGCTCGTCGGCGTGGCCGTGGACCCCCATTTCGGTCCGGTCGTCGCGTGCGGCGCCGGAGGCGTCGAGGCGGAGCTCCTGAACGACGTCGCGGTTCGCGTATCGCCGCTCACCGACCTCGATGCCGCGGAGATGATCCGCTCGCTCGCGACGTATCCGCGTCTGGACGGCTATCGCGGCGCCCCGAAGGCGGACGTGGCGGCTCTCGAGGAGCTGGTCCTCCGGGTCAGCGCGATGGCCGAAACGCATCCCGAGATCGTGGAGATGGATTGCAACCCGGTGATGGTGCTACCGAACGGCGCCGTGGTCGTCGACGCTCGGGTCCGGCTCGAGCCGGTTCGACCGGACCACGAGCACTGACGGACTGGGCTGCGGTTCCGGATGTACGAGGTCACCGTTCACCCTCGGCCCGCACGGAGCCTCCGGACGATCGCGGGGCCGGAGGCCGGCCGCCGCTACGAACGGCGTCTCGCGGACGCGCGGCGGACCCTCCACGGTCGGACCGTCTGGCAGGTGAACTCGACGTCCGAGGGCGGTGGGGTCGCGGAGCTCCTCCGGTCGTGCTTGGGGTACCTCCTCGACGATGGGATCGACACGCGATGGGCCGTGATCGACGGCGACCACGAGTTCTTCCGCATCACGAAGCGGATCCACAACCGGCTCCACGGTGTGCTCGGCGACGGTGGTCCGTTGGGCGACGCGGAGCGCCGGCATTACGACGACGTCACCCGCTCGAACGCGGTCGACCTCCGTCGATCCGTGCGAGCGGGTGACGTCGTGGTGGTCCACGATCCGCAGCCGCTGGGGCTCGTGCCCATCCTCCGGTCGCTGGGTGCGACCGTCATCTGGACATGCCACATCGGTGCCGATACCCCGAACGCGCTCGTCCGTTCCGCGTGGGACTTCCTCCTGCCCGATGCTGGGGCCGCGCAAGCCGTCACCTTCACGCGAGCGGCGTACGCCTGGGACGGTCTGGAACCGGCTCGTGTTCGCGTGCTGCCGCCGTGCATCGATCACGCGTCGCCGAAGAACGTCGAGATCGACCCCGAGCGGACAGCCACGATCCTCGGCGCGGCCGGCCTCGTCTCGAACACCGGTCATGATGGCGATGCGACGTTCGAGCGGAGCGACGGCACGCAGGCCCGCGTCTCCCACACGGTGCAGATGACGTCGGACGCCCCGTTGCCGCTCGAGGTTTCGCTGGTCCTCCAGGTGTCCCGGTGGGATGCCCTCAAGGATCCCCTCGGGGTGATCCGGGGATTCGTCGATGCGCCCAGCATCGGCGACGCCCACCTGATGCTGGCCGGCCCCATGCCGGGTGCGGTCGCCGACGACCCGGAGGCCGCGACGGTGCGCGAGGAGGTTCACGAGCTCTGGAAGAGCCTTCCTGCCGAGGATCGCGGGCGCGTGCACCTCGCGAACATCCCGACCGACGATGTGGATGAGAACGCGACGATCGTGAACGCCCTCCAGCGCCATGCCGCCGTGGTCGTCCAGAAGAGCCTGGCGGAGGGGTTCGGGTTGACCGTCACCGAGGCGATGTGGAAGGGACGCGCCCTCGTCGCCGCGGGGGTCGGAGGCATCCGGGACCAGATCGAGGACGGCGTGAGCGGGCTCCTCGTGGATCCGCGGGACCTGACGGCCTTCGGGAACGCGGTCGGATCGTTGCTGGGGGACCCTTCGCTGGCGGCGGTTCTGGGAGCGGCCGCGCATCGCCGGGTTCGGGACCGCCACCTCGCTCCGCACTACCTCGGCGCGTACCTGGAACTGTTCGCGGACCTCGCCTGAGGATCCCGCGCAACCGGCCCCGCATCGTCAGCCGGTGACGGTCACCGAGATCGTGTGATCACCCGTCGCGCCGTTCGGAACGGGATCGGCCGGGGTGGCGGTCTGGGTCGCGCCGGTCCGGTCGGTGGCTCGCACGGCGAGCGTGTGTTGGCCGGGGGTGGCGTCCCAGTCGTAGACCCACTGCCGCCAGGTGTCGATCGTGTCCTGCGCGGCCAAGCGAGCGGGCTGCCACGCGCCGTCAACGCTCACCTCCACCCGCGAGATCCCTCGATGTTGTGCCCACGCGATCCCCGCGACCGTGGCCGGGCCCGCGGGGACGGTCGCGCCGGGCTTCGGCAGGTCGATCCGCGACTCGGTCTTGATCGGCGCCTGCTGTGCCCAGCCGCGGCGAACCCAGTAGGCGTCGTACGAAGCGAAGGTCGTGAGCTCGATGTCGACGAGCCACTTCGTCGCCGACACGTACCCGTACAGCCCGGGGACGATCATCCGGACGGGGAAACCGTGTTCGAGCGGGAGCGGCTGGCCGTTCATCGCGACCGCGAGCATGGCGTCACGACCATCCATGACGACCGAGGTCGGCGTGCCGACGGTGAACCCATCGATGGACCGGGAGACGATCTGGTCCGCGCCCGGGTCGACACCGGCCTCCCGGAGGAGATCGGCGAGTGGCGCCCCGATCCACCGGGCGTTGCCGATGTAGCGACCACCGACCGGGTTCGAGACGCACGTCAAGGTCACGTCGCGCTCCATCAAGGGTCGCGCCAGCAGCGCCGCGTAGTCGAGCGACAGCTCGTCGCGAACCATGCCGTGGATCCGGAGGCTCCATCCCTCGGCGGTGACCGACGGGACGAGCAGCGATGTGTCCACCCGGTAGAAAACGTCGTTCGGCGTGATGAACGGTCCGAGGCCGGGGATGCGCAGGTCGGCGCCAGCCGGCGGCGGCGGAGCGACGTCGGCGGGCGCCGGGATCCTGACCGCGGCACGGGACGCGTTCGCCTCGGCGCGGCGGATCAGGAACCGGCCGGCCAGGCCGGAAACGGCCGCCAGCCCGGCTGCGCCCGCGCCCGCGAGGAGGAACCGCCGCCGGTCGAACGACGACGGGGCGACCCCGGCCGGATCGGCGGCTCTCGTAGCCGACGCTCCGATCCCGGCCACGCGGCGGAGCCACCGGAACGTGACGAGCCCGGCAACGGCAGCGACGATCGACGGGACCGCCGCGCCGAGGCCGTTCTCCGGGCGCGCCACCGCTGCGGCGGCACCCACGGCCCCGAGGGCGATGAGCGCGACCACCCCGACCCTCGGCCGGTGCAACGCGATGACCCCCACCACGATCGCGACGATCGCCACGACCACGCCGATCCCGGCAACGAGCACGGCCTTGTCGTTCGTCCCGAACGTCCGGATCGCATAGCTCTTCAACCATTCGGGGGAGGCGTCGATCGCCGTGCTCCCGACCGCGATCACGGGGCTCGCGGTGCCGCCGACGAAGCCGGCCGTCAGATGCCCGATCCCCAGGGAGACGGCCGCCGACAGGAACCCGATCGCGCCGCCGACCACCGCGCCGGGACCCGCGCGTTCGTTCCCCGAGCGTCCTGCCGCCGGGATCGGTTCCGTCGACGTGTTGAGTGCCACCGAGGCCACCGTACGCGCAACGGCCCCGAACGTTACGGGCACCGCAGGCGCGGGCATCCCTATCCTGTGGCTGGGCGCGGCGCTGCCGGGCCGGCGGATCGGGAGGATCGAGGCGAACGTGACGAGCGAACGACCCATCGGTGTCCTGGTGATGGCGTACGGGACGGCGGCTGGAGTCGACGATATCGAGCGGTACTACACGGATATCCGCGGCGGGCGGTCTCCCTCGCCCGAACATCTCGCGGAGCTCCGGTCGCGGTACGCGGCGATCGGCGATCGGTTCCCCCTGCTCGAGATCACCCGTGCGCAGGCCGCGGGGCTGGAGGCCGCCCTGGATCGGGATCACGTCGGTGGGTTCCGCTGCTACCTAGGGATGAAGCACTCGCCGCCCTGGATCGCCGAGGGCGTCGCACAGATGCGCGACGACGGGATCGAGCGCGCGGTCGGGATCGTCATGGCGCCGCACTGGTCGGCCATGTCGATCCCCACGTACGCCGACCGGGTCGAGGCCGCGATCGCCCCCGACGGCGGCCCGGCTTTCTCGTTCGTCCGGAGCTACCACGATCATCCAGCGCTGA
>Ga0105243_10005000_pt1 | contig 10390 bp, 9 predicted proteins | sample KBSM34metaG_FD_81525 | JGI IMG/M metagenome (GOLD analysis project Ga0105243, IMG submission 81525) | Miscanthus rhizosphere microbial communities from Kellogg Biological Station, Michigan, USA - KBS M3-4 metaG | ecosystem: Host-associated > Plants > Roots > Rhizosphere > Soil | place: Michigan...
CGGGCGCGTGCTGGGCATCGAGCCCGGCGAGGAGCGCGTGGAGGCGGCGCGGGCGCTGGCGGGGGCGGCGCTGCCGGCGCCGCGGCTCGAGTTCCGCGTGGGCGACGGCACCGCGATCGACACGCCCGACGGAAGCCTCGACTGGGTCTGGTGCGGCGACGTGCTCCATCACATCCCGGACACCGCGCTCGCCCTCAAGGAGTTCACGCGCGTGCTCCGCCCGAGCGGCCGCGTGATCGTGAAGGAGTCGCAGGCGCTGTCCGCGCTCTTTCTCCCCGGGCATCCGGACCTCGAGCGGCGCATCCAGGCGGCGGAGATGGAGCGCGGGCGCGAGGAAGCGGGCGAGCGTAGCTTCCAGGAGCGGCGGCAGCGCACGCTGGAGTCCCTCGGCGAGGCCGGCCTGGTGGACCTCTCGCTGCAGACCTATCTCCTCACGCGGCGGGCGCCGCTGTCGGCCGCCGCGCGCGACTATATCGAGAAGGTGGTGTTCGGCCGCAACTGGGGCGAGCGACTCCGGCCCCTTCTCAGCGAGCGCGACTGGCAGCGCCGCGGCGTGCTATGCGAGCCGGAATCTCCCGGCTACCTCCTGGCCCGGCCGGACTATTATTGCCTCTATCCCATCACCGTGTTCACGGCCCGCACCCGGGCCTGAAGGAGAGACCAATGGGCAAGACGATCACGCTGACCGCCGAAGACGGCCACCAGTTCTCCGCCTACCGCGCCGAGCCCGCGGGCACGCCACGCGGCGGCATCGTGGTGATCCAGGAGATCTTCGGGGTGAACCAGCATATCCGGAAGGTCACCGACAGCTTCGCCGCCGCCGGCTATCTCTGCCTGTCCCCGGCCATCTTCGACCGCGTGGACCGGAACTTCGAGATCGGGTACACGCCGGCCGATGTCGAGCACGGCCGCGCCACCCGCGCCAAGATCCAGCTCGACGACATGGTGGCCGACGTGCGCGCGGCGGTGAAGGCGCTCCAGGCGGAGAAGCTCAAGGTGGGCGTGGTGGGCTATTGCCTGGGCGGCACCCTGACCTGGCTGGCGGCCACGCGCATCGACGGGCTCAGCGCGGCGGTGGGCTACTACGGCGGCGGTGTGGCCGCGTCGGCGTCCGAGACGCCGCGCTGCCCGGTGCTGCTCCACTGGGGCGAGACCGACGCCTCCATCCCGCCCGACCACTGGGAGACGGTGAAGAAGGCACACCCCGGCGTGCCCATGCACGTCTATCCGGCCGGTCACGGCTTTCATTGCGACGAGCGCGGCAGCTTCCACGCCGAGAGCTCCAAGCTGGCGCATCAGCGCACGCTGGACTTCTTCCGCCAGCACGTGGGCTAGGGCGACCAGATGAATTTCGCCTTCTCGGAGGAGCAGCAGGCCCTCCGCGATCAGGCGCGGAAGTTCCTCGCGGATCGCGCCGCGCCCACCCGGGTGCGGCGCATCCTCGAGTCGGATGCGCCCTACGATCGCGAGCTCTGGCGCGGGATGGCCGAGCTCGCGTGGATGGGCACCGCCGTTCCGGAACACCACGGGGGCGCGGGCTTCGGCTATCTCGAGCTCTGCGTGCTGGCGGAGGAGCTCGGCCGCTGCCTCGCTCCCACGCCGTTCTCCTCGTCGGTGTATCTCGCCACCGAGGCGCTGCTGCTCGCGGGCTCTCCGGAGCAGCAGAAGCGGTGGCTTCCGCGCCTGGCCATGGGCGAGGCCATCGGCTGCTTCGCGCTGGCCGAGGGCACGCGCGCCCCCCATGCCGGCAATCTCCAGACGGTGGCGCGCGGGGGGCGTCTCGGCGGCGTGAAGCTGCCGGTGCCCGACGGCGATGTGGCCGACTTCGCCATCGTCGCCGCGCGCGCGGGAGACGGGCCGGCCGGCGCCGTCTCGCTCTTCCTGGTGGATCTCGGCGCCGGCGGCGTGACGCGCACGCCCGTCGCCACCGTGGATCCCACGCGCTCGCACGCGCGGATCACGTTCGAGGGCGCTGCCGCCGAGCCCCTCGGCGCCCCCGGCGCCGGCTGGCCCCTGGTGGAGCGGCTGCTCGATCGCGCCGCGGTGCTGCTGGCCTTCGAGCAGGTGGGCGGCGCCCAGGCCGCGCTCGAGATGGGGCGCGACTATGCGCTGGGCCGCTTCGCCTTCGGGCGGCCCATCGGCTCCTTCCAGGCCATCAAGCACAAGCTCGCCGACGTGTACGTCGCCGTCGAGCTGGCGCGCTCCAACGCGTACTATGCCGCGTGGGCGCTCTCCACCGAGGCGGCCGAGCTGCCGGTGGCGGCGGCCGCCGCCCGCGTGGCCGCCAGCGAGGCGTTCTTCCACGCCGCCAAGGAGAATATCCAGACCCACGGCGGCATGGGCTTCACCTGGGAGTTCGACTGCCACATGTACTATCGCCGCGCCAAGCTCCTCGCCCTCACCCTCGGCAGCACCGCGCGCTGGAAGGACAAGCTGATCACGCGTCTCCTGCTTGGCGAGGCGCAGCCGCAGGCGAGCCGAGCGGATACATAAATGGACTTCACGGATTCCCCTGAAGAGGCGACCTTCCGGCGGGAAGCGCGCGCGTGGCTCGAGGCCAATGCGGAGCGCCGGACCTATCCGGGCGAGACGTGGAAGGCGCGCTACGGCGAGAGCGACGGGCTGGCCCGGGCCAAGTCCTGGCAGGCGAGGAAGCACGCCGCCGGGCTGGCCGCCATCACGTGGGCTCCTGAATACGGCGGGCGCGGCGGCACCCCCATCCAGCAGGTGGTCTACAACCAGGAGGAGGCGCGCTTCCTCGTTCCGCGCGGCTATTTCGAGATCGGGCTCGGCATGTGCATCCCCACCCTCCATGCCTATGCCACCGAGGCGCAGAAGCAGCGCTACACGCCGAAGGCGCTGGCCGGGGACGAGATCTGGTGCCAGCTCTTCTCCGAGCCCGCGGCGGGATCGGACCTGGCCGGGCTCCGCACGCGCTCGGTGAAGGACGGAGGGGACTGGGTCATCAATGGCCAGAAGATCTGGACCTCGGGGGCGCACTTCGCGGACTGGGGCATCATTGTCACCCGCAGCGATCCCCGGGCGCCCAAGCACAAGGGGCTCACCTTCTTCTTCCTCGACATGCGCTCGCCCGGGATCGAGGTCCGCCGCATCAAGCAGGTGTCCGGCGCCTCGAATTTCAACGAGGTGTACTTCACCGACGTGCGGGTGCCGGACACGCAGCGCCTCGGCGCGGTGGGACAGGGCTGGGGTGTCTCCATCACCACGCTCATGAACGAGCGGCTGGCGGTGGGCGACGTGGCGGGGCCGGACTTCGACGAGGTGTTCGCGCTGGCCCGCGCCACCGAGCTCCCCGACGGCCCCGCCATCGAGAACGCCGCCGTGCGGGAGCGGCTGGCCGACTGGTACGTGCGTCAGCAGGGCCTGCGCTACACGCGCTTCCGCACCATGACCGCCCTCTCGCGCGGCGAGACGCCGGGGCCGGAGGCCTCCATCGCCAAGGTGGTGAGCGCGAGCAAGCTCCAGGACATCGCGTCCTTCGCCCTGGACCTCCAGGACATGGGCGGGGTCATGCTCGACGCGACGGAGAGCCCCATGCGGGCGGCCTTCCAGGAGGCGCTCCTCGCGGCCCCGGGCGCCCGCATCGCCGGCGGCACCGACGAGATCCTCCGCAACATCATCGCCGAGCGCGTGCTGGGGCTGCCCGCCGATGTGCGGGTGGACAAGGAGCTGCCGTTCGACGAGCTCCCCACCGGGAGCGCGGCGGAGCGGCCGCGCCGCTAGCCTAGCCTTCCTCGCGCGCGGACAGGAACGCGCGCCACGCCACGCGGTGCCCGCGGAAGAAGTACGCGAGCATGACCAGCGTCGCGAGAAGATTCGCGGCCAGGATGTTCCACCACGCGAGCGCCTCGAAGAGCCACTCCGCGAGCGTCATCAGCATCACGGTGAAGAACACCTCGAAACAGCAGAACAGCATGAAGAAGGCGAAGAGCAGCCGGGGCTCGCGGTCGCCGAGCGCGAGCAGCCCGGCCGTGAACCAGCCGAAGGTCACGAAGGCCGCGCCGTGAATGAGCGTGTACTTGAGCACCAGCGGCCACGTCACCGTCACCGCCCAGGGGTCGCGAAGCCCTTCCAGGACGGCGGCGCCCAGCAGCGCCGGCGTGCGAAGCGGCACCCCGGCGGCGACATCGATGGCGAGGAACCAGAGCGCCACCGCGGTGGCGCCGAGAAGCCCCGCCACGAGCCCTTCGCGGAACACGCGCGTCCACGGTCCGAGCAGCGCCCGGCCCAGCGCGCGGTGGCCGACGAAGAAGTACGCGAGCATGCCCCCGGCGGCGAGCGCGTTGCCGAGCAAGATCGCCCACCATTCCACGTCGCCCAGCACGGGCCGGGCCAGCGTCCCCACCACCGCGAGGAAGAACACCTCGAAGCAGACCACCACGATGAAGAGCGTGAGGAGCCGCCCCGGCTGCCGCTGGGCCGACCAGATCAGGGACGCGATGATGATGCCGATGAGGGCGAAGACCACCCCATGGAGCACGGAATACTGGACGACCAGGTGCGGGGCCACCGGCACCGCCGAGGGATCGGTGACCCCCTGGAAGGTGGCGGCCCCCAGCAGCGCCGGGGTCCGGAAGGGGCGGCCGCGGGCGGCGTCGTAGATCAGGAACCAGACCGCGACGAGCGTCGCGCCCAGGAGACCGCCGATGATGCCTTCGCGTACGTAACGTGGACGGGAGGTCATAGCGCGTCCTCCATGTCCGACCGGGACAGCCTTTGACCCGAGAGCGGCCGGTGCTCTTATCCCCAGGGGTACCACCAACCCGGGGGGTCGGCAAGCGGGTCAGGCGGTGCGAAGGGCCTGGAGCAATTCCGGCCCGCCCACCTCGGCGCGCCAGCGGCGGACGCCGTCGGTGCGGGCCAGCGCCTCGGCGTCGGCGGGGGGATCCGCGGCGAGCCGGTCGATGAGGCGCTGGGGGAAGAAGAACCCGGGATCGAGGCCGATCGCGGCCGCCGCCTTGGTCCGCCACGCGCGCAGATTCTCGATCCGGCGCCGCACCGGCCCGGATACATGGGGCCGCGGCTTGGGCGTCCGCACCGGGAGCTCATCGTCCGGCACCTCGAGGCCGCGCGCGATGGCCCCCAGGATCACGGCGCCGAAGCGGCGCTCCACCTTGACCGTGCAGCCGGGGACCTCGAGCAGCTTCGCCGCGTCCAGCGGCCGGCGCGCGGCGAGAAGCACCAGGGTGTCGTGGCTCAGCAGCATGAAGGGCGGCCGATCCAGCTCCAGCGCCAGGCGCTCCCGCTCCCGATAGAGCTCTCGCAGGATGGCGAGCCCGCGGCGGTCGAGGTCCTTGGTGCCCTTGAGCTCGAGATAGGCGTCGGGATCGATCACCCGCGCGGGCACCGCGATCGCGGCCAGCGCCGCGCACTCCTCCTCGAGCCAGGCGAGCCGGCCCCGGGCGCGGAGATCCTCGGTGAGCCGCTCGCGCAGGGCGTTGAGGTGCAGGACGTCGTTGAGCGCATAGGTCTCCTGCTCCGCGGTGAGCGGACGGCGAGACCAGTCGTCCTTCTGCCGCGACTTGCCGGGATCCACCGCGATGAAGGCCTTCAGCAGCTCGTCGAGGCCCAGGGCGGTGACGCCGAGGAAGCGCGCGGCGATCGCGGTGTCGAAGATGGACGCCACCGTGAACGGGTGCAGTCGCTTGAGGTAGGCCAGGTCGTTGTCGGCGGCGTGGAGCACCTTGACGATGCCGGGATCGGCCAGGCAGGGTCCCAGCGCCGAGAGATCGGCGAGCAGCAGCGGGTCCACCAGGTGGCCCTCGCCGGCGTCGGTCGCGATCTGGACGAGACAGAGCTTGCCCGGATAGTGGTGCAGGCTATCGGCCTCGGTGTCGATGGAGACCGCGCGCGCCCGCGCGAGCGTGGCGGCGAGGCGCCCCATGTCCTCGGGGGTGCGGATCCAGCGGGGTGCGTCAGTCATGGGCAGCGGGAGCGCTGCGGGCCGCGGGCGAGTGTCGCATACCTTTCTGTTATACTACGGCGCCGTCGCCAACATGCCCTCGAGGAGGACTGCCCTCATGCGGATCTTGGACATCACCGCGGTGATCACGGGCGGCGCCTCGGGCCTGGGCCGCGCCACCGCCGAGCGCCTCCTCGCCGCCGGCGGGCGCGTGGCGCTGCTGGACCTGCCTCGCTCCGCGGGGGCGGACGTGGCCAAGGAGCTGGGCGACCGCGCCCTCTTCGCCGCCGCCGATGTCACCAGCGCGGAGGAGGTGACGGCCGCGCTGAACGCCGCCGTGGCCCGCTTCGGCGCCGTGCACGTGCTGGTGAACTGCGCCGGCATCGGATCCGCGGACAAGACCTTCGGCAAGCGCGGCCCCGCCGACCTCGCCGGCTTCACCCGCGTGATCCAGATCAATCTCATCGGCACCTTCAACTGCATCCGCCTCGCCGCCGCCCACATGGCGAAGAACGCGCCCAATGCCGAAGGCGAGCGCGGGGTCATCGTCAACACCGCCTCGGTGGCGGCCTTCGACGGCCAGATCGGGCAGGCCGCCTACTCCGCCTCCAAGGGCGGCATCGTGGGCATGACCCTGCCCATCGCGCGCGACCTCGCCGAGCTGGGCATCCGCGTGTGCACCATCGCGCCCGGCCTCTTCGACACGCCGCTGCTGGCCGGCCTGCCCGAGCCCGCGCGGATCTCCCTGGGCAAGCAGGTCCCCTTTCCTCCGCGCCTCGGCCGTCCCGCCGAGTACGGCGCGCTCGCCGCCCACATCGTGGAGAACGCCATGCTCAACGGCGAGACCATCCGCCTGGACGGCGCCATCCGCATGCAGCCGCGGTAGGCGGGTTGCGCGGCGTGAGACGATGAGCGGGGAGGGACAACACGTCATGATCACCGTGCGGCCGGCCAAAGAGCGCGGACACTTCGACCACGGGTGGCTCGACACCTACCACTCATTCTCGTTCTCGGAGTATCTCGACCCCTCCCACATGGGTTTCCGCTCGCTCCGCGTCATCAACGAGGATCGGGTGGATCCCAGGGCGGGCTTCCCCCCGCACTCGCATCGGGACATGGAGATCATCACCTATGTCCTCGCCGGCGCCCTCGCCCACAAGGACAGCATGGGCAACGGCTCGGTGATCCGGCCCGGCGACGTGCAGCGCATGAGCGCGGGCACGGGGGTGACGCATAGCGAGGCCAACGGCTCCGAGACGGAGCCGGTTCACCTGCTCCAGATCTGGATCCTCCCCGAGAAGCGCGGCATCACGCCCAGCTACGAGGAGAAGAGGTTCTCGCCCGAGGAGAAGCGCGGCCGGCTTCGCCTCGTCGCCTCGCGTGACGGCGCCGACGGCTCGGTGACCATCCACCAGGACGCGCGCGTCTACGCGAGCCTGCTGGATCCGGGCCAGACGGTGCGGCACACCCTGGACCGGGGCCGGGGCGCGTGGCTCCAGCTCGTGGCGGGCGCCGCCACCGTGAACGGCGCCGCGCTCGCCACCGGGGACGGGGCCGCCATCCAGAACGAGGGCACGCTCGAGATCCACGCCGGCGAGCCCACCGAGCTGCTCCTCTTCGACCTCGCCTGATCGGGGGAGGCCTGCGTGCGCGACGCCGTCGATTCGCTGGGCCTTGCCCGCACGCTGGTGGACTACAACGAATGGGCCAACGAGCGCATCCTGGCGACGTCCGACCGCGTGCCGGATGAGGCCTTCCACCGTCCGCTGACCGGCGCCGGGCACGGCAGCATCTTCGGCCAGCTCCGGCAGGTCGCCTATGTCCAGCTCGGCTACCTCGCCGGCTTCGAGGGCCGGGCCACCGACGCCGCCTCCAGCGCCTCCGTCATCGCGGCCTCGGGCGTGGACCTCGAGTCGCGCGCGGGCATTCGCGACGCGTTCGGGCGCAGCCACAAGGGCTGGCGCGAGCTCGCCGCCGGGCTCACCGTCGAGCGGTGGAGCGAGCCCCAGCACCGCTGGCCGGGCAAGCTGCCCCTGGGCATCTACATGCTCCAGGTGCTCATGCACTCGCAGTATCACCGGGGCGAGACGGCGGCGCTCCTCACCGAGCTCGGCTACTCGCCCGGCGACATCGACTTCCTCTTCTTCGCGTTCGAGCGGCCCGGGAGCTAGAAACACCGCCCGGGCCCGGCCGGACGGACCGCCTGGGGGGCCGGGTCGAAGCCGACCTGTCGACGGGCCGACGGCAAGCGTCGCAACTTCTGGTAGCACCTCGACATTTTCCGTTATTCCCCGTCGGATCGGCGGCGGGCAAATAGCTGATTTCTCGAACTACGCATTGCTGGAGCGCGTTTTGCTATGGACCAGTGTCGGAGGTGTACGCGCATATGCTCCACCGCGCTCGTGTCCTGGCCACCGGCATCCATCTGCCCCTTCGAAAGCTCGCCCTCTGCCTGGACTGCGATGAGTGCTTCGAGCTGGGCTACTCCACCTGCCCCGCCTGCGGCAGCGGCACCTGGAGCCCGCTCGGGCGCTTCCTCGAGACCGGGCCCACCCCGCGCGGCCATCGGACCAACGGGCCGCGGCGCCTGACCGTCCGCCGGACGGCCGAGGACCTGGCCGTCGCCAAGCATCTCCTGGTGGTGGCGCGGCATCGGCGCGAGCTGTATGACGAGATCAAGCGGGCCTTCGCCGGGCAGGAGAGCGTGCAGGTGATTCTCGACCGGCGGGTGAATCAGCGGCGCCAGAAGAAGAACGCGAGCATGCTCGACCGGCGCCGCAACGAGCGCCGCTCCCGCTCCGCGGTGGACGAGCAGCTCCGCACCATCGGCTGGTCGCTCGTGCTCCTCGACCTCGCCCGCGCGAAGCGAAACTAGCGGCGCCGCTCAGCCTCGGGCGAGCGGCTTGTAGCGCAGGCGGTGGGGCTGCTCGGCATCGCCGCCCAGCCGCTTCTTCCGGTCGGCCTCGTAGTCCTGGTAGTTCCCCTCGAACCACACCACCTGGCTGTCACCCTCGAAGGCCAGCATGTGGGTGGCGATGCGGTCGAGGAACCAGCGGTCGTGGCTGATCACCACCGCGCAGCCGGCGAAGGCCAGCAGCGCGTCTTCGAGCGCGCGTAGCGTGTCCACGTCGAGGTCATTGGTGGGCTCGTCGAGGAGCAGCAGGTTGGCGCCCGCCTTCAGCATCTTGGCCAGGTGCACGCGGTTTCGCTCCCCGCCGGAGAGATCCCCCACCCGCTTCTGCTGGTCGGCGCCCTTGAAGTTGAACGAGGCCACGTAGGCGCGCGACGCGAGCTTGCGGTTGCCCAGCGTGATCTCCTCGGCGCCGTCGGAGATCTCCTGCCAGACCGAGTGGGCGGGGGCCAGCGCGTCGCGGCTCTGATCCACATAGCCCAGGGTGACGGTCTCGCCCACCCGGAGCACGCCCGCGTCCGGCTTCTCCTGTCCGGTGATCATGCGGAAGAGCGTGGTCTTGCCGGCCCCGTTGGCGCCGATGACGCCGACGATGCCGCCGCGGGGCAGGCTGAAGGTGAGCTTCTCGATGAGCAGCTGGTCCCCATAGCCCTTGGACAGGGCCTCGGTCTGGACCACCACATCCCCCAGTCGCGGCCCGTTGGGGATCACGATCTCCGCCTTGCCCTCGCGCTCCACGCCGCCCTCGGCGAGCAGGGTCTCGTAGGCGGCCAGGCGCGCCTGGGACTTGGCGTGCCGCGCGCGGGGGGCCAGGCGCACCCACTCCAGCTCGCGCTCGAGGGTGCGCTGGCGCGCCGACTCCTGCTTCTCCTCGACGGCGAGGCGGTCCTTCTTCTGCTCGAGCCAGGAGGAGTAGTTGCCTTCCCACGGAATGCCCGCGCCGCGATCCAGCTCGAGGATCCAGCCCGCGACATTGTCCAGGAAGTAGCGGTCGTGGGTGATGGCCACCACGGTGCCCGGATACTCCTTCAGATAGCGCTCCAGCCAGGCGACCGACTCCGCGTCGAGGTGGTTGGTGGGCTCGTCCAGCAGGAGGACGTCGGGCTTGGAGAGCAGCAGCCGGCACAGCGCCACGCGCCGCCGCTCGCCGCCGGAGAGCTTGGCCACGTCCTGCGCGCCGTCGGGCACGCGGAGGGCGTCCATGGCGATCTCCACCGTGCGGTCGAGGTCCCAGCCGTTCTTGGCCTCGATGGCGTCCTGGACCTGCGCCTGCTCCTCGAGGAGCTTCTCCATCTCGTCGCCATCCATCGGCTCGCCCAGGCGGGCGTTGATCTCGTCGAAGCGGGTCATGAGCCCGCGCACCTCGGCCACGCCTTCCTCCACATTGCCGCGCACGTCCTTGGCCGGATCCAGCGCGGGCTCCTGCGGGAGATAGCCGATCCTCATGTCGGGGGCGCGCCACACCTCGCCGAGGAAATCCTGGTCCACGCCGGCCATGATCCGAAGCAGGGTGCTCTTCCCCGCGCCGTTGCTGCCGAGCACGCCGATCTTGGCGC
>Ga0105243_10005003_pt1 | contig 10388 bp, 9 predicted proteins | sample KBSM34metaG_FD_81525 | JGI IMG/M metagenome (GOLD analysis project Ga0105243, IMG submission 81525) | Miscanthus rhizosphere microbial communities from Kellogg Biological Station, Michigan, USA - KBS M3-4 metaG | ecosystem: Host-associated > Plants > Roots > Rhizosphere > Soil | place: Michigan...
CAATAACCTCGACAAGCCCATCAACTTCACCAATGGGCCCAAGGGCATCACACCCATCTCGCGGCCGCCCATCTTCTTCGAGCCGGCTCTGCGTCTGGTGGGCATCGATCCCGATCCCAACCTCATTTATCCCCTGTACCTCTACTTCATCGTGCTCGCCATCGTGGGCATCACCGTGCTGGTGAATCGCCGGCTCGAGGACTCGCATATCGGGCGCGCCTGGGAGGCCATCCGCGAGGACCAGACGGCGGCGCAGGCCATGGGCGTGCCCCTGGTGCGGATGAAGCTCCTCGCCTTCGCCTGTGGCGCGTCCTTCGCGGGCGCGGTGGGCGTGCTCTTCTCCGCCAAGCAGGTCTTCATCAACCCCGAGTCCTTCACCTTCATGGAGTCCATCGGCGTCCTCGCCATGGTGATCCTGGGCGGAATGGGCTCCATCCCGGGCGCCATTCTCGGCGCCACCGTGGTCACCGTGCTCAACCTGCAGGTGCTGAAGGGCCTGTCCCTCTGGCTGAACGAGCTGCGGAACGCGGGGACCACCATCTTCGGCTGGAGCATGACCAACTGGCCCACCCAGCTCGAGCCCGCGAAATACGAGCGAATGGTCTTCGGCCTCATCCTCGTGCTCATGATGATCTTCCGTCCTCAGGGCATCCTCCCCGCGCGCCGGCGCCACCGGGAGCTCACGGACCGCACGGGCGAGTCCCGCTAGCATGGCGGTGATCCTCGAGGCCCGCGGCATCACCAAGCGCTTCGGCGGCCTCACCGCGCTCGACTCCGTCGACTTCACCCTCGAAGAAGGCCACATCGCGTCGATCATCGGCCCCAACGGGGCCGGCAAGACCACCTTCTTCAATGTCTTCACCGGGATCTATGTTCCCGAGGAAGGCGTGGTCACCTTCAAGGGCACCCCCGTGCTCGGCAAGCGCCCCGACCAGATCACCGCGCTCGGCCTCTGCCGGACCTTCCAGAACATCCGCCTCTTCTCAAACATGACCGCGGTGGAGAACGTCCTCGTCGGCATGCATAGCCGGGTGCCGCTGGGTCTCTGGGACGTCCTGGGACGCGGTCCCCGCTGGGCGCGTACGGAGCAGGAGCTCTGGGCGCGCTCCGCCGAGCTGCTGTCCGTGGTGGGGCTGCGGGCGAAGGCCAATGAGCTGGCCCGCAATCTTCCCTACGGCGACCAGCGCCGGCTCGAGATCGGGCGCGCGCTGGCCTCGCGCCCGTCGGTGCTGCTGCTCGACGAGCCCACCGCGGGGATGACCCAGGGCGAAGCGCGCGGCCTCATGGATCTCCTCCGCCGCCTCGTGCGCGAGCTGGCCCTCACCGTCCTGCTCATCGAGCACAACATGCGCGTGGTCATGGCGGTGTCCGACCACGTCACGGTGCTCGACTATGGCCAGAAGATTGCGGAGGGCGTGCCCGCCGAGGTGCAGCGGAACCCGCGCGTGGTCGAGGCCTACCTGGGACGGCGGAAACCGGCGGTGACGCCGGGAGCCGCCGGTGCCTGAGGCCGCCATGCTGGAGGTCCAGGACCTCCACGTCTACTACGGGGAGATCCATGCCCTCAAGGGCGTGTCCTTCCGCGTGGGCCAGGGCGAGATCGTCACCCTCCTCGGCAATAACGGGGCCGGCAAGACCACCACGCTCAAGACGCTCTCCGGGCTCCTGGCGCCCCGCCGCGGAGACGTGCGGCTGGAGGGCGCTTCCCTCCTGGGCATCGCGGCGCATGACATCGTGCTGCGCGGCATCACCCATGTGCCGGAGGGCCGCCGCATCTTCAACCGCCTCACCGTATTCGAGAACCTGGAGATGGGCGCCTACACCCGCTCCGACCGGGCCATCGCGGAGGATATCGAGCGTGTGTTCGCGATATTCCCGCGCCTCAAGGAGCGGCGGGTCCAGGTGGCGGGCACGCTGTCCGGGGGGGAGCAGCAGATGCTCGCCATCGGCCGCGCTCTCATGGCGCGCCCGCGCCTCCTGCTCCTCGACGAGCCCTCCATGGGCCTGGCGCCCGTCCTCGTCGAGCAGATCTTCGACACCGTGCAGACCATCAACCGGCAAGGCGTGACCATTCTTCTCGTCGAGCAGAACGCGGCCATGGCGCTGTCCATCGCGGGCCGCGCCTACGTGCTCGAGACGGGAATGGTCGCGCTCCAGGGCCCCGCGGGGGAGCTCGCCGGCAATCCCGAGGTCCGCCGCGCCTATCTCGGCGAGGGGACGGAGACCGCACCGTGAGAACAAAAGGACTGACGTTCGAGGAGCATCAGGTCGGCGCCACCTACGAGACCCTCGCCCGGACCGTCTCGGAGGCCGACATCTGCGCCTACGTGAACCTCTGCGGCTTCAACGAGCCGCTCTTCTACGATATGGAGTACGTGGCGCGCGAGTCGGTGTTCAAGGGCAAGCCCTCGCCGGGGGCGTTCACGTTCTCACTTTCCGAGGGGCTGATCATGCAGACGGGGCTGATCCACGGCACCGGCATGTCCTATCTCGGCGGGGAGATCCGCATCGTCTCCCCGGTGCTGGCGGGCGACACCATCCACGTCACCGTCACCATCTCGGACAAGCGCGAGACCAAGAAGCCGGACCGCGGCATCGTGTCTTACACGCATACGGTGATGAATCAGCGCGGGGAAGTCGTGCTGGAGGCGCAGGTCAAGCGCATGATCAAGCGGGCGCCCGCGAAGGCTTGATGCGCGTCCTCGGCCGGGAGGACCTGGAGCGGCTCCTCACCCCGGCCGATGTCGTGGGCGCGGTCGAGCTGGCCTTCCGCGAGCATGCGGCCGGGCGCGGGCGCACCCTGCCCCGGGCCGTCCTGCCCATGCGTGGCACGGGACTCTTCCTTGCCATGGTGGGGAGCCTGCCCCGGCAGCGCGCCCTCGGCACCAAGCTGGTCACGGTGGTGGAGGCGAACCGCGGGCGCGGCCTCCCCACCCTCCACGCCACCTATCTCCTCACCGATCCGGTGACGGGGGTCCCGCTGGCCCTCATGGAGGCGGGCTTTCTCACCGCCATCCGGACCGGGGCGGCCTCCGCCCTCGCCGCGCGCTACCTCGCGCGGCGGGACAGCCAGGTAGTGGCCTGCTTCGGGGCGGGCATACAGGCCCGCTACCAGCTCCTCTGCCTCCAGGCCGTGCTTCCCGTGGAGCGGGTCACCGTGGTGGGACGCTCGCCCGAGCGCGCCCGCGCCTTCGCCGGCCGGATGGCGCGCGAGCTCGGCATCCCCGTGGAAGCCACCCGTGACCGCCGCGCGGCGGTGGCCGGGGCCGACCTCGTGACCTGCGCCACCACCTCGCCCATCCCCGTCTTCGACGGGCGGGACGTCCGGCCCGGCACGCATGTGGACGCGGTGGGCGCCTTCCGGCCGGCCACCCGCGAGGTCGATACCGGGCTGGTGCGTCGCGCTCACGTGGCGGTGGATACCTACGAGGGAGGCTGGGAGGAGGCGGGGGATCTCCTGATTCCGCTGAAGGCCGGCGCCATCACCCGCCGGCATATACGGGCCGAGCTGGCCGAGCTGGTGTCCCGGCGGAAGCGGGGGCGGACGGCGCGGGAGCAGATCACGTTCTTCAAGTCGGTCGGCTTCGCCCTGGAAGATACGGCCACGGCACGTCTGGCTTATGATCGAGCCGTGGCGGCGAACGTCGGCATCGAGGTGGCCTTCTGAGCGAATCCGGGCGCATCGTCCAGATCAGCGTCTCCCCGGGTGGGGTGCCGAAGCATCCGGTGGAGACGGCGGAGGTGACGGTGGGCGGCGTCGCCGGCGATGCCCAGCGTGAGCGGGAGTTCCACGGTGGCCCGGACCGCGCGCTCTGCCTCTTCTCGATGGAGCTGATCCGCACCCTGCAGGCCGAGGGGCACCCCATCGCGCCCGGTCAGATCGGCGAGAACCTCACCGTGGAGGGGCTCGACTGGGACAAGGTGGCGCCGGGGGCCCGTCTCCTCCTGGGCGAGGACGTCCTGGTGGAAGTCACCCGCTACACGAGTCCCTGCGCCAGTATCCGCACCTCGTTCCGAGGGGGCGAGTACGCGCGCGTCTCCCAGAAACGGCACCCGGGCGCGAGCCGCGTCTACGCGCGCGTGCTCCGGACGGGGGCCATCCGCCGCGGCGACCCCGTGCGCCTCCTCCCGTGACCGCGCGGGCCGCCGACGCCGTCATCATCGGCGGCGGGATCACCGGGGTCTCCATCGCCTTCCAGCTCGCCGGGCTGGGCCTCCGCCGGGTGCTCGTGCTCGAGAAGAAGTTCATCGGCGCCGGCGGCACCGGCCGCTCGGTGGGGATCATCCGCCAGCTGTATCCCACCCGGGAGACCAGCGAGATGGTGCTCCGCTCGCTGGCCGTCTTCGAGCGATTCGGCGAGGCGGTGGCGGGGGCGTCGGGCTTCATCCGTTCCGGCGTTCTCATCGGCGTCTCGCCCGCCATGCGCCCGACGCTCGAGAAGACGCTGGCGCTCCAGCGCTCGGTGGGCATCCGCGCCGAGATCGTCGAGCCGGGCGACCTCTCCCGGATCGAGCCGCGCATCGACCCCGCCGGGCTCGGCGCGGTGCTGTGGGAACCGGGCTCGGGCTACGGCGATCCGTCCGCGGTGACGGCCGGCTATGCCGAGGCGGCGCGGAAGCGCGGCGCCGTCATCGAGCAGGGGGTGGAGGTGGTGGCCATCCGCCAGTCGGGCGGCCGGGTGGCCGGCGTCGACACCGCCGCCGGTGACCGCATCGACGCGCCCGTCGTCATCAACGCCGCCGGCCTCTGGTCGCCGCGCGTGGCGCGTCTGGCCGGGCACGAGCTGCCCATCATCATCGGCCGCCATCCCGTGTTCATCGTCGAGCGCGACGCGGCCTTCGGCCCCGCGCACACGGTCTATCTCGACCTGGCCGGCGGCTCCTACGCGCGCCCCGAGACCGGCGGCCTCACCCTGACCGGCTCGCTCACCGACGACGAGACCGAGCATCCGATGGACGCGGACCTGCTGGGCAGCGAGGCGGGCTTCGACGAGGCCAGCGCCGTGCTCGCCCGGACCGCGCGCGCCATCCCCGCCCTCGCCGACTCGCGCTTCAGCCGCGGCTATGCGGGGGCCTTCGACATCACCCCGGACTGGATGCCCATCCTCGACGAATCGCCACTGCCCGGCCTCTACGTGGCGACGGGGATGTCAGGGCACGGCTTCAAGCTCGCGCCCGCGGTGGGGGAGATGATGGCGGCCCTGGTTACCGGGGCCCGGCCGCCGGTGAGCCTGGTGCCATTCCGGCGGGGGCGATTCGACGGCGCTGCGGCGGCGGGCACCTTCGTGTCGTCGTATCTGGGCGCCCATGAACCGCCACCCCTTGCGAAGGGGCCGAGCCACTGAGCGCCACCAGTACCAATCGCTTTGTGGCCGGATTGACGGGCGACTTTCTGATCCTCGTCTTCTTCGGTCTCGGGAGTACGCCACAGGGATTCAGGATCACGTTCGCGGGCCCGCACAACGCCAGCTCACCGGGCGAGGTCTATCTCTGGCTCGGGCACGCGCTCCTCCTGTTTCCGGCCGCGTGCTTGCTGGGCTATAGCCTGACGCCGAGGCTGGGCCCAGCGCTCGTGCGCCTCTGGACGGCGCTCAACTCGCTGAGTCGCCGGCAGACGGTCGTTGGCCTCGTCGCGATCTTCCTGCTCGCGGTCGCGGTGGCCCGAATCGGCCGGATCGCCGTGCTCTATGACCTTCCGTTCACGGATGACGAGTACGCGGTGGAATTCGGTGGCCGCATCCTGGCCACCGGGCACGTGACGGCGCCGCGGTCCCTGCCCGAGGCCGCGATACCGACCCTGGGTCTCTTCTTGAAGGACGGCCACATCTCGAGAGCCGATTGGCCCGGCGCACAGGCGGTGTGGGCGATCGCGGAGCTGACGCGGCTCGGCCCCCTCGTGTGGGCCCTTCTGGCAGCGCTTCCCATCCTCGCGCTCGGCATCCTCATGGCCCGGCGACTCGGGGCGGGCTGGGGATTCGTTGCCGGAATCGTGTTCCTCTGCTCACCGATGGCCTTGATGCTGTCCCTGACGACTCACGCGCACCTCGCGTCCAGATCGATGCTGGCGCTCGCTATAGCGGGCTACTGGTTCGCCGCGCAACGTGGGACCGTGTGGGGATGGGCCCTGACCGGGCTCGCCCTCGGCTTGGGATTCCTCTGTCGCCCGTTCGAGATCGTCTTCTTCTCCGCCCCGTTGTTGCTGTGGGCGGCGGTCCAAGGTGTGCGAGGAGTGCCAGGCTACTCTCGCGCGCTTCCGGGACTCATGCTCGGCGGACTCGTTCCCGTCCTCCTCATGCTCGCTCATGCCTACGCGGTGACCGGACATCCGCTCGTCCTCCCGCGAATGACCGAGTCCCACGATGTCCAGGCGGTGACCCTCTGGGTTCGTTTCGGCGCCAACGTAGCCTACAACGCGTTCATGCTGGCGATCTGGTTCCTCGGGCCCCTCGGTATCATTCTGGTCGGCGCGGGCGTGATGACTGACCCCTTCACTCGGCTCCTCGGATTGGGCGTCCTGACCGATCTGCTGCTCGGACTCTTTCACACGAACATGGGGCTCCACTCGGTGGGGCCGATCCACTACTCCGAGTGCGCGGTGCCGCTCACGGTCATCGCGGTCCACGGCCTCGCCAACCTGCTGCGTGGAGCACGAGATCACCAGTTCGATTTGAGACCAATCGCGAGCGCCTTCGTGTTCGCCCTTGTCATGGGCCTCGGAATCTTCAGTGTCGTCCATGCCGTGGCCCTCCAGGGCCAGGCCGGGATTCAGCGGGACATCTACGCCTGGATAGACCGTTCGGTACGCGAGCCCGCGGGAAAGAAGGTGGTGGTGCTGGCCCCGCAATTCGCCGCGATCTGGATCCATATGCCGTGGATGCGTGACCTCGGGACGCAGGTTTTCGAGTGGCGCCGACCTCGCCTGGATCTGAGTGACGAGGTGCTGATCCTCCACGATCGGACCGGCGTCGAAGCCTGGCTGCGCGAGAGAATGCCCCAGAGACGTTTCTATCGGATCGAGCTTCGGGAGGAGGCCCCTTACGCGCTGCTCAGGCCACTCGACGCCGGCCTCGCGATCCCATGGTGTGGCCCCTTCCCCGGCGTCCCCGCATGCGCGCGCCCTTGACGATGCCGAGAGCGGAATCCCGGTGACCTTGCTGACGCCCCAGAGCCGGACCTGGCTTCTCATGCTGGGCGGCGCCCTCTGCCTCGCCGAGATCTGGATCGCTGGCCTCTATTACAACGGCTACCAGGTCCTCAATGGCCGCCACGGCTGGTTCCCCAGCGAGATGGCCTTCCTGCTCTACTACCTGCTGTTCGGCATCCCGGCGGCCATCCTCCTCACCGCGGCCTTCGCTCCCTGGGCGGGCCCCCGTCTCATCGCCGCCTTTGACGGTGCGGCGACACTGCCACGCCGGGATTGCACGGCCGTGGTCGCCTGCGCCTCCGCGCTCACCTTCCTGCTCGTCACCCTGGTGCGCTTCGGAATCCTGAAGGATGCCGCCGTCAGCGACGACGAGCATGCCTATGCCTTCATGGCCCAGCTATTCGCCTCGGGCCGCATCTACGTGCCTTCGCTCCCCCCGGACCTCCGGCCCTTTCTCGACAACCAGTTCATCGTGAATACCGGGAAGATGTACGGAATCTATTTCCCGGGCCATCCCGCCGCCCTCGCGATTGGCCAGCTCGTCGGCGCCATGGCCTGGATCCCCACGCTGGCGGCGACTTTCACCGTGCCGTTCGCCTTCGGCGTGGCCCGGCGAATCTTTGGCCAGCAGACGGCGCTCCTCACGCTGCCGCTGCTTCTCGTCTCGCCCTACTTCCTCTTCCCATCCGCCACCACGCTGTCGCACTCGACGGCGGCTTTCTTGCTCATGACCTTCGTCTATGCCGCCCTCCGCGTGCACGAGCGGCCGGACGCCCTGCACTGGTGGGCGCTGGCCGGCGTCGCGCTGGCCTGGTCGGCCCTCACGCGGCCCTTCTCGACGCCCTTCTTCGCGGCGCCCTGGCTCATCTGGTTGGGGCTGGCGGTGTGGCGCCGGCGCGGAGGCCGGGCTCTCACCGGCGCCGCGCTCCTCTGCCTGCTGTGCGCCGGCGCGCTCGCTCTCCTGCTCGTCTATCAGCACGCGCTGTCCGGATCCGCCTTCGTGAGCGGCTACCAGACCTTCAGCCGTATGCATCACTGGGGGCTGATCGGCAAGGCGCTGGAGGCGACGCCCCCGCTGCCGTCCATCAATGAGCTCCTGTACACATTGGCGCGGATGAATTTCTGGCTGTTCGGGTGGCCAGCCTCCTTGCTCCTGGCGCTCTGCTTTCGGCGCCGCGACGGAGGCTTGCGGCTCTTCGCGAGCGTGGCTCTCGTGCTGCTCGTCTATGGTGCGATCTCGGCCGCCACCATCCATCCCGTGGGGCCGGTGCACTACGCGGAGCTGGCGGTATCTCTCGTGATCCTGTCCGCCAGCGGGCTCGAGCGGATCCTCGAGCTGAGCCGGAGCGTCTGGGCCGGGGCACGCGGCGCGCACTATGTCGTGACCGCGCCTGCCGCCCTGACCTTCTGCGCGCTGGTCACCTTCCTGCCCGTCTACGGCGGGAACCTGCGGGCCAGCGCTGACCTCACCCGCGCTCCCGACGAGATGCTTGCGGTCAAAGGGATCGACCGTGCCGTCGTCTTCGTCCACACGCTGCCTGCCCTTTATGTCTCGCCGTATTCCTGGGCCTACTATCGGCGCAACAATTCCCCCGACCTGACCGACCCCATCCTCTTCGTGAATTACCTGGGGCCGGAGAGGAACAAGGAGTTCATGCGCCTCTTTCCCGACCGTCCCGCCTTCTCCATGGGCATGAAGGACGGCAAGTTCGCCCTCCTGCCCGGGCCGTAGGCACCGGCCCGCCTCAGACCGCGGGCGCTCTCGACACGCAGACGAGATTGGACGGCAGGAGGGGCAGGCCGGAGGCCAGCAGGCGGTTGTCGCGCTCGGCGGGGAAGAGCGAGAGGAAAGTCGGCGCATCCACCAGGTTGAGGTTCTCCACGTCCGCGAAGTAGTCCTGCCCGAGGCGGCGGAGCACGCTGCGATAGGTCGCGTCCGGGAGCCAGTGAATCAGCGGCAGGAAGGTGTGGAGCTCCACCGGGAAACGCTTGTTGGGTGTGGTGAACACCACGCAGCGCGACACGCGGCAGACTTCCGCCACCAGCGCCCGCTGCTGGTCGCGCGGACCGCCGTGCTCGACCACCGCGTTGCAGATGCCGTAGTCGAAATAGCCAGTGGGCAGCGGGATGGAGCGGAGGTCCGCCTCCAGGAACGTTAACCCGGGAAACTCCTCCGTGAACCAGCCCGCCTCCTCGGCCTCGCGGCCGATGACGGTGAGCCGGCTCCGGTGCGGATAGAGCGTCTCGAAGAAGTAGTGCACGGGATGGTCGCGATGGCCCGACACGCCGAAGTCCGCCACGCGCGCGTCGGGCCCGGGCGCGCACTCCCGCATGAAGGTCTCGAAGATCCTGCGGCGCACGCGGAAGGCGAGGTCGTTCTTCATCCGGTCCAGCGCGCCGAGCTCGGTGGAGTACTTGAGCGCCACGAGGCCGAGTCCTAGCGCGCGGGCTTGCGGGCCACGAAGGCCATGGTGGCGGTGCGGCTGACGAGGGCCTGGAGCACGGTGACGGGCAGGAAAGGGGCGATCAGCAAGGGATACCAGCGCACGCGTCCGTTCGGCGGCACGCGGAGCCCGTGGCGGTCGGCCAGCCAGTTCTGGATGCCCGCGCTCCAGCCCACCGTCCGGAGCCGCGGGATGATCCGCGCCTCGTCGAAGCCCGCCCGGGAGCACGCCTCGCGAATCGTCTCGGGGCTGAAGAGCGCGATATGCCGGGGGAAGTGCAGCGCGCCCCAGTAACGGCCGAGGAGCTTGAAGTCCCAGCAGTCGATATTGGGGGTCTCGCCGAACAGGGTGCCGCCGGGCTTGAGCAGCTCCCAGGCGCGCCGGAGCGTGGCGAGCGGGTCCCGCACGTGCTCGATGACATGCCCCATGCGGATGAGGTCGAAGGAGCCGGGCTCGAAGTCCGTGTCCACGAGATCGCCCTGGCGCACGTTGAAGCCCTGGGCGGCGGCCCGGCGCGCGGCCTCCACATCCAGCTCGAGCCCGCACACCTCCCACTTCCCGGCGCGCGCCAGCGCGACGAGGGCGCCCCCCGCCCCGCAGCCCACGTCCAGCACCCGGCCGGTATGCCCGATGAGCCCAGCCACCCGCCGCGCGTCCAGCCAGTAGGTGACGCGGAAGAGCCAGCCCACCACGGGATCGTCGCCATAGACGGCATAGCTGGGAGGGTAGAAGGCGGGGATCTCGGCGGCGGCAGGGCGCGGCGCCTGGTAGTAGAGATCGCAGGCGGTGCAGCGCACGAG
>Ga0105243_10005005_pt1 | contig 10387 bp, 8 predicted proteins | sample KBSM34metaG_FD_81525 | JGI IMG/M metagenome (GOLD analysis project Ga0105243, IMG submission 81525) | Miscanthus rhizosphere microbial communities from Kellogg Biological Station, Michigan, USA - KBS M3-4 metaG | ecosystem: Host-associated > Plants > Roots > Rhizosphere > Soil | place: Michigan...
CGGCTTTGCCCGCCGATCTTGGCCTCCCGGCCGGCGAAGCCGGCCTCCGGCCGGGGAGCTGGTTGATCCACGTGTCACACACGACAGATCCTCGCGATCCTGAAAGGCGAGGACGAGGGCGACGATGAAGAGGAAGAAGAAGGAGACTCCTGACGAGTTCCGTGCCTGGTGGGAGGCCCGCGAAGAGCGGATCCAGGACCTTCGCCGGCGCGCAGAGCGGATCCGGCTCGAGCGCGCCGCAAAGCGCAAGCCGGCGTAGCTTCCGACTGGCTCAGGCGCGCGTCTTGCGGGCGACGCCGTCCTGCTCGGCTGCCTCGGCGACAGCTGTCGCGACGAGCGGCGCGACGTCTCGGTTGAAGACGCTCGGGACGATGTACTCCGCGCTTAGCTCGTCCGGCGCGATGACCGCCGCGAGCGCTCGTGACGCGGCGAGCTTCATCCCCTCGGTGATCGCCCACGCCCTGACGTCGAGCGCACCGCGGAAGACGCCCGGGAAGGCGAGGACGTTGTTGATCTGGTTCGGGTAGTCGGAGCGGCCCGTCGCGACGACAGCGACCTTGCCCGGCGGCAGGTCCTCGGGCGCGATCTCCGGCGTCGGGTTCGCGAGCGCGAAGACGATCGCGTCGTCGCGCATCCGCGAAACGCCCTCTGCGCTGATCGCGCCCGGGACGGAGAAGCCGAGGAAGATATCCGCGTCGGCCAGCAGCTCGTCGGCAGTGCCACGCTCGCAGGCGTGGTTGGTGCGCTCCGCGTAAGCCGCTTTCGCGGTCGAGAGCCCCGTGCGCTCGCGGTGGACGGCACCGCCTTCGTCGCAGCCGATCACCGTGCGCGCGCCGGCGGCAAGAAGGATGTCGGTCACGGCGATACCAGCGGCGCCGACGCCCGTTGTCACGATGCGAGTGTCCGCGAGGTTCTTGTCGACGACGCGGAGCGCGTTCAGCAGCGCCGCGAGGACGACGATCGCCGTCCCGTGCTGGTCGTCGTGGAAGACCGGGATCGAGAGCTCCTCGCGGAGCCGGCGCTCGATCTCGAAGCAGCGCGGGGAGGAGATGTCCTCGAGGTTGATTCCGCCGAACCCCGGGGCGATCGCCTTGACGGCCGCGACGATCTCGTCGGGATCCGTGGTCGCGAGGCAGATCGGCCACGCGTCGACGCCGGCGAACTCCTTGAAGAGTGCCGCCTTGCCTTCCATGACGGGGAGCGCCGCCTCCGGTCCGATGTTCCCGAGCCCGAGCACCGCGGTTCCGTCGGTGACGACCGCGACCGTGTTCTGCTTCGACGTGAGCGTCCACGCCGCGCCCGGGTCGGCTGCGATCGCGGCCGAGATCCGGGCGACGCCCGGGGTGTAGGCCATCGAAAGGTCGTCCCGAGTCCTGATCGGCGACTTCGAGCGCATCTCGATCTTTCCGCCGAGGTGGAGCAGGAAGGTGCGATCGGAGACGTGCTCGACCTCGACGCCGTCGAGCGCGCGAACGGCGTCGGCGATCCGCCCGAGGTGATCGGCGTCCGTCGCCTCCACGGTGACGTCGCGGATCTTCCGACCTGGCTCGACGCGGACGATGTCGATCGCCCCGAGCAGGCCGCCGGCGTCTCCGATCGCCTGGGCGAGCCGCGCGAACGACCCGGGGCTGTCCGGCACATGGACCCGGAGGGTGGCGCTGAAGGAGGCGGAGAGGTGACCTGTCATGTGCGTACGACTCCCTCTGCCGCGAGCGCAGCGATCTCGTCGTCTTCGTAGCCTGCCTCACGCAGGACGTCGGCGGTGTGCGCTCCGACGTCGGGCGGCGCCGACGGATGGAGCGGTCGCTCGCCGTCGATGGACAGCGGCACGCCGGCCAGCGTCAGATCGGGAATCCGGGGATGGGGGAGATGCTGGAGGATGCCGAGCGCGTGTGTCTGCTCCGCGTCCGCGACGTCCGCCACGTCGGCCACCGGTGCGGCCGGGACGCCGGCGTCGGTGAGCTTTCGGTGCCACGCCGCCGTCGTCGCGGTCGCGAGCCTGGCGACGAGCAGGCTGGCTAACGCGTCGCGGTTGCGCACGCGGTCGGGATTCGTTCGGAAGCGCGGGTCGTCCACGAGCTCGGGCAGCCCGACGACCTCGCAGATCGAGCGGAACAGGCGGTCGTTGCCGCCCGCGATCATCAGCTCGCCGTCCGCTGTCGGAAACACCTCGTACGGCGCGACCATCGGGAAGCGCGTGCCCTCGCCTCGCGGGACGGTGCCGTCCGCGAGGTACCCGGCGAGGTGGTAGCCGATGTACCCGACGGCAGTCTCGTAGAGCGACACGTCGACGAGGCCGCCCTCGCCGGTGCGCTCGCGCTCGAGCAGTGCCGCGAGGACGCCGAGCGCGGCCCAGGTCCCCGTCCCCTGATCGATCAGCGACGAGCCGACGCGAACACCCGGCCGGCCGGACTCGCCCGTGATCGAGATCAGCCCGCCGGCCGCCTGCATCAACGCGTCGTAACCCGGTTCTCTGGAGAGAGGACCGACGCGGCCGTAGGCGCCGATCGAGCAATAGACCAGGCGCGGGTTGCGCGTGCGGAGCGTCTCCGGGCCGATCCCGAGCTCCTCGGCGAGCCCGGGACGGAGGCTCTGGAGGAACACGTCGGCGCCGTCGGCCAGTCGGCGGAGCGCGTCGGCCCCGCGCTCGTCGCGAAGCGAGACCGCGAGCGACCGCTTGCCGGCGTTCGCCGAGAGGAACATGGTCCCCTCGCCGTTCCAGAACGGCGGTCCCCAGGCGCGACCGTCGTCGCCGGTGTCGGGACGCTCGACCTTGACGACGTCGGCGCCGAGCGCGGCGAGGATCTGCGCGCAGTACGGCCCCGCGATCGACGTCGTCACATCGAGGACGCGCATTCCCCGGAGCGGCGCATGCATGGCGCCATCATCGCCGGATCCCGCTCTGCGAGGATGCACTGCCGTGTTCAGCCAGTTCACCGAGTGGGTCTCCGGGGCGTGGTGGAGCTACCCGTTGATCTTCGCCGTGTCGATGATCGACGCGTTCTTCCCGGTCGTCCCGAGCGAGAGCGTCGTCATCACGGCCGGCAACCTCGCTTCGAGCGGCGATCTCTGGCTCCTCGGCGTGATCGCCGCGGCGGCCGGAGGGGCGATCGTCGGCGACAACATCTCGTACGCAATCGGCAAGTACGCCGGCGAGCACACCGTCAAGCGCCTGTTCCGCTCCGACAAGGCGCGCCGCGGCTTCGAGTGGGCCGAGGAGCAGCTCGAGCGGCGCGGCTTCTACATCATCGTCATCGCGCGGTTCATCCCGGGCGGGCGGACGGCGGTCACCTTCTCGTCCGGGTACACGCACGCAATGCCGTGGCGCCGATTCATCGTCGCCGACGTCTGCGCGGGCCTGATCTGGGGGACGTACGCGGCCATGCTCGGCTACATCGGCGGCAAGACCTTCGAGGACCAGCCCTGGAAGGGCCTGTTCCTCGGCTTCCTCATCGCGATCGGCGTCGCGGTCGGCGTGGAGGCGATCCGCTGGTACATCGGCAAGCGGCGCTCGACGCGTGGCGCCACCCCCGACGGCGACGCCACGTAGGGGGCTCGATGAACCGGCTCGCAGCTTCCTCGAGCCCGTACCTCCTCCAGCACGCGGACAACCCGGTCGACTGGTTTCCGTGGGGCGACGAGGCGTTCGCGCAGGCGAAGGAGACGGGTCGCCCGCTCCTGGTCTCGGTCGGCTACAGCTCGTGCCACTGGTGCCACGTCATGGAGCACGAGTCGTTCTCTGATCAGGCAACCGCGGCGTTGATGAACGAGCTGTTCGTCAACGTCAAGGTCGACCGCGAGGAACGGCCCGACGTCGACGCGCTGACGATGGAGGCGTGTGTGACGATGACCGGACAGGGTGGCTGGCCGACCACGGTGTTCCTGACGCCGGACGGGAGACCGTTCTACGCCGGCACCTACTTTCCCCCGGACCCGCGTCACGGGTTGCCGAGCTTTCGGCAGGTCTTGGAGGCGATCGCCGGTGCGTGGCACGACCGGCGCGACGACCTCGAGGCGCAGGCGGAGCGGCTCGTGTCCGCGCTCGGCGGCGCAACCCGCCTCGAGCCGGGCGAGGGGCCGCTGTCGCCCTCGCTCCTCGACGCCGCGGAGCGCGGGCTCGCCCGCGACTACGAGCCCGCCTTCGGCGGCTTCGGGACCGCGCCGAAGTTCCCGCCCTCGTCCGCGATCGAGCTCCTCCTGCGCCGCGGCGGGGACGAGGCTCTCGGGATGGTGCGACGGACGCTCGACGGGATGTCCGCCGGCGGGCTGTACGACGTCGTCGGCGGCGGCTTCCACCGCTACTCCGTCGACGCGCGCTGGGTCGTGCCGCACTTCGAGAAGATGCTCTACGACAACGCGCTGCTGACCTCCGCCCACCTCCATGCGTGGGTCGTGACAGGCGAGGACCGCTACCGCACGGTCGTCGAGGAGACGGTCGGGTACCTGCTGCGCGAGATGCTGCTCTCGAGCGGCGGCTTCGCCTCGGCGCAGGACGCCGACACGGACGGCATCGAGGGATTGACGTACACCTGGACGTCGGCGGAGTGGGCGGAGCTCGGGCTCGCGGCCGACTTGCTCGAGCCGTTCGAGCACGGCCGCTCGATCGTCCGCGGCGACCTCGACGCCCCGACGAAGGCGCGCCTCCTCGATCTGCGCGCCGACCGGCCGCAGCCGTTCCGCGACGACAAGGCGATCGCCTCCTGGAACGGCCTCGCGCTCGCGGCGCTTGCCGAGTCCGCCAGGCGCATCGAGCGGGACGAGTGGCTCGAGGCCGCCGTGCGGCTCGGCGACTTCCTTGTGGGGCCGCTTCACGGCGAGGACGGCCGGGTTCTGCGCAGCGTCCGCGACGGCCGGGTCAGCGGCGGCGGCTTTCTCGACGACCACGCGAACGTCGCGCACGGTCTCGTCGAGCTCCACATCGCGACCGGCGACGTGCGCTGGCTGCTCGAGGCGCGCCGGATCGCCGAACGCGCGATCGAGCTCTTCGCGGACGACGAGCGCGGCGGGTTCTTCCTCGCGCCGCACGACGGGGAGCCTCTCGCCGCCCGCTCGAAGGACCTCGACGACGATCCGATCCCGTCCGGGAACTCGATGATGGCGTCGGTGCTCGTGCGCCTCGGCCGGATCTGGGGCGACGATGCGATGATCGAGCGCGGCGAGGGCGTCCTGCGCCTCCTTGCGCCGGCGATGGAGCGCGTCCCGCGAGCATTCTCCTGGGCGCTCTGCGCCCTCGACCTCCATCTCGCGCCGCCGCGTGAGCTTGCGATCGTGGGTGACGTGCGCTCGGAGGTCGCACGCGCGGCTCTGGCGCCGTTCGCCCCGAGGAGCGTGGTCGCCGTTGGCCCGTCCGACGAGGTCCCGCTGCTCAGGGGGAAGACGCTGGTCGACGGCCGCGACGCGGTGTACGTCTGCGAGCGCTTCACCTGCCGGGTGCCCGCGACGAGCGCGGGAGAGCTGCTCGGCTGATCGGCGGGCGGGGCTCGTCCGGGTCGGGACCCGTGGGCCCTCGATCCGAATTGCACTGCCGTCGACGTTGGGTCGAACCACGGGCGTCGGCCGGACGCGCCGGGCCCGTCCGTCCACGCCGCGCTGCATGTCGCGGCCTGGATCCGATCCGGGCTGCATGTCGGGGCGGGCGTTGGCGCCGGCTGCGTGCCGCGGCCGTCGTCCGCGCCGTCACACAGTTGGCCCGAACTCGGCACAGAGAGGTCACGATGTGCGCGCTACCTTCGGTGCCCCGTGGGTGGGTGGGGGTTTGGGATGGGACCAGCAACCGTGTGCGCGCGGAACCGCGACCGTCGTGAGATGCGCGTCAGAAAGACCGGGTGCCGTCAGGCGCGCCGGCCCCGCCCGGACAGCTAGATTCCCGCCGATGGCGACGGCCGAGGTCACCGGGGCGGAAGAGGTCGCATGGGACCTCTCGGATCTCTTCGAGGCGATCGACGACCCGCACATCGACGAGGTCGTCGCGCAGGCCGAGGTCGATGCCGTCGCGTTCCGTGAGCGCTACCACGGGAAGGTCGCCGGGATCGATGCTGCGAGCCTCGCCGAGGCGGTTGCCGAGCACGAGCGGATCGAGGCCGCAGTCGTCCGGCCGCTGACCTACGCGCACCTCGTCTTCGCGACCAACATGGCCGACTCCGCACGCGGCGCGCTCGTCGCACGTCTCGGCGAGAAGGCGGCGGCGCTCGAGACGCAGCTCCTGTTCTTCGGGCTCGAGTGGGCCGCCGCGCCGGACGACGTCGCCGAGCGCCTCCTGGCAGACCCGGCGCTCGACCACTGGCGCCATCATCTGCGCTCGCTCCGAAAGTTCAGGCCGTTCCTGCTCTCGGAGCCCGAAGAGCGCGTCGTTACCGAGAAGACCGTCTCCGGCGTCTCCGCGTGGTCGCGGCTCTACGAGGAGCAGCTGGGTGCGCTCCGCGTCGGGCTCGACGGCGACGACGTTTCGTTCGAGACGGCGCTCGCCCGCCTCTTCGACCCCGATCGCGAGATCCGGCGCGTCGCCGCCGAAGCCATCACCGAGGCGCTCGGCCCCGGGCTCAGGACGCGTGCGTTCGTCTTCAACACCATCCTCTTGGACAAGTCGATCGACGACCGCATGCGCGGCTATCCGACCTGGATCTCGGCCCGCAACCTCGCGAACGAGACGACGGACGAGGCGGTCGACGCGCTCGTCGAGGCGACGACGTCGCGGTACGACGTCCCGCAGCGCTACTACCGGCTCAAGGCCCGGCTGCTCGGGGTCGACCGGCTCGAGCACTACGACCGTTCGGCGCCGGTCTCGTCGGACACGCGGAAGGTCCCGTGGGACGACGCGCGGCGGATCGTCGTCGATGCGTACAGCGAGTTCTCGGACGAGGCAGGCGCGATCGTGGCGCGCTTCTTCGACGACAACTGGATCGACGGGCCCGTCCGCCCGGACAAGCGAACCGGTGCGTTTTGCGCCACGACGGTTCCGGGCGTGCACCCGTACGTGCTGATGAACTACACGGGCGACCGCCGATCGATCCTGACGCTCGCGCACGAGCTCGGGCACGGCCTGCACGGCGTCCTCGCGCAACCGCTCGGGCTCTTCAACTCGTCGACGCCGCTGACCACGGCGGAGACCGCATCGGTGTTCGGCGAGGCGCTGACGTTCGAGCTCTTGCTCGCGAACGAGGACGACCCGCGGCGCCGCCTCGACCTGCTCACGGGCCGCATCGAGGACGCGATCGCCACGACGTTCAGGCAGATCGCGATGAACCGGTTCGAGCACGCCGTCCACACCGAGCGCCGCGGCCAGGGCGAGCTCGCCCCGGAGCGGATCGGCGAGCTCTGGCTCGAGGCGCAGAACGCGTTGTTCGCGGACTCCGTGTCGACCGAGGGGTACATGCCCTGGTGGAGCTACATCCCGCATTTCACGGGAACACCGGGCTACGTCTACGCCTATGCCTACGGCTACCTGTTCTCGCTGGCCATCTATCGCCGCTACCTCAGCGAGGGGGCGACGATGGTGGAGCCGTACCTCGACCTGCTACGCGCAGGCGGCTCCCGCTCGCCGGAGGAGCTCGCGCAGCTCGTCGGCCTCGACCTGACCGACCCGGTGATCTGGGCGAGCGGGATCGACGCCCTCTCCGAGGAGCTCGACGAAGCCGAGCGCCTCGCCGGCGAGCTCGGGCTCGGCTGACGCGGGCTAACCGCTACCGCGCGGTCGTCGTCTAACTGTGTGGCAATCCGTTTCGCGGCGGGATACGCTCGCCGCCAACGCATCTCTCCAAAGGAGCTTCAATGAGGAAGGTCGTGCTCTTGGCCGCGGCGCTCGTCGTTGCGCTCGGCATTTCCGCATCGAGTGCCACGTCGGCCGCGACGGAGACGGGGGTCACCGCCCGGACGGTCACGATCGGGGGGACCTTCCCGCTGACCGGCCCGGCGTCGCTCTACGCTCCGATCCCGGCCGCGATGAAGGCGTACTTCGCGTACATCAACTCGCGCAAAGGCCCCGACGGCAAGCGCGGCGTCTACGGCCGCCAGATCGTGTTCAAGTACTACGACGACGGCTACAACCCGGCGAACTCCGTGCAGCTGACGAGGAAGCTCGTCGAGGAGGACAAGGTCTTCGCCCTGGTCGGCACGCTCGGGACGGCGGTCAACGAGTCGATCCGGCCGTACGTCAACGCCCGCAAGGTGCCGCAGATGCTGGTCTCGACAGGCGCCTCGGTGTTCGGGGACGCGAAGAAGTACCCGTGGACCGGCGGCTGGCAGCCCGCGTACGACTACGAGGCGCGGATCTTCGGCCAGGCGATCGCCCACAACAGCCCGAACGCGAAGATCGCGGTGCTCTACCAGAACGACGACTTCGGGGCCGAGCTCCTGAACGGGCTGAAGGCCGGTCTCGGGGCCAAGGCGTCCAACATCGTCGATGCGGAGTCGCACGAGGTGACGGCCCCCGACGTCCGCGCTCAGGTTGCGAAGCTTCGTGCGTCGGGCGCGTCGATCTTCGTGATCTTCACGACGCCGAAGTTCGCGATCCAGTCCTATGCGATCGCGAACGCGCTCCGGTGGTCGCCAGCCGTGATCTACACGACGTCGGTTTCGGCCACCGACACGTTCCTCACGCTCGCGAAGAGCTCGGGCGGCGGTGACCTGCCGAACAAGACGTACACGGTGCAGTACGCCAAGGACCCGGCAAACCCGTCGTGGGACAACGACGCCGCGATGAAGAGCTACAAGCAGGTGATGGCCAAGTACCTGCCGAGCGCGCGCGTTACGGACGGCCTCAACCTCTACGGCTTCGCCACCGCAGAAGCGTTCGTCCAGCTCCTCTACTCGGCCGGGAAGAACCCGACGCGTGCGTCGCTGATGAAGGCGTATCGGAGCTGGAACCAGCCGAACCAGTTCCTGCTCCCGGGGAACCGGCAGAAGACCGGCGGCGCGGATCAGCTGCCGCTGCAGTGCGAGCGGATCATCAAGTTCACCGACGGGACGTTCCAGCCCGTCTCGAAGCTCAAGTGCGACTCGAGGAAGGCGACCTAGGCGCCGCCGCTCTCCGAGCTCGCATCGAGAACGACACGAGAGGGCGGGGGTGACCCCGCCCTCTCGGCATTCGCGGCCACGTCGCGCCCGGTGCCGTCCCGGGGCACGTACTCCTGCCAGTACTGCTCCATCTGAGTGAGCCTCGTCGTGCCGTGGGCGAGGTCGTCCGGCGCAACATTCACCGCGCGGACAATCCACTCGGGCGGGACTTCGCGTCCGGCGTCCAGCACGTTGAGGCAGCCCGGCGCCTGCTCGAAGCGCCCGAGGAAGGTCCTTTCGCCGAGGAGTGCGTGCGAGAGGATGGCCCGGTTTACGGCGCCGTGGGCGACGACGAGCGCCGTGTCCCACTCCGGATTTCGAAGCAGCCGGTCGACGGCGGGCAGGACACGGTCGAACAGCTCGCCGATCGTCTCGCCGCCGAGAAAGCGCTTGTCGTTCGGGACGATGCCGTGGAGCGCGCCAACGAACTCCCTTTCCAGCTCGTCCGGCGGGATGGCCGAGAACCGGTCGCCCGCGATCTCTCGCAGCTCGGGCCAGGCCTCCACGTCATGCCGGGGCGCAACGATCGTCGCCGTCTCGACGGCCCGGGGGAGGTCGCTGGAGATGACCCGGTCGAGCGTCGTTCGTTCGAGGAGGGCGCCGGCCGCCTGCGCCTGTCGTCGTCCTTCGGCTGTCAGAGGAACGTCGTCGGGGGCGACGGGCCGCCCGTCGGCGTCGAAGTACGCCACGGCCCCGTGGCGCATCAGGTAGATCCGGCGCCGCTCCATTGACGCTAGGCGACGAGCTCGGCGAGGAGCCGCAGTGCTTCGGGCTGGCGCGCCTGGAGGACGAGCGTCGTCACGCCGCAGTCGCGGAACGCGGCAACGCGTTCCGCGATCCGGTCCCGACCGCCGACGAGCGCGACCTCGTCGACGAGTGCGTCGGGCACCGCGGCGATGGCGTCGTTCTTCTTCCCGGCGAGGTAGAGGTCCTGGACGGTCGCCGCCGCGTCCGCGTAGCCGTACCGCTCGGCAAGGCGCGTGTAGAAGTTCTGCCCCTTGGCGCCCATCCCGCCGACGTAGAGGGCGAGGAGCGGTTTCAGGAAATCGCGCGCGACCTGGACGTCCGCGTCGTCCGTGAGGACGACGGGCACGTGCGCTGCCAGGTCCCAGTCGCCGGGGCGTCCGCCCCGGCGCGCGAAGCCCTCTTCGAGCATCGGCAGGTGCGTCTCGGCGAACCGTTCCGGGGAAAAGAAGATCGGCAGCCAGCCGTCCGCGATCTCGGCTGCGAGCGCGACGTGTTTCGGGGCTATCCCCGCGTTCACGGAAGGAGCCGCCGCGCGAGGCCCTGGGATGCTGGACAGGAGCCTCTGGCCGCGGGGGAAGCGGCCCCCCCG
>Ga0105243_10005015_pt1 | contig 10381 bp, 10 predicted proteins | sample KBSM34metaG_FD_81525 | JGI IMG/M metagenome (GOLD analysis project Ga0105243, IMG submission 81525) | Miscanthus rhizosphere microbial communities from Kellogg Biological Station, Michigan, USA - KBS M3-4 metaG | ecosystem: Host-associated > Plants > Roots > Rhizosphere > Soil | place...
AGCCCGGCGGCGAGGCTCCGGACACCGATCAAGGCCGCGGTCAGGCGTTGCTGCGCGCCGTCGTGCAGGTTCCGCTCGAGGCGGCGTCGCGCGTCGTCGCCCGCGCGGAGGATGCGCAGCCGCGACGCGCTCAGCTGCTCGAGCTTCGCGACGAGGTCGCGATAGAGCCGATCGCGCTCCATCGCGATGCGGAGGAGCGGGAGGAACATCTCGGTGAACTCCGGGTCGTCCAGGAGCGGCGCGCTGTGGACGACCGCGCCGATCCGCCTGGTGTCGTACGCGAGCCACGTCGCAGCCGACCCGGGCTCGCCCGCGGCGGCGGCCGCCGGATCCGCCTCGACGCCCCGGACGTCGACGTAGCGCTCGAGCTCCCAGTCCCACCAGAAGAGGCGAAGGGCCGGGTCGTCGAGGATCTCCCGCAGCGCCGACTGGACCTGGTCGGGTGTCGCGAGGTCGGGGATGACGTGGAAGACCCGGCCGATCGTGTCCAGCCACGAGGCGACGGCGCGCATGGCGGGGTTCTAGCGCGTCCGGCCGACGGTCGTCGGGCGATCCGGCTCCGCGCCGTAGGCTTCGGGCGTGCAGCCGCGCCGAGGTCACACCGCCCCCACCGACCGTGTGCGCGTGCGCCGCCTGCCGGAGCGTGGGCGCTACGACCGCGAGGCGATCGACACCGTCCTCGACGCAGGGCTCGTGGCCCACCTCGGGCTCGTCTCGGACGGACAGCCGCTCGTGATCCCGACCCTCCATGCGCGAATCGACGACCACGTCTACGTCCACGGGTCGTCCGCGAGCCGCACGTTGCGCGTGCTCTCTGGCGGGATCCCGGCCTGTCTCACGGTCACGCTCCTCGACGGGATCGTGCTCGCACGCTCCGTCTTCGAGCACTCGATGAACTACCGCTCTGTCGTCGTGTTCGGGCAGGCGACGCCGGTGGTCGAGCCGGACGAGAAGCTCAGCGCGCTCGAGGCCTTCACCGAGAAGCTTCTCCCTGGGCGCTGGGAGCAGGCCCGGCCGCCGACCGCGACTGAGCTGCGTGCAACGTCGGTGCTCCGGCTGCCGCTCGACGAGGCGTCGGCCAAGATCCGCGACGGCGGGCCGGAGGACGGTGACACCCCGGATGCCGAGCTGGACGTCTGGGCCGGCTACCTCCCTCTCGTCGTCACCGCCCTCGAGCCGGTTCCTGACCCGTCGCTCCGGTCGGGGATCCCGGTCCCGCCCGGGCTCGTCCCGTACCGGCGCCCCGGCCTCGTCGAGTAGCGACACTTTCCACCGTGACCGCGCCCGCGTTCGACACCGTCGTGATGAAGTTCGGCGGTTCCTCCGTCGCCGACCCCGACAAGATCCGACACGTCGCGCAGCGGTTCGTCGACGCCAAGCGGCGCGGGCTCGACGTCGTCGGGACGGTATCGGCGATGGGGAAGACGACCGACCAGCTGCTGGCCCTCGCCGGTGAGGTGTCGCCGTCGCCGAGCCTCAGGGAGCTCGACATGCTCCTCTCCACCGGCGAGCGAATCGCGTGCGCGCTCGTCGCGATGGCGATCCACGACCTCGGCGAGGAGGCGGTGTCCTACACCGGTTCGCAGGCCGGGATCCTCACCGACTCGGCGCACACGAAGGCCAAGATCCGGGAGATCCGTGGCGACCGCATCCGTTCCTCGCTCCGGGAGGGAAAGATCGTCCTCGTCGCCGGCTTCCAGGGCTTCTCCCGCGACACGATGGAGATCACCACCCTGGGCCGCGGAGGCACCGACGCAACCGCCGTCGCGCTCGCGGCCGCCCTCGGCGGGGCGTGCGAGATCTACTCGGACGTCCCGGGCGTCTTCACGGCAGATCCGCGGATCGTCCCGAACGCGCGCAAGCTTGCCGTCGTCTCGTACGACGAGATGCTCGAGATGGCCGCGTCGGGGGCGAAGGTCCTCATGCTCCGCTCCGTCGAGCTGGCGCGGAGCCACGGGGTGCGTATCCATGCACGATCGACGTTCTCGGAAGAGGAGGGAACCTGGGTGACCGATCACGAGGGAATGGAGCACGCGATCATCTCGGCTGTCACGCACTCGGAGACGGACGTCGTCTTCACGCTCACCGGCATCCCCGACCGGCCGGGCGTCGCGGCGATGATCTTCGACCGCGTCGCCCGGGGACAGGTCAATGTCGACACGATCATCCAGAACGTTGTCCACGGGAACGCCGAGATGTCGTTCTCGGTGCCTGCGGAGGACGTCCCCGCGACGCGCACGGCGATCGCGGCCGCGCAGGACGAGCTCGGGGCCTTCTCCGTCGAGACGAACGAGCGCCTCGGCAAGGTCTCGCTGATCGGCGCCGGCATGCGCTCTCACCCCGGCGTCGCGGCGACGATGTTCCGCACGCTCGCGGAGCTCGGGATCAACCTGGAGATGATCTCGACGTCGCCGATCAAGATCTCCTGCATGATCGACCGCGATCGGATCGGCGAGGCGGTGCGGGCACTGCACGACGCGTTCGCGCTCGAGGGCGAGCCGCAGCCCGAGCCGACGATCTGAGTCTGCTCGCCGAGCAGGAATCCCCAGGAGCGGTTTCCTGCGGCGAGATCCCCCGCGGCGGCCGGGCAGCAGATCCCTGAAGGCCGCCGCCGTCGGCGTCAGGCTGTGGCGGTCGCAACGGCGTCGACGATGCAGGCTCTCGAGCGACGACGCCGAACCGAACCACGTGAGCGATCGCACCGTCCAGGCGCTGATCACGGCCGGGATCGGCCTCGTCGTCGTCGTCGCGGTTCGGTGGCTCCTCGGGATCGCGATCGGCCGGTACGAGCGGCGTCTCGCGGCGAAGGACCCGGCGTTGGCGGCGCGTCGCCGGACGACGCTCGGGTTCCTGCGCAAGGTCGTAGTCGCGTTCGTTGCGTCGATCGCGATCTGGAAGGTGCTCTCGCTGTATCCGAGCACGGATCAGCTCGTCAATGCGCTTCTCGCGTCGAGCGCCGTTCTCGCGATCTTCGTGGGGCTCGCCTTCAACACGCCGCTCTCGAACCTCGGGTCGGGGATGCTGGTGGCGTTCGCCCAGCCGCTGCGGATCGGGGACCGGGTCACGGTCGGCGAGCAGACCGGGTTCGTGGAGGAGATGGACCTCCTCTACACGACGCTCGTCACCGACGACGCCCGCCGCGTGTTCATCCCGAACAGCCAGCTGACGGCGACGATGATCGTCAACCGGACGATCCGCGACCCGCGCCGCATCGTCTCGGCCTCCCTCCCGATCCGGCTCGGCGCGCCCATCGATGTCGCACGGGAGACCGCCCTCGGCGCCTTGGGCGACATCTCGGGCATTCACCCCGGCGAGTCGAAGGTGCTCGTCGGCGACGTCAGCGGGAACGCCGTGTGGCTCACCGCGATGGCCTCTGCGCCGCTCGACGCGGACGTGATCCAGCTCGGCTCGGACGTCCGGGAGGCCCTGCTCGGCGCGCTCGGCGACGCCGGCTACCTCGCGGCCTGACGCCCGGCACAGCGTTGCCCGACGTCAGTCGAACACCTACGCCGTGGGACAGACGCCGGTGTCGGACCGAGGTCCGACACCGGGAGCGCTTCTACACGCAGTCGCGGAGGGCCTGCGCCTCCGGGAGGGTCTCGAGCCGCTTCAGGGTGTTGTTCTCGATCTGACGGATCCGCTCGCGCGTGACACCGAACGCGCGGCCCACCTCCTCGAGCGTGCACGGCGCCTCGCCGAGCAGCCCGTAGCGCAGCTCGATCACCCTCCGGTCGCGCTCGGGCAGCGACCCGAGGGCGAGCTCGATGTCCTCGCGCCGCAGCGAGAGAGACGCGGTGTCGAATGGCGACTCGGCCTGGTCGTCCGGGACGAAGTCGCCGAGCGAGGAGTCTTCCTCCTCGCCGATCGGCTTCTCGAGGGAGATCGGCAGCTGCGCCATCCGCAGGATCTCGCGGACCTCCTCGACCGACATCTCGAGCTCCTCCGCTACCTCCTCCGGCCGCGGCTCGCGCCCGAGGCGCTGGACGAGCTGTCGCTCGATGTGGACGACTTTGTTGAGCTTCTCGACCATGTGGACCGGGATCCGGATCGTCCGTGCCTTGTCGGCGATCGCCCGCGTGACAGCCTGACGGATCCACCACGTCGCATAGGTCGAGAACTTGAAGCCCTTCCGGTGGTCGAACTTCTCCACGGCGCGGATGAGGCCGAGTGACCCTTCCTGGATGAGGTCGAGGAAGGTCAGGCCGCGCCCGAGATACCCCTTCGCGATCGAGACGACGAGCCGCAGGTTGGCCTCGATCATGTGCTGCTTCGCGCGCTCGTCACCGCGCTCTATCCGCTTCGCGAGCGAGACCTCCTGGTCGGCCGTGAGGAGCGGCACCTTGCCGATCTCCCGCAGGTAGAGGCGGAGCGAGTCGAGCGACGGCTCCACGGTGAGGTCGAGCTTCGGCGCGGTCGTGACCTCCTCCGGCTCGACGATCGGCCGCTCGTGCGGCAGCGCCTTGTGCTGCTCGCCTTCGACCAGCTCGATCGAGTGGTCGATGAGGTACGTCGTGAAGTCCTCGAGCTGTTCCTTGGTGAGATCGACGTCCTCCACGGACTTGACGATCTCGTCGTACGTCAGGAACCCCTTCTCCTGGCCCTGCTCGACGAGCTTCTGCAGCTCCTCGACCTCTGGAAGGGCGGTTTCGACCGAGAGCATTGACCCCTCTTTCTCCCTGGACGGTTGACGAAAGACAGACCCTCGAACGCAACGAGCCGGAATCGCCTCCGGCTCAGACCTCTCAGGCGGCGCATCGTATACACGCCCCCGGCCTTTGGGAAGGGTGCGGATCCTCGATTCTCGATTAGTTCCTGGCGGCGACACGGAGCACGCCGACGCGCTCGCCGCGGCTGTTCGTCACCGGCGTATCGGCGAGCGCTTCGGCGTCGAGGCCGAGCATCGACAGCACCTGCACGAGCGCGGGCTGGATCGCCCGGAACGCGCCGTCCACGACCTTGAGGGCGAGCCCGAGTCCATCGGGCGACGAGGCGCAGAGCAGACCCTCCGCCCCGCCCTTCGCGATCCAGCCGTCGAGTGCGCGGATCAGGAGGACGTCCGTGGCGACCGGGCCGCGAAGGAGGTCGGGATGGGCGCGCATGGCGCCGGCGACCCGGGGGCCGCCCTCGAGCGACCCGATCCGCGCGAACGCGTGCGCCGCGCGGTCGAGACGGACGGCGAAGGTCGGCACCCCGCAGCCGTCGACCGCGGTCGCCAGGGGTGACGTTTCGACGGCCTCTTCGATCGCGTCCAGCACGGCCTCCTGGCACGGGTGCCACGCATGCCGATACCCCTCGAAGGGCCAGCCGCGGGCGGCACAAAGAGCAAGGAAGCCCGCGTGCTTCCCCGAGCAGTTGTGCGCGACCCGCGTCGGGTCGTGTCCGCACTCGAGGTCGGCCTCGGTGGCGGGCGCGTCCGCCAGGATCCGCCGCACCACCGCGACCTGTTCGGGAGCCGCGAGATGCGAGGCGCACATCAGCGCCACCTTCTCGTCATCGAGGTCCGGTCGGGCGCGCAGCACCGGAAGCGCCTGAATCGGCTTGGCCGAGGAGCGGAGGAACGTCACGAGCCCAGCGTCGCCGGCCGCGAGCTCCAGGCGGCCGTCCCGGACGACCGCGGCGTGCACGACGTGGCGTGCCTCGACGACCTCGCCGCGGGTTACCTCGACGACGATCGACTCCACGGCGGCGAGCCTACCGACCCTCGTCGACCCTCTACGCTTTCTGCATGCCCGAGCTTCCCGAGGTCGAGGCGTGGGTACGGGAGCTCGACCCGCTCGTGTCCCGCGCGCCGGTCGAGGTCGCGCGACCGGGCCACGTGGCGACGCTGAAGACGTTCGACCCGCCTCCTGCGGCGCTCGCCGGACGGTCCTTCGCCGGTGCGCGGCGACGCGGAAAGAACCTTCTCTTCCCGACGGACGACGGCGGGCTCGTCCTGCGCGTGCACCTGATGAGCGCGGGGCGGCTGCGTTACGTCCAGCCGGGGAAGAAGGCTCCGGCGAAGCCGATGTTCCACGTGCGGTTCGAAGACGGGGGCGAGCTCGACCTCACCGAGGCCGGGAAGAAGAAGCGCGCCGGCGTCTGGCTCCTCACACCCGAGGCGCTCGATGCCGAGCTCTCGCACCTCGGGCCGGACGCGCTCGACGTCGATGCAGACGCGCTCGCCGGGATCCTCGGGCGCGAGCGCCGTCAGCTTCACCCCCTGCTCCGCGACCAAAGGGCGATCGCGGGGATCGGGCGCGCCCACGCGAACGAGATCCTCTGGGTGGCGCATCTGTCGCCCTTCCGTCTCTCGACCGACCTCGGCGAGAAGGAGATCGCGACGCTCGCCACGGCGATCACGGACGACCTCGGCCGCGCCCTTGATCTCCGGCTCGAGGGAAGGGGCGACGCGGACGTCTACCGGGTGCACGGCCATTTCGGCGAGCCGTGCCCGCGCTGCGGTGACACCCTGCGCCGCGTCGACTTCGAGGAGCACACGATCACGTACTGCCCCGCCTGCCAGACGGGCGGCCGCGTCCTCAAGGATCGGCGGCTGTCGCGCCTCCTCCGCTGACGCGCGAGTACGCTCAGGCGAATGCCGAGACTGCGGATCGACGGCGTGGAGATGGCGTACGACGACGCGAGCGAGGGCCCGCCCGTCCTCCTGCTCCACGCCGGCATCGCCGACCGGACGATGTGGGAGGACGTGATGCCGATGCTTGCGGAGCGCCACCGCGTCGTCGCTCCCGACTTCCGCGGCTTCGGCGAGACCGCGCTGCCCGACGGCCCGTTCGTCTACGCGGCCGACGTCGCCGCGCTGCTCGACCGCCTCGGCATCGAGCGCACGCACGTCATCGGGGTCTCGATGGGCGGCCACGTGGCGCTCGACCTCGCGCTCGCGAAGCCGCACCTCGTCGACCGCCTCGTGCTCGTCGGCGCCGGGATCGACGGCTGGGAGCACGACCCCGCCCTCACCGCCGCCTGGGCGGACGAGGAAGCGGCGTTCGAGCGCGGCGAGCTCGACGAGGTAGCGTGGATGAACGTCCGCACGTGGCTCGACGGACCGACGCGCGAGGCGGGCGACGTCCCGACCGCTCTACGCCGCCGGGTCTTCGAGATGCAGCGCCTCGCCCTCGACCACGAGAACCCCGCGGCCACCGGCGGCTGGTTGACGCCGAGCCGGCGCGAGCGGCTCGGCGACGTCGCGGCGCCGACGCTCGTGCTGGTCGGCGAGCTCGATCAGCGCGGCTTTCGGCGTATCGCGCGGTACCTGGCCGGAGAGATCCCCGGCGCGCGCTTCGAGGAGCTCCCCGGCGTCGCCCACCTGCCGCCGCTCGAGCGCCCCGAGGCGTTTGCGCGGGCCGTGTTGCCGTTCCTCGACATGTAGCGTGAGCTCGTGAGCGACACGCCGGTGCTCCGCGACATGCAGGCGTCGAGCCCGCCCGTCGAGCTGGCCCTCTCGCGTGCCGGAGTGACGGGCGTCCGCAAGGCGATCCGCGTCCGGCACGGCGAGCACGAGATCCTGATGGGCGCCGAGATCGACTGTACGGTCGACCTCGCGCGAGACCAGAAGGGCGTCCACATGTCGCGCTTCCCGGAGCTCTTCGACGAGACGATCGACGACGTCGTGCTCGGGGAGGGGTTCCACGTGGAGGTGCTGGCGGAGCACATCGCGACCCGGATCGTCGAGCGGCAGAACGCCCTCCACGCGGAGGTGCGGATCGTCGCCGGCTGGCCGCAGCGCCGCCGGACCCCCGTGACGGGCCTGCAGACGCAGGAGATCGTCTCGCTGATCGGGATCGCGGCGGCCTCCGTCGACCGGGTGCGGAGGGTGGTCGGCGTCGAGGCGACAGGGATCAATGCATGCCCGTGCGCGCAGGACCTCGTCAGGACGCAGGCGGCCGAACGGCTCGCGGAGGCGGGGTTCGGCGACGACGCGGAGCGGATCCTGGACATCGTCCCCGTCGCGACCCACAACCAGCGCGGGCGCGGGACGCTGCTCGTCGGCACGGGCCACGAGCTCGACGCGGACGACCTCGCCGGGATCATCGAGCGCTCCATGAGCGCGCCGGTCTTCGAGCTGCTCAAGCGGCCCGACGAGCTCTACGTCGTCGAGCATGCGCATCGGCACCCGCGTTTCGTCGAGGACTCGGTTCGGGTGGCGATCGAGGAGCTGGTCGAGGCGACGCCCGGACTCGACGACGAGGACTTCGTCCTCTCACGCCAGCTCAACCTGGAGACGATCCACGACCACGACGTCGTCGCGGAGCGGTGGGGAACGGTCGGCGAGATCAGGGCCGAGCTCGGCGGCGGGCCGCCGTCCCCCGAGCAGACGACGCTCGAGGCCTGGCTCAGAGCCTGACGAACCGCGCGCGGACTGCCGTCGCCTTCGTCATCGGGACGGTGCACGTCGTCGACCGGCCTGCGCAGCCGCCGCTCCACCCCACGAGCCGCCAGCCGGGCGCCGGCGTCGCCCGGAGCCGCAGCGGGGCGTAGGACAGGACCGTGCGCGCGCAGCGCGACACGCCGCACGCGGCGCCGGCGCCCGTCACCTTCCCCTTCCCGGCGACCGAGACCACCAGCCCGTACCGCGACGGTGCGAACAGCGCCACCACCGACGTCGGCGCCCCGAGAGTCAGCGCGCAACCCCCGGTCCCCGTGCACCCACCGCTCCAGCGGACAAAACGCTGCCCGCCGCCGGCCACCGGCTGGAGGACCAGCGAGCTGCCGGCGTCCCAGTCGGTCGCACACGACGACGCGCAGGCCACGCCCGGCAGGTTGCTCGTCACTGATCCCCGGCCGCCGATGGCGAGCGAGAGACGCACCTGCTGGGCCGCGAGCCGGAGCCAGCCCGAGTCCTGGACGTCGGGCCAGCTCCCGGAGTGGCCGTAGTAGTCGTCGCGACCGACATCGAGGACGAACGACGCGAGCGGCGTCGCGGTGGCGTACGGATAGAGGATGTCGAGCGCGCTGTCGCAGGGATGGCCCCGGCTGTCGGGACAGGCGTGTGGCGGCCCGGAGGCCGCCAGCGCTCCGAACGCGTGAAGGAGCTCGTGCGCGGCGACGTCGGCGGACGGGATGTCCGTGCACGCGGCGAGGTAGACGATCGCGATGCCGTCCCCGTCGGGCCGCCCGGTCCCCTCCCCGCAGAGATCCGAGTCGTCGACGGGCCCGTCGTAGTAGACGAGCAGCTTCTCGTAGGACGACCTCCCCGTCGCCGCCCCGACCAGCTCGACGATGCGCTCGCCGCGCACCACGCGGGACGTGAGGGTCGCTGCCGAGTCGGAGAGCCGGAGCGCGAGGACGTCGGCCTGCAGCCCGCAACCGAAGCCGAACCGGTCGAAGCGCGGCTCGCGGAGCGCGTCCTGCCCGCGCCACCAGTCGTCGATCGCGTCGACGTCCGCCGACATCCGCTGTGCGACCTCCGCGCTCCGGTCGAGGCCGTCGGACGGGTACGCGTAGACGACGCGGATCGAGCGGCCCGTGAGGGCGGGGGCTCGATCCTGGAGCGTCGTCGTGCCGCACCACGGCGCGGCGACCGCATTCCCCGCGACGGTCCCGGCGGCCGCCGCGGTCACGAGCAGGAGCACGAGCACGGCGCCCGCGCCGCGCGTCACCGGGCACCGCCGAGCAGCCTGCCGGCGAAACGCGGCTCGCTGCCCGCGAGCAGCCGCCGGACGTTGTGCCGGTGGAGCGCGAGCACCGCGACCGCAGCAAGCGCGGCGAAGCCCACGACGGGCCACGAGGAGCCGAAGGCGAGGCAGGCGAATGGCAAAGCCGCCGCGGTGACAATCGAGGCGAGGGATGCGTAGCGGAAGGCGGCGAAGACCACGAGCCAGACGACGAGGCAGACGAGCGCGGCGAGCGGCGCGAGAGCGAGGACGACGCCACCCGCCGTCGCGACCATCTTGCCTCCTCTCGAGAACCCGAGAAAGATCGGCCGGGCGTGACCCACCATCGCCGCGGCACCCGCGAGCACGCCGACCCAGTCGCCCCCGACCTTCACACCGACGAGGGCCGGGACGAACCCCTTGGCGACGTCGAGCAGCGCGACCGGGATCCCGAGCGAGCGCCCGTAGGCCCGCCAGACGTTCGACGCGCCGACGTTGCCGCTTCCGTGGAGGCGAACGTCCTCGCCGCGGACGAGCCGGGGTATGACGTAGCCGAAGGGGATCGAGCCGAGGAGGTAGCCGCAGACGATGATCAGGGCGTCGGCGGTCACGGAAGGGATCCGCGCAGCCTCAGAACGGGATGGCGTACGAAGCGATCCATCCGTTCACCACGCTCCAGTCGAGGTTCTCGAAGAACGCGTCCACGTAGGCGCCACGATCGGTCTGGTAGTCGAGGAAGTAGGCGTGCTCGTAGACATCGAGCGCGACGAGCGGCGTCGCGTTCCAGACCG
>Ga0105243_10005018_pt1 | contig 10379 bp, 8 predicted proteins | sample KBSM34metaG_FD_81525 | JGI IMG/M metagenome (GOLD analysis project Ga0105243, IMG submission 81525) | Miscanthus rhizosphere microbial communities from Kellogg Biological Station, Michigan, USA - KBS M3-4 metaG | ecosystem: Host-associated > Plants > Roots > Rhizosphere > Soil | place: Michigan...
GCGCATGAACGGCCGCAATCGCAGCCTGCAGTGTGTAAGGACCGAAGCGGCGGGAGCTCAGGACATTGTCCACCAATGCCACTCCCTCCGCGATCTGTTCGCGGTTCCAGAGAGAGCGGTCTTGATTTTCCAGCAAGATCAGCTCTCCAGTCGGAGACGTTCTGGCGGCGCGGCGGGATTCCTGCAGCAACATCAGAGCAAGCAGCCCCATGACCTCCGGCTCTGGTTGAAGCTCGGTCAGCAGTCGTCCCAACCGAATTGCCTCCCGCGTTAGCTCAGCCCGTGTTACTTCCGCACCTGCAGCAGCGGAGTAACCTTCGTTGAAGACGAGGTAGACGACTTGAAGCACTGCGTCCAGCCGCTCCGGCAATTCCTGCGCTGTCGGCACTTCATATGGAATCGGTGTCTCGCGAATTCTGGCCTTCGCGCGCACGATGCGTTGGGCGAGCGTTGCGGGTGTTACGAGAAACGCTCGGGCAATTTCCTCGGTTGTCAGGCCGCAGAGTTCGCGCAGAGTGAGCGCAACTTGTCCTTCCGGAGGCAGAGCGGGATGGCAGCAGGTGAAGATTAGACGAAGGCGATCGTCGTCGATCTCTTCATCCTCGACCGCGACGTCGTTGACACGCGATTCGAGGTGGGCAATGAGATCCTTCTGTACTCCATCGAAGCGCGCGCGCCGGCGCATGGCGTCTATGGCTTTGAAGCGTGCCGTTGAAATCAGCCAGGGGCGCGGCTTGTCGGGCATACCTGTCTGAGGCCAGGACTCCAGAGCGACGGCGAATGCCTCGTGCATGGCCTCCTCGGCGAGATCCAGATCTCCGAGGAGGCGCACGAGCGTCGCCAGAACCCGTCCCGACTCCGACCGGTAAAGAGTCTCAATGGTCGTGCTGAATTGTTCGATCCCCGGCGGCGGCATGAGGTCAAACTAGCAAACGGACCGGCTCGACAACAACTGCCGCGCGAGTTGGCCTTATTGAGGCGTTGAGGTTTCGCCAAATCGGCGAGCTAACGAAGCAAGATAAGAATCCATCGTTTCGGTGTAACCAAAGACATACCGTGACGCAAAACGGAATATGAGATTAGAGATTTGACCGTCCTCGGTGATGGAAAGCCTGGTACCGGATCCTTCGGCAACGAGGTTGTATGTCCACGACCCAGAAAAACCAAGATCTCTATCCAGAATACGAGTTACGATTCGCGTCGAGGGAACATCGTCGATCAGTTCATAATTGATAGTGCCATTCGTTCCTTCTTGCCGAAAATGAATCTTCCCGTCTGTCTGTTTTTCCACGACTACTCGCGTCACGTTGGGCCACCAGGTTGGCACAGACTCAAAGTCTTTGACTGCAGCATAAACGACAGCGGGAGTTTGATGGAGCAGGATCGATCTGCTTGCGTGATGCTCAGTCGGCAGGCTATATCCGATCACAAGAACACACGCGACGAGTACTAAAACCAGTAAAAGCACTACTAACCCGAGTTTGAATAAGAATTTCATTGTTTGGCTTCGCTGCTTCGCGCTGCGCCTCGTTGTACTTCAATATCGATACGTTTCTACCAAGCTTGTGCATTAGGCGACGACTTCAACCACTTTGCGTCATTTACAGCGCGCTGCCTTTGCCAGCAATTCAAGCCCATGCAGCGCTTCGCGCTTCTCTTTTGAGGTCAGACACCTGAGCATCTCAAGCACCCTGTCAGCATCAAGCACGGATGTTGCTTTGATTGCTTCCAAACCACGTTTAGTCAACCGCAACTCCCGTTTTCGTCTATCTCTTTGATCGGTTGTTATCTCCAGGTAGCCCAGCCGCGCGAGTCTGGCAATCGCAGCAGACAACGTGGGCGGCTTAATACCGAGATGGGCGGCAAGTGTTTGTGGCGCAATCGGGACTTCATTGTCCAGATGCACCAGGATTGATGCGTCTTGTGAGGATATTCGAAAGCTGGTCGACGTCGCTCTTACATGTTGCTTATGACATCCCAGATAGATTTGTGGATAAAGCCGCTGCACCTTGAGCACGTCGTCATCAGTGACCATGGCGGCTAATTATAGAAATGCAGGATAGTTCGTCAAATCTAACTAATTTAACGGCCTTCCTGGTGAAGATCGAGAACGCTTTGGTTTTGAGGAGCGTAGCCGATTCATTCAAGCCCTCAATGTCCGTAAGCTGATAGTCTTTCGGCGGCAATGTGAAATCACGTCTTAAAGGAGATTCAGAATGTTTGACTTTCCAGACAGCGAGATTGCCATAAAAGCGACTCGGTTAGTGGCTGAGACGTCTCCCCAATTCCTGTATCATCACGCGATCAGGGCCTTTTTGTTTGGCGATGCGCTGGGAAAGCGAGACGGGCTTAAATACGATCGAGAGCTATTGTATCTCGGGGCCATAATGCATGACCTTGGACTGAATGATCGATTCTTCGGTGAGCAGCGCTTTGAGGTTGAAGGCGCGGACGTTGCCCACCGCTTCGCGATCGACAACAAGTTATCAGATGAGAAAGCGGAAATCATATGGGATGCGATCGCGCTTCACACCACTGTGGGCGTAGCATTGCGCAAACGTCCTGAAATTGCGCTGGTTTGTCTTGGTACTTCTGCAGATACTGCGGGCCGACGCATCGGAGATATCGGCCCGGAAATGGTTGACAGAGTCGTTGCTGAGTACCCGCGGCTTGGATTCAAGAAAGCCGCGACTGCGTTACTGGTGAACTACGTGAAACGAAATCCTAAGGTTGTACCATTCACGTGGATGTCTGATCTCGCGCGTACCGATCCGGATGTTAAGTGTCCGACGGTGCAATACATTATTGAGTCTGGTCCGTTTAGTGACTAAGTTCGAAACCGGATGATGGGATCGAGTCTCTGAATACTTTCACTCCAACATCTACGATGGGGTCACGTGTGTCAGTCTCGAGGGAGTCGAACCTCGAATGCGCCGATCAGCGGCTCCTGAAGGTCGGCGCAGTTTTTTTCTGGAGCAACCGAAACCTTTATCTCGGTCCAGGTTTCGAGACCTGCCTTCATGCACCACATTGCGTTAAGTTGTGCATTGCGATAAGTGGGACGTTTAAAATATGGCTTCCGGAAGAAGGGTGGAAAACCCGCCAGGTTGCCTTAATCCACACTGGACAACCACATCAACTGAATTGTGATGGCGGCACTGTCGCGATTATCAGGCGAACTCCCAACACCGTAGCCGCTCACAACCTCATCTCAGCTTTTGATTCCGGTCGTATTGCTGCGATTCAGAAAGTCGTTGAGGACTTTCGGCCACGCTTTCAGACTCACATCGAAGAAGGCTGTTCGGCTCAGGCTGCGCTTGCACTCTGTGATGAAATCGAGGAGGAGTTAAGGAAGATTTGCCCGACCAGATTTGTTTTTGATCCTCGAATCGAGCTTCTGCTCAACTTTTTAGAAACAATCGACGGAGCGAACTTCAGCCTGGCTGAAGGAACCGCGCTCACGAAGTTGTCGCCAAGCCGGTTGACTCATCTTTTCAGGCAGCAAGTGGGTTTGCCTTTTGGCAGGTATGTCTTGGGTCTACGATTAAAGGCTGCACTCCAGCAGCTTTCATCTGGGGCAACCCTCACCGAGGTGGCCTATAGAGCAGGTTTTGCCGATGCGGCGCATTTGAGTCGGACGTCTCGCATGATTCTTGGTAGAACACCCACCTCTCTTCGTACGCACGCTTGGACAGTTCGCAGTCTTTCTGGTGAACAGTGAGAGCAGCGCCAAGAGATCAGACACTTGTGGATGATTGGACTAAGGTGCAGAACAGCTCAGCCACTATTTACTAACTAATCAAATGGGTTGCCCTACAGTCGCGTCAACCTGACGCCAAAATCTAAGTAGGTCTTCGCAATGATCCAAGCCAAAACAAAGGAAATGGGAAAGGGGTTGAGTTAGTCTGGGTCGGAGCTGAAAATGCAGGAAGGCGAGACAAACAGGTCGCCTCTGATTGCGCCATTGATCGCCAGGCAAAGATCAGTTGCCATTCGCGATTTCACAACGTAGCCCAGCGCTCCGGTTTTGAGTGCGGCGCGGACGAAATCGGAATCCTCATTGACCGTTAAGAAAACTATTCTGGCTTCGGACCCGTTCTCTCTCAGTTTGATGGCGGCCTCGATACCATTTAGGTACGGCATCGAGATATCAATGATGCAAACATCGGGCTTCAATTGCGCGGAGACACGCACCAGAGCGTTGCCATCCGAAACCGCTCCGACTACTTCGAATTCGGGCTCAAGCAAACGGACAGCTCGATCGCGAATTTCTTTGTGGTCATCTGCCAGTAAGATGCGGGCGCGCGCCACGTTGCCTCCTATGCGTGCCTCGCCAATGAGACAGGCTCAAAATCGCACAGTCAGCAGAAACGACCGCAGTTGTTCTGTGGCGTGCGAAGACCGATCTTAGGTGAATCACTGCTGCGGGATACTGGTAAAACTGACAGGCTCACGTTTTAAATGGGTCAACGGTTGAGGAAATTCAGCTGGGAGTGCGAGAACCTGGTGCAGCCTTCGGTAAGGAAGTCGCGAATCAGCTCCACTGCTGCAGCATCCTAAGCCCCTGCTAGAGAGCTCTTCATCGCATACTGGATTAACTCTGCGCTGCTCTTGAGATGTAGTTGATCCATCATCGTGTACTTGTGGAAAGCGACGGTACGAGGTGTGACATTGAGATGGTAAGCGACTTCTTTCATTGATTGGCCCTCCGCCAGGAGTTGGAGCACTTCCCGCTGGCGCAGAGTTAGTTCGTGCCGCACCTTCCGCCGTTTAAAGTTTTGAATGAATGAGCCCACCATGTCCTTAGTCATTAGAGGGGTCACATACGATCTTGCCAGCAACACTTCTCTGATCGCGTGAACGAGTTCTGAGGCGGCCGAATTCTTGAGCAAGTATCCAGAGGCTCCGAGCCGAAAGGCTTCGGCGGCGACGTCGGGATCCTGATTCATTGTAAGGTAGATCAGTTTAACATTCGGGAGGATCTGCTTGAGCCGTTGTCCGGCGATCAGTCCGTTCATGACGGGCATCCCAACATCGAGCACTATTACGTCGGGCTTCAGGGCTGGCGCATCCTCAACCAGCCGGTGTCCATCCGCAAAAGTTCCCACCACGTCAAAGTGCGGATCAAGAAAAGCCTTGAAGGTGTCGACCAGAAGGTTATGATCGTCCGCCAGAATAATTCGCGCACGTTTCATGATAATTCTTCCTTTCGATTTCTTGCGGCGTCACCCAGCCTGGTAAGGCTGCTATTTCTTTCGATCGAATGTCTGAACCGGTTACGGGAACGGACACTTCGATCTTTGTGCCAAGCGACGTGGAATGTATTGAAATTACACCGCCCACCAGTCTCAGTCGCTCTCTCATGCTGATCAAACCGAGGCCGTTCTTCAATTCAAGGCAATCGACGTCAAACCCCCTGCCGTTATCCGAAATTGACAGGTGGATTGCATCTGGGGTGCCTACGAGTACCACTGAAGCTTCACGAGCGCCGCTATGCTTAATTACATTCCGAAACGCCTCTTGAACAATCCGAAATAAACAAAGCGTGACGTCCTTAGCTATCGGGCCACTACATCCTCTCTCTTTGAACGCAATTTCAATTTCATGGTGTGCCGCCAATTCAAGACAATGACTCTTTACCGCCGCCCCCAGTCCTAAATGGTCTAACTTGGACGGATGAAGTTGATAAGCCACGCGATGGATCTCGGAAGAAATCTCCTGCGCCCTCTGCCACACATTGTTGATCGACAAGCGCAGGTTGCTTTGACTCGCCGGCAACTTTTGAGATAGCTGCTCCAGTTCGACCGAGAGCAACGCCATCCTCTGATTCAGATCGTCGTGCAGCTCGCGAGCGACGCGGCTGCGCTCTTCTTCCTGGGCTGTAATCAACCGTCCGCCCAAATCGCGTAAAGTTTCTTCCGTTTGCCGGACGCGGGTAATGTCCGAGCTATTTACGAGAACGCGGAAAGCGCCCGCAGTTCCCGGCAAGTCCAGCCGCGCCGCATGGACCACAAACCAGCTTGTTCCGGAAAGGCCGTGACATGAGTACTCATTGTGAAATTCTGTGACCCTCCCGTCCAAAATGGTCTGGATGTCTTCGGCGAGATCAGAGGTTTGATTGAAAGCCCCTGCGTGCGGACCGTTCCGTCGTTCGAGACAGGTCAGATTCAGAGGATGACTTCCGCCCTTTGGACCATATTTTTCCGCTGCCAGCCGCCAGGGTTTGCTGACATAAAGAATCTGGCCAGACTCATTTAGAACCGCAACGCTTGAGGCACATGCTTCGACAGTAGCCTGGAGGAACATTTCGCGACCATCAGTGTCGATCGGTTGCTTTTTGATCGTCCGAGCAGCTTGGGCGCCTGGGGGGCCGGCAATTTGATCTGTCTTGGATTTACAAATCGAGATGGCGGTCGATTCGGGCGAGGTCTTTTGCCGATGGGCCAGCTTGCGACGCTGCGAGCGACAAAGACTTCCTCGCACGCTACTGAGCCGTGGCGCAATTGACTCTGTGCTGTCTGGGAAAGGCATTTCGCTCCTATTGATGTTCCATCGTGAAGACTTTGCGCGCCGCTGTTATCGCTTCAATACCGCCAACGTAGGAAAGCAATTTGAAGTCAACACTCGCTGGCCGGCAGAGAATGCTTACGGCCCCCAGGAACACCGCGCAGTCCCTCGACCGCAAATGATTGTCCCAATCCTCCTCCGTCTTCCACTCTTCGATCAGCAACACGGAGTTGTTATCGGCAGAATCCAGATATAAACGTGAACTGATACATCCATCTTCGTTTCTTACCGACGCCAGGAGTGTCACGATCGTCTGGAAGAGTTCACTCCGATTGGCCGTTGAAACCGTAATCCTGTTGATAGTCACAATCATGTTAGCCATTCGCAACTGGGGAATTGCTCGTGCCCATTCGTTTTGAAAAGTAATCGTTATCTAAGGACCCTGCTGGATGAGTTCGTTTCTACTCAGTGCAACTAGCGTGCACAGTCGGACAACTGCACTTCGAAACGGGGACAACCGCTTTCGTTAAAGCGGTTACGCCTGAAGGTCGAAGTGACTAATGAGGTAGGCCTCAGTAGATTTTCCGTGGGATTTCGCGGATTCTGCGCTATACCGCAGAGAAAGGCGTTACGGAGAGGTTAAGAGATCAGTCGTCGCCGGCATCAGAGTCTTTCAGTGCCGGGCTATTCATGACACGCTCGATGTTAGGATCTTGGTTTCGAGTTTTTGAATTCCTAGTTTAGCCATGCGCGTGCGGAGAGTGCTCGGGTTAAGACCCAATATTCTGGCAGCGCCTTTGTGGCCTTCGATTCTCCAGCCGGTGTTCTCGAGTATCCGGATAATGTATTCCTTTTCCATTTCTTCCAGAGTCTTATTTGTCTGCTCTGGCTCCGCCAATTGCGCTTTCTCGAAATGATCGACTACGCGCAGAACACTCCCGGTAGTATTTATGACCGCACGCTCAACCACATTCGCTAACTCTCTCACATTTCCCGGCCAGGTGTAGTCCTGCAGAATTCTCATACTGGCTGGAGAGATAGAAGAAATCTTCCTGGCGACTTTCTGCGCAAACCTCTTTACAAAGTGTTCGACCAGCCCCGGAATGTCTTCCTTACGATCCCTTAATGGCGGCACGGTGATCGGGAAAACGTTCAACCGATACCAGAGGTCTTCTCGAAAAGTGCCCTGCTCTACAGCGATTTTCAGATTTCGATTCGTGGCAGCAATGATGCGCGCATCTACCTTAATAGTCTTCGAGCTACCGAGACGTTCGAATTCGCCTTCCTGGATAATTCGCAACAGCTTTGCCTGAAGTTCCAGTGGCAGCTCCCCAATTTCGTCGAGAAAGATGGTGGCTTCGTTAGCTAGCTCAAACCGACCAATCTTGCGCGCGGTGGCGCCGGTAAATGCACCCTTCTCATGGCCAAACAGTTCGCTTTCGATCAACGTCGGAGATAGAGCTGCGCAATTGACTCTGACCATTGGCCGGTCCTTCCGCAAACTCGAGCTGTGAATCGCCCGGGCCACCAGTTCTTTTCCGGTACCCGTTTCTCCAGTTATCAAGACGGTGCTGTTGGTTGGAGCAACCTGTTCGATCTTGAATAGGACGTATTTGGTGGCGTCGCTTCGTCCGACTATTTCGTCAAAGTCACCCGCCAGTTTGATCTCTTCCAGAAGATAAATATTTTCTTCCTCGAGTTTGTTCTTTAACTGGCTCACCTCTTCAATGGCTTTCTGCAAGGCCGCTTCAGCCCGTTTGCGTTCAGCGATGTCCTGAAGAGTGCCGCGGATCTTGATGATCTTTCCGTTCGCATCGCGAAGTACTTCGCCGCGAGCGTTCGTCCAGATAAGTCTCCCGTCTGAATGGATCATTTCCAATTCGAGCTCGTACGGCGTTCCATCCTGGAGAGTTCTTTCCACTGCGGACTTCAGTCGCTGCCAACTTGCAGCAGTGTAATGCGATGGGTGTTCAGCATAACTGGGAGGAGGTAATGTGGAATCACGACCCATTATCTGGAACATCTCTTCCGACCAGATAACAACATCAGTAGCGGGTTCCCATTCCCAACTCCCTACTTTGGCGATGCGTTGGGCCTCGCTTAGTTCCTCCTTGCGTTCACGCAGTGCTTCCTCTGCTCGCAATCGCTCAGTGGTGTCACGAAGAATGATGGTGAAAAACCGCTCCCCGTTGAGTTCGACCTCAGAAATTGAGACATCAACCGGGAAATCTTCACCCGTCGCCCGTCGTCCGGTGAGTGAAGCAAACTGGCCCGCTTGTGGTCCGATTTCGTCAGCGTGTTTCAAAGCAGAAGAGTAATCCTGCCGCGCGTCCCTGAAGGGCTTGGGTATGAAAACGTTGAACGGTTGGCCCACAGCTTCGGTTACCGAACAGCCAAACATCGCTTCGGCCGCGGCGTTAAATAGCACCACGCGTTGACGCTCATCAATCGAGATGATGGCATCCATCGCCGAGCCGATGATGGCGGCGAGCTGCGCCTGGTTTTCCTGCAAGGCCGCTTCGGCCAGCCGGCGATCGCTGATGTTCATCGTGACACCTCGAAGGCCGACTGGTTTGCCGTTCTCATCACAGATTGCCGTGAGGTGTGACTCAACCCACAACACGCGTCCGTCTTTGGTCAGATAACGAAACTGCGCAATTCCATCTTCACCGCCTTCGAGCACTCGCGAAAAAGTTTCCTTTGCGTGCTCACGATCTTCTTCAACAATCACTGAGAGCCAGAAGCCTGGCTTTGACAACCATTCGCCCGCGGTGTAGCCCAGCATCTTTCCCAGGTAAGGACTAATGAAGGTAGTTTTCGGTATCGGATCGTCAGTTTCGAGTTTCGCCTCCCAAACGATGCCTGGAACATTAGCGACGATTTCGTCCAGATGCTGATGTTCTGCTTCTGCAAGCGATGCAAAGCGAGCGCTTCTCTTTTCGGCTTGTCTACGTTTGGCTTGCGTAAAAAGCAGCCAGACAATTCCCAGCGCCTCAAGCACAATCAGCGCGATCGCTCCGATGATGCGCCACTTGTAGAGTTCCCATACCGAAAACTCCCGATAACGAACAATACTTCCGGCTGGCAGCTTAGCTTCGTCGATGCCCCAGCGATGAAGCTCTCTCCAATCGAACATGGTGGTGTTCGGCATCGTCTGCAGAGGAATATTCTGCGGGCTCTCCCCGGCCAGAATGCGCAAACCCATTTCCCCGGCGCGAGTACCTAGCGCTTCGAAATCAACCAAGCGCCCGCCAATCATCCCATTGCCCATGTAAGTTTGCGATGTTCCGTAAATGGGGGCGCTCGACGAGGGCGCCAACAGAGAAATCAACTCAGGGTTTGGAGAGATTTGGGGCGTACTGTCCGAGCTAACCCACAAATAAAAAACAATGCTCTTATCCGGCAAACTTGCCAGTTTTGTTCGTACTTCCTCAATTGGTAACCCAATCAGATATTCGAACTCGACTTTACCTTCATACGGGGTAAACTCCTGTCGCGCTTGTTCCACAAAAGCAGTATCAGCGGGCATCTTGCCTGCCACCACCACTACCCTTTTAGTTTGTGGCTGGAGGGCCAGCGCAATATCAAGGGTGGGACTTAGCTCCACCCTTCCTCCAACTCCCGTGACATGCGCATCCAGAGTAAGGTCTGCCACTCGCTTCATTTCATAGGAAATGAAAACGACCGGAGTATTGGAGAAAAGTTCCCCTCGATGCTTCAAGAGAAATTTCAGAGCGGACCGGTTGAAAGCGTAAATCAGATCAATAGACTCTCCGCTGTACTTGCGTTGCAGCAGCCTGACCATTTCCTCCTCATATTTATCAGTGGAAATTCTAAAAGTATCCAGAGCCTCATAGAAGAATTGGACGCCC
>Ga0105243_10005026_pt1 | contig 10372 bp, 8 predicted proteins | sample KBSM34metaG_FD_81525 | JGI IMG/M metagenome (GOLD analysis project Ga0105243, IMG submission 81525) | Miscanthus rhizosphere microbial communities from Kellogg Biological Station, Michigan, USA - KBS M3-4 metaG | ecosystem: Host-associated > Plants > Roots > Rhizosphere > Soil | place: Michigan...
CCGGTCGATTTTTCAATCAACTCAAGCTGTTACATCCGCACTCACTCTTTGTGCGGCGCGGGTTGCTGTTGGGTAAGGCAGTGAATGTTGCCGCCGCCCAGTAACAGTTCGCGGCCCGGCACCATCACCACTTCATGTTGCGGGAACAGGTTCTGCAGGATCTCCCGCGCCGGCGCGTCCATCGGATCGTCGAAGCTCGGCGCGATGATGCCGCCGTTGACGATCAGGAAGTTCACGTAGGAACCGGCCAGACGCACGCTCGGGTTACGTTCCTGAGTGCCGTCCACCGGATCCACGCCCGCGCACTCTTCTTCGGTGGCAAACAGCGGCCCCGGAATCGGCATCTTGTGCACCGTGAACGGGCGGCCCTTGGCGTCGGTGCTGCTTTCCAGCACTTTCATCGCGGCCTGGCAGCGCGGGTAGTTCGGATCCTGCGGATCGTCGGTCCACGCCAGCAGCACTTCGCCCGGACGCACGTAGCAGCAGAAGTTATCCACATGGCCGTCGGTTTCGTCGTTGAACAGGCCATCCGGCAGCCAGATGATCTTGTCCACGGACAGGTTGTCGCGCAGCACCGCTTCGATTTCTTCACGACCCAGGTGCGGGTTGCGATTGCGGTTGAGCAGGCATTCTTCGGTGGTGATCAGGGTGCCTTCACCGTCGACATGAATCGAGCCGCCTTCGAGCACAAAGCCTTCGGTGCGATAGCGCGGGCTGCGCTCGATCTCGAGGATCTTGCCACCGACCTGGGAATCGCGGTTCCACGGCGAATACAGGCCTCCGTCAAAACCGCCCCAGGCGTTGAAGTCCCAGTTCACACCGCGCACTTCGCCGCTGTTGTTGATCACGAAGGTCGGGCCGCTGTCGCGGACCCAAGCGTCATCGCTGGACATCTCGACCACGCGGATATTCGGCACATCAAGGCGCGCGCGAGCATTTTCGTACTGGCCGGCGGACACCGCCACGGTCACCGGTTCGAAACGCGCGATGGCCTTGGCCACGGCAGCATGAGCGACCTGCGCCGGCTTGCCGCCCAGACGCCAGTTGTCCGGACGCTCGGGCCAGATCATCCAGGTCTGGGTTTGCGGCGCCCACTCGGCCGGCATGTAGAAGCCATCGGCGCGTGGGGTACTTTTCAAGGTGGTCATGTCGATCAGGACTCCAGGGAACGGTCGAGGTTGTTCAACGCGCCGAACAGGTTTGGACGACGGACGATAGCGACTTTATAAACGATAAATATCGACTTTAAAAGCTAAAAACAAATATCGAGTTTTGTTTTTACCGATTAATACCGATAGAAATCGGTATTAATCGGACTATCACAGTCTCAGAGGCCTTCTTCCAGCACCTTCGACAGCATGTCGACAAAGAAATCCACACTCTGACGCGAGGTGACCATCGGCGGTTTGATCTTGAGGATGTTCAAGTCATCGCCGGTCGGCTGCATGAAGATCCCCAGCTCCCGCAGGCGATCACACAGCAGCGTGGTTTCTTCGGTCGCCGGCTCCAGGGTCTGGCGATTGCGGATCAGTTCGACCCCCAGATAGAACCCCGAGCCATGCACCGCACCGACCAGCGGATGTTTATCGATCAATGCCTCCAGCCGCTGCTTGAAGTACCCGCCGACCACCTGGGCGTTTTCCCAGAGTTTTTCCTCTTCCATCACATCGAGCACGGCCATGCCGATCTGGCAGCTCACCGGACTGCCGCCAGCGGACGAGAAGAAGTAACCCTCGGCTTCCAGCGCTTCGGCGATTTCCCGCCGGGTGATCACGGCGCCCAGCGGCTGGCCATTACCCATGCCCTTGGCCATGGTGATGATGTCCGGCACCACGCCTTGCTCTTCGAAGCCCCAGAAGAAATTCCCCATACGCCCATAACCGACCTGTACCTCGTCGGCGATGCACACACCGCCTCGAGCACGCACCAATTCATAAACTTTTTTCAGATAACCGGGTGGCAGCGAGATCCCGCCTGCATTGCCGTAGACCGGCTCGCAGATGAACCCGGCCAGTTGGCGTTTCTGCTCGTCGATTTTGGCCAGGTTGTGTTCGACGCTGCGCACGTAGTCCGGCGCCGAATCGAGCCCCCGGAATTCGCCCCGATAGATATTCGGCGCGGTCACCGGGTGCACCCAGTCCGGACGACTGCTCAGAGCCTGCGGGTTGTCGGCGATCGAGGTCGACACCGCATCTGCGCCGACCGTCCAGCCGTGATAGGCCTCCAGCACACTGAGCATGTCGCGCCCGCCGCTGTAGGCCCAGGCCAGGCGAATCGCCAGATCATTGGCTTCGCTGCCGCTGTTGACCAGGAACACCCGGTCCATGCCCTCCGGCGCCAGTTTCAGCAAGCGTTCGGAAAACTCGGCGACCGCCGCATAGTTGAACCGCGAATTGGTATTGAGCAACGACCACTGTCGGCTCGCGACCGCCGCCATGCGTGGATGACCGTGCCCGAGCACCGCGACGTTATTGAGCATGTCGAGGTAGGAACGGCCTTGCATGTCGATCAGGTGATTGCGCCAGCCGCGTTCGATACGCGGCGGGTCGACGTAATAATGTTTTTGAGTGCGGGCGAAACTGGCGTCACGACGGGCAAGCAGGGCTTTCGCATCCAGCTCGGGCTCGGCGTCGCAGGCCAGGCCCAGCAGCGCTGCCGGCGATGGCGACAGTACCTGCCACGCCGGAGCACGGGTCGGCGTACAGAACAGCGGCGCCTCCAGATGCACATCGCGGACCAGTTGCACAATCAACGGACCGTCCACCGATCCCAGCACCTGTCCTTTGACCAGCGCCGCGCCGCTGTGCAGCGAGGGCGTCACACCCCACAGGCGCACGCTCAGATTCGGGCCGTCGAGTCGCAGCGCGCCGTCAGCCGACAGATGCAGCACGCCGGCGAACGGCGCTTCGACTGCTGCCCCGCAAGGCACACGCAACTCGACGTGCAGCGGAAACGTCTCAGGTTCCCCGGCGCTGTCAGGCCGGGTGCGGGACAAACGGTACTGCCCGTATCGACTGGCAGCCAGACCATGGATCGCGGCGGCTTCACTCAACAGACGTTGATCGATGCCCGGCTGCTCCCAGTTGCCCGCCTCGAAGTGCGCGCTCAGAACACCCAGATCGATCAACGCGAATTCGCGCCCCACCAGCTCCGGCAACAAAGGTGCGAAACCTTCACTGTCGATGGCTGGCAACGCCTGCCCGACCGCCGAGAGGATCGCCGCTTCCATCAGCGCCAGAGGCACCGAAGTGGCGACCCGGAAGATTTCCCACTCATGCGTAAGATTGTCACGGCTATAGGTATTGCCCGGATCGATGCTGACCTGTTGCTCGCCACTGAGCACCAGCACTGCCGCGCGCGTCACGATCAGCGGCCACAGCGCCTGCAATTCTTCGTGTTGCAGCGGATTGACTGCGTGATAGGCCCGCACCGCCGGCAGGATCACGAACGGATCGCCCCCGGCGTGATGCAGCAGCGCGGCGCAGGTGACCGACAGATCGGTGATGCGCCAGGTGCGCACCAGATCACCGAAATCGATGACGCCTTGCATTTGCCAGTGACGCCGGGCATCGCGCTGCCAGACCACGTTGTCATCGGTGATGTCCATGTGGATCGCCTGCACCGGCAATTTGTCCAGCAGCGGTTGCAGGCGCCGTCCAGCCTGCTCGGCGGCATTGGCGATCAGACCGCGCTGTTGCCGGTCCTCGATCACTGGCAGCAGGTGCTCGATCAGGGCGCCGGCATGGCGCGCATCCCACTGCAATGTACGTTCAAGTCCTGGATGGTCGAACCCGGCCAGGGCCAGATCCATTTCACCGCAGAGTCGACCGAATCCGGCAACCACCTCGTGGCCGAGATGATCCAGGGCCGTCAGAGACTGGCCCTCGATGTAGTCGAGCAGCCGCACGTGCACCGCTTCTCCACCGATTTCCAGCGACAACAGGTCCTGGCCGTCACTGGCCGGGATGACCCGGGGAACGTGGACATCGCAATGTTCGACCAGATACTTCAGGCCGGCATGCTGGGCCTGCAGCTCCACCAGCGAATAGTCGCCGCGACAGATCTTCAGTACGAATCGCCCGCGTTCGCTGTCTACGCGATAGTTGAGATCCTGCTGGCTGCCCAGCGCCTGTAATGTGCCGCCCAACCCGTAATGTTGCTCCAACACTTGCAAGGCTTGCTCCGCAGTGACCTGCGGGCCGGGCAGACTGGCGCGGTGAATCAGCGTGGCGAACGACATGAAGCGACCCCTGTATTTTTATAAGGCGTTTATATCGCCATTGCTTCAGACGATAAGCAACCCCTTAAATCGGTTCAGATCGGTTAATGACTGCCGATACACACGACTATCATTAAAGGTGACTTTTCCCACAGGTTTTTCAGATTGCGTTCCACGCCCCTCCACCTCACCCTGAAGGATCAGAACTACCGTAGTGGTCTACCCGATGGCCGGTAGCGACCCGATAGACTATAAAAAACATCAGAACTCGCGCGCTCCGGCACTTTGCGCAAAAATATCGGTCATTCCACCTTTACTTGGAATTTTTTCATGAATGTAATTACCACCGACCTACCGGGTGTTCTGATCATCGAACCCAAGGTATTTGGTGACGAGCGCGGTTTCTTTTACGAAAGTTTCAATGCCAAGGCTTTTGAGGACGCAACCGGTATCACTCCGCATTTCGTCCAGGACAACCATTCCCGATCACAAAAAGGCGTACTGCGCGGTTTGCATTACCAGGTGCAACATACCCAGGGCAAACTGGTGCGGTTCACCGCAGGTGAAGTTCTCGACGTGGCGGTGGATATTCGCCGCAGCTCGCCGAACTTCGGTAAATGGGTGGCTGTACACCTGTCCGCCGACAATTACCGCCAACTGTGGATTCCGGAAGGTTTCGCCCATGGTTTCCTGGTGCTGAGCGACTACGCCGAGTTCCTCTATAAAACCACGGACTACTACACCCCGGCGGCCGAACGCAGCATTCGCTGGAACGATCCGGACCTTGGCATTGACTGGCAATTGACTGAAGCGCCGACGCTGTCTGCCAAGGACCAGACCGCAGCTTTTTTCAAGGACGCCGAAGTCTTTTCCTGAATCTCTGTGTGAATCTTCCACGCACGCGTATCCGAAAAAAGCGGATGCACAGATCAAGCCCGGCCCGGGCATAATGCGCCTGTTCCCCCAGGCGCTTGAGGATCATGACTCCACCCCTTCCCCGCAGACCTCGCTGGCGCAGCCTCGCCCTGCTGGCCCTGTGCCTGGCCCCGCTGCTGTGGCCGCTGCAACATCTGGCCGAGCGCTATTACCGCAGTGAACTGATCGGGCAGAACCGCCAGACACTCGACCTCTACGTCGCCAACCTGCTGGGCACCCTGCATCGCTACGAAGTGCTGCCACAGATCCTCGGCGACCTGCCGGCCCTGCGGGCGGTCGTCGGTGCTCCGGACGATGGTGTCACTCAGGGCAATGCCAATCGCCTGCTGAAGAACATCGCCGCCCAGACCGGTGCCGAAGTCATGTACTTGATGGATACCACCGGCAAGACGCTGGCGGCCTCGAACTGGGACAAGCATGACAGTTTCGTCGGGCGCAATTTCTCGTTCCGGCCTTACTTCAGCGAAGCGATGGCCGGGCGGCTGGGGCGCTTCTTCGGCCTTGGCACCACGTCCGCCAAGCGTGGTTACTTCTTTGCGGCGGCCGTGCGCAACGGCGAAAAAATCATCGGCGTGCTCGTAATCAAGGTCGATCTCGACCACACCGAAAGCCTGTGGGGAAAAACCCCGGAACAATTGCTGGTGACCGATCACAACGGCGTGGTCATCCTTACGTCGCGCCCGGAATGGCGATTCCGCTCGACCCGTCCGCTAAATGACGATGAACGCTCGGCGATCACCGCCATTCAGCCCTATCCGACTCGCTCACCGCGTCCGCTGAATCTCAGCTCGACAGCCTGGCTGACCCAGACCCGGGCGATCGAGGAAACCGGCTGGAGCGTCAGCATTCTTGCTCCGCGCACCTTGATCGACCGTCCGGTGCGGACCGTGGTGGCCGTTGGCGGCGCCACGCTGTTGGTGGTCATGCTGTTGCTCGGGCTGAGGATGCAGCGCCGCCGACACTATCTGGAACGGATTGCCTTCGAAGCCAAGGCCCGACGTGAACTCGAAGGTCGGGTTGCCGAACGGACCAGCGATCTGGAGGGCCTCAATCGGCGCCTGAAACAGGAAGTGCTGGAACGCGAGCACGCCCAGCAGGAGCTGGTGCGCGCTCAGGACGATCTGGTGCAGGCCGGCAAGCTGTCGGCGCTGGGCACCATGTCGGCGAGCATCAGTCACGAGCTCAATCAGCCGCTGGCGGCGATCCGCAGTTACGCGGAAAACGCCGAGGTGCTGCTTGACCATCAGCGCACCGACGACGCTCGCGGCAACCTTAAATTGATCAGCGAACTGACCGGGCGCATGGCATCGATCATCGCTCACCTGCGCGCCTTCGCCCGCCGCGATCGTCACGCCCCGGAAAGCGTGGCCCTGCAACCGGCGCTGGACGATGCGTTGGCGCTGCTGGCCAAACGTCGTCGGAGTATGGATGTCGAGCTGATCCGCGACCTGCCCGCCGCAACCTTGTGGGTCGAGGCCGGGGAAACCCGACTGCGCCAGGTGCTCGGCAACCTGCTGGCCAATGCACTCGATGCCCTGACCGAGAAAGGCCCGCCGCGCAAATTGTGGCTGAGTGCCGAATCCACCGGTGAAGGCGTCAATCTGTACATTCGTGACAACGGCCCGGGGTTTTGCATGGAAGCCCTGGGCCGCGCCAGCGAACCGTTTTACACCACCAAGACCCGTACGCAGGGCCTGGGTCTGGGTTTGGCCATTTGCGAAACCCTGATGCGCGCCTTCGGCGGTGAACTGTCGTTCGCCAACCACAAGCAAGGTGGCGCCTTGATCACCCTGCGGCTGCGCGCCGGCGCGCCCGGGGTCAGCCTGCAACCGTCCGAGGATCGAAGTGCATGACCATCGACAACCGCATTCAGGTGGTGCTGATCGACGACGATCCGCACCTGCGTCAGGCCCTGGGCCAGACGCTGGATCTGGCCGGCCTGAAAATCCTTCCGCTGTCCGAAGCCAAGGGCCTGGCCGCCCAACTGGAGCGTGACTGGCCTGGCGTGGTGGTCAGCGACATCCGCATGCCCGGCATGGACGGTCTTGAGTTATTGAGCGAACTGCACGCCCAAGACCCTGAGCTGCCCGTGCTGCTGATCACCGGCCACGGCGACGTGCCGCTGGCCGTGCAGGCCATGCGCGCTGGTGCCTACGACTTCCTAGAAAAGCCGTTTGCCAGCGACGCCCTGCTCGACAGCGTACGCCGCGCACTGGCCCTGCGGCGCCTGGTGCTGGACAACCGCAGCCTGCGCATGGCCCTCAGCGACCGCAACGAGCTGAGCGCGCGACTGGTCGGTCAGTCCGCCCCGATGGCGCGTCTGCGCGAGCAGATCGGCGCACTGGCCGCGACCAAGGCTGATGTCCTGATCCTCGGCGAAACCGGTGCCGGCAAAGAAGTCGTCGCCCGCGCACTGCACGACCTGTCGAGCCGGCGCAACGGCCCGTTCGTGGCGATCAACGCCGGGGCACTGGCCGAGTCGGTCGTGGAAAGCGAACTGTTCGGCCACGAGCCCGGCGCATTCACCGGTGCGCAAAAACGCCGGATCGGTAAATTCGAATTCGCCAATGGCGGCACGTTGTTTCTCGATGAAATCGAAAGCATGAGCATGGACGTGCAGGTCAAACTGCTGCGCATGCTGCAGGAACGAGTGGTCGAAAGGCTGGGCGGCAATCAGTTGATCCCGCTGGATATCCGCGTCATCGCCGCGACCAAGGAAGACCTGCGCCAAGCCGCCGATCAAGGACGGTTCCGGGCGGACTTGTATTACCGCCTCAACGTGGCGCCGCTGCGCATTCCGCCACTGCGTGAGCGGGGCGAAGACGCGCTGGTGCTCTTCCAGCACTACGCCGATGAAGCCAGCGCCCGCCACGGTCTGCCACCTCATGAACTGCAACCGGCACAACGGGCGTTGCTGCTGCGTCACTCATGGCCGGGCAATGTGCGCGAATTGCAGAACGCGGCGGAACGCTTCGCCCTCGGCCTGGAACTGGCGCTGGACAATACTCAGACCGACGGCAGCAGTGGCACCATCGAGGTCACGAGTGGAGGCCTCAGTGACCAGGTGGAAAATTTCGAAAAGTCGCTGATCGCCGCCGAACTGACCCGTTCGCACAGCTCGGTGCGCAGTCTCGCCGAAGCGCTGGGTATTCCGCGCAAGACCCTGCACGACAAACTGCGCAAGCACGGGCTGAACTTCGCCGACAGCAGCAGCCATGGAGACGAATCCGAATGAATCGTGACAGTCGCTATCTGGAATCCGTCCTCCATCACGACATTCCGCTGACCCGGGACATGGGCCTCAAAGTGCTTGACTGGCACGAGGGTGAGTTGCGTCTGCACCTGCCACTGGAAGCCAACGTCAATCACAAGAGCACCATGTTCGGCGGCAGTCTGTATTGCGGCGCAGTGCTGGCCGGCTGGGGCTGGCTGCATCTGCGCTTGAAGGAAGAAGGCATCACCGACGGACACATCGTGATCCAGGAAGGACAGATCAGTTATCCGCTGCCGGTTACCGGCGATGCCAACGCCATCTGCGCAGCGCCGAATGCAGCCGTGTGGAAGAAGTTTCTGACGATGTATCAGCGCTACGGGCGGGCGCGATTGACACTGCAAACGCGAGTCGTCAATGCGGGTAGCGATGAGGATGCGGTGACCTTCAGCGGGCAGTACGTCCTGCACCGCTGAGGTGTGGAAGTGCGCTTACGACCGGGCCAGTTCCAGCAGCTTCGTGCGCCACGCGGCTTTTGCCGGCAGCGCCAGGAAGAACTCGTTCAGCAGTGTTTCCCGCGCCGGGTAGCAGAACGCTTCTCCGTTCAAACTCAGCACCTCGCCACCTGCGCCTTCCAGCACGCCTCGCGCCGCCGCCGTGTCCCACTGGGATGTCGGCGCCAGCCGTGGATAGCAATCCGCTGCGCCTTCGGCCAGCAGACAGAATTTCAGCGAACTGCCGATATTGGCCAGTTGCAATTCGCCCAGGCTTGCACTCAAACCAGACAGCAGCCGCTCCTGCTCCGGACTCGAATGGCGACGGCTGGCGACCACGGTGAAGGCTTCGCCAGGCCCCGGCACGTCACGCACCTGAATCGCCACTGGCGTACCGCCCTTATCGCCACGCCAGGCACCCAGCCCCGCACCACCGACGTAGAAACGCCCATTGGTCGGCATCGACACCACGCCAAAAACTACTTGGCCATTTTCGATCAAGGCAATGTTGACGGTGAATTCTTCGCTGCCGCTGATGAATTCCTTGGTGCCATCCAGCGGATCCACCAGCCACCAGCGCTGCCAGCCGGCGCGCACGCTCTGCGGGATGCTGGCGTCTTCTTCGGACAACACCGGGATGCTCGGATCCAGGGCGGTCAGGCCAGCCACGATCACCTCGTGCGCGGCGATATCCGCAGCGGTCACTGGCGAATCATCAGACTTGGCGGTCACCGCCACATCGGCACGCCAGAACGGCAGAATCGCCTCGCCGGCCCGCAACGCCAGTTCAACCACCGGCGCCATCAACGGATGGGGAAAACTCATAGACATCTCACTCATGACTGAAAAAAGCCGCGCTGGGTCAGCAGATCGCGGGCCAGGTTCAACGCCGCCAAGGCTCGACCTTCGGAAAATTGCGGATTTTGCGCCAATGAAGAAAGGTCCCGCAGGTTGATCTTGTCCACCCGCATCGGCTCCGGCTCGTCGCCTCCCAGGCGCTCTTCATACAGATTGCTGGCAAGCACCACCTGGATTTTCTGGCTCATGTAACCGGGGGACAACGACAGCTCGGTCAGGTGTTCCAGTTGCCGGGCACCGTAACCCGCCTCTTCCTTGAGCTCGCGCTCGGCCGCCGCCAGCACGTCCTCGCCCGGTTCGATCAACCCTTTGGGCAGTGACAGTTCGTACTCGTCGGTGCCGCCGCAGTATTCCTCGACCAGCACCGCGTGCTCCGCATCGAGCATCGCCACAATCATCACCGCGCCGTAACCGGCGCCCTTGCCCACCAGCCGCTCGTAGGTGCGCTCCACGCCATTGGAAAAGCGCAGCTTCAGCTCTTCGACGCAGAACAGACGGCTGGTGGCGACGATTTCCCGGGCGAGTACGGTTGGTTTCTGGCGCATGCAAAGCTCCTTGGCGTGAACGCGCTACTATAACGCGGCTTTTCCGATTGTTTGCGTCGGATATCTTTCTACCGTTCGAGACGTTGCCATGCCTTCATTACCGTGGTCC
>Ga0105243_10005030_pt1 | contig 10370 bp, 7 predicted proteins | sample KBSM34metaG_FD_81525 | JGI IMG/M metagenome (GOLD analysis project Ga0105243, IMG submission 81525) | Miscanthus rhizosphere microbial communities from Kellogg Biological Station, Michigan, USA - KBS M3-4 metaG | ecosystem: Host-associated > Plants > Roots > Rhizosphere > Soil | place: Michigan...
CAATGGCGCCGTGATCACCATCGACGCCGGCAAAACCACCGGCACCGTGACGGTTCCGGCACCGGCCGATGACGTCTACAAGGATGCCGGCACCGTACAGGCAACGATCACCAACGCCACCGGTGGCAACTTCGAAAACCTGGTGACCAGCAACACGCAGCGGTGACCAGCGTTACCGACACCATCGACACCACCACGGTGAAGCTGACTGCCACCACGACGGCGGCCGAGGGCGGCAACGTCGTCTACACCGCGACTGTCGACGCTCCAGTGACGGGTTCGCCAGTGACCGTAACCCTGTCCAACGGTCAGTCGATCACCATCGACATCGGCAAGACCACCGGCACTGTCACCACGACCGCGCCTAACGACGTCCTGAATGGTCATGCACCGCTGACCAACTCGATCACCAATGTGAGTGGCGGCAACTACGAAAACCTCGTGGCCGACAAGACGCCGGTCAGCACCACCGTGACCGACACTATTGACACCACCAACCTGTCGCTGACCGCGACCGGCACCGTGGCCGAGGGTGGCTCGATCACCTACCCGCAACCCTGACCAACGCGGCCGGCACTCCGGTGACCGTGACGCTGAGCAACGGTTCGGTGATCACCATCGATGCGGGCAAAACCACCGGCACCGTGACCGTTCCGGCACCGGCTGACGACGTCTACAAAGACGCCGGCACCGTGCAGGCAACCATCACCAACGCCACCGGCGGCAACTTCGAAAACCTGGTGACCAGCAACACGCCAGCGGTGACCAGCGTCACTGACACCATCGACACCACCACCGTCAGCATCACCGGTAGCACCTCGGTGACCGAAGGCCAGACCGCCAGCTACACCGTCAGCCTGACCCACCCGGCGCAAACCGACGTGACCCTGAAAATCGTCTACAGCGGCACCGCCGCCGACGGTTCGGACTTCACCGGCGTGTACACCGTGAAGATCCCGGCGGGCGCCAGCAGTGCGCAGTTCAACGTCGCGACCATCGACGACAAGATCACCGAAGGCACCGAGAACTTCGTGGTCAAGATCGACTCGGCCACCGGCGGCAACTTCGAGAACCTGGCGGTCAGCAGCACCAACGGCAGCGTCAGCACCTCGATCATCGACAACGATGCACCACCGGTCATCGACCTCGACGCCAACAACTCCAGCGGCGCCACCGGGGCCGACTACAAGGTGACCTTCACCGAGAACACCCCGGGCGCAGGTGTGTCGATTGCCGACACCGACATCAACATCACCGACCCGGACAGCACCATGCTGACCGGCGCCACCATCGTGCTGACCAACCGTCAGGACGGCGATGCGCTGAACCTGGGCAACAGCGTCAACGGCATCACCATCAACGCCAACAGCACCAATGGCACGATCACGCTGACACTCTCGGGCAACGCAACGCTCGCCGACTACATGCAGGCGATCAAGAACATCACCTTCACCAACAGCAGTGAAGACCCGAGCACCGTGCCGCGCATCATTACCGTGACGGTGACCGATGGCGGCAACTACTCCAACGTGGCCACCACCACGGTCAACGTGGTCGCCGTCAACGACGCGCCGGTTGCCGCGCCGGCCAACGTCACCGGCACCGAAGACACGCCGTTGATCCTCGGCTGGTCGACCTTCGGCGTGACCGACGTCGACAGCCCGGCCTCAAGCCTGGGCGTGAAAATCACCCAACTGCCGGGCGAAGGCAAACTGCAGTACCTGGACGGTTCGACCTGGAAAGACGTCGCCACCAACCAGACCTTCAGCAAGGCCGATATCGACGCCGGCAAGCTGCGCTTCATGCCGGATGCCAACGAATCGGGTGTGAACGGTTACGGCGGCACCGGTCTGGGCAACAACCAGGCTGACTACGCACAGATCAAGTTCCAGCCAACCGACGGTCAACTGCTGGGTAACACCGGCACGATCAAGATCGACATCACGCCGGTGGCGGATGCGCCGACCCTGTCGGTGGCCGACAACAGCGTGAAGTCCACCGGCTTGATCAAGGAAGTCTGGACCGGCCTGTCGGGCCTGGGCACCGACGGCAGCGGCGCGAACTCGACCACCCTGAAAAACGTGATCGACGGCGCCGGTACCGCGAACTCCAAAGGCAACGTGACCAACGTGCAGTCCGACGGCAACGTCGCGGCGGGCACCGCGTCGAAGACCTCCGGCCTGATCTACCTCGAAGCCGGCAAGACCTACACCTTTACCGGCACCGGCGATGACAGCCTGCTGGTGAACATCGGAGGCAAGAACGTGGCCTCCACGACGTGGGGCGCGGGCGGCAACCTCAACGGTTCGTTCACCCCGACCACCAGCGGCTACTACACCCTGGAGATCTACCACCACAACCAGAACGGCCTGGGCAGCTACGACGTCAACCTGTCGGTCAACGGCGGTACGGCGATCGACCTGAGCAGTACCGGCGTGCCGATCTACACCGGCGTACAGGACCTGGTGAACTCCGGTGTAACCGTCTCCGATCTGCACGGCACCAACGGCGAAGGCTATTACGACGGCTACAAGCTCAACACCGGCGCCGAAGGCACCACCGTGAAACTGTCGTCGATCAGCACCGCGCTGACCGACACCGACGGCTCGGAAACCCTGAGCATCAAGATCAGCGGCGCACCGGTCGGTTCGGTCCTCAGCGACGGCGCCGGCCACAGCTTCACCGTGACCGCCACCAGCGGCGATGCCAACATCACCGGCTGGAACCTCGGCAGCCTGACCGTGACCCCGCCGGCCTACTACAACGGCCAGTTCAACCTGACCGTGACCTCGACCTCCACCGAGGCTCTGGGCGGCTCGGCCAGCACCACCGCGACCATTCCGGTCTCCGTGGTGCCGGCGGTCTACAACTCGATTGTCGCCACCTCGGCCGACGACACCGTCACCGGCACCGACGGCAACGACATCATCGTCGCCGACATCGGCGGCCTGACCGTTGTGCCGGGCACCAACTACAACATCGCGTTCATGGTCGACAGCTCGGGCAGCATGAGCACCTCGTCGATCAACGCCGCCAAGGACTCGCTGACGTCGGTGTTCAACACCCTCAAGCAGAGCATGGGCAACAACTCGGGCACGGTGAACATCTTCCTGGTGGACTTCGATACCCAGGTCAACAAGTCGGTGTCGGTGAACCTCAACGACCCGAACGCGCTGACCAAGCTCAAAGCGGTGCTGGACTCGATGAGCTCCGGCGGGGGCACCAACTACGAAGACGTGTTCAAGGCCACGGCCAACTTCTTCCAGAGCGCTGATGCAGTGGCCAATACCGGGGCGAAGAACCTCACGTACTTCATCACCGACGGCCAGCCGACCTACTACCAGAGCGGCGAACAGACCAACCCGACGCTGTACGGCAACGTGAAGCTCGACGACGTGGTGAAGACCAGCAACTACAAACTGGGCGACAGCTTCAGCACCTACATCGACAGCACGCACTACCTGACTATCAGCACGGCGGGGGCCGTGGTCCTGCAGACTTACAAGAACGGCAACTGGAACTGGAACAACGTCGGCACCATCCACGCCCAAGGCGACGGCACCTACGAGCTGTCGAACCTGGCGGGTTCCGGCAGCAGCACCAGCTCGGCCACTACCGACAATGCCAACAGCGCCTTTGCGCTGCTGGGCAACCTGTCCAATGTGGAAGCCATCGGGATCAACAGCGGTGTCAGCCTCAACGACCTGAAACCGTACGACACCGATCACAACCCGCAGACCAACATTGATCCGAAGGACCTGGCCAACTCGATCATCGGCCACACCGAAGCGACGATGCCGGGCAACGACACGGTCAACGGCGGCGACGGCAATGACATCCTGTTCGGCGATCTGGTGAGCTTCAACGGCATTGCCGGCGAGGGTTACCAGGCGATGCAGGCGTTCGTCGCGCAGCAGACCGGCGTCGATGTCAGCAAAGTCACCACCAGCAACGTGCACCAGTACATCACCGAGCACTATCAAGCGTTCGATGTGTCCGGTACCCACGACGGCAACGACACGCTGCTGGGCGGCGCAGGCAATGACATCCTGTTCGGCGGTGGCGGCAATAACGTGCTCGATGGTGGCAAGGGCAATGACATCCTGCTCGGCGGCACCGGCAACGACACGCTGATCGGCGGCCCGGGCAACGACATCCTGATCGGCGGTTCCGGTGCCGACACCTTCGTCTGGAAAGCAGGCGATACCGGCAACGATGTGATCAAGGACTTCAACGCCAGCGAAGGTGACCGCATCGACCTGCGCGACCTGCTGCAGGGCGAGTCCGGCAGCACCATCGACAACTTCCTGAAGATCACCACGGTCGACGGCGTGTCGTCGCTGCAAGTCAGTTCGGCGGGCAAGTTCAACTCCGCCGACGCGGCTGCCGCGACACCGGACGTGACGATCAAGCTGGAAGGCAACAACTGGTCCACTGCCAACATTCACAACCTGATTGCCGGCAGCGATCCGACCATCAAGGTCGACCACAACAACAACTGACGCGTGAACAAAACGGCCGCCCCAATGGGGCGGCCGTCACGTTCGCGTCTTTCTTTCCGGTGACGATTTCGTCCCCGCACCGCATACTCCCCTGCAGTTGGCTATGCTGCTGACAGCATGACGCTGGTCCATTTCCGAGGGATGCTCAATGTTTTACGTGCAACGCGATGCACAGGGTCAGTTGGTTCGCGTGGAAGCTGCGGCCTGGGCCGAGGCCACGGAAACGCTGCCCGCCGACCACCATGAAATCCAGGCCTGGTTCGCCAATGCGGCGGTGGAAAACAGCCTCAAACAGCTCAAACAGAGCGACCTGGAGATGATTCGGGTACTCGACGACCTGATTCAGGTCCTGACCCAGAAAGGCGTGATTCGCGTCACCGACCTGCCAGCGGCGGCCCAGGCCAAATTGATGGACCGTACCCAGGCCCGGGAAGCACTGGGCGGGTTGAGTCAGTTGATCGATGAGGATGAGGGCGGGTTGATCTGATCCGTTTGTACTGTTGATCGTTCCCACGCTCCGCGTGGGAACGATCATCTGGCGCTGCATTATTTCCAGGGCTTGGGCTCACCGAAGAGCTGCCCCTGAACCCCATACAACCCCATCTCGCGAATCACCGACAACTCCCCTTCCGTTTCGACCCGCTCGGCAATCAGCGGCAGATCGATACTGTGCGCCGCACGCTGGATAGCCTCGATGAACAGGCGCTTGTCGCTCTCCTGATCGATCGCGCGGATGTAGCTGCCATCGATCTTCAGGTACGCCAGCCCCAGCCGCGCCAGGTTGCCGATCATGCTGAAACGGCCGCCGAACCGTTGCAGGCTCAGGGAGAAACCGAGTTCGCGCAGGCGCCGGGTCAACTGCTCCAGCACCGCCTGCTCCGGCAGTTGCTCCTCGCCGATTTCCAGGGTCAGGCGCGGCCCCAGATTGGAGTGCGAGCGCAGAATCTCGAAGACTTTGTTCAGCGCCTGTGGATCGGCCAGGGTCGCCGAGGAAAGATTCAGCGCCAGGGATTCTTCATGGTCGGCCATTTGCTCCAGCACTCGCTCGAGCATCAACCGGTCCAGTCGCGCGGTCCAGCCAAAGCGCTCCAGCCACGGCAGGAAACGCCCGGCGGGAATGGTCTGGCCCTGTTCGTCGAGCAGCCGCGACAGTACTTTGTAATGCAGCACCAGCTGTGTGTCCTGCGCCGCCACCACCGGTTGGAAGAACAGCTCGAAACGCCGCTGATTCAGCGCCTGATCGAGCAAGCGATGCCAGGCGTGGTGATCGTCACCGACCTCCGCCACCAGGCTCTGGTCGAGGCACGCCCAGTTCTGCTCGCCCTGACCTTCGGCCTGGGCCAGTGCCTGATCGCCGAGACTGAGCACCGCTTGCGGCGAATCGCCGTGAGCGAACGGCGCCAGACCGATAGAAGCCACGGCGGCCACGTCGGTGGCGCCTGTCGCATGCAGGCTGCTCAACGCACTGTCGAGGCTCTGCGCCAGTTGCAGCGCTTCTTCGCGGGTCAGCCCCGGCGCCAGCACGGCGAATTCACCGCCGCGAATCCGGGTAACGAGGTTCTGGGTTTCCGGGTATCTGGCGCACTCGCGGGACAGTTGCTCGCCAACCGCTTTCAACAACTCATCGGTGCGCTGACCGCCGAGGCGCTGGTTGAGCCCGGCCAGATCCTTGACCCGCAACAGCAGCAGATAACCGGAACTGGCCTGCTCCGGGTTGCTCACCCGCGCATTCAGCTGCATCTCGAAATAACGCCGGTTGGCCAGCCCCGTGAGGTTGTCCTGATAGGACTCGGTGCGCAGTTTTTCACTGCGCTCGGCCTGCTCCTGAAACAGCGCCTTGAGCTTCTCGACCATCTGGTTCATCGCCAGCACCACACGGCGCAATTCCGGCTTGCGCGGCAGGTCCGGCAGGCTGAGAAATTCGCGGCGGGCGATGGCGTGGGATTGCTTGACCATGTAATCCAGCGGCTTCAATTGCCGACGCAGCAACAACGCGCCCAGCACCGCACTCACCGCGCCGCAGACCAGCAACCAGCCCAGGCTGCCGAGTGCGCTCTGCCAGAGTTTGGCCAGGGCGAACATCGGATGGCTGACCACCTCGACCCGCGCCGCCTGCTCCCAGCCACGGCTGACCAGCGCATCGCCACCGGCCGGCTCCAGGCCGATCAGTCTGACAAACCAGTCCGGCACGTTGGTGACGGCAGGAATGCCGCTGCGCTCGACAATGGTCTGATCGGTCTTCAGGTCGACCACACGGATGCTCGAATAATAACCGCTGTCAAAGATCGAACTGACCAGCAGCTCGACCATCGCCGGGTCGTCGATATTCGGTGTCAGCGACAGCGCCAGCGCTGTGGCGGCGTCCTGGGCGTGGGAGCGCAACTGGTTGACGTACTGGGTGCGCGAGCTCTCCAGGCTGACCATGAAGCTGCCGGTGAAGGCAACCACGAGGAACAGACAGATAGCGATCAACAGCTGTTTGAACAAGGACATCTGAGCGCGTGCTCCTAGTTAGTCGTCTCGACCGGGAATCCTTCGGCCTGCATTTTTTTCAACACATCCTGCCAGCGTGACAGGCGTTTGGTGTCGCCGACCTTTTTGTTGCCCTTGGCCCCCGGCAGGTACAGACCTTCGGCATTGTAAGAGTAGACCGGCAGCAAATCGGTTCGCTCGGAAGCCGATTTGATCGGGTCGATCAGACTGTCGAGCACCAGTGGCATGGCGTCGGGACTGGAATAGTAGGTCAACACCATATGCGCGCGGTTCTGGCGCAGGGCCTTGACGTAGGTGATGCGCAACTTGTCACTGGCCACGCCGAGGTGGCGCAGGCTGAAATACTTGGCGATCGCGTAGTCTTCGCAGTCACCGGCGCCTTTCCACAAGGCTTCGATGGGCGTCTCCCAATAATCGACCTGACCCCACAGGTCGATGTCCTCGACATAGCGCATCTGTTTGTTGAAAAACAGGTTCACCACTTTGAGCTTTTCCATCTCGCTGACCTGCTTCTGGGTGGCCAGCAGATTCTGCCAGGCGTCGATCCGTTGTTGCCCGGCGCCCAGCGGTCCGTACAATGCCGTGGCCTTGCGGCTGATCGCGGAAAAATCCCAATCGGCATGCAGACCGCCCAGCATGACGCCGGCCAGCAGCAGCGCGCAGGCAAGCCAGCGCGCAATCCGTGGGATCGCGAAACGTACCGCCAATGCAAGGCATCCAGAGCAGGAGGAAAGGCGTTTGATGGTGAAGGTTAGCCGAGCAAAAAACAATGGCACCCTGAGATCATCGCTGGCGCGCTAAACTTCAGATGTGACAGGGTTCTTCTACACGGTTTGACAACCTGTAGAGCAATCACTAGTGTCCTTTGGATCCAAATTCCGCAGTCAAAGGGTGTGCAGTTGTGACCCAGAAGCCCAAGCCACTCCACAGCATCAAAGTCGACGGGCCGATTCCCGCGCATATGGCGCGCTCGGTCATCGAGGAAACACTGCGCGCCGCGATTCTCGACGGGCGCCTGCCGTGCGGCACCGCCGTGCGCCAGCAGGATCTGGCGGACCTGTTCGGCGTCAGCCGCATGCCAGTACGCGAAGCGTTGCGTCAGCTCGAAGCCCAGGGCCTGTTGAACGTGGTTGCACACAAAGGCGCCGTGGTAGCGCCGCTGATCCAGGGCGACGCGACCGAAACCTATGAGCTGCGCATCCTGCTGGAGTCCGAAGCACTGCGCCAGTCGATCCCGCTGCTGACCCCGGCCGATCACGAGCGCGCGGCCGGCTACATCGAAGAGCTGGAAATCGAACACGACTACACCGAAATCGGCCGGCTCAACCGTCTGTTTCACATGGCGCTCTACAGCAAGGCGCCCAATGGCCGGCTGTTGCGGCTGGTGGAAGACGGCCTGAATGAAGAAGAACGCTTCCTGCGTTTCAACCTTGAGGCCATGGGCCTGGGCAAGATCTCCCAGGACGATCACCGTGCTCTGCTGCAAGCCGTGAAGCAACGGGACACCCCGCTCGCGGTGGCATTGCTGGAGCAGCACCTCAACCGTGGTGTCGAGGTCATCACCCGTTACCTTGCCAGCCCCGCCGCTCAAAATCGCAAGACCGCCCGCTGAATGCCCCCTTCCGGGTGAGCGCCTGCTCACCCGGCGAATAACCCGCTTACAAATCCCCACGCCGCTCACGCTCAATTGCCGTGGCACTTCGGCGCCTTCGCTCTAACCTCCCCCCTGCTTTGGACAGCCCGGAAATTGCACCGCAAGGAAGTCATTTTCGACGATAGCCGCGGCGCCGATTTACGCGCACCCTTGGATCGCCAACCCAATATAGAACGGGGACGCGCCGCCCCGGCAGCAGTCCCCGCACCAGGAACCTACGGAAGGAGCCTTGTCACGGGAACAGGAAGAAACGGCGCCGTTACAGCCCGACTTCATCCCCTCATATTCATTCAATTACTCAATTGGAAAGTTGCTTCGAGTGAGGCATTCACTCTTGTCGTTCAATTTTGGCCATTAAACGCCGAAAGGAGCAACTACGCCCAAATAAAACTTAACTCATAAGTTTTATCAGGCCCACTCATACTTGAAAAACAGCCAACTAAAAATAATTAAAAATAAACTTGTTAAGTTGTTTTGCGATGTATTAGTTTTTCTTCGCCGAGTTTGGATCCGAAATGACAAACCCGGCCCAACCCTGCAGTACGGCCTCGATTGCGACGGCTTCACCGTCCGCTGCTGTCTCGGGCCCTTCAGACATTGCCTGTTTTCATCGAAACCGAATGAGGCTGTCGTTCGCCTGGAGAAACTTGTTCAACGTTATTAGCGATTGATTGAGCAGTCCCTATTCCCTATTAGCCAGAGTCTCGCAACCATGCCAACCAAAGAGCAACTTACACTAAAGAAAGCCGAACTCAGCGTTCATCCGATCTTCTCCGAAATCGATTCTTTGGCGACATTGCGCCGGTTCATGGAGTCCCATGTATTTGCTGTCTGGGACTTCATGTCACTGACCAAACGCCTGCAGCAGGAACTGACTTGCACTCGTCTGCCGTGGTTGCCGCCGCGCGATCCGCATGCAGCAAGACTGATCAACGAAATCGTGCTCGGGGAAGAATCGGACGATCGGCTGTCACACGGGCATTACAGTCACTTCGAACTGTACCTCGATGCGATGCGCGAAGTCGGCGCGGACACGACAGCGGTGGAGCGCTTCGTGATGCTGCAGCAGGAAGGCGTGAGTTACGACGTCGCCCTGCAAAGCGTCGAGGTCGATCCGGCCGCTGCGCAGTTCGTGCGTGACACACTGCAAACCGCACTGCATGCGCCGGGGCACAGCGTGGCCGCCGCATTCCTGCACGGTCGCGAGAGCGTGATCCCGACCATGTTCCAGCGCATGCTCGATGCCTGGGGCATTGGCGTCGAACAGGCGCCGACCTTCCGTTACTACCTGGCGCGACACATCGAGGTCGACTCCGAAGACCACGGCCCGGCCGCCGAGCAACTGCTGGACCGTCTGGTCGATGGCGATCCACAGCGCGAAGCCGAGGTTTACGCCAGCGCCATCGCCGCCGTGGAAAGCCGCATCGCCCTGTGGGACGGCCTGCGCCTGAGCATGCGTGAACCGCTGGCGGAGGTGGCCCAATGAACGCCGCCGACTACCAGTCTTTCGCCGATGCCTGGGAAAGCCGCGCGACCATTCGCACCCGGCCGCGTCGTGTGCTGGAGGACGACGCGCGGCTGATCTATCCGCTCAGCCGCCAGCCGTTGGTGCTCAGCGAAACCTTCCTGCGCGAATGCCCGGAACAGCGTGATTTCGCCCTGGTGCAGACGCTGTACAAATTCATCAACGACGTGGTGATTTTCGAAACCGAGATCGTCGA
>Ga0105243_10005031_pt1 | contig 10370 bp, 6 predicted proteins | sample KBSM34metaG_FD_81525 | JGI IMG/M metagenome (GOLD analysis project Ga0105243, IMG submission 81525) | Miscanthus rhizosphere microbial communities from Kellogg Biological Station, Michigan, USA - KBS M3-4 metaG | ecosystem: Host-associated > Plants > Roots > Rhizosphere > Soil | place: Michigan...
AATACGCTTCAAACCCCTCTCTAATCTTCGATAATAGAGAGGCCCTTAGGAAGGAGCGGGCCCAACGAACGCTGCCTTCCAGGGTGAGGGTCCCGCGCCTACCAAAGAATGTGTATGCTAGCCGACAGGAGAAAGATGGCAAATGAAAACACTTCCTAGCCTGATCGTCCTTTCCGCATCATTGTCGCCGCTCGTAGCGCAATGGGCTGCCCGCCCGACCCCGGGATTGCCCAGAATGGCCGACGGCAAGCCCAACCTCTCCGCACCTGCTCCGCGAACCGCGGACGGTAAGCCCGATCTCTCCGGCGTCTGGCGGATTCACAAAAGCTACCTGCTCAACGCGGCGCCGGATCTTAAACCCGGGGACATTCAGCCGTGGGCGGCGGCCCTTTACAAACAAAGCGCGGATAATTACCGCAACGATACGGATGGAATCAATTGTTTGCCGCCCGGCCCCAAGGCCAGCACTTCGGTCGGCTCCCCCGTGAAGATCGTTCAGACTCCGAATGTAGTTATCTTGCTTTACGAATACCAGACCCTTTTCCGCCAGGTTTTTACCGACGGCCGAGAACTGCCCAAAGATCCGAACCCGACATGGATGGGGTATTCGATCGGGCACTGGGAAGGGGACACATTGGTGGTGACAACCACCGGTTATAACGACCGAACGTCGCTGGATTTGGGCGGGCATCCCCACTCCGAGGCCCTACGCATGACAGAGCGCTTCCGCCGCCGCGACGCCGGCCACATGGATCTCCAGGTGACGCTCGACGACCCCAAAGCCTACAACCAGGCATGGACGCTTCCTGTCGATCTCGATTTGATGCCGGACGGAGAATTGATCGAGTTCGTCTGTGAAAACCAGAATGCCAAACCGCACCTGGTGGGCAAGCGCCCGCAGGAGTTTCAAGTTTCCAAGGACATCCTGAGCCAGTACGTCGGAAGATACGATTTGTCCGGCTCCCGCGCAGTCGTCGAAGTTACCTTGGAAGGGGACCACCTGATGATCGATCCGGGTGGCATGGGAAAGATTCAATTGATCGCGATGTCGGAAACCAGCTTCAGCATGGAAGGGAACCTCGTCGAGTTCCTCAAGGACGCAAAGGGGGCGGTCACCGGAGTCGTCCAGCATTGGACGGAAAGCGATCGCTACGCCACTCGCAGAAAGTAACAACCTTTCGCTGGACTCGCTTCGCCGCCCGCAAAGCTCAACCCGTATTAGAATCGAAAGGTTACTCCACGGCGGCGCCGCAAGCGGTTGCGCCGAAAGGTGCCGGTCTACGCCGCTTGAGGTGAAATCATCATGTCAAAGCATGCCGTATCCAAGAACACCCCTGTCGTTGCTGAAGGAATGACGCTCGGGGTTATCGGAGCCGGCGTTATGGGCCAAACCCTGATTCGCGGGCTGATCTCCGGCGGCGTCATTTCAAAGGACCGGGTCTGGGCCGGGGACAAGAACTCCGCGGCTTGCTCCAAGGCTGCCGAGGCGCTGGATGTCCCGGCCGAAACGGATTTTCAACACCGCGTCCCGACTTCCGATCTCATCCTGATCTGTGTCAAGCCCGCCGACGCGCCCATCGTCCTGGCGACTCTTCGCAATGCTGGATTGCGCCGCGATACATTGCTGATTTCCATCCTGGCGGGCATCTCCACAGACCGGATTGAATCCCTGCTCGGTACCGACAACCCGGTGGTGCGCGCGATGCCCAATACTCCTGCCGTCGTGGGCGAGGGCATGACCGTGGTATGTGCGGGATCCAGCGCCTCAAAGGTTCACCTGGATCGCGCGGAACGCATCTTCGAAGGCGTAGGCAAATGCCTGCCAGTCGACGAAGTCCACTTCAATGCGGTCACTGCATTGAGCGGCAGTGGACCGGGCTACCAGTTTTTGATCATGGAAGCTTTGGCCGATGCCGGGGTGCGTGTGGGACTGCCGCGACAGCTCGCGCTTACGCTGGTAGCTCAGACCGCCCTGGGGGCCGCTCGTATGGTGCTGGACTCGGGCCGGCATCCCGCAGCTCTCCGCGACGACGTCACCACCCCTGCCGGCTGCACCATTGCCGGCCTGCTCATGCTCGAAGACGGGCGCATACGCTCCGTCCTCGCCCGCGCAGTCGAAGAGGCGACGAAGACCGCCGCTCACTTGGGAGCTTCCAATTCGAAGATTTCGGAGATTCCTGCCAGCCATCGCGCTGGCTCGGGTGGCGGCCAGTAAGCGGAAGTTATTTCATGCCCCAAGCCAATTCCCGGACGCAGGCCGAAGAACTCATATCCATTGAGGACCGTTGGGGCGCGCACAACTACCATCCTCTGGATGTGGTGGTGGAGCGCGCTTCCGGAGCCTGGGTCTACGACGTCGAGGGCCGCAAGTATCTGGATTGCCTAAGCGCCTACTCAGCGGTCAACCAAGGGCATTGCCATCCGCGAATCATTCAGGCGCTCAAAGAACAGGCCGAGCGGGTAACCCTTACCTCGCGCGCCTTCCGCAACGATCAGCTCCCGCACTTTGTCTCCGAACTCGCGCAGCTGTGTGGCATGGAGATGGTCCTGCCGATGAATACGGGTGCGGAAGCCGTGGAGACCGCCATCAAAGCTTGCCGCCGATGGGGTTACACACGCAAGGGCATCCCCCTGAACCAGGCCGAGATCATTGTCTGCGAGAACAATTTTCATGGGCGCACCACCACGATTACCGGGTTCTCCTCCGAGCCGCTTTACAAGGATGGCTTCGGGCCTTTTACGCCGGGCTTCGTCACGATTCCTTTCGGTGACGCCGAGGCCCTCGAGCGTGCCATCACCCCGAACACGTGCGCGTTTCTGTTCGAGCCCATCCAGTGCGAAGCGGGCATCCTGATTCCGCCCGAGGGTTTTATCCGCGACGCTGCCGCCATCTGCCGCCGCGAACGCGTGCTGCTGGTGGCAGATGAAATTCAGACCGGCCTGGGCCGAACTGGGCATTTCCTCGCCTGCCACGCGGAGGATGTCCAGCCGGATGTGCTGATCCTGGGAAAAGCTCTCTCCGGCGGGACGTACCCGGTATCGGCCGTGGTATCGAGCCACGAAGTCCTGGGCGTGTTCCGGCCCGGCAGCCATGGCAGCACCTACGGCGGAAATCCGTTGGCTTGCGCTGTGGCCCGCGCCGCCCTGCGCGTGATCGAGGAGGAACGGCTGGTGCAACGGTCCGAGGAACTTGGCTCCTGGCTGCTGTATGAGACGCGCAAGCTCCAGCATCCGCATATTAAGGAAATCCGCGGCCGCGGCCTGTTGCTCGGAATCGAACTGCTAGGTCCCGCGCGCCCCTACTGCGAGCGCCTGAAGGATTTGGGCGTCCTATGCAAGGAAACCCATGATCACGTCATTCGACTGGCGCCCCCGCTGGTCATCGCACAAGAGGACCTGGTCTGGCTGTCGGCCCAACTACGTGGGGCCTTCGGGAACTGACCAACATTTGCACGCGATTCGGAATCCAATTAAACTCAGCCAATGCCGCGATTATGAGCTCCTAATCGCGGTCAAACTGCTGCTCGCGTCGATTGGGATGACAGCTCGTCCTTCGCCAACTTGCTGACGCCACATGGCGTAATACAAGCCTCTTTTTTCGAGAAGTTCATTGTGGCGGCCACTTTCGGCGATACGGCCACGTTCCAGGACGTAGATGCAGTCAGCATGCAGAACGGTCGAAAGACGATGCGCGATCAGGATCGTAATCGCATCACGAGTAGCGGCTACGTCCCGGATGGTTTGGCTGATCTCTTCCTCGGTGATGGAATCGAGCGACGAGGTCGCTTCGTCGAAGATTAACAGTTCCGGCTGGCGCAACAAGGCTCGGGCGATTGCGAGGCGTTGCTTCTCACCACCTGATACCTTGACGCCTCCCTCGCCGATCACCGTATCGAGCCCGCGGTCGGCGCGCTTCAGCAAACCTTCGATAGAAGCTTGATGCAAAACCTCCAAACATTGCTGATCGGTTGCGTTCGGCCGGACGAACTGAAGATTCTCACGAATCGATCCGGAAAACAGCTGAGCGTCCTGGGTGACAAAGCCAATCCGTTCGCGCAGATCTTCTATGGCGACTTTGTTTTCAGGCGTGCCGTTGTAGAAGATGTGGCCGGATTTTGGCGCGTAGAGGCCCACCAACAGTTTCACCAGTGTGGTCTTCCCAGACCCCGAAGGACCGACAAAGGCGATCGTCTCACTGCGGCGGACGCGGAAGGAAATCTCCCTCAAAGCGGGAGACGAGGCGGTCTGGTGTTGAAAGGAAACGTCGCGGAATTCGAGTGTTTCGAGCGTAGCCAACCCAACTGGATGTTCCGGCTTCGGCTGCACCGGCAGTTTCAGCAGCTCTTCAAAGTTCGCAAGCGACGCTTCTGTTTCGCGATATACATTGATTACATTACCGAGTTCTTGTAGTGGTCCAAAGATGAAAAATGAATAAATGAAAAGGGAGAAAAACTGACCGACACTGATGCGTTGCGTAAAGATCAAGTAGAGCATCAGGAAAAGGATCGAAGTGCGCAGCAGGTTGACGCAAGTGCCTTGAATGAAGCTTAAGCTGCGTAGGTAACGGACTTTCTTCAGCTCGAGTTTGAGGATTTTCGCCGTCGTTGAGTTCAAGCGGTCGATTTCCTGCTGCGCCAGGCCGAGGCTTTTCACCAGCTCGATATTGCGTAACGACTCGGTAGTCGCCCCAGCCAGAGCCGTCGTTTCGCGCACGATCTGCTTCTGCACGGTTTTGATTTTACGGCTGAGGAGCGAGCTCAAACCGCCGAGTAGCGGAACGGTGAGCAAGTAGGCCGGACCAATGGACCAGTGCACTTGCGCGGCGTAGACCAAAACGAATACCAGCCCGATCAGGGTTGTGAAGGCAAGGTTCACGGCCAACGCGATGAGCTTCTCCACGTCCGTGCGGACCTTCTGCAATCTCCCGAGCGTTTCGCCGCTGCGCTGATCCTCAAACAGCGTGTACGGCAGCTCGAGCGAGTGACGGATACCGTCGGAGTAGAGGCGCGCCCCTACCTGCTGTGTAATGACATTGACGTAATAGTCCTGAAAGTTCTTGGCGACTCGCGAGACAAAGGCCACGCCGACCGCTGCGGCCAGCAGGACGCTGACGCCCCGCAAGAACTGGGCGCTCGAATACTCCCGATACCGAGTGGCGTAAGAATCGATGATGTGACGGAAAATCAACGGATCGAGCAGAGAGAAGACTTGATTGATAGCGGCCAACACCAGCGCAGCCGCCACAAGCTTCCAGTAGTTCTTAAGATAACCGTAAAGAATAACCATAAATCTGCAGGCGTAATCTCATTGTCGCCTAGGTTAGGGATTGCGTCTCGCGCGCCAGCCAGGCAGACCGCGACACTTCGCGCGAGCGGCGACGAGAAAACTTCCGAGAAGGGACTCTTCGAGATCCTGCTAAGCGAGGACTGCCTTTACCACCGTCGCCTTTTCTACTCCCGTCAACTTCATATCCAGGCCCTGGACCTTGTAGCTAAATCTTTCGTGGTCGATGCCAAACAGGTGCAGAAGCGTAGCTTGAAAGTCGCGCACGTGAACCGGGTCCTTGACGATATTATAGGAAAACTCGTCCGTTTCTCCATGTACCACTCCACCTTTGACGCCGCCGCCAGCCATCCAGTATGTGAAGCAGCGTGGATGATGGTCGCGGCCGTAATCGGTCGGGGATAGCTTGCCCTGCGAATAGATCGTCCGGCCGAATTCCCCGCCCCAGATCAGGAGAGTATCCTCCAACATGCCTCTCTGCTTAAGATCCTGCAAGAGAGCCCACCCGCTCTGATCTACATCCTTGGTTTGGTTCGGCAGAGATCGAGGGAGATTTGCATGAAAATCCCAGCCGTTGTGATAGATCTGCACGAATCGCACCCCGCGCTCCAGAAGCCGCCGGCTCATCAGGCAGCAATTTGCGAAGGTTCCCTTCTGGCGCGCCTCCTCGCCGTACATTTCGAAAGTGTGCTCCGACTCCTTCGAGATATCGGTGAGTTCCGGCACGGAACTCTGCATGCGATAAGCCATCTCATACTGCGCAATCCGCGACATCGTCTCCGGGTCCGCGACTTGCTCGAATTGCTGCTGATTCAATTCACGCAGGCCGTCGAGCATTTTGCGGCGAATGTCTGAGGGCAGGCCTTCCGGATTGTTGATGTAGAGAACCGGGTCGCCTCCCGTGCGGAGAGAGACACCGCTATATTTGGATGACAGGAATCCGGCGCTCCACATCCGCGCCGACATGGCTTGCGTCGGGGCCTTGGGGTCGCTGTGGCTGGCGTTCATCACCACGAACGCCGGCAGATTCTGGCTCTCGCTGCCCAGTCCGTAGGCCAGCCAGGAGCCAATACAAGGCCTTCCGCCGATCATAAAACCTGTCTGGATGAAAGTAATCGCGGGCTCGTGATTAATAGCCTCGGTGTGAAGGGAACGCAGGATCGCAATCTCGTCGACCATCTTGGCCGTGTACGGCAATAGCTCCGACATCCAGGCTCCGCTTTGACCATACTGAGCGAACTTGTAGATGGACGGGGCAATCGGAAATCGGTCCTGACCCGCGGACATAGTAGTAAGCCGCTGACCCTGGCGTACGGAACCGGGAAGATCTTTGTTGTACCACTCCGTCATGACCGGCTTGTAATCGAAGAGGTCCATCTGGGGAGGCCCGCCCAGCATGTGCATGTAAATCGCGCGTTTGGCCTTGGGTGCGAAATGCGGAAGCCCGTGCAGCCCACCGACGGCGGAGGCGTCTCCGCGAAGTTCTTCTCCCAGCATGGTCGCCAGCGCAGCCACGCCCAGCCCGCGCGCACCGCGCGCGAAGAAATGCCGCCGCGTCTCGCGGATCGCCGTCTCGCGGAGCAGGTTCATCTTGGTCCCCTCGTAATCGCGCGACATCACTTGTTCAGTACCTCATCGAGATTGAACAACTCATTCGCAAGCACGGTGAGCGCTGCGAATTTATCCACCGGAAGGTTCGCATCGGCCTTGGATTCGCCTACCGTTAAGAGCTTGCTCGCGTCGGCTTTGTGCGATTGGTAGTAGCTGAGAAAATCCGCATAGGAACGCGCAATCACTTCTTTTTCCTTCGGCCCGAATCGCCGGGCAATCAATCGTGAGCTCATGTAGTCAACCTGAGCATCCAGAGTCTGCGCGGAATGCATCGCATGTTCCGCCAGATTTCGCGCGGCCTCGACAAACTGCGGATCGTTCAAGCCCACTAAAGCTTGCAGCGGCGTATCGGTGCGCTCCCGCCGGACAATGTAGGTTTCTCGCGTCGGGGCGTCGAACGTCTCCAAGGAGGCCGGAGGCGCGCTGCGCTTCCACAGCGTATACAGGCTCCGCCGGTACAGATTGTCACCTTTGTCCTGCACATAGTTCTTCGTGTTGCTCTCCTTCATCGAAGTGGCCTCCCAGACACCGCTAGGCTGATAGGGCTTCGCAGGGGGGCCGCCGACGCGCGAGACCAATAGGCCGCTCGCCGATAGCGCCAGATCCCGGACCATCTCGGCATCCATTCGAAAGCGGGGTCCGCGAGCGAGCAAACGATTCTCAGGGTCCTTCTGGTCTTTGGACTGGACAAATGACTGGCGGTAGGTTGCAGACGTGACCATCAATCGAATCAAATTCTTGACATCCCAGCCGGACTCCCGAAACTCGACGGCAAGCCAATCGAGCAGCTCTGGATGGGAAGGCGTCTCGCCCTGCGAACCAAAGTCTTCCGTGGTCTTGACGATACCCACGCCGAAAATCTGCTGCCAGAACCGGTTAACGGCCACTCGCGCCGTGAGCGGGTTCGAGGGCTCCACCATCCACTCGGCTAGTCCAAGCCGGTTTCGTGGCAAGGACGCAGGCATCGGCGGCAGCACGGAAGGCACGTTGGCGGCCACGGCATCGCGCGGCTGATCGTACAGCCCGCGAAAGAGCACGTTCGCCGCAGGCTTGGTGTCCGCCCGGTCTTCCATGATTAGCGCGGTCTCCGACCGATTCTCAATCGTCTTGAGCTCGGCATTCACGCTTGCCAGCTCACGAAGAGCATCGCGATACGCGGCATCCGAGTGATTCGAGTAATACAGCCGCAGAGATTCTTTCTGCGCCGCCGACTGCTCAGAGACCTTGACTTTGCGCGCATCCACCATCTGCGGCCAGGCTGCCACCAGCCGCGCTTCCTCTGCGGAAATCGCGCGACCGTGGACTGCAAACTCCGCGATAGATCCCTCAAACAGCCCCTGGTCGCCGTCACTCCCCATCAGCAGTGGCACACCGGTTTTTGCAGTCCCCGGCAGCGTATTCGCGACATGCAGGTACTGAATTCCATAGGCGCCGCGCTCGGTAGGAACCGAACTGCCGTTCACATGCAGAGATAAACCGGTTTCCTTGCCGCTGCCATCGTATGTGAATGTGAGATGCGTCCAGGCGCCCACTTTCAGGGGAGCATTCTGTAATGCCTGGGCTCGTATAGCTTTGCCTTCGTCGCCGAACAATTCCATGCCCGGGACTCCCTGATCGAGAAACATCGTCCAGCCGCGCCGCGTCGTAGTTCCGTTCGCTGTAACGCGCGCGACTTGACTGGCAATGGTCGAATGACTGTTATCTCCGGTCAATCCCGGATGGTATTTAATCTTCGGGATGTAAACCCAGGCACTGACGGAAAAGGGATCGCGACCCGTAAAGGAGTCCACGTTTGGCAGCTTCAGTGCAGATTTGCCGTCGAACTTCAGCGCTCCGTGTCCTGGCCACGGGCCTTCGCCAAGCGTTATGCCTGGTTCGAGTGTCACGTCTTGCGACGCACCTTTCACGATTACCCGCGCCGCGCCACCCGCCGCCAGCCGAAAAACTTCCGGAGCCGTTTCGAGCGGTGTCGCAGGCAATGCGGAGTTCGAATTGAGCCACTGATCGAACGCCTCGCTCGGTGCCTGTCGGATCGCAGTAAGACGCGCATCCAGATCCTTGCGCCGCCGCTGCAAATCGCTCCAGCGTTGGCGATCCTCAGGCTGCGGAACAATCACCATCGGCGGCTGATCCGGCCGGTTGTAATCCATCACTCTCTGGGTGGTGTTGTTGAAGAACGCCTCCAGCGCGTAATGATCCTTCTGCGAGATCGGGTCGAACTTGTGATCGTGGCAGGTGGCGCACGCCCCGGTGAGAGCTAGAAATACCGCAGCCGTGGTATCGGCGCGATCCTTAACGTACATCACAGCCATTTCTTCTTCGATGACGCCATTTTCGCTGGTCGTCGAGTGGTTGCGATTGAAGCCGCTGGCGATCAACTGGTCGAGCGTAGGATTTGGCAAGAGATCCCCGGCGAGTTGTTCGATGACAAACTTATCGTAGGAAAGGTTGCGGTTAAACGCCTGAATCACCCAGTCGCGATAAGGCCACATCTCACGATAGTTGTCATAGTGGAAACCATTGGTATCGGCATAGCGGGCGGCATCCAGCCAATAGTGGGCGCGATGTTCGCCAAAGTGCTCGGAAGCCAGCAGCCGATCAACCAGTTTCGAGTAGGCATTATCCGCCTTGTCGTTGACGAAAGCCTCGACCTCTTCGACAGTAGGGGGCAACCCCGTCAGATCCAAGGTCACGCGGCGGATCAACTCCCGCTTATTCGCCTCAGCCGATGGCTGTAGAGCATTCGCCTCGAGTTTTGCCAGAACGAAGCGGTCGATCGCATTTCGCGTCCATGCCTCATTCCTAACCGTTGGAAGCGCGGGACGCGCCGGAGCAGTAAACGCCCAATGCTGCTTCCACTCGGCACCCTCCTCGATCCACTGGCGAAGCAACGCCTTTTGGTCGTCGGTCAACTCTTTATGAGCCGCTAAGGGCGGCATCCGGCGGCGCGGATCGGGATCGGAAATGCGTTTATAGAGGAGGCTCTCCCGAGCGTTCTTTGGAATTACCGGAGTTCCGTTGGCTCGTTGCGAGAAGATTCCCTCTTTGGTGTCCAGGCGAAGGCCTGCCATTCGTGACGACTCATCAGCTCCGTGGCACCGCAGACAATTGTCCGAAAGAATAGGGCGGATTTGCCGCTGAAAGTCCACCGCAGCGGCCTGCGCGAACGGAGGCGATGCAATACACAGAATCCCCACCAACATGCCGGAGGAATAACAAGACAGAGTAGAGATCTGAGACCTTCTCATAAACTCGCGCTCCTGTGACGATCCCGTCAGGCTTCCGATTGTGGGCCTGAATCCCAGTATAGTAGCCCCAAACCGCTGAATCTTGATACCTCTCGGCGCCCGCCCCCTGCCTTTACTTTTTGGCAAATTTCCTGACATCTCCCAGGAAATCGGCTCCGTAGACGTTGCCCTCCAAATCCGTGGTGACGCCTTCCGCCATGCTTGAACCGCCGGCATACGGATACGGAC
>Ga0105243_10005032_pt1 | contig 10370 bp, 12 predicted proteins | sample KBSM34metaG_FD_81525 | JGI IMG/M metagenome (GOLD analysis project Ga0105243, IMG submission 81525) | Miscanthus rhizosphere microbial communities from Kellogg Biological Station, Michigan, USA - KBS M3-4 metaG | ecosystem: Host-associated > Plants > Roots > Rhizosphere > Soil | place...
CAGGTCGTCCAGGTCACTCTTGCCGATGATGGACCGCAGCGATGTCTGCGCGACCTGCCCGATCGCCGCGAAGTAGTCCTGCACGTCAACCGCCGCCCTGAGGGGGTCCATCACCTTGAAGTAGACGACAGCGTCCACCCGGACCGTGATGTTGTCGCGGGTGATCCCGTCCTGGGCCGGGACCGGCGAGGTGATGATCTGCATGTTCACCTTCTGGAGGCGGTCGACGATCGGCACCAGGAAGGCAAGGCCTGCGCCCAGAGGCTTAGGCCGCACGCGTCCGAATCGGTAGACGACACCCCGCTCGTACTCCTTGACCACGCGCAGACTCGCGGTAGCAGCAACGATCCCCAGCGCGCCAAGCACTGCCAGAAGCCCAAGCAAGAAGGTCATGACTCTCTCCGTTCCACCGCGCGTTCCTCTGCGCGTCATGCCGCGCACGATGGAAAGGACGCGGCAGAGGACCGCATCGGCGTCGGATGGACGTCCACGTTGCAGGGCGGGTATGGAGGAAACGGTCCCTCGGGACCAACGACGACGGGATGCTCGTGACCGGTCACGCTTCCCGCCCGTTGTTGCCGGACCTCGGCAAACACGACTCATCCGTCGGAGGCGCACAGCACCGCGGCAAGTATTTGGAGCGCCGTCGACAGCTCTACCGCTACCCGCCAGGACGCGACGGCCTCCCCGGCATCGAGGGCGCATTCCTGCCGTGCTCGTTCTGGCTCGTCCAAGCCCTCGCCCGCAGCAGACGCGCGTTCGAGGCGAACGCGCTCTTCGATGAAGGACTTGCCCTTCCCGGGCCCTTGAGGCTGTACGCGGAAGAGATGGACCCGCTCACCCGTCGGTACCTGGGGAACTACCCGCAGGCCCTGACGCACGCTGCTCTGGTCCAGGCGGCCATCGCCCTACGCCTGGCAGGCACATCGAAAACGTTGCCGAGGCTCGGCAACGGACCGACCATCACATCAGCCGATGGCGCACCTCCACCCGCGACCGGTTGTGGGCCATAGTTTTCTGTCGTCGGCCCCGCCAGTGACGGCCACGCCGGAGCCCCTCGACTTCATCTCCCCTCCGGCGTGGCTGCCACGCCGGGCCGGACATCGCTGCATACGCCGGGCACGTGACAGCCCCCGCAGCCGCTCTCAAAGCTTGTGGCGAGGCCCAGGAGCCATCGTGGAATGGGGCGCAATCCGTGGGGCCGACAGCAAGAGACACTCACCTGGAGATGGGGCCCGTTGATTGCGCAAGCCCCACGCCGACGAGACGCACAGATCAGCCCCACCGTCAAAGGGCCACCGGTGATCGGAACCCGCACTTCTTGATTCGCTTCCGGAGCCCAGCTCATGCTTCCCGGCGCGGCTCGCCGAGCTCGTCGATCTCCGGGCGCTGTCCACTCTGCCGGCGATAACCAGCGCTTGCTAGGCGACCTATCCGCCAGGTCCCGTAGCGGCTGGTTGCCGGTCATCGGCATGCTGCGATGTGGTGCACGGTGATCGACACCGGGCAGTCTCATGCATACAGACGAGGGCTGACCACCGACCGAGGGAGCATTTCGGGACTTGGGTGTGCGAGGAGAACCCGGATGCCATCCGGGTCGAGTGCCGCGACAAAACGAGACCCCACCGCTCGTATAGCTGCTGGTGCGGACCCCGCGCCTTGATGGCCAGCACCGCATCCCGCAGCGCCGCCTCACTCTCGAAACCCCACATCAGATATCGGAGTCCGATCCCGCCCAACGGGTGCGTGACCTTCGCCCGGCGCGCGATCAAGTAGATCTGGAAACCGTCCGGGGCAACCAGCAGGGCAGCCTCGGGATCGTGAATGGTCGCGTGGCAAAGAAGACGTCGCTGTAGAAACCGATTGAGACATCCAGCCGAGAAACGAAGATGACCGACGACGTCACGCGATTCGGGTATCCCATTCTTGGCCCTCCGCTTCCAGAGAGGCCTGTAGATCAGCCAACTTCGGAGGGCCGGATCGTGCTGGCAGCCTCGAGTACACAAGGAACTCGCGGAGCGCGGTCCACATCGCGGGCGGGTTGGAGAACATCGGCCAGTGGCCGCTGTGCTCGATCTCGACCAAGGCACAGCCGCATCGCCGCAACTCGGGCAGGTAGGAAAGGTGCGCGTTCTGCTCTCCGTACATGAACATCCGGGGCATCGGCAGGCCGATGAAGTGGGCGAGGAGGCAGCCGTTGTCGGACATGTCCACCATCGACTCGAACACCGGACGCACGACCTGGGGGTCCACGGTGGTCAACACTCGGGAGCCGTAAAGGGCGCTGGAGTACTCGTCTGCTTGCCGGGTGCGGGTAGCGAAGTCGGCCAGAAATGTCGCCGGATCGTCCGAGTGGTGGGTGACGATTTGGCGGCTGAGGAAGCAGTCCTCTGGTGCCAGGTTGCCTTCGATGTCGGTGAAGCTGAGTACCCGGTCCGGGATGCGGTCGGCGAGCAGCAACGCGGTCAGACCACCCATCGAGTGACCGACAACGTGGAAGCGGTCGATGCCGAGCTGCTCGAGGGCGGCGAGGGCGACGTCGACCAGGAACGGGATGGAGACGAGGTCGAGACGGGTGCTCGTGGAGGCGCCGAAGCCGGGGGCGTCATAGGCGAGGAAGGCGTGGCCGGCCAGACCGGGGAACCTGGAGAAGTCGGCGTACTCCTCCTTCGTGGAGCCGAAGCCGTGAAGAAGGACCACCGGCTCCGGGCCAGGCACGCTGTGGGCGCTGATGCGCAGGTCGACGCCGTCGACGCGCAGGTTCAGGGTCCGCTCGGACCATGGGCTAGTGGTCACGTCAGGAACCTCCATTAGTGAGAGCGCGGTCCTGGCGGTCAGATGCCTCTGCCCGGCGTTCGCGCTTGGCGACGAAGCTGATCCGCAGGTGCACGTCAGCGCGCGGGGACGTGCTTGGCCCGGACCGCGACCTGCACATTCTCTGCGGCCGCGGCGGCGCCGTGCTGGGGATCGCGACGCATGCTCACCAGTCCTGTCCACGTGTCAGTTCGTCCCAGTTGATCGCCGGCTGGTTGGCTCGCCAGCGGGTCAGGTAGGGGAGCCGGTTGCCCGGCGCCCTAGCACCTGACGCGAGCCAGGCTGCGAATCCACCCGGATTGCGTCGTTCGAGCTCGTCGAGATAGGTCTGCCACTCCGCTACGGTCGCGGCCCATCCGAGCGGCTGAGGGCTGGTGCTGCAGCACTGTGTAGCTGGCCCGCCAGCTTTGAGACAACTCCTCCGTCAGCGCTTCTTCGCCCCAGAGAAGGCTGGAACGTCAGGTACTCAGGACTGGCGTCGCCTAGCGCACGCGCCATGGCGTCCATCTGGACCGACGGAGTCGGAACCGAACGTGGCCAGCGACCGTAGGCACTCACGGCGTACGGGGAGGTGGGCCAGGGCCAGGATGACCAGCAGGACAACCTCCACGCCCAGGAGCACCGTGTAGCCGAGGAGGGCACAGGCCGCTGGTCCGCCGACCAGTGCGTTGTTGGCGATGACACGCTCGCCGGCTCGTGGAACGCCCTTCCGTCCTCGCTCAGCAGGAGCCACGCCCGCGTCACCATGGCGCTGAGAGCGCCGACGAAAACGACCAGGATCGTCGGTGGGAGGGGTACGAACTGAAACCGACAACGAGCCCGACTATGGCCAGTTGGGCGCAGCAGGTCACCCACAGGCTCTGGTACGCCTTCATCGCTGCCCCGATCCTGTGGATAACCGGTCAAGCGCGTCAGAGAGCGAGTCCTGGGCAACTGCCGAACCTTGCCTCTCGAGCATGGCGGCGACGTCGTCGAGATCGATACGAAGCGCTGCGAGGTCTGACACGACCTCTGCAGCCCCACGGACGTCGATCGCGGGCGAGGGTGCCTCGAGACAGGTGAGGTTCAAGTTCGCGAGGGTCGACGCGCTGAGCACGTGGACCGTGTTGGGCACGCTCAAGTCGTTGACGTACCGCTTGCTGCCGTTCTTCTCCAGAGGTGTCCCCGCGGCCCAAACCAGGCGCTGGGGCCTTGCTCCTTGTTTGGCCAGTCGTGCCCATCGTTCGGTGGAGAACCGCTCCTGGAAAAGTCGGCAGGCGAGGATGGCCTGCGCCGTCGCGGCCAGACCGCGCATCTCGAGCGCGCCTCGACCCGCCAGCAGTTCGATCCGTCGGTCGACCTCTGCATCCACGGGGCTGAGTGAGAACGAGGCGAAACTGTGGACGGTCGTGGGATCTCCGCCCCGGGCGACGAACGTCTCGAGACCCGCCTGGTAGGCCTCGACAACGGCTGCATAGCGAGCAGGGGAGAAGATCGATGTCGCGACGATGTTGCAACCGGCCGAAACCGTGGCCCGCAGCGCTTGCACGCCCGAGTCGCTAGCCGGTATTGCGACCAGGAGATTGGGTCGATTGATACGCCGATGGTGCTGACAGATTGTCGCCATGGTGGCGCGCGTGCTGTGCGAGTGGGGAGGAGCCCCTTGGAGTGACACGAAGCCGTCCGCGCCTTGCGAAATCTCATAGACAGGCCGCAGGAGGGCGCACGCAGCCAAGGCATCGGTAGCCACCAGCTCCCAGTAGACCTCCTCTGCCGTGCACCCAGTGGCCATCAGCCACGAGAGCTGCTCGTCATAGTCTTCGGATGCTTCGAACGCTTGTGTTAGCTCGGTCTGACCGGCGGCGATACCGCGTACTCCCGCGGTGATCATCCGGCTCAAGCTGCCGTTGCCGAGGTCTGCTCGCGAGAGTTGATCGATCCACGGGCTCACTCCGCGTTCGACATACATTCGTGTCAGCGCGCCGGGTTTGCAGGCCGGGTGCGCCGCACGGTCACGGCGGTCGCGCGGATCTGCGCCGTCGGCGACTTGGCGCCGCTCCAGGTCGGGGTCGTCCCCGTGCCCAACGGACCATGACTCGGTCACCTCCGTCGAGGGCGGAGCGATCCAAGGCGACGGCCGCTTCCATCCCTGGGTCGTCAGATGCGTTGGATGCGCCCATCGCGTCTGCTTCGACGTGAGAGTCATTGCATCCACCTCCGTCCTCGATCGGGCACGTGATCTCGAATCGCTACACGACCCACGAGGCGCGGACAGACCTGTTCGCGGGCAGGGTCCTCAAGTCCCTGGCCGCCCTGGACCGCTATTACCGCTCCGCGCCTGAGTCGACGCTCACCATCAAGATGCCCCGTAACGCGCGCAGAGTCCTCGCCATCCATCGGCTGAGAACGCACAGCTTTGTTGCCGGTGACAGGCAATACGCCATCGCGACGCTCTTAGCCATCCCACCGGTGCGCTCAGACGCAACCTTTGGCCCGTCATCACGAGCGGAGTGGCACGCCCGCCCTCGCCAATTCGGCTCCATCACGGCAATCTGGCTCTTAGCTGGATGTCCCAGTGCTGACGAGGAGTTGAATCAGCCATGAACAGACTGGAAGGACGGGTGGCACTGGTCACCGGCGCGGCGAGCGGAATCGGCAGGACGACGGCACAGCGGCTCATCCAGGAGGGCGCGGCAGTACTGGTCACCGACATCCAGGCCGAGGCCGGGGAGACCACCGTCAAGGAGCTCACTGAAGCTGGTGGCAGAGCCGCGTTCACCAAGCACGACGTCACCAGCGAGACCGAGTGGGAAGCCGCCTGCGCCAAGGCGTTCGAGGAGTTCGGGGCCCTGGACATCCTGGTCAACAACGCAGGCATGGGCGACATCAAGCCGATCGAGGAGACCAGCCTGGCTGAGTGGGACCGGACCGTAGCCATCGACCAGACCGGCGTCTTCCTAGGAATGAAGGTGGCCGCCGCTTATCTGAAGCAGTCCGAGCACGCCTCGGTGATCAACATCAGCTCGATCTTCGGCACGAGCGGAGGATTCGGTGTGTCTCCGGCTTACCACGCAGCCAAGGGTGCCGTTCGGACCCTGACGAAGAATGTCGCCTTACACTGGGCGACTGAAGGAGTCCGGGTCAACTCCATCCACCCGGGCTTCATAGCCACCCCGATCCTGGAGCAGTCGCGCAACACTCCCATCTGGGAGGGCATGACCGCCTTGACGCCGATGGGTCGGCTGGGCCGACCCGAGGACATCGCAGCCGGGGTCGCCTACCTCGCCAGCGACGACGCGGCCTTCATCACCGGCCTCGAGCTGTACATAGATGGCGGCTACATGGCCCGCTGAGAGGTGCCGAGCGAGCAGCAGGGGGCGTTCGTAGACCGAATGAAGTTCCGGTGGCATAAGGCAGGGCGGGTCTCAGTCACCGGGCTTCCGGGACGATCACAACCGTGCTAAGTGCGCGCTCAGTTCCTGCCGCGAATGCTGGTCGTCAGAGAGCACGGAATGTATTCGCCCAGCCGACCTAGTTAGTTGAAGAAACAACTAAAGGACCGGCCTGCGCTGGCCCTGCCGGGCCCCTTCCTGAACCTCCATGCCTCTGGTGGCGACGGCGGCAATGTGAACCTACGAACCCGCCCATGCCTAACCTCGTCGACGAAGAGGGAACTCATTGCTTTTGCACATGACCAGTCGCCGTTCACTGACGCGGACTACTTACGGTTTGTGGACGGCAAGCCCCGTCGCGATGGCGTACACGACTTCTTCGCCTCTCGGGGGATCGTCCGTGAGGAGGGGGCACCCGACGACTCCCCCGATGCCGACACCGTCGCGGCGATCGGCAACCGCAAAACGTCCTGTTGCTCAAGCTACTGGACGAGCAGGGCGTCGAGGTCTATCCCGGCTCGGTGACCTAACTACAAGCTGTACACGACGCCGGCATCCGCACGGCGGTCGTCACCTCCTCGGCTAACGGGGCACAAGTGATCCGCGCCGCCGGCATCGAGGATCTCATCGAGCAGCGTGTGGACGGCGTCGTCGCTAGACAGGAGAGCCTGCCGGGCAAGCCGGCACCAGACACGTTCGTAGAGGACTCGCGTCGCCTCGGTATCGAACCGGGTGCAGCCGCTGTCTTCGAAGATGCGCAGGCTGGCGTCGTCGCTGGCCAAGCCGGGGGGTCGGATTCGTCGTGGGAGTGGATCGCGGTGACCAGGCCGAAGCCCTGCTCAACAGCGGCGCGGACGTTGTGGTGAAGGACCTTGCCGAGCTGCTGGGTGGCGCGTGAGCCGCCCGGAGCAGGAGGCGGGCAGTATCTATCCCGCCCTCACGGTTGCAGCGAGGCGAGAGCGGCGATGACGAGCGCTTGTGTACCGGTGTCGAGAGTGGGTTGGACGACGGGCGCGAAGCCGGCCGCGTGATTGACGGGGATGTCCTGGGAGACTCGGCCGGCTTGTTCCGCGGTCCGGTAGGTGTCGGGGTCGATCCCGCCGATCCCCCAATAGGTGTACGGGACGCCCAGGGCGCGGGGGATATCGCTGAAGTCTTCACTCGCACTCTGTTGCGGCAGCTCACTAGCGGCCTCCCCGAAGAACTCCGAAAACGCGGTGGCCACGCGGTGGGTGAGCCCAGCGTCATTGTCGGTGAGCGGGTACCGGTCGAATAGATCGAACTCGGGCTCGACGGGTGAGCCGGATGCGTCGCACTCGCCGCGCACGATGCGTTCGATGGCGTTCAGGATGGTGGAGCGAGTTTGGTCGTTATACGTACGGACGTTGAGCTGCAGCACGGCGTGGTCGGGTATGACGTTGCTCTTGGTCCCAGCCACGATGCTGCCGACGGTAAGCACCGCAGCATCGCCGGGCGCCACCTCGCGGGCGACGACGGTCTGGAGGCGCACGACGATCATGGCGGCGAGCACCACCGGGTCGACCGCGGCCTGAGGCATGGAGCCGTGCGCACCACGCCCGTGGACGGTGATCCGCATGCTGTCCGCCGCCGACAACACAACCCCGGCCCGGGTTCCGACGTGGCCGGCGGGCAGCGGCAGCACGTGTTGGGCCATCGCCACGTCGACGTGGCCAACGACCTCGGCAAGCCCTTGCTCGACCATCGTCTTCGCGCCGTCAGCGCTCTCCTCCGCCGGCTGAAACACCGCTACCAGCGTGCCTGTCCAATGCTGCTTGGCTCGCGCCATTAGCGCGACGGCAGCCACCAGGCAGGCGACGTGTACGTCGTGGCCGCACGCGTGCATCACCGGCACCTCAGCGTCGCCGTCCCGGGACATCACCGTGCTGGCGTACGAAAGCCCGGTCTCCTCCCGTACCGGCAGCGCATCCATGTCGGCACGCAGCAGCACCGTCGGACCGCTCCCGTTGTGCAGCAGCCCCACCACCCCAGTACCACCGACCCCGTCGTGCACCTCCACGCCCATCTCACGCATCCGGTCGGCGACAGCGGCGGCGGTGCGGCGTTCCTGGTGCGACAGCTCCGGGTGCGCGTGGAGGTCTCGGTACAGAGCCTCCTGCCATCCCCGAGCCCACCCGAGCCCGGCCAAGACCGCCGCAGCCGCGTCGGCAGTCCCGGTGACTGTTGCTTCTGTGGCCGCTGCTGCCCCTTCTTCGGCTGGTTCGACTGTCATCCACTGCTCCTGAGGGTCGTCGCGCCGGTCCAAACCATCATGCCTCTCTCCGTTGGCGTCCCGAGGCGATGGAGCCTCTACGCCGAAGTGGGTGCCCAGCAGCCGGACCGTAAAGCAGAGGACGGCACCACCGACGGCCGCAGGGACGTTGGGAGTGCCGAGTTCGGTAGCGGCCACTAGCACGAGCGCACCTGCCAGAGCCGGGATCGCGTACAGCTCGCTACGCAGCACGACCGGGATCCGACCGATGAGCACGTCGCGGATGGTCCCTCCGCCGACCGCGGTGATCGCGCCGAGGATCACCGCCTGCGCGGGACCCACACCGAACTCCAGCGCCTTCAACGCACCGCTAACCGCAAAGAGGCTCAGACCGGCAGCGTCGAGCAGGAAGATCGGGTTCGTCCACCGGTCCAACCGCCGGCCGAAGGAACGCCACCAGGCTTCCGACCGCGGCCACCGTCAAGAATGCGCCAATCACTGAACGTGGCTGGCGGCAGCGAGTCAAGGAAGACGTCACGAATGATGCCGCCACCCAAAGCTGTGACCATGCCCAGAGTGACGACACCGACAACGTCGAGACGTGCAACCCGGATAGCCGTCAGGGCGCCGTTCAACGCGAACGCAAAGACCCCAGTCAGATCGAGCGCCAGGAAAGCGGCGAAGCGGTGTCCACTTGTCATGTCTACCGCTCCAGCGCGCGGCGGCGGCTGTGGGCATCCCTCGGACAGTTCACGCCGGAGGACTGCTTCCGGATCGACGGGGTCACCGGACCGGACGAGTACACAGCCGTGGTCGACAACAACGTCTTCACGAACCTGATGGCCCAACGAAACCTGCGGGCCGCCGCCGAGGCATGCAAGCTCTGGCCCGATGCAGCGGCAAGGTTCGAGGTGGATCAGGACGAGATCGACAGCTGGTGCACCGCAGCGGACTGTGTACGAATTCCCTACGACGAGGAGACCGGCGTCCACGCCCAGTCCGACAACTTCACGGACCATGGCGAGTGGGACTTCGCAAGGACGCCGCCAGAGGACTACCCGCTGCTCCTGCACTACCCGTATTTCCAGCTGTACCGCAAGCAGATGATCAAGCAGGCCGACCTCGTGCTGGCGATGCACCTGCGGGGTGATGCCTTCACCCTTGAGGAGAAGGCACGCAACTTTGCCTACTACGAGGCCCGCACGGTGCGGGACTCGTCTCTGTCGGCCGGCCCTCAGGCGATCATCGCGGCGGAGGTGGGCCACCTGGACCTTGCGTTCGACTACTGGTCAGAGGCTGCCTTCACCGACATCCGCAACCTTCACGACAACGTCGACGACGGCGTCCACGTCGCTGCTGCCGCGAGCACGTGGGCTGCGGCGGTCGCTGGTTTCGGGGGGATGCGCGACTATGCCGGGAACATCACCTTCGCGCCCCGCTTGCCTCGACAGCTGTCCCGGCTTTGTTTCCGGATGACGTTCAGCGGCAGGACGGTCACTGTGGACATTCGCCGCGGCGAGAACGGTGACGCGAACAGCGGCGTCTCAGTCGATCAGACAGCGACGTACAGCCTCCAGGCGGGTGATCCCTACGAGACGTCGCACCACGGGGTGCCGTTGACGCTTGAGGTCAACCACGACCTGACCCTTCCCATACCTTCCGGATCTAGCGTCGCACCGGTCACGCAGCCGCTTTACAGAGTGCCTCGACGTCGGAGCTGACAACACGAGGATGGGTGATCCCGGGTCCGTAGGGTTCGGAATGCATCGATGATCAGCCGTCGGGGGGTAGTGCACCACCGTCGTCCTGCCACCGCAGCAACTGTTTGACCGGCACAGTGCCGTCGTCGCGTGACGTCGACCGCTCGGCTGGCTGAGCCATTCCCGCGAGGCCGGTCTCAGCCCCGGCGACGACGGTCCTTGACTCCATCGCGTCGATCGGAACCGCAGCTGGAA
>Ga0105243_10005041_pt1 | contig 10364 bp, 5 predicted proteins | sample KBSM34metaG_FD_81525 | JGI IMG/M metagenome (GOLD analysis project Ga0105243, IMG submission 81525) | Miscanthus rhizosphere microbial communities from Kellogg Biological Station, Michigan, USA - KBS M3-4 metaG | ecosystem: Host-associated > Plants > Roots > Rhizosphere > Soil | place: Michigan...
CACATCGGCGGTCATTGGGTTGCCCACGGTCAGTGTTTCGGCCTTGGCGACGAGTCGGTACACGTAGTCGTCGTAGATGGACTCGTGCACCAGATGTCGGCCGATGATCATGCAGCCCTGGCCTTGGTTGAAGAAGCTGCCGTACGCCAGGGCGTTCATCCCGTTGTCCAGGTCGGCGTCGGGGAGCACGATCATCGCGTTGTTGCCGCCCAGTTCGAGGTGGGCGCGGGTGAAGTGACGTGCGGCGAGCTCGCCGACGGAGCGACCGGCCTGGGTGGAACCGGTGAAGGACACCGCGTTGACGTCGGGATGCGCGACCATCGCGGAACCCAGGTCGCCGCCGCCGGGCAGGACATGCAGTAGGCCGGCGGGCAGCCCGGCTTCCTCGAAGACCCTGGCGATCACGACGCCACCGGAGACCGGGGTGCGCGGGTCGGGCTTGAGGATCACCGCGTTGCCCAAAGCCAATGCGGGCGCCACCGAGCGGATCGCCAGTTTGAGCGGCATGTTGAACGGCGCGATGACGGCCACCACCCCGACCGGGGTCCGGCGGCTCATACTCAACCGTGCGCGGTCGGTGGGCAGGACTTCGCCCAGCGCGTGAGACGGTAGCTCGGAAGATTCCAGGCACTCCTGGACCGCTCCGTACACTTCGTACTGCGCCTTGAGACGGACCCCGCCGGCTTCGCGCATGAGCCAGTTGTGCACATCGGCGCTGTGTTGTGTCCACAGGTAAGCGGCGCGGCGCATGACCGCGGCGCGCTCGGTGAATGACACCGCCGACCAGGCGGTTTGGGCCTGACGGGCTCGGGCCACCGACCGGTTCAGGTCGCCAGGTGACGCTTCGCCCACGCGGCCGATCTCGATGCCCGTGGCCGGTTCGACGACAGGAATCGTCCCGCCGTCGGGCGCCGTCCACTCCCCGGTGAAGATGTTTCCGCTCCACCGATGCTCGTCGAGGAAATTCATGTCGCCACTCCATTCATCGTGTTCTTGCTTGGGCCCGAGAAGGTCCTGGAAGACTTCCAGCAGGCGGATTCGACGCCTTGGGCTCAGATCACCGTGAAGTAGCCGTCGTCGTTGAGGATGTGCCGCGGCCAATCCTGTTGCTGCGAACTAAGTTTTCTGATCTTCGCGATGAACGCCGGGTCTTGGTTGTCACCGCGATAGACGGTCATATCTGCGGCCAGCCAGGCAGGAAGAGCGGCGAAACGATGGACCGTTTGGGTCTCCAGGTACCACGTAATGTGGACGAGGGCGCCGCTCTCCTCGTACCAGACGGTCGTTTCGACGCCTGGAGCCACCCGCTGGTAGTAGAAGTGCTGGATGGCGTGTCGTCCTGCGTGTGGCCCCGCTGTCAGCGTGTATTCGACGATGTCGGGCCCCACGATCGCAGGTTCGAAGACCCACCCGTTGGCGAAGTGCCAGCTTAGGCGTGCGCCCAGGATGCTAGCGAGCATGTTGGTCGGCTCCTTTCTCTTTCTGCGGCCCTCGCCCAGTTGTCGGAGACGAACCATGCCAGCGAGAGGACTTTAGTAAAACATCGTTTCGTTATTAGCGCAACAGTGTTTCGCTAATACTGCAACGTAGTTGCACTAAGATCAGCTGGATGAATTCAGCGGATTTTCAGAGGGCCCGCAGTCCAGAGGCCAAACAACAGCGCGAAGACGCCATCCTGGCAGCGGCGCGCTCGCTGGGCGCCGAGCGCGGTATCCGGCAGATCACCCTCACCGATATCGCCGACACAGTCGGCATGCACAAGTCGGCCCTGCTGCGCTACTTCGAGACGCGCGAGCAGATCTTCCTGCGCCTCACTGCCGAAGACTGGCGAGAATGGTCGGCGGCGCTGCGCGCGAAATTGAACAAGATCGGCGCCCCGACCGCGAAGACCGTGGCGTCCGCCTTCTCCACCACACTGGCCGATCGCGGCATGTTCTGCGACCTGCTCGCCCAGGCGCCGCTCAACCTGGAACGAAACGTGTCCAACGCAGCCGTAGGAGCCTTCAAGCTCGTCACCCACAACGAAGTCGACTCCATCGTCGAGGTCATGCGACGGCTGCTGCCCGACCTCACCGAACGAGACTGCATCGACATCATCGCCACCGCCACTTCACTATCCGGCGCATTGTGGCAAATGGCCAACCCGGGTCCAGAAGTAGCGGCGCTCTACCGCAGCGACCCGCGCATGTTGCCGTTCCCGATGCTGGATGCGCGCCGCCGCCACGCACCCTTTGAGATCGAACCGCTCGTACGCAGAGTGCTCGCTGCGATGCTCAAAGGAATGCTGGGTGAGTGAAATAAGCGACATCGCCGTGTCACAGTTCTAGGGTACGAGACACCGCTTCGATGGACTCGGTACCGGATGGTGACCGCAGCGCCGGCCGCCACTGCCAGGCGACGTAGTCGGTGTGTCGTTGACGTTCATCTTGACCCCTCCCGTGTACACAGACCCGGACGCAGGTGCGCCCGTCGTTGTCGCGAGTACATGACGGACGCCTGGCTACCGGTCCCAATAAGTCAGTGATGCGTAGCTATTCGGGAATCTAGGTCGGCGGAAAAGGGCCTACCGGGGTGGGGTAGTGGACTACCTCAATTGCGGAGAAGCGCCGCTACTTGAGCATCACGTCAGTTGGGCGATCGGAGAGTCAGCAGCGTGATCTCGCTCGGCGCGAACACCCGAAACGGCGGACCCCAGAATCCGGTGCCACGGCTGGTGTACAGCTGGGTCCGATCAGCGTGCCGACTCAAACCGTGGACGACCGGTTGTTCCAGTCGGACAAGAAAATTGAACGGCCAGATCTGACCACCGTGGGTGTGCCCCGAGAGCTGAAGATCGACGCCCGCGAGCACCGCTTGAGCGACCTGCTTGGGTTGATGCGCGAGGAGCAGGACGGGCAGCGTCGCGTCGGCCCCCGCGAGGGCTGCCTCGAGATCCGCTCGGTGTCCGCGCACACCGGACGATTGTGCGGTGGCGTCGTCCACGCCGGCCACAACGAGCCGGTCACCGCCGCGCTCGACGATCACGTGTCGGTTGTGCAGAGCCACCCAGCCGATGCTCTCCATGTAGTCCAGCCAACCCTCGGCCTCGCTGAAGTACTCGTGATTGCCGGTGACGTAGACGCGAGACAACGCGGCATTCGCCGAAGCGAGCGGACTCGCCTGCAGTTCGCGTACCTCGACCGTCCCGTCAGCGATATCGCCGACGTGGCAGACGAGGTCGGCGCCGAGCTCGTTGATCCGCGCCACCACGGCCGCCGACCACCGCGCGCGATTGATCGGCCCGTAGTGCGTGTCGGTGATCACTGCGACGCGCAGGCCATCCATGCCGGGCCCGAGCCGCGCGATAGAGACATCGACTTTCTTCACGCGCGGCACTCGCATCGCTTCGGCGTAGCCCCACGTCAGGAGAATTGCGACCACACCGACGACGGCTCCCGCGACCAGTCGGGACCGCACCGGATCCTCGACTCCCGCGGTCAGCAGGACCAGGTGCAATAGCTGACCCAGTAGCGACCAGACGAACATCACCCACGCCGCGCCGAGCAGTGTGTCTCCGGTCGCGGCGGCCCAGTCGATGTGTCGGCGCCCATGACCGAACACCATCAATAGAGGCATCGCAGCGAACGCAGCGGCGAACAGCAGCGTGCCGACCACAATTACGGCCGTCGGCCATGACGCACTCGGCGCAAGCAGCGTCCACCACGGCACCCCGAACAGCACCAGGGTGATGGCCAGCACGACCAACATGCGGCGCCAGTGCCGCGGCGGCCGCCGCGGCTCGACCGATTCCACTACTTCTGCCGGGGTGTCTGTCATCGCGCCTCGATCTCGTTTCACGGTCTAAGGACCTATGACGACGCTACCGAGGCGTGCTGTCAGCGGCTGCGGTCACACTCGCTTGAGGGCGTCGACCAAAGCCTCGCCGACAACGGCTCCCGACTGTGGATTCTGGCCGGTGATCAGGCGCCCGTCGACGACCAGCTTCGGCTGCCACGGGTCGGTTGACTCGAAGAGGGCACCTTCCTCGCGTAGCGCACTTTCAAGGTCGAAAGGCACGTCGTCGCGTGCGTACCCATCTTCTTCGGCTGTGGAGAAAGACGTGAGCTTTCGACCACGCACCAGCGGGGAACCGTCCTCGAGAGTCACCCCCAGGAAGGCCGAGGGGGCCGTGGCAAACCGCGGAGACGATCCTGCCCGCGTTCCAGGCACGGATTACCACTGCCTGCACCTCTGGGTTTCCGGTGATATCGACCATCGGGCCGAGACCGCCCGGGAAGAAGACCGCGTCGTAATCGAGCACGTCGACCTCGGACAGTTTGCGGCTGCGGGACAAGCGCCGGTAGGCCTTACTTTCCCGGAAGCCGCTCTGTGCCAAGTCCGCGACATCGTATCCGTCCTCCGGCGGCTTGCCGCCCAGCGGCGAGGCGAACTCGACTGCCACGCCGGCCCTATCGAGCGCTTCGAAAGGATGCGCGATCTCGGGGAAAAAGAAGCCGGTGTGCCGATTGTGCGGGCCGATCACGGCAGCATTGGTGGCGACAAAGAGGACATAGGGCACTGCCATGGGTTCTCCTTATGGCGAGAGTTCGTGTCAGGAGACCACGCCCGACGCCGGATTCTTCGAGTAACAGACGGCATTCGCGCGGAATGGGCTATGACCAAGCGCGAATGCGCCATTCGGCTGACGTTGGTGCTAGGGGTGGTCATGATCGTCCAGTCCGCACGGCAGGCCGCGTCGGCGTACCCAGGCGTGGTGTTCCTTGCCCAGCGGGGTTACCGGTTCGGTGACGCCATCCAGGTCGTCGTAGATCGATCGCGCCGGGAGCGTCGCTCGCAACGTCGCGAATGTGGTGTACATGGCGACGTACAGCCGCGGAAAGAAGGCGGACTCTTCAGGCATCGACATCTGCCGAGCAGGGTGGTCGGCGGCGCGGAGGTCAAGAAAGCCGCGGAGTGCGCGTATCGGGTCGTCACGGGTATAGGTGAACGGCTGGGGCGCGAGCATCTCATACATGGTTCCCGCCCACCACTCGTACGCCTGGTCGACGGTGAGTGCCGATTCCCTTGCGAGGAAACCGCATTCGACCATCAGATCACGCAATTCGTGCTTACGTCCATCGACCGTTGCACGCGCCATTCCAACGAGGCCGCGGCGCTGCCGTTCGGAGAGGACCTTGACACAACCGAAGTCGACGAATCCGACTCGCCCGTCGAGGCCGAAGCGATAGTTGCCGGGGTGGGGATCGGCATAGAACAGGTTGGAGTGCCTTAAGGAACCGCCCAAGAAGCGCGAGATCACCTCTGCCCACGTGTTCTTCAGGTCCTGATCGGCCTCTTGCGCGGCCGCCCAGTCCAGCCCGTCGAGATACGTCATGGTCAGCACCCGGTCACCGGACGCTTCACCGACGACGTCGGGGACACGGATGAATGGATGGCCGCGATAAAGCTCGCTGAATGCGGCGAGATTGGCGGCCTCGTGACGGTAGTCGATCTCCTCGCCGATGCGCGCGGCGATCTCGCGTGCTGCGGGCCGCAAATCAGGCATCGTCGCACCCGACGCCGACGACAGGAACCGGAGGAATTTCGTCACCGTTTCGTGGTTGGCCAGATCAGCGCCAATCGCTTCTGCCGCCCCGGGGTATTGGATCTTGACTGCGACTTCGCGGCCATCGCGCATGATCGCGCGATGCACCTGCCCGATTGACGCGGCCGCCATCGGTTCCTCGTTGAACCAGTCGAAAACCGCGTCGGTCGATCTGCCGAGGTCCGCGTACAAGGTTTTTTTGGCGAGGTCGGGGTCCATCGGCGGTGCGTCGGCTTGCAGCCGCGCCAGGGCCGCGTGATAGGGCATGAAGCCCTGGCCAAGCGTGTCCGTGTCGAACATCGAGAAAATCTGCCCGACCTTCATCAGCACGCCTTTGGAGCCACCCAGCAGCTGCGTGTACCGCTCGGCGGTGCGCTCATGAAAACGTGCCACGGCGCCTGCGTCACCCACGTTCTCCCGCAGGCTCGCCACAATTCGGCCGCCTGCGGCGCGCGCGGCGAAACCGGCCAACGGCATGGTTCGGCGGATCCTCCCGCGAGGTATCCCATCACCCGTGACCGACACAGCAGACCCTGCCGGCGAGGGAACGACTCCGGCGCTTGATTTTTCGGCTCCTGACGGAGACATCGCCTCGGCCATCGCCATGTGTCCCTCGTAGCCGAGCGATGTCGCCAAGTCGCGGTAGCGCCGGGCCAGCTCGCCGTAACGAATCTCCTGACCCCGGGCCCGCGCCACCAACGCGCGTGAACGCGAGAGCCAGACTTCGCGGTATAGCAGCCCTTCATCAGGGCCAGTCGCCAACCGTTGAATTACGCGGTCGGCTTCGTCGATATCGCCTTCTTCGCCGCGTGCCAGCAGGGTGTCCACCAGAACACCGGCCGTGGCGCTGAGATAGCCCCATTGTCCGGTGTCGAACAACGTGTTCACGGCGTTACGGATCATCGGGAGGGCACGATCACGATCTCCGGTCGCGGCCATTTCGCGTGCCAGCCACGCTTCGACGACCGGTAGCTCGCTCGCGTAAAACCGTTTGGCGAGAATCATTTCGCGCACTTGCGCGAGCACTGCGGCTCCACGCTCGCGTTCCGCAGCCGAGTCTCGGCATAGCAGAGCGAGTCCCATACCCAAGCGGGCCAGGCCCAACGCGAGATCGTCGCTGGATCGCTCGGCGACATGCAACGCCTCGTCGAGGGTGGCCATAGCCTCGTCGTCGGCGAGCATTACTCCCGCCGGGATTGCGGAGTATGTCACGCTCACCACGTAGCCCTGCACCATGGGATCGGTTCCGCGCGCCATCGCGACTGCCTTTGCGAAATCGTCCTTCCACCTTGGGTTCCCTTGGGCCCAGCGGGCCGAGCCACGCACCGCGAAGGCTCCCGCCACCATGTGTTCGAGTAACGGGTCGCCCTCGCCCAAATCGATGCATTGCTGGGCCCATCGCAGTGCGTCTGCGATCGGACCGGTTTCCAGCTTGATCGGCAGGGCGACGAAGGCGAGCAAGACGGTGAGTGTCGGCTCGCCGATCGACTCGACCAGCGTCATGTATTCGGAAGCCAACTCCGAGGCCTCCCGCACGCGGCCGTGCAGTACGTGGACCATCAGCATGCCCGCCATACCGAATGCGAGAGACGATTTGTCGTCGGCTGCTTTGCACAGCTGCTGCAGCTCCGCGAACCGCTCGTCGGTGGTGGTCGCACGTATACGAATACCGTAGGCACACAACATCACTCGCGGCGCGATTCGCATTGCGGTGCGATGTGACTCGTGCAGCGATAACGCGTCGGCGCATTCGCGAGCCCGCTCCCAGCTCCCGCACGCTCCGGCGAGATCCTGCTTCGACAGCCAGGAGGCGGCGCGCATGTGCCAGCCGTAGGCTTCAGGAACATCGCCTGCGGCCTGAACGTGCTCGGCTATCAACGCTGCGTTCTCGTCGATTCCGGTTGGATCACGCGCCTCGATCACGCGGGCCACGCTCCGATGCAGCTCGGCGCGATCCGACTTCAGCTGTGATTCGTAGGCCACCGTGCGAATCAACGGGTGATGAAACGCGTACTCGGCTCGTGGGCTGACACTCAGCTGATCGAACAGCTCGGCCTTGACCGCTTCGGCTAGGTCCGGCTCGACCTGCAACGCGGTCAGGAAGTCGATGTCGAATCGCGACCCGATCACGGACGCGGCGCTTAGGCACCTCTTGGCCGTCGGCTCCAGGCGGTCGATGCGGGCGGCGATGGCAGCCTGCAACGTCGCAGGCACACTGATCTCGGCGACATCCGCACGACAGACATAGTCGCCGCGGTCACCGACGAGTACGTCACGCTCTATCAGGTCGCGGATGATTTCCTCGGCGAAGAAGGGATTTCCGGACGCCCGGTCGGCGATGGTCAAAGTCAGCTCAGCTACCGAGGGATCACGACCCAGCAGCTCGGTTATCAGCTCTGTGGTTGCTGAATTCGTCAACGGTGCAAGGGCAACCGCCTTTGCGTCGGCGACCCGGGCCAGTGCTCCTTGGTAATCCGGACGGTAGGTGATCACCACCATCGTGGGGGTCCGCGGTAACACTGTGAGGAATTCGGCCAGCAGCGCCTCGCTGACGTCGTCCATCCACTGGGCGTCTTCGATGATGAACACGGCCGGAGCGGTACGCGCAAGCGACGCGCCATTCACCAGCGCCGTCAATCGCCGCCGGCGGGCATCCGGGTCGATGTGAACGGCCGTCACGTCAGGGCTGGCGATGCCGAGCAAGTCGTCGAGCAGCCGCAGGTCGTCGGGATCGGCGTCGGGGAATCGAGTGCGCACCTGCGCACGTGCGGCGCCCCCGTTCAATTCATCGACGCCGACGACTGTTCGCAGCAGGCGCGAAATGGTGTGTAGCGGAATGTCGCTGGCAATAGATTCACAGAAGGTCCAGGACACGTCGACACCGCGTGCCTCCGCGATCGCTGCGACCTCGCGCACCACGCGACTCTTACCGATGCCCGCGGCGCCGACCACGCCGGCTACACCGCCGTGCCCGCTCATCGTGCGGTCGAGTAGCTCAGTGAGCGTTGCGATTTGGTGCTGGCGTCCCACCAGTGACGCTTCAGAGCGACTCTGGGGTCTGCCGCGTGGCTCCATCGCCACGAGACGGCGTGCAGGCACAGGAGCGTGGGCGCCCTTGATGCTCACCATCTCCATCTCATTGAGCACCGCAGCGTGAGCTACCAGGCGGGCGGTGGACTCGCTGACCATGACGCCGCCGGGCGGCGCGACGGATTCAATCCGCTGCGCCATACCGACTTGTTCGCCGATGGCGGTGTAACGGAACGGTTTTGAACCCATTTCGCCGGCGATCACCTCGCCGGAGTTGAGTCCCACGCGCAACTGCAGCTCCACACCGTCGCGGTCTTTGACCTCCGTCGCCAGGCGGGCGGTCTCATCTTGAATGCCCAGCGCCGCATGACAGCCACGAACGGCGTGGTCTTCCAACGCCAAGGGAGCCCCGAACACTGCCATGATGCCGTCGCCGGTGAACTGGTCGACGGTGCCGCCGTACCGGTGCACCACCGCTGTGGCACGGCTGACGAGTTCGGTCATGATTTCGAGGAGCCGCTCCGCACCGACGGCCGCGGCGATATTCATTGAGCGGACCACGTCGGCGAACAGAACCGTGACCTGCTTGTACTCCGCGCGGGTAGCAGGGTCATCGACTGGTGAGCCGCAACTGTGGCAAAACCGCGCACTGGCCAGTGGCTCAACGCCGCACGTCCGGCACGCTGGCACGGCCATCATCTGACCCTCCGCCGATCCCGGACCCCCCGCGTTCGCGGGGGTCCTCAAAGGATAGGCCGATCGACCCTGAACGAGGGACCGTCAGCTTCGCGGTGGTTAGAGACATCGTTCGGCTCTGGGTGGTGATCAGAAGTCAGCCATTGGGGCGGGTGCCGGCCGCACGGCTGAGGCCTGGGCCGGTGTCGGCGGGTATGCGGGCAGCTGCGTTTCGCAGGGGCAGGGTGACGCTGAAGGTGCTGCCGGTTCCGTGTCCGTCGCTGTGGGCTTCGATCTTGCCGTCATGAGCCTCGACGAGCGCTTTAGCAATCGACAGGCCGATGCCGGCTCCGCCGTGCTGGCGGTCGCGGGCCGCGTCGGCTCGATAGAAGCGGTCGAACAGCCGGGGCAGGTGTTCGGGGGGCACCCCGACTCCAGTGTCCTTGATCGCGATGGCCAGCTCTTCGTCTGCGACTGCGGCCGTCACGCTGACACGACCGCCCGGATCGGTGTGGCGCAGCGCATTGTCGAGCAGATTGCCCAGTACCTGGCCAAGCCGTTCAGGGTCGGCCCACAACGCGGGTAGGCCGTCCGCGACAAATGACCTCAGGTCCACGCCTTTTGCTTTGTAGCGGGGCGCGAATGCGGCGATAGCCGTGGATATCAAAGCCTGCGGCGATATCCATCGGGCGTCGATGGCCGTAGTGCGGCGTTCGGCGACTGACAGTGAGTTGACGTCGACGCTGAACCGGGCGAGGCGGCGAGTTTGATCGCGCAGAGTGCTGATGGTGTCTTGGTCGAGGGGCTGCACGCCGTCCTCCAGCGCTTCCATGTACGCCTCGAGCACCGACACGGGAGTCCTGATCTCGTGCGCCAAGTCGGCCAGCATCTGACGGCGCGCATCGTCGATGACCCCGAGCTGCTGGGCCATCTTATTGAAGGCACCGGCGACCGCGTCGAATTCCTTGCCGAGATGTGGCGGCGGAACTCGGATGTCGTAGTGCCCGTTGGCAACCGCGGAGGCTGCTCGGGACAGAGCGGTAGCCGAACGATGCACGCGGCGACTCAGGTACCA
>Ga0105243_10005043_pt1 | contig 10363 bp, 5 predicted proteins | sample KBSM34metaG_FD_81525 | JGI IMG/M metagenome (GOLD analysis project Ga0105243, IMG submission 81525) | Miscanthus rhizosphere microbial communities from Kellogg Biological Station, Michigan, USA - KBS M3-4 metaG | ecosystem: Host-associated > Plants > Roots > Rhizosphere > Soil | place: Michigan...
ACCTTCGGCTCGATCCCCTGCTCGCGCCAGCGCTCGAGCGCGGCCATGAAGTTGACCTGGTCGGGCCCCTGGCCGCCGGCGCAGTGCGCCATCCCCGGCATCATGAACAGCCGGACGACGTCCTGGTTCTTCCCCATCTTGGCCTGCACGCTGTTGTAGTAGTTGATGCTGTTCTCGGGCGAGATCGCGGTGTCGTTCCAGCCGTGGTACATCAGGATCTTGCCGCCGTGCGCCTTGAACTTGCTCAGGTCCGGGTCGACGGCGTTGATGAAGCCGGTCTTCTCGTCGACGAACTTCACGTCGCGGTCGATGTCGAACTTCTTCCAGTCCCACTTCGGATCCTGATAGGCCAGCTCGAACGAGCCGGTGGCCACGAAGATCGGTTGCGTGGACGAACTGACGACGGCGGTCCACGACGCCTCGCTGCCGTAGGCCTTGCCCGGGAAGATCATCTTGCCGTCGCTGAACTTCGACGGCGCGTACATGCGCTTGACGCTCTCGACCTGCGCGGGCGTCAGGCAGCTATCGGCGTCGGCGCCCTTGCAGACGAGCGTCGACGGGTCGAACTTGCACGAGCGCGGCTCGGTGATCAGGCCGTCCTTCACGCCGTCGGTCGCGTCGCAGGCGTTGAGCACCGCCTTGTTCAACAGCTCGAGCTTGGCCTGGGGCAGCAGCCCGCCGGGCGTGTTCAGCGCCGGCACCGCGTTGACCAGGTCGTTGCTGTGAAGGTGGGAGTGATAGTTGGCGGGCGCGCCGGCGAGGATGGCGTCGAAGTCCTCCGGGAAGCGCTGCGCCGACATCAGCCCCTGGCGGCCGCCGGTGGAGCAGCCGTTCCAGTACGAGAGGCGCGGCGCGCGTTCGTAGAACGCGTTGATGAGCGCCTTCGAGGCGACGGTCATCTCGTGCACGGCGCGGTGCGAGTAGTCGATCACTTTCTCGGGGTGCCCGATGAGCGGACCCGACGTGCCGCCGACGTGGCCCGTGTCGGTGGACGAGGTCGCATAGCCCTCACTCAACGCCGTCGCCATCGCCGGGTAGCTGATCACGCCCGCCCACCCGCCGTTGCCGACCGCCTGGTACTTGCCGTTCCACCCTTCCGCGGGCAGCCACACTTCGACTTTGATGTCGGAGTCGGAGGAGGGCGTCAGCGTCGCTGCCACCCGGCAATACGCGGGCAGCATCAGCGCTGGCGCGCCACCGCGGCCTCCCGCGGGCGCGGCGGCCGGCGGCGGTCCGCCGGCGCGGCCGGGCTGCACGAAGGGGCCGGCCGGTACCGCCTCCGCCATCGTGATCGTCACGTTCGCCAACGAGAGCGACTTGAGGTTGGCGCAGGGCGTCGCGGCCCAGGCAGGCGCGGCCAGCAGCAGCGCGGACAGGGCGCAAAGAATCCGTGGCGTCATGGAGATCTCCTGAATGCGCCGGATTCTATCTCAGGGTCTCCAGCAGCGTCTTGGCCGCCACGAGATCTGGCGTCGTGAAACCTTCGGTGAAGCTCCCATACGCCGCTGCGAGTGCGGAGCGGGCTTCGTCCAGCCGCCGCTGGCGGTGCCACAGGCGGGCCAGACTCATCGTGGCGCGCAACTCCCACGCCTTACCCTTCCGGCGACGCGCAAGATCGATCGCGCGCGTGAAACACGCTTCGGCCGCGGCGGCATCCTCGGGTGACTCTGAGAGGACGAGTTCGCCGGCGAGGCGGTGCAGCTCCGCCTCCTGGAAGCCGTCGTTGTTCTTCGCGGCGGTCGCGAGCGCCTCGTCGAGTACGCGGCGCGCGTCCTCGAGGCGTCCCGCCCGTGTGTACGCGTCGCCGAGGATGCCGAGGTAGAACGGGATCCGCAGGCCCGCGCCGGTGGCGCGAAAGGCCTGCAGCCCATCGAGCAGCACCGGAATCGCGTCATCCATCCGGCCCTGCAGCGACAGTGCGGCGCCTTTGTGAAGAGTGCCCAATGCGTGCCAGAGCTGAAAGCCCTGTTCGGTGGCAAGGGCGATCTCCTGGTCCGCCGCTCGTTCCACTTCGGCGCCGACGCGGCCGAATTGGTAGAGGCATGCCGTGAAGTCGATCGCATGCGCGGTCGTGAAGGCATGGCCGATACGGTCGGCCAGGTCCCGGGTCTCCCGGTCCAGCGTTCGGGCCTGGTCCGGGTAGCCCAGCTGCCACAGCGTCAAGGCCAGATAGCAGCGATGGGTGACGCCGGCGTTGTGACCGGTGTGCGCCGCCCACGCTTTCGTGCGCTCGCGGTCGTCGTACGACGTGATCGCCTGCTCGAAGCTCGCCCTGGCAGCGGCGTACTCGCCACGATAGAACATCGTGACGCCGCGCATGAACAGCGCTTCCATCAGCATGCCCGGGTCGTTCACGCGTTCCGCCAGCGCCATCCCGTCCGCCGCGAGGTCGACGCACATCCGGATGTCGCCCCGTACCAGGCGCCACTCCCACATGCCCAGCAGAATCCCGAACAAGTGAGACGGCTGTCCGGCCTTCTCACAAAGTTCCCGGGCGCGATCCAGGACGGGTCCCGCTTCCGGCGCGGCGTAACCACGCACGGCGATGTAGGCCGGGGCGAGCGCGCCGAGCACACCCAGCTCCATGGCGTCGCGCGCGCCGGTATCCTCGAGCGTCGCGAGCAACCGCGCGGCTTTCGTCAGGTGGCCGATCGCTTCGTGGTGCGCCGACCTCTCCGCCGATCGCAGGCCGGCCTTCAGCCAGTATTCCGTGCCCTCGCCGACGAGGCCCGCTTCGGTGAGGTGATGGGCGAGCAGCTCCGGCCGGGTCTCGGCCGTCTGCGGGAACTGCGTCTTCAGCGCCTCGGCGATCCGCCGGTGAAACTGCTGCCGCTTTTCCTTGATCAGCGCGTTGTACAGCGCGTCCTCGAGCAGCGCGTGCTTGAACGTGTAGTGGCTGTGAGGCGGCCGACCCTTCGCATACAGGATCTCCGCGCGTACCAGCTCCTCGAGGTCGCGCTGCAGCGTCGGCTCGTCCAGATCGGCGACGGCGGACAGCAACTCGTAGCTGAATTCGCGGCCGAGGGCGGCGGCCAACTGCGCGATCTCACGTTCGCCCTCCATCCGGTCCAGCCGCGCCATCACCAGATCCTGGAGCGTCGCCGGAATCTGTCGCTTCAGCCAGGTCGAGGTGGTGTGGGCCGACGCCTCCTCCAGCGCGCCGGATTCCTGCACCATCTTGGTGAACTCTTCTACGAACAGCGGCACGCCGCCCGTCCGGTCGTAGATCTGCTCGACGACGGAGTCGGACAGCGCGGCCCGTGTCTTGTTCCGCATCAGCTCGCCAACCTGCCGGCGAGTGAGCCGGTTCAGCGCCAGACTGGTCTGGTGCGCCGCGTCGGGCCAGGGCGGCTTGAATTCGGAGCGGAACGTGAACAGCGCGAGGATGGAATCGTGGAGGCCCTCGGCGAGAAGCTGGCCAAGGAACTCCAGCGTCGACGCGTCCGCCCAGTGCAGGTCCTCGACGATGAACAGGACGGGCTTGCGGGCCGCCCGCGTCTGCAGCCAATCCAGCATCGCCTGGAACGTCTCTTCCCGCTGCCGCGCAGGAGAGAGCGGCAGTCGGGGAAACTGCTCAGGGGTCGGCAAGGACAGCAGCGACGCCCACAGTGGCACGGCGTCCGGCCGCGCTAGTCCGTATTGCTCGAGCCGCTTGAGCAGCCGCTCGAACCGGGCTTGTCCCGGCTCCTCCCGATCGAACGCGAGGGCGCGCTCATAGAAGTCGATGGCCGGATACAGCCGTGTGTTCTGGAAGTGTGGGGAGCAGCGCCACTCGATGACGGGAGAGTCCACGTCTCCTTCCACGATCTGTCCCAGCACGCGCTCCTTCAAGGTATGAACCAGGCGCGACTTGCCCACGCCCGCTTCGCCGAGCAGCAGCACGACCTGCCCCATGCCCTCGCGGGCCTGCTCCCAGCGATCCATCAGCAGGCCGATCTCCTGGTCACGGCCGGTCAGGGGCGTGAGTTCTGCCGGCGCGGCGGCGTCAACCGGACTCCCGCCGGGCACGACATGCTCGACCCGGAACAGTTCGACGGGATTGGTGATGTTCTTGACCTTCTGCGGCCCCAGAGGAGCGCAGCGAAGCTGCCCTTGGAACAGGCGATAACTGGCGACGGTACAAATCACCTCACCGACGACGGCGGCGTCCTCGAGTCGGACGGCCACGTTGCGGGCTTCGCCGACCAGCGACACGCGATCGTCCGTGGCCTCGACGATCCCCGTCCCGGTATGGACGACCACCCACGGCTGAAGGGAGGATTTCAAGACCTCCACGATCGCGAGGCCGCTCCTGGCGGCGCGTCCAGCCGCGTCCTCGTAGGCCACCGGGAACCCGAAGCACGCGAGCAGCCCCGTGTCGGTGCGCTGCACGACGGTGCCTCCGAACCTGCGGATCGCCTCTTCACACGGTTCCTGAAAGGCGTGCAGCATCTGCGCCTGATCCTCCGCGTCGAGGGCCAGGTACTCGTCGGACTCGAAGGCGTGGCAGCCGGCGACCAGCACGGTCAGTTGGCGCCGCTCCGCGTCGCGGCTGGCTCGCCGCATCGCGCGCCCCGGCGTTTCTGCTTGTGAATCCATCGTCCGCGACGATGGGGCCGGATGCGTCGACGTTCCCAGCAGCGCCTCCGCGACCTCGCCCGCGCTGGCGAAGCGATCTTCAGGGCGGCGTCCGAGACAGCGCAGAATCGCCGCCTCCCAGGCGGCATCGAGCTCCGGCACGTGGACCCGCGGGCTCGGCGGCGGCTCACGGAGGCGTTTGATCGCGGTCTCGATCGCCGTGTCTCCCCTGAAGGGCCAGGCGCCGGTCACCATCTCGTAGAGCACGACGCCGAATGCGTAGACGTCTGCCGCGGGCGTCACCGGGCCGCCCTCGACCTGCTCGGGTGCCATGTACGCCGGAGTGCCCGAGATGGAGTTGTCCGTCAGCGACAGCGAGAGATTGGTGCTGTCGTTCTGCGTGTCCCGCCGCGCGAGACCGAAATCCATGACGACCACGCGCGTCTCCCCGTCCGCGCCGGTCGGCTTGACGAGCATGACGTTGTGGCTCTTGAAGTCCCGGTGCACCACTCCGACGCGGTGCGCGGCCGTCAGGCCGGCCGCCATCTGCTTGACGAGCGGCAGGGCGTTCGCGGTGGCGAAGCGCCCGTCTCGCCGGAGCTTCTCCGCCAGCGTTTCGCCATGCAGCAGTTCCATGGCGAGGAGCACGATGCCGTTGCCGGTGCCGTCTGGCCGCGCTGGCGCGGATTGGTGACGGAAGATGTCGTAGATGCGGCAGACGTTCGGATGCGTGACCTGTCTCGCGAGGTGCACCTCGCGCTTGAACAGCGCGATCGAACGGTCGTCGGCGGCGATCTGCGGCAGGATGGTCTTGAGCGCGATCCGTTCGCGCAATTCGAGGTCTTCTGCTTCGTACAGCTCGCCCATTCCGCCTTGGGCCAGGTAGCGCACGATGCGGAAGCGCGAGGCGACGACCTCACCTGACTGAAAGACGGAGGTCGCGGAGGTCACCTTTTGCTCCGTGGGGGGGGATGGGAGTCGGCATCGCGATCGCGCGCGTCGAGCTGTCGCCGCAGCTCGTCTCGATTGATGCGAATCGTGGCTGCGTGCAGCAGTTCCGCGCGAGCCGCCGTCTCATCGCGCTTCTGAGGCGCGTGCACGACGGCCACCGACAGCCGGGGCGCGAGCGCGGAAAAGAGCCGCGGCGGCAGCACCGTTTCGAGGTACTCGAGCGCCGTGCCGCGCAGGTAGTCGTCGTCCGAGTCGAAGGCCAGAGCGGCCATGCGCACCGGCTCGCGCTCGAACGCCAGTGCCAGCAGGTTGAAGATGTGTTCGCGGAAGGAACGATCGTCCGCGGCTCGCACCAGCGCGAACTCGCGGTCCACCGCCTCGAGCACGACGTGGGGCGGTGCCGTCAGCGCCGGATAGGCTTCCGTCAATTCCAGGAGCGCGCGGCCACAGCGCAGCCGGAGTTCGAAATTCGGCGCCGCGAGCGCCTGCAGGAGACCATCGCGCGCGAGGCTCGAGCCGCACGTTCTCAACACGAGAGGGAGCCGCCGACGTACCTCCTCAGGCGTCGTGGGATCGAGCAGCGCGTCGACGAGCTGGCCGGCACCACGCACGCCAAACGTCGTCAGCGCCGCGACGACGGGCTTGAGAATCTCCTTCTTCGCGAGCAGCGGGACGAGCGCTCCGATCAGCAGCGGGTCCGTGGGCGGGACGCGAAGCAGGCGACGAATGCGTGCGAGGTCGCCCGATCGCAGGTCGGCGATGGCGGCAACGACGGCATCGCTGTACGTGGTGACGGTCTTCTCGCCAGTCTGGTCGAGCGCCCGATGGATCGAGGCATCGTCCAACCCCGCCATGCTCTGCGCGATGGTGAAATCGGCCAGCGAGAGGTTCACCGGAATCTGCAAGTCATCCTCTTGACGACGAAGTCCGCCCTCGAGCGCGCCGACATACCGCGCGCGCAGGCGGCGGGCGACGGCAAACTCGGCACCCGCGGCGAGCACGCCGGCCACTTGGACGGCGGCGAAGGTGTGCAAGGGCCCAAGAGTGGTCAGCAGCACGATCAGCACCGCCCCCGCGCCCTTTCCGAAGCAGTCCACGGTAACGTCCACGGTCGACTTGGCCGCGCGCTTTGCGCTCTCGGGGAGTGGCGTATAGAAGAGTTCATAGCCGGCCTTGAACACCGACGCTCGGACGGTCACGTCGACTCCGCGCGGAATGACTCCTCGCCATGGTGCCGGGAGGACGAACGCGAGCAGGCTCGACGCGCCCACTAGCAGCGAGTGGCTTGCAACGGACCCGCCCAGGCCGACGCGGGCCAGGACGAGGCGACCGAAGAACGTTTGCAGCAAGAATGCCGAGAGGGCGGTACCCGCGTAAAAGAGTCCGAAGAAGCGGACGAGCTGATCGCCAGGACCAAACCAGACGGCGGCGTCCGACTTGAGGAGGTAGTCCAACAATGCGGCGAGGGCGGCGGCGAGACCGACGACGAACGCGAGTGCTCGTAGCAGTGGCACCCGGCGGATCTCGGCCCAGCCCCCCTGCTGATCTTCCGATGCGGGCAACTGGGCGCGTTGCGCCGGCATGCCACGCCCGATGACCACGGAGCCGGCCACCGCGGTGCCGCCCAGGGCCGCCAGGATGCCGAGAAGGACTTCCGGTGAGAACAGCGCCGTCACCCGCTCGGCGCCGACACCGCCGGCCAAGCCACCGAGCGTGGCGGCTGCCGCGACCTGCGCCATCAGCGGCTTGGCTGAATGGGGATCGACGCGCTCGTTGAGCAGCGAGAAGAGAGCCGAAATCCCGATGGCTCCCAGCACACTCACGTGAAGGTAGACGAGCCCTGACGCAACGCGTGGAACGTTGTGGAGCAGACCCCATTCGGCCAGGAATAAGGCCGAGTTCATCCCGAGGAGCGCGGGGACCACGCGACGCGGCCCGAACCGCACCAGGAGTCGCCCGGACGATTCGGCCGCCGGCGCCGCAACCATCGCGGTGGCGGCGATGAAGTACGGAAGCGCCGTGACCGGAAACCAGGTCAAAAAGAGCCCGTCGCGGATGGCGTTGGACGCGACTTGCTGAGCAAGCAAGACGGCGACGGTGAACGGCACCACGACGAGGGAGGCACGCCGCCGTGGGTCAGTGTCGTCCGCCATTGCCATCGCGTGAAGCGCACAACGCGTACCACCGTGCTCCGCACGGCCGCCCACGTTCAGCTTCGCAATCGCGACATCAGCCGGAGTCCGATGAGTCCGACACGGGATGGCCGCGCCGGACTCCTGAATGCCGTGACAAGCGACGAAATGCCGTGACGGCCTCAGCGGTGGAGTAAGGGCTGGTCCTGCTTATCCCGGTCTTCTGCCGTTCGGTCAACGACTTGCAGATGTGTGGGCATGCGCAGCCTCACACCACTCATGCTCGCTCTCGTGGCCGTGGCAGGAATGTCGAGCGCGCTTGCCATAGGGTGCGGGCCGGGAGAGCCGCGCACGGACGCGGAGCGGCTGGCCCGCGGGCGCGAGATCGTCGAGCGCATGAGCGCGAAGCTGGCCTCGGCTCGGGCCTTCAGCGTGACGACGCGCGAGGTGCGGACGGAAGTCGGCGCGAACGGTTCGACCCGGCAGGTGCAGCTGTCGCGTGATGCCGTGGTGCGCCGGCCCGATCGTGGCTACTTGAAGGCGTCGGGCGACCGAGACAACGAGGTCTGGTACGACGGCATCGGTATCACGGTGGTGATGCACAAGGACAAGGTGTTCAGCCAGGCGCGCGCACCCGAGACGCTCGACAAGATGCTCGATGCGTTGCATGAGCGATACGGCGTCTCGACGCCTCTGGCCGACTACTTCTATAGCTCGCCAGCGAAAGCGCTCCTCGCCGACACGACCACCGGCGGATGGCTGACACGCGAGAGCGTGGCCGGTCAGGAGACTGACCACCTGGCCTTCAAAGACAACGGCATCAACTGGGAGCTGTGGATTCCGGCGACGGGCGACCCGCTGCCGGTCAAGGCGATCGACGAATTTCCTGACGGCACGCGGCTCCGCAGGATCGAGATGACGTTCACCAACTGGAATCTGTCGCCGCAGATCGGCGCCGATCGCTTCAAGCCGGTGGTGCCGGCCGACTATGAAGGCATCGCCATGGTGCAGCGGGCGCGTGTCTTGAAGAACGTCCCCCCGGACTGACGGAGAGCTCGAACATGCGAAGCAAACCCGTGATGGCGTGGTTGGCGTTGGCACTGGCACTCGCCTGGGCGCTGCCGCTCGACGCCCAGGTGCGAAGCACGCGACGCCGGGAGGTCGCACATGGCGAGGAGGGCAAGGCCGCTGCAGCGGGGCCACGCGGCGTGGCGGTGAAAGGCGAGGACGGGTACGCGGCCGCCGGACGGCACGGGGCGGTGGCCAAGGGCGACGAAGGTTACGTCGCCGTCGGCCGTCACGGCGCCGTGGCGCAGACCGAGGACGGCTATGCCAGGGCCGGGCCCAGAGGCGCGGTGGTGGCGGGAGAAGAAGGATATGCGGCCGCCGGTCGGCGCGGGGTCGTCGTCGGCAACCACTACGAGAGCTACGAGGCCTGGCGCGCGGTGGCCGGCGCCGCCACGGTCATTGCCGTCGGCACGATGCTGACGCGGCCGCCAGCGGCTGCCACGACGGTCGTCGTGAGCGGATCCAGCTACTGGTACTCGGGAGGCACCTACTACACGCGGGTGCTCTCGAACGGTGCGACGGCCTATCAGGTGGTGGCACCGCCCGCTGGCGCCATCATCGCCACGCTTCCCACCGGGTGCCAATCGGTACGCGTCGGCAACGTCGCCTACAGCCAGTGCGGCACCACCTACTATCAGCGGGTCGGAAGCGGCTATCAGGTCGTCGTGCTGAACTGACGGGCGTCCACATGCGCACGCGGTTCGTACCGATGGTCCTGCTGATTGCCGTGGCCATCGGCCAGGTCGTCCTCGTGCGCGCGTTCGGCCTGACGCCCTGGAAGGGCGGCGGGTTCGGTATGTTCGCCACGCTCGATCACGCGGCGTTCAGGCGCGTGGATATCGTGGTCGATGCACCCGGCCGGTCGGAAGCGCTGGAGGTTCCACCCTCTCTCGAAGTCGATGTGGCACGCGCGGCATCGCTTCCCGTACCGTGGCTGCTGGCGAAACTCGGGCAGGCGGTGGCGGCGCGCGAGCGGCGGAACGGGCGGGCGGTGGCACGTGTCACGTTGACGGTGTGGCGCACCGCGTTCGACCGCATCACGCTGCGCGCCACGGACCAACCGCTCCGCACGTTCGTCTACGACGTCCCCTAGTGCCGTGCTCGACACGGTGCTTCGTCTGACGGCCATTGCCGTGTTGCTGCGGCCCATGGGCCCGTGGTTCGTGCAGCCTGTGCTGCTCGCGCTCGGGGCTCTGGCGCTGATTTCACGGCGGTGGCTGCGCCGCTCCAGCCTCTGGGCGGCTGTCTCGATCGCCACCGCCATCCGCATCGCCGACGACTGGCCGCTCGCCGACAACCATATCTACCTGTTGGCGTACTGGGCACTCGCCGTGGCGCTGGCGCTTCGCGCCGAGGACGCGCCAGCGGCGCTCGCCGCGACGAGCCGGTGGCTGCTCGGGCTCGCATTCGTCTTCGCGGTGTTGTGGAAGGTGGCGTGGTCGCCGGACTTTCTGGATCAGCGCTTCTTCCGGGTGACGCTGCTGACAGACCCGCGCTTCACGGAGGTGACGATGCTGATTGGGGGGCTGTCGGCGGCGGACCTCGCCGCGGACCGCGCGGCGCTGGCTCCGCTGCCCCACGGCGCCGAACTGATCGACCCACCGGTCATCGCCGAGCCGCCGCGGTTGAAAGCGTTCGCCGCGATCTCGACCTGG
>Ga0105243_10005048_pt1 | contig 10358 bp, 6 predicted proteins | sample KBSM34metaG_FD_81525 | JGI IMG/M metagenome (GOLD analysis project Ga0105243, IMG submission 81525) | Miscanthus rhizosphere microbial communities from Kellogg Biological Station, Michigan, USA - KBS M3-4 metaG | ecosystem: Host-associated > Plants > Roots > Rhizosphere > Soil | place: Michigan...
CGCCGATGCTGGCGCAGCTGCCGATCGGGCAGAGCGTGATCGCCACCCACCCGGCCGGCGCGGTGTTCGCCCCGCTCAAGCTGACCTTCTTCGTGGGCGTGTTCATCGCCGTGCCGTGGCTGCTGTACCAGGCCTGGGCGTTCGTCGCCCCGGGCCTGTACCAGCGCGAGAAGCGCCTGGCATTGCCGCTGCTGGCCTCGGCCGTGCTGCTGTTCTACGTGGGCTGCGCCTTCGCCTATTTCCTGGTGCTGCCGGCGGTGTTCCACTTTCTGACCACGTTCAAGCCGGACATCATCCAGCTCACCCCGGACGCCGGCGCCTACCTGGATTTCGTGCTGGCGATCTTCTTCGCCTTCGGCGCCAGCTTCGAGCTGCCGGTGGCGCTGGTGATCCTGGCCCTGCTCGGCTGGGTCACCCCGCAGCAGCTGCGCGAAGGCCGCGGCTACGCGGTGGTCGGCATCTTCGTGCTGGCCGCGGTACTGACCCCGCCGGACGTGGTCTCGCAGCTGATGCTGGCGATCCCGATGTGCCTGCTGTACGAGATCGGCATCATTGCGGCTAGTGCGGTAACGAAGAAGCCGGGATTGGAGATTCGGGATTAGGGATTCGCAAAGGCTGGCGCGGCGGCGCTGTGCGGGAACGATTCTGGCCTTGGCGCCGCCAAAGCGTTGGGGCTGAAGCCCCTCCTACAGATGCGACGACCTGGCAAGGCTAGAGCTCTGCAAAAGCGACGACCGGGAAACCGTCAGCTCCCGCTTTTACGAATCCCCAATCCCGAATCCCAAATCCCGGCCCTTAAGCCGCAAACACATTCGAAGGCGGCGGCGGCACCGCCGGCGCGGCATCGCCGCTGTGCACGAACATCTGCTTCCAGGCCGCGTAGACCGCGCCGGCCAGCGCCGGCATCGCCAGTGCCATCAGCAGCAACTGCGCGACCAGGGCGGCGATGGTCGGCCCGGCCAGCGCCTGCACCAGCAGGATCACCAGCACCAGGGCGAAATACAGCGCGAACATCGCGATGAAGGCGAGGACGAAGAACACCAGCATCGCCGGCAGGTTGTGCAGGCAGGCGCGCAGGCTGTTGCGCATCGCCGCCAGGCCGCCGCGGCCGTCGAACATCACCTGCGGGGCGAGCACGAACAGGGTCAGCGTCACCGCCACGAAGCCGACGAACACCATCAGCAGCCACAGCAGGATGCGCATCGCCGGCAGCGTGGCCACCAGTTGCTCGACCTGCGCCGGATCCGGCTGGGCGCTGGACTGGCCGAGTTCGTTGAGCTGGTTCATCACCGTGCCCAGCTGCTCCCAGCCGCTCTGGCCGACCACCACCAGGGCCAGCGCACCCAGCGCCAGGCCGACCAGCACCTGCGGCAGCAGCGCCACCAGCAGGCGCGGCGCACGGCCGTCGTGCAGGCCCTGCAGCAGATGCGCCGGCTGCGCGACACGGCCCTGGTCCACTTCGCGCACCGCCCACACCAGCCCGCCGAACAGCAGCGGTCCGGCCAGGCCCAGCAGCAATTGCGCCAGCATGCCCAGGGTCGGATTCAGCGCGCCCAGCAGCAGCGCCAACAGCGCCGCCAGGCCCCAGATCACGCCCAGCAGCCCCAGCGCCAGCGGCGCCCGGCGCAGCAGCGCAATTCCGCTCAACAGCCATTCCGCGCCGGCCGAGGCCGGCAGCTTGCGAATCTCGATCATTGCCAATCCGAAGTGGGGGACGCCGTACAGCGCGGCGCCTGTACAGATTATCGCGGTTTTGCCTGGCCGCCGGCGGTTTGCTGGCCGCGCGCGTGCTGAACGAAGCGCCGCAGCAGCTTGCGCGCCAACGGCGCGGCGCTGACCTCGCGGGCGATGGTACGGGCGCAGCGGCCGGCGCTGCGTAGACACTCGGCGCGGGCGTGCACGTAGCCGCGCATGTGGTGGGTGGCGAATTCCGGGTGGAACTGCACGCCCCAGGCCGCCTCGCCCCAGCGGAAGGCATGGCACTGGTCCTGCGCCGAGCGCGCCAGCACGGTGGCGCCGGCCGGCGCGCGCAGCACCGTCTGCAGGTGCGTGGCGTGCGCCGGGAAGCGTTCGGGCAGGCCGGCGAACAATGGATCGTCGAACGCCGGCGGATGCAGGTCGATGTGCACGGTGCCCGATTCGCGCCCCGCCGGGTTGTAGGCCACCTCCCCGCCCAGCGCGTGCGCCAGCAGCTGGTGGCCGTAGCAGATGCCCAGCAGCGGCGTGCCGGCGTGGGCGGCCTCGCGCAGCCAGTCGGCCGAGCGCTCGCTCCAGTCGGCGCGGTCGGTGACGAAGGCGGCCGAGCCGGTGACGATGATGCCGGCGAAGCCCGTGCGCGCGGGCAATGCGGCGCCGCCGGCGACATTGGCGACCACCGTGTCGCGCTCGGCCAGCCCGGCGGCGACGCGGATCCAGTGCGGGAAGCGCCCATAGCGCCGCATCGTCGCCACCGGCTCGCCGGTTTCGAGGATCAGGAAGGGCGCAGGCGTCATCGGCGGGCGGCAACTCGGAGGGGGTCGACCCGATTGTAGACAGACCTTCGCGGCTTTTTCCAAGTCTGCGGCGCACTGCATCGCTGTCGCGCGTCGCAATTCAGCTGCACGACAGCGCGCAGCGGCACATATCGCGGCCCCGGCAACACCGCGGCGCCCGCTGCGGCGCGCTCAAAGCAGCGAGAGCGGATGCGCCAGCGACAAGCGCAGGTCGATGTCCAGCAGGCGGCCGTCCGCGGCATACAGCAGCAGGTGTTCCGCTTGCTCGCGCGCGCCCAGCGGCAGGCCCGCCGGCGTCTCCAGTGTGGCGATGCAAGTGGCATCGGAGAAACGGATGACGAAGTAGCGGCTGCACGCGTGCAAATGCACGCCGACCAGGATGCCCTGCTCGAGCGCGACGAAGTGCTCGCCCTGGAGCGCTTCCGCCTGCACCTGCGGCAGCACGCATGCCCGCTGCTGCGCGCCGTCGCGGTAGACGAAGGCGACCTCGCCGTCCTCGCGCACCTCCAGCTGCGGCTGCTGCATCGCGCCGCAGCGGTGCGGCAGCACCGGCAAGCCGTGCAGCAGCACGCGCTCGTCGCGGCCGCGCAGGCGCCTGTGCGGCAGGGAGTAGGTCCAGTCCTGCAACGTGTTGCCTGTGCGCACCAGGAACACTTCGCAGTCGGCGAAGAAGCCGGCGGCGGCGACCGGACCGGGCAGATCGCCCACGTGCCACAGAACCTCGCTCAGGCCCTTGCCGATGTCGATCACCAGGATGCGGTCGTTCACCACCACGGTCCAACCGGTCCCGTTGAGCGTCGGGGCGTAGAACTGCAAGGCCATCGCGCCGAGTTCGACGCTGCTGCGGGTCGCCAGGTCCAGGCGCGCGATTCGCGCCACATGCTCGCGCGGCGCCACCGCCAAGGCCACCTGCCCGCTCGCCGCGAGCACCAAGCGGTACGCCGGCGCCGCGTAGCGCTGGGTCACCCGACCACGCGCATCGAGCACGGCGGCACCGGCCTCGCCCAGGGCCACCAGGTAGTGACGGTCGGGCAGCACCGCCGCGTCGTGGATCCGGTGCGCGCCGGCGGCGGGTAACGGCAAGTCCAGGGCCTCGTCCAGCAGCCAGAACGGCGACGGTCTGCCGGCCTGCGCAACGCGCCACGGCGGCATGTCGCTCTTGAGGCAAGCGTCGGCGGCGAGCTGCATCAGCCGATCCAGGTCGCTGCGCCCCAGGCCGTTGCGGCCGGCGCTGCCATCGGCGGCGACGGCCGGCAACACGCAGGCGGCGAGGCGCCGCAGCGCGACCCCGTTGCCCTTGATCGCCAGCAAGGCCTCCGCCAATGCGGCCCGCGGGTACGGGTCGGTGCCCGGGTCGGCCAGCGCCTCGATCCTGGCCGCGTACTGCTGCAGCGTGTCCGGCAGCAGGCTGGCACGCTGCACCAGCGCGCGCGCCGACAGGGCAGCGCCCGCCTGCTCGGCCGCCAGCAGCCATTGCAGCGCCACGTCGCGCGCCTCGCGCAGCGGCCAGACCACCTCGACCGCTTGCAACCAGTGGCCGCCTTCGACCAGGGCATGGCCCCATTCCAGCCGCAGCTGTGCCGCCAGCGCCGGGTGAGTCCCTTGCAGCTGCTGTACCGCGTCGGCGAAGGCGCCGTCGCGCCTCGCCACCTGGATCGCGCGGCGCTGGTCGCCGGCCAGCATCAGCAGGCGGATGATCAGCGCCGGCGGCATGTCCCAGCCCAGCGCCAGCTCGGCGGCCTGCGCATGGCGCCCGTGCTGGACCAGATAGTCCAATGCTTCCTGCCGCGCATTGAGCAGCTCGGCCAGCACGAACACGGCCTCGTCGATCCTGCCCTTGCGGTCCAGGGCGGCGAACGCCTCGCGGTACATGCGCCGCAAATGCGCGGTCAGGTCGTCGCCCAGGCCGAGGTTGGCACTCTGCCCGATGCGGCCGGACAGCTGCAGGCTGTCGCGCCGGCCCGGGGCGCCGAACGCCTGGCCCAGGGATTGCCCGGCGCGGTCCAGCGGTAGGGCATTGCGCAGCGCCTCGTCCAGATCGCCCTGTTCGAACATCGCCATCATGCGGCGCAGATAGGCGCCATGCCGATAGCCGATCAGCTTGCCCAAGCGGCTGATCGCGGCCAGCCGCGCGAGGGTGTCGCGCCAGGCGCTGGGGCGCCCGCCGGACTGGCGTGCGGCCACGCGGCCGTGCGCTGCGGCAGCCGCGGTCTGCCGCGACAGCATTTGCGACAACAGCGCAAGGACGGCGCCCAGCACGCCTTCGCGCACCGCGACCATGCGTCCCCGCCGGGCGCCTGACGGACGTGCGCCGGCCATCGCCTGCAGGAACGCCTGGCTCTCGGCACTGCGTGGCGGGATGGCCTCGCCGAGCGCGCCGCACACGTCCTTGCCTTGCAACTGCGCCACGTCCAGCGCCGGCGGCGGGACACGGCAGTCGTAGGTGTCGTGCAGCGGGTAGTCGTCCAGCGCGATCGCCTCGGACAGGTCCAATAGCGTGCCCTGATCGAAACGCAGCCCCACCACCGCAGCACCGGCGACCAGGCCGAGATCGATGGCGGGCAGGACAGCCAGCTCCGCCGCCGTCAACGGCGCGGAGTACAGCGCCCCCTGCAACCGGCGCAACGGCACCGCGCCCACGCGTTCGCAGTACAGCGGCTGCGCGTGGGCGAAGCACAGCGCGTCGCCGGCGTCGAATCGATAGGCCCGGCAACCCGGGTGCCAGGCGGCCAGCATGCGTGCCAGCCGCAGCGGCGCAGGCAGGATGCCGTCGGGCCACCACAAGCCGTCGAGTTCCTGCAGACCGCGCCACAGCGGATCGCGCACAGTGCCGACCGCGGTCGCCGCATTCACCGCTTCATTCATCGAGATCGCCTCCGCGCTGCCCGTGCACGCGCATCAGCACCCGGCGGCCGCCATCTCCCAGGACCAGCAACTGCCCTGCCAGGTCGACCAACGCCACCGCGTCGCCATCGAACGAAACCGACGCGGCGCTGATGTCGCTGGATGCCTGGTACAGGATTTCCTGGCCATGCTCGCCGATCCCGACCAGGGTGCGGCGGTCCGGGCGCAGCATCAACAGCTGGCTGCGCTCGGCGCTGTGCGGGTCCGGCACCAGGCCCAGCAACTTCCAGGCCGGCGGCGGACGCAGTTCCAGTTCGGAATAGCCGTCTTGCGGCCCGCCCTGGTACAGGCGGTAGACGCGTCCGCCATCGCGCTGGTCGCTGCGATATTCCAGACAGATGGCGCCCTGCCACTGCCCATCTCGCATCAGCCCGCGGAACACCAGCTGGCTCGGCCGCGATGGCGCGGTCAGCTGGGTCAGCAGTTCGGTGTTGCCCTCGCGGTGCAGGCAGCTGACCCGCAGGTGGCCGGACGCATAGCATGCATACACCAGCCGCTGCGCGTCGATCTGCTGCATCGCCAGCACGTCGTCGGCGACCTTTGCGTAGGCAGGCGCCTCGCGTCCGGGCTTGGTGCTGGCGTTGGTCCATGACAGCAATCGCCCGGCGCCATCCAATACGACCACACGCTGCGTCTGCGTCTTCGCGCCGCCCTTGAGCCAGGCGCAGTGCAGCCAGCGCGCGGTGCCCGGCACCGCGGCGAAGGCATCGGCCGGCGGCCGCGCGACCACGCTGAAGCCCAGCATCTTCCAGAAATACAGGTCTCCCCGCTGATGCGCCACGATGCCGGCGAAATCCTTGTGCACGATGACCCCGCAGAGCAGGTCGGCGCCGAAGATCCATGTGCTGTAGCGCGGCGCGGCCTTCTTGTGGCGGCCCTCGCGCGGGATCTTCAGCATCACCGCCTGGTGCTCGCCCGCCAGCGGCAGCGCCACATAGCGGCCATCGACGCTGAACAGCGGCGGCTGGCGCAGCGACAACCTGCCCTTCAGCGTGTCGCTGGGGGCCGCAACCGGTTGCGTCGGCGGCGCGCTGAAGTCCCCGCGCAGCAGGTGCGCGGCACAGGGCGAACGCGGCATGCCGAGCACCAGTTCGCGACGCGCGTGACCGGTCCTGACCGCCACGTGCAACTGGCCATCGAAGTCCTGGCGGATCTTCACGCTGTGGTCGCCGATGGCGGCGGCCTCGTCGTTGCCGGTCATCCACCAGCACTCGCTGGCGGCCTGGCCGCTGCGGGCGAGGTGCGCGCGCCAGGCGCTGCGTTCGGAGTCCGTCGCCAACTGGTGGGTGCGGGCCTGCAGCAGTCCGCGCAAGGCGTCCGCCGTGCCCGCGTCGTGCATCTCGCCCGGCCGCTGCAGCACGCCCCAGGCGAAGCGTGCGCGTGCCGACTGCGCGCGGCGCGCCAGCAGGATCCACATCGCCACGTGCAGCAGGCGCGGCGCGCCGCGCTGTGTGGGGCCGGCGTCGAACAGCGCGACGACCAGCGCGTCGGTCTGGCGCTGGATCAGCTTCGGCGCCAGGAACAGGTGCTCGTGATGCGCGGCGCGGCGCAGGAATTCGTCCGGCAGCAGGTCGGCCACGGCCCACTCGCTCAACAGCAGGCGTTCGTAGGGGCCGCGTCGGCGCAGATCCTCGATGCCGTCCGGATCGGCGATGCCGTGCTGCACGCGCGCGGCGCCGCGGCCGAGCAGCGGCTCCAGCCGCAGCAGCCAGTCGCCGAGCATCGCGGCGATGTCCGGCTCGAACCATGCCAACCACGCGTGCCATGGCTGCAGCGCCGGCGGCAGCGTCGGAGCCACGGTCATGCCGCCCAGCGCCGGCGGATCTGCTCCACCAGCGGCGCGCCGAGCGGCAACAGGCGGTTCAGCGGAACCAGCGCCGCCGGCGCGCGCAGCATCAGCCACGGCGGTCCGGGATGGCGCCGCGCGACGGCCTGTGCCAGCAGGTCCAGCGCGATCCCCGGACGCTGCGCGGTCGGCAACCACAGCGCCGGCGCTTCCGGGCGCGGCGCGATGTACAGCACGCCGTCGAGCCAGGGCAGCGCCGACGCCGGCCCGGTCAGGACCAGCAGCCCGTCGCTGGCCGTCGCCATCAGCGCATCTGCCGTCTCGCTGCGCGTGGCGCGCTCCAGCAAGCGCCGCGCGAGTTGGCCGCTGCCCACGACGCCCTGCGGCGGCGGCGGCGCAGGATCGTCGTGCCACGACCACGTCATGCGGCGGCGCCGATCCGCTCGATCAGGCGCGCGCGCTCGGCGGCGAGCGCCTGCGGCAGGGACGCATCGGTGAAATTGGCGTCGATCTCGCGCAACACCGCTTCGGCGGCGGTGCGCGCGGCGGCGTCCTCGGGATCGGCATCGGCCAGGCAGCCCTGGGCCGCCTCGAGCAGCCGCGCCACGCGCGACATCGGCTGCAATGCCGCATGTTCCACCGCCGCACGCAGCGTCGGATTGGTAGCCAGCGCCAAGGTATCGCGCAGCGCATCCTGCGCAGCGGCCTGCGCCTCGCGCGTCGGCATCACATAGAACAGCGGCCACAGGTCGGCCTCGGTGGCGACGTTGCGCCCGGCCAACACGGTCGCCGCCGCCACCAGGCGCTGCGTCTTGACGATGCGGCGATCGGACAGCGTCAGCCCTGCTTCGCGCAACTTTCGGACCGCCTGCGCCAAGGCGCTGCGCGCATCCTCCATCTGCACCTGCCGCACCTGCCTGGCGAGCATGTCCAGGTCGGCCAGGTCGGCCGCATGCACGACTTCGGCGCGCTCGGCCTGCCAGCCGCCGGCCAGCAAGGCTTCCAACTGGTGGTCCGGGACCGCATCGACGAACAGATGCAGCAGGAACCGGTCGGCGAAGGCGGCCAGCGACTCGTCCTCGGGCAGCGCGTTGGCCGCGCCCACGCAGATGCGCAGCGGGCAGGCCACGTCGGTATGGCCGCGCCGGAACCGACGTTCGTTCAACACGCCGAGCAAGGTGTTGAGGATGGCGGTCGAGCCCAGGAAGACCTCGTCGAGGAAGGCGACTTCGGCCTCCGGCAGCATGCCGGCCACGTCGGTTTCGACCAGGCCCTCGCGCAGCTTGCGCAGGTCCACCGGACCGAACAGCTCGGACGGCTCGGTGAAGCGGCCCAGCAGATACTCGAAATAGCGGCCGCCCAGCGCGGCGGCGACGCGCCTGACCACCGCGCTCTTGGCGGTGCCGGGCGGACCGACGATCAGCAGGTGTTCTTCGGCGATCGCCGCCAGCACCATCAATTCGGCGAGCTGGTCGCGCCCGACCAGACCAACAGTGGCGGAATGGACGGCCTCGCGGACGCGCGCGGCGGCGGATTCGATGGAGAAGGGCATGCAGGCTATCGATGATGCGCGCCATGCGCGGGAAAGCCGCCACGGCGCGCGAAGAAGGAGGGTCCGACGCACTTTAGATCAATTCGAATGCAGCGCAAACCGCGTCGGGCGCGGGCATCCTGCCGACACAACGCGGTCAAGGCGCGAACCGATCGGCTGGCGCAGCGCTGCGAGACGACGCTGGGTCGTGCATCTGCTGCCGACATGTTGGGCCGTGTTCGCTGACGCCGGCCTCCGCGCGCGTGCGCGTCACCGCACACGCATTACGCTCACTCGCGCGGCGGCAGCACCGACAGCACTTCCTCGATGGTGGTGAGGCCGGCGGCGACTTTTTCCAGGCCGGCACGGCGCAGGCTGCGCACGCCCTCGGCCTGCGCGGCGCGGCTGAAGCCGGCCAGGTCCATGTCGGCGCGGATCAGCGCGCGCAGGCGCGGCGTCACCGGCAGCAGTTCGTACAGGCCGACCCGGCCCAGGTAGCCGGTGCGGCGGCATTCCAGGCAGCCGACCGGGGCGTGGACCTGCAGCTCCTCCGGCAGCGCTTCGCCCGGCTCGCGCAGCGCGTCCCATTCGATCTCGCTGAGCGTGTGCGGGCGCTTGCAGTGGCTGCACAACGTGCGCACCAGGCGCTGCGCCAGCACGCCGTTGAGGGTGGAGGCGACCAGGTAGTGCGGCACGCCCAGGTCGAGCAGGCGGGTGATCGCCGAGGGCGCGTCGTTGGTATGCAGGGTGGACAGCACCAGGTGCCCGGTCAGCGAGGCCTGCACCGCCATCTGCGCGGTTTCCAGGTCGCGGATCTCGCCGATCATGATGATGTCCGGGTCCTGCCGCAGCAGGGTGCGCACGCCGCTGGCGAAGTCCAGGTCGATGTTGGTCTGCACCTGCATCTGGTTGAACTCCGGCGCGATCATCTCGATCGGGTCCTCGACGCTGCACACGTTCACGTCCGGCGTGGCCAGGCGCTTGAGCGTGGAGTACAGCGTGGTGGTCTTGCCCGAGCCGGTCGGGCCGGTGACCAGCACGATGCCGTGCGGGCGTTCGACCAGCGCCGCCCAACCGGCCGCTTCCTGCGCGCTGAAGCCGAGCTGGTCCACGCTCTTGAACGCCGCGTCCGGGTCGAAGATGCGCATCACGCACTTCTCGCCGAATGCGGTGGGCATGGTCGACAGGCGCATCTCGGTCTCGCGCCCGCCCGGCGAGCGGGTCTTGATGCGCCCGTCCTGCGGGCGCCGGCGCTCGGCCAGGTCCATGCGCCCGAGCACCTTGATCCGGCTGACGATGGCGGTCATCACCGCCGGCGGCACTTCCAGCACCTTGTGCAGCACGCCGTCGATGCGGAAGCGCATGCGCCCGGCCTCGCGCCGCGGCTCCAAGTGGATGTCGCTGGCGCGCTGCTCGTAGGCGTACTGCAGCAGCCAGTCGACGATGTGCACGATGTGCTGGTCGTCGGCATTGACGTCGCCGGTGCGGCCCAGTTCCACCAGCTGCTCGAAGCTGGGCAGGGTGGTGTTGGCCTCACCCCGTACGTCGCCACGGGCACCGCGCACCGAGCGGGTGACGCCGAAGAACTCCATGGTGTAGCGGTGCAGGTCCAGCGGATTGACTACCGCCAGCTCGATCCGGCGCC
>Ga0105243_10005049_pt1 | contig 10357 bp, 8 predicted proteins | sample KBSM34metaG_FD_81525 | JGI IMG/M metagenome (GOLD analysis project Ga0105243, IMG submission 81525) | Miscanthus rhizosphere microbial communities from Kellogg Biological Station, Michigan, USA - KBS M3-4 metaG | ecosystem: Host-associated > Plants > Roots > Rhizosphere > Soil | place: Michigan...
ACAAGGCAGTCGAAGAAGGCACCAAGGTGCTCGGCGGTGTCTACCACGCGCTGATCGGCACCGTACAGATCACCCTGCTGGCCACCGTCATCTCGGTGCCCGTGGGCCTGCTCACCGCGATCTACCTCGTGGAATACGGCAACGGCCGCCCCCTGGCCCGTGCCATCACCTTCTTCGTGGACGTCATGACCGGCATCCCCTCGATCGTGGCCGGCCTTTTCGCAGCGGCGTTCTTCTTCGCCGTCGTCGGCCCGGGCACCAAGACCGGTGCCGTCGCCGCCGTCGCGCTTTCGGTGCTGATGATCCCGGTGGTGGTCCGCTCCAGCGAGGAAATGCTCAAGATCGTCCCGAACGAACTGCGCGAGGCCTCCTACGCGCTGGGCGTGCGGAAGTGGCGGACCATCCTGAAAGTGGTCATCCCGACGGCGATCTCCGGCATCGCGTCCGGCGTCACCCTTGCGATCGCCCGCGTGATCGGTGAGACTGCTCCCATCCTGGTCACCGCCGGCTTCGCCACCACCATCAACAACAACGTCTTCGGCGGCTGGATGGCCTCGCTGCCCACGTTCATCTACACGCAGATCCTCAACCCGACCTCGCCTTCCAACCCCGGTCCCTCGGACCAGCGGGCCTGGGGCGCGGCCCTGGTGCTGATCATCCTGGTGATGCTGCTGAACCTCGCAGCCCGCTTGATCGCGCGGATCTTCGCCCCCAAGGCCGGCCGATGACGCCGGGCCGCCTCCATATTCTTTCCACCTCAGCACTGAAGGAACACCATGTCTAAGCGGATCGACGTCAAGGACCTGAACGTCTACTACGGCAACTTCCTGGCCGTGGAGGGCGTCAACATCAATATCGAGGCCAAGTCGGTCACCGCCTTCATCGGCCCGTCCGGCTGTGGCAAGTCCACCTTCCTGCGCACCCTGAACCGCATGCACGAGGTCCTGCCCGGTGCCCGCGTGGAGGGCGAGGTGCTGCTCGACGGCGACAACCTCTACGGCCCCGGCGTGGACCCGGTGACCGTGCGGGCCCAGGTGGGCATGGTCTTCCAGCGGCCCAACCCGTTCCCAACGATGTCCATCCGCGACAACGTGTTGGCCGGCGTGAAGCTGAACAACAAGAAGATCTCCAAGGGCGAGGCCGATGCGCTCGTGGAGCGCTCCCTGCGCGGCGCCAACCTCTGGAACGAGGTCAAGGACCGGCTCGAGAAGCCGGGCTCGGGCCTGTCCGGCGGCCAGCAGCAGCGCCTCTGCATCGCCCGCGCCATCGCCGTGGAGCCGCAGGTCATCCTCATGGACGAGCCCTGCTCCGCCCTGGACCCGATCTCCACGCTGGCCGTCGAGGACCTCATCAACGAGCTCAAGGACGAGTACACCGTGGTGATCGTGACCCACAACATGCAGCAGGCCGCCCGTGTTTCGGACAGGACTGCGTTCTTCAACATCGCCGGCACCGGCAAGCCCGGCAAGCTGATTGAGTTCGCGGACACCACCACGATCTTCAACAACCCTGCCCAGAAGGCCACGGAAGACTACGTCTCCGGCCGCTTCGGATAGCCCCGGCTCGTAGGGGCACAGGCTCCGGCTTCTGTTGGGGTAGCCGGAAAACAGCGACGGCGGACGTCACCTTGGGGGTGGCGTCCGCCGTCGTGCTTTTTGCCGCCGGGCTAGCCGAGCAGGTAGGGCAGGGAAGTGCTGGCCAGGTACGGCAGTTCCGGACCCGGCGCCGGGCGGGAAACGGTCTTGAGTCGCGGCTCGTCCCCCGAACCGGCCAGTGCCAGCGTGACCGGGCTGTCCACGATGGGCAGCGGAACGGCCATGATGCCTTCCGGGCCGGAGAGTTCCACGACGCCGGCGTCCACGATGATGCGCAGCTCGGCGCCTTCCGCGAGGGGGAAGGCGACGCCGGTGAAGTCGGCATTCCCGGGAGCCGTGACCCGGGCTTCATTCCCGTCGTGGCTGATCCTGAGCAACGTTCCTTCGAGCGCATCCAGGCTGATGACCGTGCCGGAGACGGCCGTGCAGCGCAGGTCTGCGCCCTCTGCCAGGACGGTTTCGAAGACTGCGTCTCCCGTTTGCTCAAGCCGGGCCGTCGTCGAGTACTTGCCGAGGTCCGCGTGCGGGACGGCCACCAGGGTGTCGCCGTCGAGGGAAAGCGTGTGCGGGACGCTGAGGGCGCTGGCCCACTGTCCGCTGCCCGTCTCATCTGCGGGGCTGATCACGCCGCGCACCCAGAAAATCAACGACGGCGCCCCGTCCTTGTCGCGGAAGAAGGACGGCGCGTAGTAGCTCTTGCCGTAACTGAGCCGGCTCCAGGACCGGGCCTCGAACTTTCCGTCGGTGTAACTGCCCACGCCGTAGGCCACGTAGTGCAGCACGTCGTCTTCCCAGATCGAGGTGACCAGGACGTGGGACCCGTCGATCTCGAACAACTGCGGGCATTCCCACATGGCTCCGGTCCAGACGGGGTCCTTTTCGCTGCCGGGCCGCCGGGCCGCGATGCCGTCCAGCGTCCATTCGGCGAGATCCGCGGAACTGTATGAGATCGCGGCGGCGGTTCCGCCGTCGAGACCTGCCCCGACAAACATCCGCCACTGTCCGCCGTCGCGGAAGACGAAGGGGTCCCGGTAAGCGATGACGTCGGCACCGGGGGCGGACATGAGCTTGCCGCCCTTTGTCCAGCTGTCCCAGCTGTCGTCGCCGGGGGTTGCGGTGCGGATCGTGCCGATGCCGATGCCCGGCTCGGTCACGGAGGTGTAGAACATGGTGGCCTTGCCCTCGGAATCGGTGACGATCGAGCCGGACCAGACGCCGTCGTCGCCGTCGCCGGGGGCTACGGCGACGCCCTGCTCGGTCCAGGCAATCATGTCCGGGGAGGTGGCGTGGCCCCAGTGGCAGTTGGAGGCCCAGCTGGTCCGGCCGGGGACGTACTGGTAGAAGAGGTGGTACGTGCCGTCCTTCCAGGTGAGGCCGAGGGGGTCGTTGATCCAGCCGCTGTTTGCCGTGAAGTGGAAGGCCGGGCGGGGAGTGGGGGAAGTCATGCTGATCCGTTCGTCTGTTGCGGGGAAGTGGATTAGTTCGCCGGGACGCTCTGGGAGGCGAGGTAGCGCTCGCGGACGTCGCGGGCCTGGCTGACATTGCCCTGCTCCCACTGGTCGATTTCCGCGCGGCGCTCGGCACGCACCGCATCGCGGACCTCCGTGAACTTCTTCATGCGCTCGGCCGCCGCATCCCGTGCTGCCTGCTGGGCGGGGGTGAGCACCGGGAGGGGCAGCTCCTCCACCTGCTCGCGGGGCCGCAGCGGGAGCCGGTCTGCCACCGGGGCGATATCCAGGGCAGGGGACGGCAGGGTCTGGTACCAGTAGGCGGTGGAGGACCAGTCATCCGAGAGATGGTTGGCGTGGCCGTGCTCGAAAGTGACCTTGATGCGCTTCTGGAAGCGGATGGGATCGGTCATGTGGAAGCGGTAGCTGTGGTGGAAGCCGGGGACGTTTTCCTCGTGGACCATGGTGCCGTTCATCATGAACGCGTTGTGCTGCATGCCCCAGGCGTGGCCGAAGTAGTCCTCCATGCCGGTGCCGTGCAGGCTCGGCGGCCAGGTGTCGTCGTCGATGAAGATCATGTCGTCGCCTTCGCCCCACCAGGAGCCCTGGAAGTGCCGCACGGCGAGGTTGCAGCCCACGTAGTGGCCCTGCCCTTCGGTTTCCAGCACCACGTAGTTGTCCTCCCCGGTGAGGTTTGGGATGGTGACCTCGATGCTGTTGGTCTGCAGGTCCGGGCCCCAGCCGGCATTGGGCTTCTGCCGGCGCCAGTGGGCGTGGAAGTAGGCGGTGTCTTCCGGAAGCGGTTCGGTGTAGAGCTCGTAATCGATGTAGAAGTACTGCAGGTACGGGATGTCGTTCTGGTTTTCGACCACGATCCGGGCCCGGGAGTTGAAGGGCATTTCGAAGTAGCTGTTGAACGCCGCGCTGCCGCCGAAGGTGTTCAGTTCCCCTTCCTTGGCCGACACGGAAAGCGGCAGGGAATCGTAGGAACCCGAGAGCGAGTTGAGCAGCCCGAAGAAGTCACCCAGGGGCGCGATGACACTCGGCGTTTCCTGGTCGTCCCAGTAAACCTTCAGGACGATCTTGCGGTAGTAGTCCGGGTCCACGACTTCCCAGCTGACGCCCAGCGCGTTGTGGATCTCCAGCATCGGCACGCCCACCAGTTCGGGGGAGATCTGGCCCGGGCCGGGCTGGATGCGGCAGGACTGGGTCATCCAGATATGGGTGATGGCGCCGGGGCCCTCAAGGTCGGCGAGGACGCGTTCCTCGCCGGGCATGATGATCCAGTTGTCGCGGTTGCGGCCGGTCTGGTCCCAGCTGGATGCCCGTGCGGTACGTGCGTCGGAGAGCTTGGTGAGGCTGGAGAGCAGGCCGGAGCGGGTGTTTGAAGACATGATGTTGCTTGTCCTTTCGGAAGTAGTCAGCCCTTGACGGCGGACTGGGTGAGGCTTGCGATGATCCACCGCTGGGCCACGAGGAAGACGATGAGGGCCGGGGCGATCGCGATGGTGGTTGCCGCCATGACCTGGGCGACGTTGCCGGCTCCATAGGGACCGAGCATGAGGACCAGGCCGAGCGGGAGGGTGGCGGTTTCGGTGCTGTTGAGGAAGATCGACGGCGCAAAGTAGGCGTTCCAGCTGCCAAGGAAGGTGATGACTCCCAGGGTGCTGACCGCGTTCTTCGCCAGCGGCAGGGCAACCAGGCGGTACGTCTGCCAGGCACTGGCACCGTCCATGCGGGCGGCGTCGATGATTTCCTGCGGCAGCCCCAGGAAGAACTGGCGCAGCAGGAAGACGCCCAGGGCGCCGGTGATCCCGGGAAGGATCAGGCTCAAGGGGTTGTCCAGCAGCCCGAAGGTGCGCATCAGCAGGAACAAGGGAATGATCGTCACCTGGGCCGGCACCATGAGTGAGGACAGCAGGCCCACGAAGATCGGGGTCTTTCCAGGGAATTCGAGCTTGGCGAAGGCATACCCCGCCATGGGTGCCGTGATGATCATCCCGATGCTGACGGCGATGGCGATCACAGCGCTGTTGAGCATGTTCTTCAGGATGGGCACGGGGCCCGTGACGGCGTCGGCGTAGTTGAACCACTGCCACTGCGTGGGCAGCCATTGCGGCGGCAGGTCGTACGCGTGGCCGGCGTCCCGGAGCGAGGTTGTGAACATCCACAGGAACGGGGCGATCATTCCGACAGCTCCGATCACCAGCAGGGAGACCGAGACCGCCTTCCCCAGACCCCGACGGCGGTGCGGCTTCTTGCGGTCCGTCCGGCTTGCGTTGTCCGTCCGGCGGCCCGGGGCGGCGGAGATGCTGAACTCACTCATTGTTCACCCACGATTTCCTGAGGCGGAACTGCACCATCGTCACCAGCATGATGATGAGGAACAGGGTTACCGCGATGGCTGAGGCGTAGCCCATGTCGAACTTGTTGAAGGCAACTTCGGCGATGTACATGACCACGCTGCGGCTGGCGTCGCCGGGACCGCCGCGGGTGAGGACAATGATGGACTCGTAGATCTGGAAGGCGCCGATGATGGTGATGGTGATGTTGAAGAACGTGGCCTGGCTGATCATCGGGATGATGATGCGGCGGAAGACCTGCCACTCGTTGGCGCCGTCCATCCGGGCCGCTTCCACCATGTCCTTCGGGACTTCCTGCAGGGCCGCGACGAAGATCAGCATCGAGAATCCGACATTGCGCCAGGTGTCGACGATGATCACCGAGACCTTGGAGAACTCCGGGCTGTTGAGCCAGTCGATCTTCTCCCCGCCCATACCTGCCAGGTAGTAGTTCAGGATGCCGGTGTCTTTCTGGAAGAGGGCTTGCCAGATGATGGAGACGTAGACCAGGGCCACCAGGTAGGGAAAGAAGTAAGCGGAGCGGAAGATGTAGGTGAGCGCCCTGGGGAGGCGCTGGTTGATGAGGACCGCAAACACCAGGGCGAATCCGTTGATCAGCACCACCGCGGCCGCAACGTAGAGAACGGTGTTCCCATAGGTGGTGGCCAGGCGCTCATCCCTGAACATCCGGATGTAGTTGTCCAGGCCCACGAACTTGGGTGCCGTGAGGATGTTGTATTTGGTGAGGCTGAGGTAGAAGGCGGCGAGCAGCGGGCCAAGGACGAACACCAGGAACCCGATGATGGTTGGAGCCGTGAAGGCGTAGCCGGTGAGGGCATCCTTGCGTTGCACGGTGCTGAGCCGGTCCGTGAGGCCGGGGCCCGTGGGCCGGCCCGCGCCCCCCGGGGGGAGCGCGGCCGACGAGTGCTTGTGGGTGGTGGTTGTCACTTCAGGGCCGCCTCGACATCCTGGTTGGCCTTCTTCAGGGATGCCGCGATGTCCTGGCCCGACATGATCTCATCCATCGCCCGCATGAAGGCCGGGTCCAGGACGTTGTAGGCGCCGGGCGCCGCGACCGGCTTGGCGTAGGAGAGAGAGTTGTAGAACTCGCTGGCGTGTTCCGGGCTGGCCAGGAATTCCTTGGAGGAAGCCGCCATCTTCGTGGACGGTACTGCCGAGCCGGCGTCGGCCCACTTCTTCTGCGTCTGCTGGTCCGTCAGCATCTTGATGAATTCCCAGGACAGTTCCGGGTTCTTGGAGGTCTTGGAGATCGCGAAGGCGCCGGCGCCGAAGACCGTTGCCTTGGTGGATTTCTTCGGCCAAGGCAGGATGTCGTAGTCCGAGAAGCCTGCCTTCTTGAAGCCGCCCGTGACGAAGTGCCCGGCGCCGGTCATGGCTGCCTTTCCTGCGGGGAAGAGCTGGTAGGGGTCCGAGCCCTTGGGCTGCGGGGCAACGCCGTCCTTGGTGACCAGGTCGCGGACCCAGGCGATGGTCTCTTGGAACTTGGGGTCGGTCAGCTGCGAGGTCTTCAGGTCATCGCTCATCATGGACGTTCCGTTGGAGTACAGCCACGGAGTGATGCCGAAGGAGTAGTAGGGGAGGGCGAAGCCGTAGACCTTATCGGCGCCGGAGCCCTTGGTGAGCTTTTTGGCGATCTCCAGGAAGTCATCCCAGGTCCAGTCGTCGCTGGGGCGCGCGATGCCCGCTTCCTTGAACATCTTGGTGTTGTAGTAGATCACCATCGTGTTGAAGGTGTTCGGCATCAGGTAGGTTGAGCCGTCCTTGCGGAATCCGTCGAGCAGCTTCGGGTCGATGTTGTCCTGCAGGGCCTTCGCTTCCGGATCGTTCTTCAGGAAGCCATCCAGGGAAGCAAAGAGTTCGTTGTCCAGTCCGAGTTGCACGCCCTCGGTGGCGATGTTGATGACGTCCGGTGCCTGACCGGCGGCAGCCTGCGTCACCAGCTTGTTGACGTACTCCGTCCAGGTGGTGATCGGTGTGAAGTTATTGTTCACAGTGACGTTGGGGTACTTCTCCTTGAAACGTGCCGCAACGCTGTCATAGACGGCCTTGTCGCCGGGATCGCCCCAGTTGGAAACGGAGATGGTTGCGGTGATGTCCTTGGCCGGCGCCTTGTAGGGACCGTCTGCGGCCGGGGCGTTGGCGGCCTGCGGACCCCCGCAGGCGGTTAGTGCGAGAAGGGCAGATACCGCCATGGTTGCCACGGCAACGTTTAGGGACTTTTTCATGTGTTGCTCCTTTGCATGATGAATTCGGGTGGAGTGTTGGGGGAGATTGGGGTGCTACTCGGTCGACCGCCGGAACTCGATGGAGGATTCCAGCCGGAGAACCCGTGTGGGGCCCGAAGGATTCTCGATGCGTCCCATCAGCAGACCGACGGCTTCTTCGCCGAGCTGGAAGGCCGGCTGCCGGACCGTGGTGATCTGGGGGGTGAACAGGTCCGAGTATGCAAAACCGTCAAATGTGGCAAACGCCATCGTTTCGGGGATCTTGAAGCCGGCCTGTTGGATTGCCCTCAGTGCCCCTGCGCCCAGGAGGGTGCTTGAGGCCAGGACGGCACTGGGCCGTTGCAGTGCCGTGCGGAGGAGTTTGCCTACTTTCTCGAAGGTCCCTTCGGTGGTCGATGTTCCCTCGCAGACCGTGCTGGTGGGAGTGGCCAGGCCGCGTGCTTCCATGGCGGCGAGGAACCCGTCGTAGCGTTCCTTGAGCGAGGAAACCCTGAGGTCCCCCGCGACGAGCAGGATGCGTTCATGGCCTTTGCCGGTCAGGTGATCCACCAGCGCGGTCATCGCCCATTCGTTGTCCACACCCACTTGGTCAACATCCAGGTCCGCCATCCGGTCAAGGAGGACAAGGGGTTTCTTCTCTTGGCGGATTCTCGCCAGCAGGCCGGCACCGGAGCCGGCGGCCCTGGCGAGGATCAGGCCATCGACCCTGCGGTCAAGCAGGGCTTCCACGGCCGTGCGTTCCCGCGCGGGGTCTTCCGCCGAGTTCGCAAGCAGCAGGGAAAGTCCGCGCCGGGCGGCCGCTTCCTCGACGCCGTGGACCATGTCCGCGAAGGCCGGCTCGCCGGCGTCGGACACTACCAGGCCGATCGAGTCCGTCCTGGCGCGGCGCAGGGACCTGGCCAGGGCATCGCGACGGTAGCCGACGCTTTTCATGGCCGAGAGGACCCGTGCCCGGGTCTCCGGTTCCACGTGTCGGGTTTCGTTCAGCACATGGGAGACGGTGGACGTCGACACTCCCGCGAGGGTTGCGACATCAACGATGGTTGCCACTGCGGCTCCTTTGGCGAACTAGCGAAACGATTGCGCGAACGTTTCGATGATAGACGCAAACGTTTCGCTGTGCAATGGATCACAGGGTACTGCTTAAGGAGGAGCGCGCAGCGACGCCGGGGGGCGGGGTCAGGAGGCGGGCAGCGGCCCGCTGGACTCCCGGTATTCGATGACGGGCATGAGCCTGGTGGTGGAGGGCTCTGTTTCCTTATGCTCAAGCCGCTTGGCGAGCAGTTCCGCGGCGGTGACGCCGACGTCGAACGCGGGCTGGCGGACCGTGGTCAGTCGCGGTTCGAACAGGTCGGAGTAGGCGAAGCCGTCGAATGTGGCGAAGGCGATGTCGTCAGGCATCACCAGGCCCCTGCCCTGGATGGCGCGCAGGGCGCAGGCGGCCAGGACCGTGCTGCAGGCGATGACGGCGGTGGGCCGGGCGCCGCCGTCGAGGGCTGCTTCGATTTCGGATTCCACCGCTGCGGCCCCCGCCGAGGTGACGACCACCTGCTCCTCGGGGGAGAGGCCGGCCTCGGGAACCGTCTGCATGAAGGCTTCCTGCCGTTCCCGGAGAGTGGAAACCCTTGTGTCTCCGGCAACAAGCAACAGCCGGCGGTGGCCTTGGGATGCGAAATGCTTCACCAGTTCGCTGGTTGGCCCGTGATTCTCGATGCCCACCTGGTCAAAGGGGAGGTCCGACAAGCGGTCCATCAGGACCAGCGGCGTCCCTTGCTGGGTGAAGACTGCCAGTTCTTCGGGGTCTGAGCCGGCGGCCCGAGCGAGGATGAGTCCGTCGACGCGGCGCTCGAGGAGCGTTCGCACCGCACGGGACTCCCGCTCCGGGTCCTCGGCCGAATTCGCCAGGAGCAGGGTGACGCCTTGCCGCGCTGCCGCCTGCTCGACGCCGCGGACCATTTCCGCGAAGGCGGGCTCGCCGCCGTCGGAAATGATGAGGCCGATGCTGTCTGTCTTGGAGCGGCGCATGGCACGGGCGAGCGCGTCCTGGCGGTAGGACGTTTCCTTGATGGCTTTCAGGACCCGCTGGCGTGTGTCCTCGTTGACCGGTCGGGTGCCGTTGAGGACGTGCGAGACGGTGGAGATGGAGACGCCGGCGAGCTTGGCCACTTTTACCATCGTCGTCATCGTCGGCTGCCCCCTATGGAATCGCTTGCGCGTGGCATTGCGCCTTGTTGGCAAGTCTACAGAGCAACTCTGCGCATGAGACAGCGGGCACCGGCCGCTGAGCCCGACGGCGGGCGGCACCTTGAGGGTGCCGCCCGCCGTCGTTTTTTGTCGCCGTCGTTTTCTGAAGCGGAGTCCGCTTACGCGTGGATCTGGTCCTCCAGGTGCAACGCTCCCGGTTTCTGCGGCCCGAACCGCCGCCAGAGGCGGATGAAGATCGGCAGGGCGAGCAGGATGACGACCAGGATGTAGACGACCACGGCCACCGGCTCGTTGAAGAGGCCGGAGATGTCGCCGGCGCTCAGCTGCAGCGACTTGCGCAGCTGGCCCTCGATCCGCGGGCCGAGGATCAGGCCGATGATCAGGGGCAGCACCGGCAGGCCGTAGCGCCGCATCGCGAAGCCGAGGGTGCCGAGCACCAGCAGCAGGACCAGGTCGAAGGCCTGCATGTTGACCGAGAAGGCGCCCAGAGTGGCGAAGAACAGGATCCCGGCGTACAGGTA
>Ga0105243_10005057_pt1 | contig 10349 bp, 10 predicted proteins | sample KBSM34metaG_FD_81525 | JGI IMG/M metagenome (GOLD analysis project Ga0105243, IMG submission 81525) | Miscanthus rhizosphere microbial communities from Kellogg Biological Station, Michigan, USA - KBS M3-4 metaG | ecosystem: Host-associated > Plants > Roots > Rhizosphere > Soil | place...
CGTCGGAGGTCCACACCGGACTCACCGACGACGCGCCAGCGGAATTGGACCGACTCTTCGAGACCTTGGTTCGCTAGGCCGCGCCGCCGACAGGCTCGCCGGCCATCTTGCTAGGGCGCCCCGTCCGACAGGTCCGCCGAGTCCGACCCGCCGCTTACGCGGCGCCGATCACGCGGCGCCGACCGCGACCTGGGCCGCACGTAAGGCATCGTGCAGCGTCTCCCCCTGCGACGGGCTCGCCGCTGCGCCGACCACCCGCAGGTCCGCACCGAGCCGTCCGGCGACCTGGTCCGCACACTCCGTGCGCACGCGCTCGATCAAGGTCTCGGCCTCGGCCTCCTCGGTCTCCGGGAGCAGCACGTGGAACCGGTCGGCCGCGGCGCGGGTGACACGATCCGTCTCCCGGGCATGGAACCGCACGATCTCTCCGACCCGGGCGGCGATGCGATCCGCGCTCCCGGGCGGCGTCAGCCGCAACCGGATGACGACGACGCTCGCCGGTCGGCCATAGCGGGCCATCCGGGCGTCCTCGTGGCGAAGTGCGGTGTCCCAATCCGGTCGCGTATCGAGCGGCACCGGGCGGAGGCGCGTCGGTCGCAGTCTCGCCGGTCGGGTCGCCTGCCGGATTCGACGGCTGGCCTTGGGCGGTGGGCCATCGAGGAACGCCTCGATGACCTCGCCGACCCGCTCGTCATGCTGGTCGTCGGGCAGGACGAACCGCTGGCGACGACCGCTACGCGCTGTGCGGCGACGTGCAGGCGGCGGCGTGTCGTCTGGCAGCTCCGACATGGGGAACGACCAGTCTAGTCCTCACGGACGATGCCGACCTTGCAGTTCCCCCACGGTGGGGCGCGGGCGCACCACACCGGCATGCAGGGCCGAACGAACCACTAGACGCTGACCGCCAGTGAGGTCCTCGGGAAGCGGCGCGCCTGCGGGGCGTATTCGGCCCAGGCGGCCGCGAGCCGGTCCACGGCTTCACCGAGCCGCTCGGGATCCGCGCCGTAGGCGATCCGGATGTGATCGCGGAAACCGCCATCCGGCGAGGCGAGTGGACCGGGCCGGACGATCACGCCGTGCCGCGCCGCGAGTCTGCTGAACTGGACCGCGTCGGCGTCTGGCAACCGGACCCAGATGGACAGGCCGCCTTCCGGAGCGACCCACTCCCAGTCGGGCACCTTCGCAGCAAGCGCCTCTGTGACGATCGTCCGGCGCATGGCGGCCGCCTCCCGGGTGAAGGCGACGACCTCGTCGACCCGCTCGAGGACGCGCGTCGCGATCGCCTGGGTGATCAGGCTCGTCGCATGGTCGGCGACGATCTTGCCGGCCACCAGGCGATCGACGTCCGCGCGCGGCGCACGGATCCAGCCGATGCGCAGGCCGCCCCAGCCGATCTTGCTCAGCGAGCCGAGGGTGATCACACGCTCGCCCTGGTCGAAGGCAGCGATCGGCGGCGGCACATCAAGGCCGAGGCTCGTATCCGGCGTGAGGTCCTCGACAACGTGGAAATCGAACTCGGCGGCTGACCGTGCCAGTTCCCGGCGGCGGCTCTCGGGCATCGTGACGCCCGTCGGGTTGTGATACGTCGGGACGACATAGGCGAGCCGGACCTGGGCACTCGCGGCGAGGAGGCTGGCGACCTCCACCCGCGGTCCTTCGTCGTCCACGGGCATCGGTAGCAGGCGGTTGCCGGTCGTCCGGAACGCGTCGATCGCGCCGATGTATGTCGGGTTCTCCAAGACGACGGCACTACCCGGACCCCCGATGTGTGCCGCGACGAGATGGACCGCCTGCTGGGCGCCATTCGTCACGAGGATCTGATCGGGATCGGTCGGGACCCCGAGGCGGGCGAGATACGCGGAGATCGCGACGCGCAGCCGCGGCCAGCCGAACGGGTCGTAGCCCATCTCACCGAGCAGTGCCGGGACATCCTCGCGAAGCGCCGTTTCGATGGACGCGCCGACGGCGGGGCCGGCCGGGAGGGCACCGATCGTCAACTGGATCGCTTCCGGGTCGTCCGATGGAGCGAAGCCGCTCGTCCACACGACGCCGCCGCCGATCCGAACGGGCCCCTCGGTGTCCGTGTCGCCGGCCGGTGTCGGGGAGAGGTCGTGGAGGTCGGGGCGGCGTGCCGCCACGCGCGTCCCGCTGCCCTGCCGGCTCCGCGCGAGACCGGCCAACCGAAGCCGGTCGTACGCAGCGACGATCGTGGTCCTGCTGAGTGCCAGCTCCCTGGCCAGCTCCCGTTCTGCGGGGAGCCGCGTGCCAGGTGGTAGCAGCCCGACCTCGATCGCGCGCGTGATCGCGTCGGCGAGCTGTTCATTGAGGGGGTCGGCACCGGTCGCCCACGGGCCGATCAGCTCGACCAGGGCGGCGGCGGTGACCATCGATTGCCTTTTCAGTCCAATTTGGTCTGAATGGCTATTTGGCATCTCCGGCATCGATGCCAATATGCCCACCGGACCAGTCCACTGTCAAGAGTGGAAACCATATCAAGGTCGAAATGGACCGGAAAGGATGGGATGAGATGGACGCTTGGACGGCCGCGGGGACGGCGATCATCGTCATCGTCCCATTCCTCTTGCTCGCGATCGCGTCGATCCGTTACGGCGTCGACTCACGACCCGACATCAGCGAACGCGACCACCGACCCTGGCTGGTCGGCTGACGACGACTCAAGCGCAGGCGAACGACCCCGGTCTCCCACCGGGGTCGTTTCGTGTCGTGGGTCTGATCTGCGGCCGAATGGGCGAGGTAAGGATCAGCCCTTCTCGGCCCTGAGAGCCGCCTTCTTCGCGCGTTTCCCGGCCTGATACGCCGCGAGAGCGTCCGCCGAGTCGACGTCGCCGAGCGTCGGGTGGTTCGGCATCACCTTGTCCATGCCGGGGAGGTCGACGCCGATCCGCTTGCCGAGGATCGCGATGATGCTCTTCGCCTTCATCTCGCCGATGCCCGGGAGGGCGAGGAGACGACGCTCGAGGTCCGGCCCATCCGCGGCCTCGGTCCAGATCCGGCTCGCATCGTCCGCATAGTCGCGCGCGATCGCCTCGCACAACTGCTGGACCTTCCCTGCCATCGAGCCCGGGAATCGATGGAGTGCTGGTCGCTCGCGGAACGCGGCGTCGAGTGTCGCGGGATCGGTCGCGGCGATCTTGGCGGCGTCGAGGTGCCCCAGCCGGCGCTTCAGCTCGGCCGGTCCGCTGAACGCCTTCTGGACCGTGACCTGCTGATCCAGTGCGAACCCGATGAGCAGCGCCAGGGGTTCCTCGACGAGCAGGCGGTCCGCGGCGTCGTCGCCGGTGAACGGCAGTCGGTCGATCGTGGTCGGCATACGAGCATGGTAGTCGGCCGCGGGTCGCCCTTCGCCCAGCCGCGGGCTATGTCATTCGTCCATCCCGGTTCGACACGGATGTCCGCTGGCGCGAGAGAGCCAGGGACGGAACCTATGGATGACCCGATCAGACCGTCGGGCAACGAAGGAAAGGAGACCGAGATGGCTTCGACCCCGATGATCCAGGCGGACGTCTACGGACTCCTGCCCTCGATCCTCATCCTGCTGATGCTGATCCTCGCGAGCCTGGGGATCGTGGCGCACGCCGCGACGCTCTAGCCCCTCCGGATCCCAAGCGACCATCACTGGACGGCCACGGGCCGTCCGACCCCCGGCCCCGGGCGGCGTACCCCCCACGTCGTACCGGGGCCTCCGCATGTCCAGCGCCTGGGAATCGCGAGGCCCGGCGTCACCGCCGGGCCTCGTAGGAATCGAAGCAAGATCGGCCGTCAGCCGCCCGCGCGCCAGGCGCCTGCGGTCAAGGTGAGGCTGCCGACCACCGCGCGCCAGTACTTGCCGGCCTGCGGCGGATCCATGTGCGCCCTGGCCCAATAGGTCCGGGTCGAGGTCACATAGAAGTCACGCGCCCCGCTGGCACTCGGGCTCGACATGAAGATCGAGTCCATCGTCCGGTTCGTCGTGAACAACGACCGGATGTGCGGCGAAATGCTGTTGATCGCCTCGGCGAACACGGCCCGCGCACCGGTCCGCAGGAATCCGGCCCCGTAGTTGTCGACGCGCTTGATGGCCGTCGCCTTCGTCGGGTTGGCCGAACCCCATTCGGAGTTCCCGGACGCGTAGCAGAGGCGGTTCAGCAGCACAACCGCGTTCTTGGCCATCTGGATGTCGCGGTCGACGTAGTACTCGCCCCAATACTTGGTGTTGTAGTTGCCGTTGCCGGAGGTGGCGTTGAGCCCCAGCCCGTCCTTCGTGTAGCGCTGGAAGACGCCATACGGGCTCGGATAGCCGTTGCCATGACCGAGATAGATCAGGAGGTTCGCTCCCTGCGCCGCGGCCTTGACCCTGGTCCATGTCGCGTAGGGGCTGTAGATCTCGGTCACTGACGCGCCGTAGGAGCGCGCGAGACTCGCGTAGGTGTGAGCGCTGGTGCGGTAGCTCGACGTCGCGGAGCCTGCGGGCCCGACCACGACCACGACCTTCATCGAGGCCGCCCGCGTCTCCTGCGGACTCGCGAGCCCCACAAGACCGATGACAGCGAACGCCATGAGTGCAGTGACGATCACCCGATGTGATCCGCGGATGGACGCCCGCTGGGCGCCGATGGGACGAACCGGCAAATCCTTGCCTCCTCTCTGCCGGAACACCGCGTGGGGGACGCGATGACGGTGGGGGTGCCGCCCGACGGCAGTGCAAGGCGCAGGCGTCGACCAACGATCCGAAGCCGTGGTGAGCACGGCTCGAGGCGCGGTGCCACACGCGTGGGGGACGCAGGTGGCATGTCGGGTCGAGACCCGACGGGATGACAGGAAGTCCTGCCGTGGGGGGCGGCGAGTCTTCTGTTGGGCCTGTCTACCGGGACTCGGTGGATGGGAGTCCGAGGCCGGAGTATCGCACCCATCGTGGGGAGGCGTCTCTAGCCGGAGGTCCCATACGGGCCTTCCGGCAGAAGTTGCAACGTCTTTTCGTTGCCCGGGCGCACCACGAGGGCGGTCGCGCGACGGCTCGTCCGGCTCTCCTGGCCTGAGGGAAGGCGTCGTTTTCCGCTATGCTCGCGTACGGCCGCCTGGCCGGAGCGATGGATCGCACGCGACGGGCGCCGCCGTCGCGCTCCCAGCGGATCCCGCCAGCCGACGGCCAGGATCGATCCCAGGAGCAACACTTGACCTTCGAATCGCTCGGCCTGACCGCCGATCTGCTGCAGACGGTGGCCGACGAGGGCTACACCGAGCCCACACCAGTCCAGGCAGCAGCCATCCCCTTCGTCCTGGAAGGTCGCGACGTCCTCGCGGCCGCCCAGACCGGTACCGGCAAGACCGCCGCCTTCACCCTGCCCATCCTCGACCGGCTGCGCACTTTGGCGAATGATTCCTTCTCGCCAGCTCGGCATCCGGTCCGCGCGCTGATCCTCGTCCCGACACGTGAGCTCGCGATGCAGGTCGACGCCAGTGTGCGGACGTATGGACGAACCGTGCCGCTTCGCTCGGCCGTCGTCTATGGCGGGGTGCCGATGGAGCCCCAGATCAAGGCGCTCCGCGCCGGCGTCGAGATCCTGACCGCGACGCCCGGTCGCCTTCTCGACCTCGTCGGACAGCGAGTCGCCAACCTCGGACAGGTCGAGGTGCTCGTCCTCGACGAGGCCGACCGGATGCTCGACATGGGCTTCCTGCCCGACATCACGCGGATCATCGACCTGCTGCCCAAGCGCCGCCAGAACCTGATGTTCTCGGCGACCTTCTCGGACGACATCCGCCGCCTCTCCGGGACGATCCTGCGGGATCCGGCCACGGTCGAGGTGGCGCCTCGGAACACGGCCGCCGAGGCCGTCAACCAGCTGGTCTATCCCGTCGACCGTGATCGTAAGGAGGAGCTCCTTGCGCACCTGATCCGCGTCGACGACCTGCGCCAGGTGCTGGTCTTCACACGGACCAAGCTGGCGGCCTCGCGCCTGGCGTCACGGCTGGACCGGGAAGGCCTTGATGCGGTCGCCATCCACAGTGACCGGTCGCAGCCCGAGCGGACCCGAGCCCTCGAGGGCTTCAAGACCGGCGAGATCCGCGTCCTCGTCGCGACCGACGTCGCTGCGCGCGGCCTCGATATCGAGGACCTCCCTGTCGTCGTGAACTTCGAGCTGCCGTGGAACCCGCAGGACTACATCCATCGGATCGGGCGCACAGGTCGGGCAGGTGCGAGCGGTGAGGCGATCAGCCTCGTGTGCATCGATGAGGTCGATCTCCTGCGCGGCATCCAGCGGATGCTCAAGCAGGCGATCCCCTGGACGGTCGAGGAGGGCTTCGTGCCCGACCGATCGATCGAGCCGCGTCCCGTCGGGATGCGCAACGGGCATGCCCACGTCGGGCGCGAGCATCACGCGCGCCGCAAGCCGGTGCGCTCTCGATCCGGTGCCGAGGTCGGATCGGCCGGTGGCGCCGGTCGATCCGGTGGCCGCGGCCGGCGGTCGCGAGGCCGCTAACGGCGAGCGCCGCTCCCGGCCGCGCGCGTGGCATCCCCAAGGCTTCCCTAGGTCGCGCCCGCTTCGGCGACGTCGGCCTGGATCATCGCGGCGCCAGGGAAGAAGAAACCGAGCATCAGGTCGCACGCGACGCTTTCGACCCCGTATCGGTTGACGAGGGCGTGCTGGCCGACCGTATCGGACGATGCCAGCGGGTCGGGTGAGTCCCGTGGACCGACGCGGACGTCCCTGAGAAGGACGAAGTCGCCGGTCGGGCGGGTCAGGGCGCGGCCTGGGTCGAACCCCGGGAAGGTCGGCATCTCGCCTTCGACCAGGTAGGGCCCGACTTCCAGCCGGATGGCGTGCCAGCTCGCGTGGACCGGCGTCCCGGGATCGTCGTCACCCACGGCGACGAAGACGTCATCGATGGGGATCGATACACCGGAACTCGGTCCGGAACGGCCGCCGAGTGGTTGCCATTGCACCCGTTCGAGGGTGAGAGCCCGGTCGTGCTCGAGCACCTCGCGGAGCGAGCCCGCACGCGCCAAGACACCCCTGGCGATGCCCCCGGCCATGTACGCGTCGACACGTATCGGCATGCTGCCCCCGCAAGCGTGCCGCCCACGGTGCCGCTCACACGCGCGCGCGACAAGTGACTCTTCCGTACTCATGCCATGCCGCCGGTGGTCCCGCCACTGGGGGGCCGGCAGTCAGGCCACGCGAACGGGCGCGCCTAGCGACGCACCCGGCAGACGCAGGTCCGATCGACCGGCGTGAGGGCGAGCTTCAGCAGTGACCGGAGGATCGGGGCCGGGTCCGTCCGGCTCTGGTTGGTGACGATGGCGATCGAAACGCCGTTGTCGGGCACGTAGCGCATCGCCGAGCGGAACCCCAGCAGGCGACCGGAATGACCGTATGTCCGCAGGCCGTCGATCTCGACGACCTGCGTCCCATAGCCGTACGGGATCGATGACTTCAATGCCGCCGTCGTGCTCGGATCCTCCATCGCGGCGAGGTACTCGGGCCGGAGGACCTGACCGCCGTAGAGCGCCTGGGCCCAATGCGCGAGGTCTCGAGCGGTCGAGGCGAACCCGCCCGCGCCACCGGCGGCGGTGACGACCGAGGTGAAGGGGACGAGTGGCGTCCCATCGGTCAGGTCGATCGCCGGGGCCGCCGTCGATGTCGACGTGAATCGATAGCCGTGCGCCACATCGGTCGGCGGCGGATCTTCCGGCTGGTACCAGGTGTGGTCGAGCCCCAGTGGCACGAGGAATCGCTGTCGGACCTGATCGGCCAGCGGCTTCTTGCCGGCAGCCTCCGCGATCATGCCGAGCAGGAGGTAGTTCGTGTTCGAGTAGTGCCAGCTCTTGCCGGGCTCCGAATACGGCTTGCCCAGGTACTTGAGCGCGGTGGTGGCGTTCCAGCGGCGATCCGGTCGCGAGAGGAGGGCATGGTCGATCGACGGGTGGAAGAAGAAGTCGCGAAGGCCACTCGTGTGGTCGAGCAACTGCCGGATCTTGACCTTCACCGAGATCTTCTTGACGGACGGGAGGTATTGCCGGACTGGCGCGTCGAGGTCGACGATGCCGTCCTCCGCGAGGGCGAGGATCAGGGCCGCCGTGAATGTCTTGCTGACGCTGGCGATGGCAAAGGACGTCTCGCGCGTCACGGGCGCCTTGGTGTGGATGTCTGCCATGCCACTCACGCCTGACCACATCGCGCCATCCGGCAGGACGATCGCGACCGAGATGCCCGGGATGGCGTAACGCTGGCGAAGCCGATCGAGACGGGCCTGCAGGGCCAGGCGCGTCTGCGGCGCGAGACGCGGCCGCGTGATCGAGACCGGGGGTCGGACGACCGGCGGGCTGCCCGCTTGCGGCCCGGGGCTCGGCGCGAGACTCGGCGTCGCACTCGTCTCGGGCGTCGGGGCGACGGACGGGAGCGGATCGACCCCGGCCGGCTCACTCGGCGTTGCGCTCGGGGTCGGGCGGACAGTGGGAGTCGGGGTCGCGGCGGCCGCCGGGCGAAGAGCCACGGACGCGACGGTCACGACCAGCGCGATCGGCAGGAGCAGGAGGGCCCGCCGGACCCCCGTCCGGCCTGGCCGAAGTGCGGTCATGCAGCGGGGACCATAGCGCGTGTTCGCCACCGCTACCATCCCGGGGTGTCCTGCTGTCTTGTTTCAAGGCGATTCGTGTGGTGAACGCGGCCGAGCTACTGCGTGAGGTCGGCCTACTCGCCGACGGGCCGGCCGTCTGGGGCTGGCCGGGTCGACCCGTCCCGGCGAGCGGAGGTGGCGTCTTCCTGATCGAGTTGGCCGCGCCACTGGCGCGCGCGCCCATTGAGCTGACGCGCGTCGGCAAATGGATCGAACGCGTGCCATCCCTGATGCTGGATGGCGAGCGCCCGACGTCGAAGGCACTGGCAGCGCGGCTCGGCGGCTTCTGGCTCCCGTCACAGGCTGTCGTCTATGTCGGGGCGTCCTCCAGCTCGATCAGCGGGCGGGTCGCGTCGATGCAGCGGACAGCGCTCGGCGATCGACGGCCGCATTCCGGCGGCCACTGGCTCGCGACGCTCGACCCGCGGACATCGATGCGCGTCTGGTGGGCGCGGACCGACGCCGGCGAGGAGTACGAGGACGCGCTGCTGTCGGCATTCGAGGCGGCGGTGCCTGAGGCGGAGCTCGCGGCGCTGCCCGACACGTCCGTCGTGCTGCCGTGGGCGAACCTGCGCCGGCCGACCGGCGAGCGGAAGGCATCCGGCCTAGCCGGGTCGCTGCTCGCCGAGGAACGGGTCGAGGTCCCGCCGACCCGGGTCGTCGTTGTGCCCGATGGCGACGCGGAGGGCGCGAGGGGTGAACCGCCAGTGAAGCGGGCGGCCTCATCCGGGCGAGCGACGCGGTCGGCGGCGGCGGGGAACACGGCGAAGGGAGCGACGGGAGCGGCTGCGGCGAAGGCGTCTTCGGTGTCATTGACGGCCGAGGGTGATGCACGTCTGCGTGCCGAGCTCAAGGAGCTCATCGAGGTGAAGCGACCGGAGGTGATCGCGCGGATCCGGACGGCGAAGGAGCTCGGCGACCTGAAGGAGAACGCGGATTACCACGCGGCCCGGGAGGAACAGTCGTTCCTCGAGGGACGCATCCAGGCACTGGAGGCGCGGTTGCGGGACGCGGTGATCATCGAGGCTCCAGCGGCCGGCGAGGGCGCGAACCTCGGGTCGCGGGTGGTCGTCGAGAGCGACGGACTGGAAGCCGAGTACACGCTGGTCGGGTCAGCAGAGGCGGATCCGAAGGCAGGACGGCTATCGGTGGTTTCGCCGGTGGGGAAGGCTCTGGTCGGCGCCAGGGCCGGCGACGAGGTCGCCGTCGAGACGCCACGGGGACAGGCGATGTATCGGGTGCTGAAGGTCGAGTAGGGGCACGGGGTCGGCGCCGATCTCGTCATCGGCTCGTGTGGCCGGCCATCGGCGTTCGTTTCATCGTCGTCGGCTCGTGCGGGCGGCTCGTTGACGACGGATGGGAGGTCGCGCGTGCGGGCGCGGCGTTCCGCCTCCATGGCAAACCTCGTCCTTGGCCGTCGGGACGAGCCGTTGACGAGAAGTTCGGTCAGTTGCTCACCAGGCGAGCACTCGTCATGGGATCAGTGCCAGAAGCCACATCAGACGAGCAGGTGACACATACAGGACGACGTCTCATGCACGCGCGCCGTTGTGGCCGGCGACGAACGCTCGTGTCGTGAGCGTTTGGCGGAGATCGGGCCGCGGGCGCCCGGACGGCGCCGCGCCAACTACCCCTTCGGGCCGTCGACCAGCTTGTGCTCGACCGCGTACAGCGCGGCCTGCGTCCGTGACGCCAGCCCGAGCTTGCCGAGGATGTTGGACACGTAGGTC
>Ga0105243_10005058_pt1 | contig 10348 bp, 7 predicted proteins | sample KBSM34metaG_FD_81525 | JGI IMG/M metagenome (GOLD analysis project Ga0105243, IMG submission 81525) | Miscanthus rhizosphere microbial communities from Kellogg Biological Station, Michigan, USA - KBS M3-4 metaG | ecosystem: Host-associated > Plants > Roots > Rhizosphere > Soil | place: Michigan...
CCGCCCAGGCATTCCTGCGCTTCGTTGACGAAGGCCGGCGCGCGCTTGCACAACCAGTACTTGCCCAGCGCGGTGGCGATGCGCGCGAACGCGGCTGCGGCCGGATCGCGTTCGGCCGCATCCACCGCGCGCGCCACGCGCATGGCGAACGCGGTGGCCGCCTCTGATTCGAGCGCCAGGTCGGCGAGCACGTTGCGCATCAGCGGCTGCTCGACCAGGCGCCTGCCGAACGCGACGCGATGCCGCGCGTGATGCAGCGCCTGCGCCAGCGCCATGCGCATCTGCGCGGCGGCGGCGAGCATGCAGTCCAGCCGGGTCAGCATCACCATGCCGATGATGCGCGCCACGCCGCGTCCTTCCGCGCCGATGCGCTGCGCCCAGGCGCCGGCGAATTCGACTTCGCTGGAGGCGTTCGACCAGTCGCCGAGCTTGTCCTTCAACCGCATCAGCCGCAGTGCGTTGAGCCGGCCGTCGGGCAGGCGCCGCGGCAGCAGGAAGCAACTCAATCCACCCGGCGCATGCGCCAGCACCAGAAAGCCGTCGGACATCGGCGCGGAGAAGAACCACTTGTGCCCGACCAGCGCGTACGCGCCGTCGGCGCCCAGCGGCGTGGCGACCGTGGCGTTGCTGCGCACGTCCGAGCCGCCCTGCTTCTCGGTCATGCCCATGCCCAGCGTGATGCCGGCCTTGTCGGCGATCGGCACGTCGCGCGGGTCGTAGTGCGGCGCGGCGGCCTTGTGCGCCCAATCGCGCAGCGCCGGTTCCTGGCGCAGCACCGCGACCGCGGCATGGGTCATCGTCAACGGACAGCTGGTGCCGGCCTCGGCCTGGTGATGCAGGTAACTCAGCGCCGCCCGCGCCACGTGCGCACCCGGCCGAGGCACGTGCCAGGACAGACCGGCCACGCCGTGGGTCTTGGCCGCATCCAGCAGCTGGTGGTAGGCCGGATGGAAGTCGACCGTGTCGATGCGGTGGCCGTAACGGTCGTGCGTGCGCAGCCGCGGGCGGTCGCGATTGGCGTCGAAGCCGAGCCGGTACAGGGTGTCGCCGGCCAGCGCGCCGTACTGCGCCAGCTGCGCGGCGAACGCCTCGCCGCCCTCGCGCGCGACCGCGGCGCGCAGCACCGCATCGTCGGCCCACAGATCGCGCGGCTCGAACGGCGGCGGCTGGTTGTCGACCACGTGCGTGGCGAAGGCGGGCAGGTCCGGTTGCATCCATCTTCCTCCCAGAAGCGCGTCCCGCATTGTGGCCGATTCGTGCGCGCACGGTGAATCGCTTAGCCTGGATTCTCATCTCCTGCACACCGCGTTGGACACAGTGGCGGGCATGCCGAATCCCGCCTCCCAGGACCTGGTGGTGCTGCGCCCGGAAGGGCTGTACTGCCCCGCCGGCGACTTCCACATCGATCCCTGGCGGCCGGTGCCGCGCGCGGTCATCACCCATGGCCACGGCGACCACGCGCGCGCCGGCATGGGCGAATACCACTGCGCCGCCGCCGGCCTGCCGATCCTGCGCTGGCGCCTCGGCGACCAGGCCTACCGCGCCTACGACTACGGCGAACGCTTCGCGCTGGGTGCGGCGCAGGTGTCGCTGCATCCGGCCGGGCACGTGCTCGGCTCGGCGCAGGTGCGCATCGACGTGGACGGCGAAGTGTGGGTGGCCTCGGGCGACTACAAACGCCAGCCCGACCCGACCTGCGCGGCGTTCGAGGTGGTGCGCTGCGACACCTTCATCACCGAGGCCACCTTCGGCCTGCCGGTATACCGCTGGCCGGACACCGCCGCGGTGGCGCGCGAGATCGTCGCCTGGCGCCACGAATGCGCCGCGCGCGGCGAGGCCGCGGTGCTGTTCTGTTATGCGCTGGGCAAGGCGCAACGGGTGCTGGCCGAACTGCAGCCGTGGGACGACCAGCCGGCACTGCTGCATGGCGCGGTCGCCGCCGGTGTGGCGGTGTACCGCGACGCCGGCATCGCGATGCTGGACACGCACCCGGTGGCCGACATGGACAAGCGCGCCGACTACGCCGGGCAGCTGGTGCTGGCGCCGCCGTCGGCCGCAGGCAGCCCGTGGCTGCGCCGCTTCCGCCATGCGCAGCTCGGCTTCGCCTCGGGCTGGATGCGGCTGCGCGGCAACCGTCGCCGGCGCAACTACGACCGCGGCTTCGTGGTCTCCGACCATGCCGATTGGCCGGACCTGCTGCGCACCATCGAGGAAACCGGCGCGCGACGGGTCATCGCCACCCACGGCAACACCGACGCGATCATCCGCGCCTTGAACGAACGCCGCATCGCCGCCGAGGCGTTCCGCACCGACTACGGTGCCGAGGAATGAAACGCTTTGCCGCGCTGTACCGGCAGTTGGACCAGAGCACTGCGACGCTGGACAAGCGCGCCGCGCTGGTCGCGTATTTCGAACAGGCACCGCCGGCCGACGCGGCATGGGCGATCTGGCTGCTGAGCGGCGGCAAACTGCGGCGCATCGCCAATACCCGCGAACTGCGCGAGTGGATCGCGCAGGAAAGCGGCCTGCCCGGCTGGCTGGTCGACGACAGCTACGACCACGTCGGCGACCTCGCCGAAACCCTGACCCTGTTGCTCGACGATCCGGCCGCAGCCTCCGATCCGGCGCCGCTGCGCGACTGGATCGAGGAACGCCTGCTGCCGGTCGCCGCGCAGGACGAGGCCGCACGCCACGCCGCGGTGCTCGCCGGCTGGCGCAGCCTGGCGTTCGACGAACGCCTGCTGTTCAACAAGCTGCTCACCGGCGCGCTGCGCGTGGGCGTGTCGCAGCGGCTGGTGCAGCAGGCGCTGGCGGCGATGTCGGGGATCGACATCGCGCGCATCGCCCAGCGCATGCTCGGCGCGTGGTCGCCGACCCCGGCCGCGCTGGAAGACCTGTTGTCGCACGAGGTGCTGGCCAGCGACCGCCAGCAGCCCTACCCGTTCTTCCTGGCCTCGCCGCTGGAAAACGCCGTGGCCACGCTGGGCGCGATCGACGACTGGCAACTGGAATGGAAGTGGGACGGCATCCGCCTGCAGTTGATCCGCCGCGCCGGCGAGACGGCGTTGTGGTCGCGCGGCGAGGAACGCCTGGATGGCCGCTTCCCCGAGATCGAGACCGCCGCGGCCACGCTGCCACGCGATGCGGTGATCGACGGCGAACTGCTGGGCTGGCGCGACGGCGACATCGCACCGCTGCCGTTCACCGCGCTGCAGACCCGCATCCAGCGTCGCAAGCCCGGCGCCAAGACGCTGGCCGACACGCCGGCGCGGGTGCTCGCCTACGACCTGCTGGAGCTGGACGGCATCGACCTGCGCGAGCAGCCGCTGGCGCAGCGCCGCGCGCAGCTGCAGGCCTTGCTCGCTGCGCACGCCGATCCGCGCATCGTGCTGTCGCCGCAGGTACAGGCCACCTCGTGGGAAGACGCCGCAACGCTGCGCGAGGATTCGCGCGAGCGCGGCGTGGAAGGGCTGATGCTCAAGCGCGCCGCGTCGCCCTACCAATCCGGGCGCCGCCGCGGCGACTGGTGGAAGTGGAAGATCGAGCCGCTGACCATCGACGCAGTGCTGCTGTACGCGCAGGCCGGGCACGGCCGCCGCAGCACGCTGTACACCGACTACACCTTCGGACTGTGGGACGGCGCGCAACTGGTGCCGGTGGCCAAGGCGTATTCGGGCCTGGACGACAGCGAGATCCTGGCGCTGGACCGCTGGATCCGCGCGCACACCACCGAGCGCTTCGGCCCGGTGCGCGCGGTGACGCCGTACCACGTGTTCGAACTCGGTTTCGAGGCGGTGAACAAGAGCAGCCGGCACAAGTCCGGCATCGCGGTGCGCTTCCCGCGCATCCTGCGCTGGCGCCACGACAAGCCGTTCGCCGAGGCCGACCGGCTGGCCACGCTGCAGGCGCTGGCGCGATGACCGCGGCGCAGGCGCGCAAGCGCCCGGCCGATGTGCCGCTGTACGCATGGTTCGCCGCGCAAGGCTGGCAACCGCTGCCATTCCAGCGCGCACTATGGCGGCACTACCTGGACGGCGGCTCGGGCCTGCTGCACACGCCCACCGGCAGCGGCAAGACGCTGGCCGCGTTCGGCGGCCCGCTGCTGGAGGGCCTGCGCGAACAGGCCGTGCTGCAGGCGGCGGCAGACAAGCGGCCACGCCGCGCGAAGGCAGCCGCTGCCGACAAGACCGCATCGGCATCGAGGCCGCGCAGGCAGGCGCAGCGCGACCTGAAAGTGCTGTGGATCACCCCGCTGCGCGCGCTCGCCGCCGACACCTTGCGCGCGTTGCGCGAACCGGCGGAAGCGCTGGGCCTGGACTGGCAGATCGGCCTGCGCACCGGCGATGCCAGCGCGCGCGACAAGCGCCTGGCGCGCAGCGGCAAGCTCGATGTGCTGGTGACCACGCCCGAATCGCTGGCGCTGCTGCTGTCCTATTCGGACACCGCGCCGCAGCTGGCGACGCTGCGCTGCGTGATCGTCGACGAATGGCACGAGTTGCTCGGCAACAAGCGCGGCGTGCTGCTGCAGCTGTGCCTGGCGCGGCTGCGCGCGTGGGCGCCGGCGCTGCGTACCTGGGGGCTGTCGGCCACGCTCGGCAACCTCGACGAAGCCCGCGACGTGCTGCTCCCGCATGTGGCGGATGCGCCGATCGTGGCCGGGGTCAAGCCGCGCACACTGACCCTAGAAACGCTGACCCCGGCCAGCGGCGAGCGCTTCCCCTGGGCCGGCCACCTGGGTCTGGCGCAGTTGCCGCGGGTGCTGGAAAAACTGTTCGCGGTGCGCACCAGCCTGCTGTTCACCAACACCCGCGCGCAGGCCGAACTGTGGCACCAGGCGCTGGAATCGGTGTGGCCCGAGGACGCGCAGAGCCTGGCCCTGCACCACGGCTCGCTGGACCCAGCGCTGCGCCGCGCCGCCGAGCAAGGCCTGCGCGACGGCAGCCTGCGCTGCGTGGTCGCGACCTCGAGCCTGGACCTGGGCGTGGATTTTCCCGCGGTCGACCAGGTGCTGCAGATCGGCAGTCCGAAGGGCGTGGCGCGGCTGCTGCAGCGCGCCGGCCGCGCCAAACACCGTCCCGGCGAGGCCGGCCACGTGCTGTGCGTGCCCTCGCATGCGCTGGAGCTGGTCGAGTACGCCGCCGCGCGCCGCGCCATCGCCCACGGCCGCATCGAATCGCGCCCGTCCCCGCGGCTGTCGCTGGACGTGCTGGCGCAACATTGCGTGACCTGCGCACTGGGCGGCGGCTTCCGCGCCGATGCCTTGCTCGACGAGGTCCGCGGCAGCGCCGCGTTCGCGGCACTCGATGCGCCGACCTGGGCCGCGGTGCTGGAGTTCGTCGTGCAGGGCGGCCGCGCGCTGGCGCAGTACCCGGACTACCGCAAGGTGGTGCGCGACGAGGACGGCGTGTACCGCGTGCACGACCGCCGCATCGCGCTGCGCCATCGCCTGTCGATCGGCACCATCACCAGCGACGGCAGCGTCGCGGTGCGCTTCCTGCGCGGCGGCCGGCTCGGCGCGGTGGAAGAACAGTTCGTCGGCCGCCTGCGCCGCGGCGACCGCTTCCAGTTCGCCGGGCGCCTGCTGGAACTGGTGCGGCTGGAAGACATGACCGCCTACGTGCGCCTGGCCAAGGGCGGCGACGGCAGCGTGCCGAAATGGATGGGCGGGCGCATGCCGCTGTCCTCGGCGCTGGCGCATGAAGTGGAAGCCGTCTTCGCCGAGCCGCGCGGCGAGGAGGAACTGCGCGCATTGGCGCCGCTGCTCGGCCTGCAGCGCGCGCTGTCGGCGCTGCCGTCGCCGCAGCGGCTGCTGGTGGAGAGCGTGCGCGCCCGCGACGGCCGCCACGTGTTCGTCTATCCGTTCGCCGGGCGTCAGGTGCACGAAGGTCTGGCCGCGCTGCTGGCGCTGCGCTGGGGCCGGCGCCAGCGCAACACTTTCAGTTTCGCCGCCAACGACTACGGGCTGGTGCTGTCGCCGGCGCAGGAAGTGGCCACCGACGCAGCGCTGCTGCGCGAACTGCTCAGCCCCGAGCACCTGTTCGAGGACCTTCGCGAAAGCCTCAACCTGGGCGAACTGGCGCGGCGCCAGTTCCGCGAGATCGCGCGCGTGTCCGGCCTGCTGCCGCCGAGCCTGCCCGGCGGCACGCCGCGCAGCCTGCGCCAGCTACAGGCCTCCAGCGGCCTGCTGTACGACGTGCTGAGCCGCTTCGATCCCGGGCACCTGCTGCTGGCGCAGGCCGAACGCGAAGTGCTGCAGGGCGAGATGGAACTGACCCGGCTCGCCGCCACCCTGCACGACTGCGCCGCGCGCGAACTGGCCGTGTACACGCCGCGCAGCCTGACGCCGCTGTCGTTTCCGCTGTGGGCCGAGAGCATCCGCGGCCAGCTCAGCACCGAGGACTGGAAGGCGCGGGTGACCCGCGCGGCCGCGCAGCTGGAACAACGCCATGCGCGCTGAACTGGACTGGCGCCTGGCCGGCGAGCCGATGATCCTGCTCGGCGAACGCGCGCTGTACTGGCCGGCGCGCCGGCGGTTGCTGATCGCCGACCTGCACCTGGGCAAGGCCGACGTGTTCCGCCGCGCCGGCATCGGCCTGCCCAGTGGCGGCACCGCGCTCGACCTGCAACGCCTCGCTGCGCTGGTGCAGGTGCAGGCGGTGCAGGACCTGTGGATCCTCGGCGACGTGCTGCACGGCGCCGCGCCCGTGGCCGCCTGGCAGCGCGACTGGCACGCCTGGCGCGCCGCGCATCCGCAGTTGCGCGTGGCCGCGATCGCCGGCAACCACGACCGCGCGCTGGCCGGCGCCGGATTGGACATCGCGCCGCTCGGCGAACAGGTCGAGGACGGCCCGTTCGCGCTGCGCCACGATCCGGTGCCGCACCCGCACCTGCACGTGCTGTGCGGACACCTGCATCCGCTGGCGAAACTGCCCGGCATGCGCCAACGCTGGCCGGCCTTCTGGCTGCGCGACCGGATGACGGTGCTGCCCGCGTTCTCGCAGTTCACCGCCGGCGTGGTGCCGATCCTGGACCCGGGCGAACGCCTGGTGGTCTGCGTCGAAGGCGCGACGCTGGCGTTGCCGGCGGCAATGAAATAGCGCGCCCCCCGGATACGCCGATCGCCCCCTGTGGGAGGGACTTCAGTCCCGACGCGTTATCGGTAGAGCGTCGGGACTGAAGTCCCTCCCACAAGAAAGCGCTGGCGCCGCGGCATCGCAACAGGTCGGCCGATCGCAGAAACGACGTCGGTCGCCACCTGCACGAACGCGCTGGCTCACTGCACCTGTTCGCCCTGCGCCTGCCCCGCCGCAATCCGTGGCACTGCCGCCGTCTCCGCCAGCGCCTGCAGAAATCCAGGTTCCAGCGGCAGCTTGCCGAACCACCCGTGCTGGGTACCGCTGAGCACGCGCAGCATGTGCCCGCGACCGCCCGGCATGCGCCCGGCCGGCAGCATGCCGAGGTCGCGCACGCGCGCCACCAGGTCGCGTTCGGACTGGAACAGCGGGGTCAGCCAGCGGCTCCAGAACTGGTACACCGCCACGTGCGCATGGCGCTGCGCCTGGTAGCGCGCCAGCGCCGCGTCCAGGTCCGGGGCTTCGCGCAAGCTCTCGCTCAACACCCACGCATCCATCAGCGCCATGTTGACGCCCTGCCCCAGCTGCGGGCTCATCGAATGCGCCGCATCGCCGGCCAGCACCAGGCGGCCGCGGTACCAGCGCTGCTGTACCGCATCGCGATAGCTGGCCCGCGCCAGCTGCGCAGGTGTGCACACCTGCGCCAGGCGCTCGCGCGCCTGCGGCCACAGCTGCGCGACCTCGTCCAGCCACGCCTCCATGCCGCGCGCCTGCCAGGCGTCGAAATCGGCGGTGGGCAGGCTCCAGAAGAAACTCATGCGCGGCTCGGGATCGTCCGGCCGGGTACCGACCGGCAGCAGCCCGATCATCTTCCGCGCGGCCACGTAGCGCTGGCGCAGTTCGTCGGCGAAGGCCCAGTCGCCGCGCGGCAGCAGGCACCACAGCGCGCCCCACGGATAGACCCGGTCCAGGCGCGTGCCCTGCACCTGCGCGCGCAACGCCGAGGCCGAACCGTCGCTGGCGATCACCAGGTCGAACGGACCATGCCAGCGCCCGTGCTGGTCCTGCACCCGGCGCAGGCCGTCGTCGATGGCGACGATGCGCGTGTCGCGCTGCAGCTCGGCATAGCCGTCCCATGCCTGCGCCAGCAGCGAGAACAGCGCGCCGCGCTGCATGCCCAGCCCGAACAGGCGCGTGTCCAGGTCGCGGTAGCGCATGTCCATCACCGCGCGGCCGCACGGCGTCTCGCCGTACAGGCGGCGCACGGGCGCGCCATGCGCCAGCGCCTGCTCGAGCAGGCCGATCCGCCACAGCACCTGCAGCCCGGTCGGCTGCAGCAGGAACCCGGCGCCGACCGGACCCGGCTGCGGCGCGCGCTCGAACACCTGCACCCGATGGCCGTCGCGCGCCAGCAGCAGCGCCAGGGCCTGGCCCGCCGTGCCGTAGCCGACGATGCCGATCTGCATCCGTTGCTTCATCGCATCCACTGATTGCGGGCGACACCGCAGCGGTATCGCCATCCATAAAAAACCCCGCCGAAGCGGGGCTCAAAAACAGCTCAGCCGAGCAAGCGATTTACTCGACAGGCGTAATATTGGAGGCCTGCGCGCCCTTCGGACCCTGGGTCACGTCATAGCTGACACGCTGTCCTTCCTGCAGGCTGCGGAAGCCCTTGGAATTGATCGCGGAGAAGTGCGCGAATACATCGGCGCTGCCGTCTTCCGGTGAAATAAAGCCAAATCCCTTGGCGTCGTTGAACCACTTGACGGTACCGTTCGGCATGGTGATGCGAGACCTTGTGCAATGAATGGGTGGTGGTTGTGCGGCAGCCCGCACCGGCGGAGTATGCAAAGCTTGGGCAACGAAGACAATCACCCGCGCGCCAGTTCGCCGATCAGCTCCGGCAGCCCCGCCGACGCCGCCTCCACATTCGCCAGCACCTCGGCCAGGGTGATTTCCTGCGCGTCGCCGCAACCCGCGGCCCAGTTCGCCACGATCGCCAGACACACGTATTCCAGGCCCAATTCGCGCGCCAGGCCCGCTTCCGGCATGCCGGTCATGCCGACCAGGTCGCAGCCGTCGCGGCGCAGCCGGGCGATCTCTGCAATCGTTTCCAGTCGCGGTCCCTGGGTGGCGCCGTAGCAGCCGCCATCGACCACCTCGGCGCCGGTCACGCGCGCGGCGGCCAGCACCTTGCTGCGCAGCATCGGCGAATACGGATGGCCGAAATCCACGTGCAGCACCTCGCTGCCCGGCTCCTCGCTCAGCGTGGAGACGCGGCCCCAGGTGTAGTCGATCAACTGGTCCGGGCAGGCCAGCACGCGCGGCCCGAAGCGCTCGCCGATGCCGCCGACGGTATTGAGCGCGAGCACCCGCGTGGCGCCGACTTGCTGCAGTGCCGCAAGGTTTGCGCGGTAGTTGATCTTGTGCGGCGGCAGCGAATGGCCCTCGCCGTGTCGGGCCAGGAACGCGACCCGGTGACCGAGCAGCGTGCCGATGCGCACCGGGCCGGACGGACTGCCGTAGCGGGTGTCGACCTGGCGGGTCTCCACGTCGTCCAGTTGTGCGAGTTTGTAGACGCCGGTGCCGCCGATCACGGCCAGTGCGATATTGTCCATGCGGATCCTCGAATCAGAACGTGCGCGAACGCCGGCCGCGACGGCCGGCGCGCGATGGGAAAAGGCGTCGCGCCTATTCCTTCATCGCGTAGATCGCCGGCAGGTTGCGCAGGCCTTCGTTGACGTCCATGCCGAAGCCGAACACGTAGCGGTCGGGCACTTCCACGCCCACGTAGTCGGCGTTGACGTCGTCCACGCGGCGGTCGTGGCGCTTGACCGTCAGCGCGGCGATGCGCACGTCGGTGGCACCCTGTTCCAGGCACCACTGGCGTACCGCCAGCAGGGTCAGCCCTTCGTCGAGGATGTCGTCGAGCAGCAGCACGCGGCGCCCGTACAGCGCGGTGGCCGGGCGGTGCTTCCACACCAGTTCGCCGCCGACGGTCTCGCCGCGGTAGCGGGTGGCATGCAGGTAATCCAGCTGCAGGTCCTGGCCGCGCGCGCCCAGTTCCAGCGCCAGTTGCCCGGCGAACGGCAGCGCGCCGTGCATGATGGTCAGGTAGACCGGGATCTCGCCGCGGTAGTCGGCGGCGATGGCGTCGGCCATGCGCGCGATGGCCTGGTCGAGGTGCGGACGATCGACCAGCAGGTCGGCCTGGGCCAGGGCCTGGGCGATGGTGAGAGTGGACATCAGGCGGTTTTTCCGAGGGTTGCGAGCAG
>Ga0105243_10005064_pt1 | contig 10341 bp, 5 predicted proteins | sample KBSM34metaG_FD_81525 | JGI IMG/M metagenome (GOLD analysis project Ga0105243, IMG submission 81525) | Miscanthus rhizosphere microbial communities from Kellogg Biological Station, Michigan, USA - KBS M3-4 metaG | ecosystem: Host-associated > Plants > Roots > Rhizosphere > Soil | place: Michigan...
ATGTTTGCCGCGCTTGCGCCGCTTCTGCCACAGGCCCGCTTTGGTTAACCAACCACGTAAGGTCTCGTGGTCCAGCACGTGACCATCGAGCGCTAACTTCTCCACGGCCAGGGTAGGACCAAAGTCAGGATATCTTTCCTGATAGCGGGCTAACACCGCCGCTTTGAACGCGGCCGGGTACGCTCGATTCGATGGTCGCCCACGTCCTTGATGCACCAGGCCGCGATCGCCTTGCTCGCAATAGCGTTTGTATAATCGCCGCAGATAGCGATACTCGAGTTCACACAGCGCCGCCGCTTCCTTCTGTTGCAGCTCACCGCGCTTCACTCTTTCAAAGATCTTCAGTCGCTCGCGCTCCTTCGCGCTCATCTTCAAATGTCCCTCCATTTGCCCACCCTTTCGGGTGCGGCATCCTAGAGGGCTTTTCTATTCGGTTTCGCAGAGGGCTGTTTTATCTAGTCACGACAGTGTTTGAAATATTCGTTGACTTCGCACGTCGATGAGAGTAGATTGCCGCCTCACCTCGCGCCTAAACAAATAGCAGTTACCGTAAACGCATAATCATAACGCTACCTTCTCATATTTGTTGCTCTTGATGAGCAGACATTGATTTAAACGCCACATCAAGGCTTAAACCCGACCCAAAAAGTCTTTTTGATTGGGACGCAAGTTCCTGGTCCGGGTAAAAGCATCAGCGCCACCGCACGTTGCCGACTTCGACTGCTGCGAAGCAACAGAAATTCAAGTGAGCTAAGAGGAGACCCAAGTCATGCGCACTACTCATTTTTCCTCTGCAAGAATCATTAAGGTAGTCGCCGTTGTATCGTGTCTCTTGTTTCTTATTTGCGGCAGTTTATTGACGCCGAGCGGATCAGCTGGCGTGTCTAACAAGAGTGCTATGCAGTCCGGACCGGAAGTTCAAGGGCAGTGGTCGAGTGTAATAACGCTTCCGATCGTCGCTATTCATATGCACATGCTTCCGAGCGGCAAGGTCCTAATCTGGCAAGACGACAATCATCCCAACTACAACACTAATGGAACGCGTTTGGGTGGTTCGACCGTCGCTTACATTTGGGACGTAGGCGCCGGGACTACCACGCAGGTTAATAACACTAGCGTCAACGAGTTCTGTAGCGGCCATGCGTTTCTGCCCGATGGACGTCTTTTGATTGCCGGTGGGCATGCTGGATCAGACGGCGACGGAATCACTGACGCTTTCATCTTCAACTCGAGCAATAACACGTGGACACAGACGAACCTGCCGATGTCTGCGGGTCGTTGGTACCCCAGCGCTGTGACTGTCGGAAACGGAGAGATCGCTGTATTATCCGGCGCCGATCCGGGCGGTGGCACGAATACTCCCGAGGTTTGGCAAACAAACTCGGGCGGCGGCTGGCGGTTGTTAACGAATGCCACGTTGAGCTTGCCTTTATATCCAATGATGCATCTGGCGCCGAATGGAAAAGTTTTCGTTTCTGGGCCAGATTCAACTACTCGCTATCTGGATACCTCTGGGACCGGCGCATGGACCACAGTTGCGACACGCGTAGGCGCGAATCGTGAATACGGTTCGTCGGTGATGTACGACGCGGGCAAAGTATTAATTATGGGTGGCGGTGATCCTGTCGTAAACACCGCTGAAGTGATCGATCTCAACGCGGGTTCTCCGGCGTGGAGCAGCGTGGGCAACATGGCTAGCGCGCGCCGCCAAATGAATGCCACGATCCTGCCAAACGGCAAAGTGTTCGTGACGGGTGGCACAACTAACGCCGGCAACGAGCCTGCGGGACAGGTTCTGTCGTCAGAGATGTGGAGTCCCTCTACGGGAAATTTCACAACGATGGCGAGTGCGCAAACACCGCGGCTCTACCATTCGACCGCGATTCTGCTGCCTGATGGCCGCGTTATTTCAGCAGGTGGCGGCAGGCCGGGCACAGAATACAAAAATGCCGAAATCTTTTCGCCGCCTTATCTCTTCGTTTCCGGCGGCGGCGCCGCTACGCGACCGACCATTGATTCGCATCTCTCGAAAAGTGTTCGGCCAGGCTCGACGATCTTTGTGACTACACCCGACGCAACGAATATCTCAGACGTTACACTCATCGCGCTCTCGTCAGTCACTCACACGCGCAACATGAATCAGCGTTTTAATCGTCTGTCGTTCACGCAAGGCATGGGCGGGTTGAACGTCACGCTGCCATCGAGTTCGAACTCCATCCCACCAGGTTATTACATGCTGTTTATCCTCAACAGCAATGGTGTGCCTTCCGTGGCCCAGATCATCAACGTCAACTCGAGCAACGCGTTGCCACCCGGAGCGCCCAGCAGCCTCGGCGCGACGGCCACCTCTACTTCGAGTGTATCTCTGAGTTGGAGCGCGGGCTCAGGCTCGATTGACCATTATGAAATTCAACGAGCTACAAACAAGAACGGACCTTTTACGACGCTTTCAAATACGACGTCGACGAGTTTCACTGATAGCTCTTTGAGCAGCACTACAACCTACATCTATCGCGTGCGAGCCGTTGACGCACAGGGGAACTATTCCGATTTCAGCAATACAGACATCGCTACGACGATTGTTTTCACCGACGATCCGCTCGTGGCCGGCGTGACGATTGTCCAGGCACAACACGTGATCGAGCTCCGGCAGGCTGTTAATGCCATGCGAGCAGCGGCCGCATTAACCGCAGCTACCTGGACCGACAGTTCACTCACGGGCGTCGAGATCAAAGCCGTTCACATCAGTGAGCTGCGATCAAATCTCGATGGCGCGCGCAGCTCGCTCAGTCTTTCTACGGGCTCTTACACCGACACGTTGACGCCTGGGAGCACTGTCATCAAAGCAGTCCATGTAAGCGAACTACGTGATCGTGTGAAGTGAGGAACGTTACTGTTAGAACGCTTCAAATGAGTCTTCGTAACCATTTGCATATCGATGTTTGATCGCAATCGGCGAAAGCCAAGAGGAGAAATGACAATGATTAACAGCGAACTGCGTAAACGCGTGACTTCGGCCGGTTGGCTTTCAACCCTGTGCCTATTCACCCTGGCGATTCTGTTTGTGGCGCCACAGACTGCACATGGTCAATGGACCAACGGTACCAATATCAACAACACCAACAGCGGCAATGTCGGCGTTGGAACGACTACGCCTGGCTCCAAGCTTGCCGTGGCAACTAATAGCGGTTCGGTTAATGGCACGGTCAGCATCACTCCGGACGGGACTAACAACTATTACGCTAGCAACCCACACGACGCGCTGTTTGTTGATGGTTCGCTATTGGGTCCTCATGGTACGTACACCGGAGCTGCAGTTCGTTTGTTCCGACTGAGATCTCAGCAGAGTGTGGATTCGTTCATTGTCGGCAGGTACGGTGACGCGCTCGTATCGCCTCGGACAGAGAATCTTTCTTACACCTTGAAATTAGGGCCTGATGCCAACAACGCTTACTATGCTGGTTCGGATCACGACATTTTGCTGATCAGCGGCTCAGGTTATAACGCCCATGGGGTCTACACGAGCAAGACGCTTCGCCCGCTACGGGTAACTAACGCTTCTGGTGGCGACGCATTTGTAATCGCTCGTGATGGCAGCGCGACTTTTGGCGGCAGCGTTACGGTAAGCGGCAATATCGCCGCCAGGTATCAGGATGTCGCCGAATGGGTCACGGCGCGACAGGAACTAGTCGCTGGCACTGTAGTGACGCTCGATACTGAAAAGTCGAATCAGGTGATGGCGTCGACTCAGTCGTATGACACTCGTGTTGCTGGTGTTGTTTCGTCGCAACCGGGAATCACGCTCGGCGAGGCTGGAGTTGGCAAATTGTTAGTCGCCACGACAGGACGTGTGAGAGTTAAAGTTGACGCGACGCGCAGTCCGATTCGAATTGGCGATCTGCTCGTGACGAGCGATAAAGAGGGGTTCGCAATGAAGTCGGAGCCGATGACGATTGGAGGACGAAAGATACATACGCCAGGAACATTAATTGGTAAAGCATTAGAGCCGTTGCCGCGCGGTACTGGTGAGATTCTCGTACTTTTGAGTTTGCAATAGGTAACCACTCGTTTGTTGCTCAGGAGCTTGAGCTTTAATGCAAACGAGTAATGAACTCAACACCGTCATTGACTGGAACCAATAACCGCGGCAGCAGGATGAAACATATGACTCCTGAGGGAACGACCTGATTGCTGGCGTCCCAAAGCATTCCGACTTCGAACCAGATTATTTCTTGGCTGAAGGAAATGGAGAGCCTCCGCCAATTGCTCCCTGACGTCTCACATTTGCCGCTGATTATGGGAATTGAGTCCGAACCGATCATCCCATGATTGATTGGAATCATGAGAAATGAGCTCCGAAAGTTGAAGGGCGCGGCGTAACGCGATATTCGTTGCGATTTCACCGCGTTTGAGGCACGATCCGGATGTCAGAATAAACTTAGCGTGCGGTTTTGGGGGCCTTACACACTTAGAATTCTAAAGCAAAGAGCACTGCATCAAACTCCGCTCATCAACGACCGCATTCCAGCCCAGGCTTCACTATTCGAGAGGGAACGGACATGCGCACATTTGCACAGAAGCAGAATCAACCTCACCAGAAATCATCCGCCAGCCTTACACGGTCGAATAAATTAGCGTCTTCGCCAAGTCATGATGCACACCCTCTCCTCAACCTGCAGCGCACGATTGGAAATCAAGCGGTGCTCCGACTGCTTCAGGCTAGAGCTGATGGACTTGGAGCCGCCTCTAATACCGAAGTGGGTTCGACATCCTTCCGGTCAGAGACTCCAAGCAGCAATCGGTTCGATCCTGACTTGAGCCGGATGCCAGTTCATGCTCAAGCAGAAGTAACGATTCAACCGAAGCTCGCCGTAAGTACTCCGGGAGACATCTACGAACAAGAGGCAGATCACATCGCCGAACAGGTGATGCGCATGCCCGAACCGAAACTTCAGCGCGCCTGTGACTGCGCCGGTGGATGCCCAGGTTGTCAGACTGAGCAACCCGTTCAGGAACAGCAGCGCATGCAAACCAAGCAGGTTGGTCCAAGCGACTCGAGACAAGTCGCAGCACCACCAATTGTTCACGAAGTATTAGCTTCAACCGGCCAGCCAATGGCCGCGTCGGCACGGGCGTTTTTCGAGCCACGCTTCGGCCACGACTTTAGTCAGGTGAGGGTGCATGCCGACACTAAAGCCGCCGAATCGGCAGATGCTGTGAACGCGAGAGCTTATACAGTGGGGAAGCATGTAGTCTTCGGTCGGGGTCAACCATCACCTGAAACCACCGCGGGGCGGCAATTATTAGCGCACGAGTTGACGCATATTGTGCAGCAAAACGGCGAAAAATCGGGTAGCGTGAATCAGGCAGGGCAATTGGGATTTGCCCCAACGCTGGTACAGCGCGACGTGACGAGTGACATCTCCCTCGACTCCGTCGACTTCTGGACGCACTTGCGTAGCCGAACCTTCACCCGACTGATCGGATGGATCGGGGACTCTCGCCAGAAGCTTAACGAGTTCGTCCACATCATGGACGAAACGAACACGCCGTCTTTATGGGGAAGCGCAGCGCTGAGCTGGATTCAGGCGTTCATAGGTGGCCCTGAGGGCCTCATATTCAAGGCCCTCGCCACAACTATTCAGGCTGTCTTGGCGAAAGTCGATACCCCTTCCACGCTGTTCGAGTTTCAGAACATGCTTGAGCGCAACTTCGACGACTTATCGGTGCGAGTCAACGACCTCAAATCGGACCTGCCAATCTATCAGGCCCTAAGACAGGCAGAGATCAAGGCCACCGTCGGAACACAAAATGAGCAGCGCGCCAACCGAGAGCGAGCACGAGGCGAGCTCGAAACAGCCCTCAATGCGCTTCCTTCCCCAGACGGTCTTAAAAAGGCTCTGGTGCAGGGCTGGATAACGACAGCCACGAGGACACAAAGATTCGGCGGGGATTTCGTTTACAGTACGAGTTACAGCGTCGTGAAATCCGATTCGCTCTCGCTTGGAGGGACCAAGCCTACGCGGAATACCCCCGTACGTCGCCCCGGTAGCGACTATTTTGTTGCGGAGATAGCGGGCGCCGCTGGAAAAGCAGGGCTGCATATCCAACGTCCCGAGCAGACGCTAAAGGCTTTGCGGAACGCATACGCAACCTCTACTTTCCTGCACACGTTGCCGTTTCCCATGACGATCAAATTCTGGGTTTATTCTCCGGGAGAGTCGGGGCCGATGGGCGGCACCCGGTCATTCACGTGGAGGCGTGATCCGGTATCCAGGATATGGGCGCCCACAACGGGCCTCGGCTCCGATGAACAGGACGCAGTCTTTCAGGATTGGTACGACCGAGGTGTTAAGCCCACTCTCGCGGATCTCGGAACGGAATTCATTGGCGGCGAGTGACCGAGACGGCACGGCTTACGGTCAAGGAGCGTCGACAATATGTGCGGACAATTAGTGGACAGGAGCACACAAGGCACCCCTAAACATCTTCGATGTAATTTCGTGTGCCTTTGTAGATCGTTCCTTGGCGCAATGCAAAAAACTCTGTGCCACTAATCGTGTCACCGAGGTGTGCGAAGGCAGGGTATTCATCTACGGTCACGGCGCTCGTGGGTTGGAGGTTATGACCGACTGATTCAAGCAGAGAACGGCCAGTTGTGGCTAAGCGGTCAGTCAAGTTTGGCGTCCCAAAGCATTCCGACTTCGAACCAGATTATTTCGTGGCTGAAAGAAATAGAAAGCCTCCGTAAATTGCTGCCTAGAGTCTCAGGTTTGCCGCAGGTTGTGGAAATTGAGTCTGATCCGATCATCCCGTAGTTGATTGGAATCATGATGAAGCGATCAGCCGCTCGCCGTGCCTTTCAATTGCTGAAGCAGTTCGCGAGCTTTCGAATGACCAAAACGGGCGGCTTTCGTGAGGAATCTCTTTGCCTCTTCTTCTCGATCCCAGTAAAGCAAATGTTTCCCCAGGTAATAGTTGGTGATTTCATCTTTGGGCTCGATTTCAACTGCCTTCCGCAAATACCATTCGGCGGTTGAACTGTCGTTCCTCTCACAGGCGAGAAAGTCGCCATAACTCCAATATGGCAGAGAGTGATTGGGCCATAGTTCGATCAACCTGCGGTGCTGCTCTTCAGCAGCGTTCAGCTTTCTAAGTGTCCATAATGCATTCGCCAGGTACGCCATGGACCATCCGTCGTTCGGATTGTGATCAAGGGCGTTCCTTAAACAGCTTACCGCCTCCTTTATTCGATTCTTCTGTCCTGCCAACAACGCGCCCAGTTCAGCATAGGCTAGTGCGTATTTCGGATCGATTTCGATGGCTCGTCTGAGGTGCTTCTCCGCAAGAGCGAATTTGCCTTGCCTTCTATAGCTGTAACCGAGATTGTAGTGAGCTTCGTCGTAATCAGGATCGACCTTGAGAGCTTTTCGAAGACACTCTTCCGCCTCATCGTGCCGTTCTAGACGATCAAGTGCCGAACCGAGTAACAGCCAGGTCCAGGGTTCTTGCTTTCTAGCCAGTGACTGGCGGTAGAACCGTTCGGCCATTTTCCAGCGACCGAGTTCAGCATAGCTTCGCGCGATCAAGCAATATGCTTGAGCGGACCGCGGCTGACGTTTCGTGACTTGACGGCCAACAAGAATTGCCCGTTTCCATTTACCTAAACTCGAAAGCAGAAAGGCCAACCTCAATAATGGCAGGGGATGCTGGGGGGCGAGGAGCGAAGACTGTTCATAGAGCCGAATTGCTGTATCGGAATCGCCAGCTTCTTCAGCCTGGACCGCGGCCTCAAATACTTCCTGTGCTTTCTCCATTTCAATAATCAAATTGCCGCTTCGCTTATCGATCCGGCCCTTGACTTAATATGGGTGCTCATGTTGATCGATAATGTATTACGTCCCGGTGCTTTGGTATATGGTGAAACGTCCATATTCGTTTCGGGATTCTCGAGTGATAACAGATAGGTTTGTTGGCGTCCCGTACGGGAATCGAACCCGTGTCGCCGCCGTGAAAGAGAAGCGCTTCGCCATATAGTGTCGGCGTCGAGCTTTTCGCTCTAGATCCGGATTCTGATCGTGCCGACGTTACTGACTTGCGACTGGACCTTTATTTGAACCTTGCAGGCGCCAACCGCAAGGGTATCAGGTAGTCGGAAGATCACTTGAACAAAATCAGTATTCGCGACGGGTCGGAAATCCTCTGCGGGAACATCATAGACCTGATTGTCAGCACCCATCAGATTAACTACAATCGCATTGGCAGGTGCGCTTTGTGGCAACGGAAGATTCCTTACAAAGACCATCACTCTTGTGTTGCGATCGAAGAGCCCCAGCGTAAAGAGATTACCTGTATTTACGACCGGGAACGGATCTCGCAACAGCAGCAAAGCGTCAAAACTCGCAACCTGATCAACTGCGGGACCTGATGAATCCAACAGCAGTTCAGGCGGACCTGACGGAACCGGAGTTGGTGTCGGAGTTGGCGTTGGCGTCGGAGTAGGTGTTGGTGTAGGCGTCAGTGCCGGCGGCAATTGGATTAGGAACAGTTGATTACCCTGGTTGGAGAGATTAGAAGTTGTTCTGAAAGCAACGCCGTTTGTTCCCCAGCGAATGAGACTATCGATATTTCCCGTAATGCCAGGGAAACTGAGCGTTCCGATCAAAGCGAAGGTACTCTGGTTGTAAACGCGTATAGTGCCCGATCCATTGAACTCCTTCACCACAAAGAATACCGTTCCGGTAGCAGACTCCGGCAGCACCAAACTAGTGTCGCCTTGAGTAACGCCCGCGTAAGAGCCTACCAATGCGCCCGTCTCCGGATTGAACACCTGGCCGCGGTTTGTATAAATCAATCCGTTGTCAAAACGGATATCCTGCGCGAAGAAAGGATTGTCGACGGTACCCGTAATCTGCACGCCCGTAGCACTCACACTCAATCTGTGAAAATCATGGTCCGTGCTGTCGAGGCTGTAACCATAGAGCGTCGAGGATGAGCTGCCATATTCAATGACGTTATTGCTATCCGATGCAGACGCGAAAGGGTTGTCTGTTGTTATTGACCGTTGCGTTCCATTGTCATAGATCGCGACCGATAGATGCCGCGGAGATCCGTTCTTGTGCATTCTGGAAATAGCCAGCGTGTCGACGCTGCCCGGCGCGATCTCCATGTCCTCGACGAAGCGCGGACCTTTGAATGGAACATCATTATTGAGAGAGAAGGTGTTGCTGATTAATTTCGACGACATCTCCATGCGCGACACTGCCCCCGCGCCGTCGAGAGCGATGTAGAGAGACTGGCCGTTAGCTGTAAGGCGCAACTTTTTGGGTTCACTGCCGGCCTGAACCGGTTGGCCGACTGTTCCGCTCGCGGGATTGATCGGCACGATGCTATTACCAAAAGAGATGGCTGGTCCTAATCCGTCAAAGCGGCTCGGCACGCTTGCATAGATCATTCCGTCGTTCTTGTTATAGGCCAGATCACCAGTCGGTAAAGTTAATCGTTTGGTTTCCGGCGTTAGTTGAACTGCCGTTGGGAGCGGCGTCGGCGCAAGCGGCGGGATCATCGAAGTGGTCAAAAAGTACATCTTCCCGGCGGTGTTAGTGAACGCGAGCCCGTCTGCCCCGTAGCGAATAAAATTTTGCAGCGCGACTTCACTAGAGACCACGCCATTGATAGTCAACGACCCCACTTGCAGGAACGTCCTGGTGTCATAAGCGGTGATCATCGCAGCAGTCCCCAGGAAATCGAGACCGAGAAAATAGATGCGGTTATTAGCCGGATCGGGCGCAGCCCAAATGCCCGGATCGCTTCGCAAAAAGCGACCCAACAGATTCAACGACTCCGGATCGGCAACCGCTCCATCACTGCCATAGATTTTTCCACCTGCTACTGAGAGACGTTGGCCAAACCCCCGGATAAGATTGCCGGCGACAGCAACTTCAGAAAGCCCGGTGCCGGTTACTGCCAGTTTGCGGAGGCCAAAGTCAGTAGTGTCGTTCACGTATGTGTAGAGATTTGGACCAGAAAACGCCAACGAATTACCAAACGCTCTATCAGGTAACACGACACCGTTGTTGGTTAACACAACGCCGCCGCCTCCGAGAATGGATGGCACGTAGATTGAAACCGCAACCATCTCAGAATTGCCTGGAGCTACCGCCAGATTCTCGCCGTAGAACGGTCCACTAAGGAAACTACTACCGAGACCAAACTGGGTACCTGCTGTCTTGGTCGGTATATCAAATTTGCGTACCAGAGGCGCCCCGCCCAGCGTTGTATACAGAACACTGCCGCTATCTGAGAGCGCAACTTTAAAAGGTTCGCTGCCAATAAATGCTG
>Ga0105243_10005065_pt1 | contig 10341 bp, 7 predicted proteins | sample KBSM34metaG_FD_81525 | JGI IMG/M metagenome (GOLD analysis project Ga0105243, IMG submission 81525) | Miscanthus rhizosphere microbial communities from Kellogg Biological Station, Michigan, USA - KBS M3-4 metaG | ecosystem: Host-associated > Plants > Roots > Rhizosphere > Soil | place: Michigan...
CGACCAGATCGTGGTCGCGACCGTGCGTGCCGCCTCGTGGCCGGAAGCCGCCCAGGGCGGCAGCGCCGCCATCGAAGCGGCCAGCGTCGATGCTGCCCTGCCGACCCACACCCGCTTCGTCGGTCTCGCCGCCGGTGCCAGCGACCGCCCGGACCTGCAGAGCGCCAAGCGCGTGGTCTCCGGCGGCCGTGGTGTCGGTTCGGAAGAGAACTTCAAGGTCATCTTCCAGCTGGCCGACAAGCTCGGTGCCGCCGTGGGTGCCTCGCGTGCCGCGGTCGACGCAGGCTACGTCCCCAGCGACCTGCAGGTCGGCCAGACCGGCAAGATCATCGCGCCGGAACTGTATGTGGCCGTTGGCATCAGCGGTGCGATCCAGCATCTGACCGGCATCAAGGATGCCGGCACCATTGTTGCGATCAACAAGGACGCGGATTCGCCGATCTTCGAGATTGCCGATATCGGTCTGGTAGGGGATCTGTTTGCGATCCTGCCGGAACTTGAAAAGGCACTCTGAGCGCCCTCGCATGACGCTTGCACGGAGGGCGCCGCCAGCGGTGCCCTCCCTTTCCGGACTTCTGTCGTATCCATGATGCCGCGCCTGTTTCGCTTCCTCCTTTCCGGTGGCTCGGCCGCCGCCATCGAATATGCGATCTTCCTCCTGCTTCAGACCGGACTGGGTACGGACTGGCTGCTGCTGAACCAATCAGTCAGCTTCGCGGGCGGCTTCATCGTGAGCTACATGCTCAATCGCCACTGGGTATTCCGCAGTGAAGGAGCCTGGGGCGCGGAGCTGGCCAAGTACGGGCTGCTGGCCGTAATCAACCTGATCCTGGGCAATGTCGCAATCAGTTTGCTGGCAGGCCCCCTCGGCGTTCCGCCCTTGCTGGCGAAACTGATCGTGATGGTCATGGTGGCATCCTGGAACTACGTCATCTTCTCCCGACTGGTCTTCCGGCAGCGCCCGACGGCCTGATCCCGCAGGCCTTGGCGCCGGCACCACCTTCCTGAACCCCTTTGGCGGGGCCCTCCCGCGGCTTGCCCTAGAATAGGGCCCCCAGACATCCGTACCTCCAGGTTACCCCGAATGGCAAAGACCCCGAACTCGCTCGGCCTCGGCACCCGTGCCATCCATGCAGGACAGCAGCCCGACCCGAGCACCGGCGCCATCATGACGCCGATCTACGCCACTTCGACCTATGTCCAGGAAAGCCCCGGCAAGCACAAGGGCTATGAGTACTCGCGTACCCAGAACCCGACGCGCAACGCCTACGAGGCCTGTGTCGCCAGTCTTGAAGGGGGCTCCGCCGGCTTCGCATTCGCCTCTGGACTTGCCGCAGCGTCGACGACGCTGGAATTGCTGGACTCAGGCGACCACGTCATTGCGATGGACGATCTGTATGGCGGTACTTACCGCTTGTTCGAGCGCGTTCGTCAACGATCGGCGGGGCTGGAATTCAGCTATGTCGACCTGAACGACCTGGATGCGGTACGGGCGGCGATGCGGCCCAATACCCGCATGATCTGGGCGGAAACCCCCACCAACCCCATGCTCAAGGTTGTGGACCTGGCCAAGCTAGGCACCTTCGCCCGCAAGCATGGCCTGCCCCTGGTCGTGGACAACACCTTCTGCTCGCCGATGGTGCAGCGCCCGCTGGAGTACGGCGCCGATCTGGTCCTGCATTCCGCAACCAAGTACCTCAACGGCCATTCGGACATCGTGGGTGGCATCGTGGTGGCCGGCAGTGATGCACTGGCCGAACAGATGGCCTTCCTGCAGAACTCAATCGGAGCCGTGGCCGGCCCGTTCGACTCATTCCTGGCCCTGCGTGGCCTGAAGACGCTGCACCTGCGCATGCGTGCACACAATGAAAGCGCGCTGGAACTGGCCCGCTGGCTCGAACGCGACAGCCGTATTGAGGCTGTGATCTACCCTGGCCTGAAGAGCCACCCGCAGCACGCCCTGGCCAAGCGCCAGATGAATGGCTTCGGCGGGATCATCTCGGTGCGCGTGAAGGGCGGCAAGACCAAGGCCCGCCGCATGCTGGAACGTTGCGAACTGTTCGCACTGGCCGAATCGCTGGGTGGGGTGGAAAGCCTCATCGAGCTGCCGGCGTTGATGACCCACGCGTCGATTCCGCCGGCCCAGCGCAAGCGACTGGGCATCACCGACAACCTGATACGCCTGTCGGTGGGCACGGAAGACCTGGCCGACCTGCGTCACGAGCTGGACGCTGCCCTAGGGCGCTGAGCCCTTCCCCTTCGTTGATTCCGTGCCGCCGCGCAAGCGGCGGCCTGAGACCGCGTCCTGCGCGCGGTGACCGTATTGAACCCGCGAGAATTCCTTGATGAATGAAGCACTCTCCGACCTGGGACGCAGCCTGCGCTCCTGGCGCCTGTGGACGTTGTTGGGCTGGCTGGAAATCCGCCAGCGCTACGCCCGCTCACGTGTCGGCCCATTCTGGCTGACGATCAGCATGGGCGTGATCATCGCATCCATCGGCATGGTCTACGGCACCCTGTTCGGGCAGAAGCTCAGCGAGTACCTGCCCTACCTGGCGACCAGCCTGGTCATGTGGGGCATGTTCACCAGCACCGTGCAGGAGGGCAGCAACGCATTCATCTCCAATGCCGCCTACATCCGCCAGGTATCAACGCCCAAGTTCATCTACATACTGCAGGTGCCGTGGCGCAACCTGCTGATCCTGTGCCACAACATCGTGATCGTCGTCGCCCTTCTCGCCATCTTCGGCGTCAAGCGCTGGGACACCCTGCCGCTGGTCATTCCCGGCCTGGCGCTGCTGCTGCTCAACGCCACCTGGATGGCCACCCTGTCCGGGCTGTTGTCGGCGCGATTCCGTGACTTCCCGCAGATCGTCGCCGCCATCATGCAGGTGGCCTTCTACATCACGCCGATCATGTACAGGCCGGAGGCGCTGACCAAGTACTCGTTCATCGTCAACCTCAATCCGCTTGCCTACCTGCTCAACGTCGTGCGCCAGCCCGTGCTGGGTGAGGTGCCATCCGTGCGGACCTGGGGAGTGGCCATCGTCATGGCCGTTGTCGGCTGGATCGTCGCACTGGTGATGGTCCACCGTTATCACAAGCGCATCGCGTACTGGGTGTAAGGATTCCTCATGGCTTTCATTGAACTGGAACACGTCAGCCTCGATCTTCCGATCTATGAGGTCCACGGCCGCTCGCTCAAGCGCCAGGTAATGCGCCTGGGGCGCTCCAATGCAGTTGCCGACAGCAACGACGGCGTGATCATCGTCCGTGCGCTGCAGGACGTCAGCGTTCGCTTGGAAACCGGTGACCGCGTCGGCCTGATCGGACACAACGGCGCCGGCAAGTCAACGTTGCTACGCGTCCTCGCCGACATCTATGCCCCCACCGGGGGCAGCATCCGGCGGGATGGCAAGGTGGTTCCGCTGCTGGACATCAGCCTCGGCATGGACGACAACTCAACCGGCTGGCAGAACATCCGCCTGCGCGGCCTGCTGCTGGGCATGACCAAGGACGAGATCATCGAGAAGCAGGACGGAATCGCCGAATTCAGCGAACTAGGCGACTATCTAGACCTGCCCATCCGCACCTACTCCAGCGGCATGCGCGTGCGCCTGGCGTTCGCCATTTCCACCGCAGTCGATGCGCAGATCCTGCTGCTGGACGAGGTCATGGGCGTAGGTGATGCCGGCTTCATGCACAAGGCCAAGCAGCGCCTGGCAGACCTCCACGGCCGTTCGGACATCGTCGTGCTGGCCATGCACTCCAACGAAGAAATCCGCCGTGTCTGCAACAAGGTGATCTGGATGGACAATGGTTCGATCCGGATGTTCGGCGACACCGAATCGGTGGTGTCCGCCTATGAGCAGTTCGTCAACGGACATTGAGTCCCCGCCCCCCTTCGGTACCCCTGATGACGCAACCCATCGAGCCAGCCTCCAACGCCAGCCAATCGTCGCTGTACTCCGCCTCGCCGGAGCAGATCGCCCGCTGGCTGATGGATACCCTTCGACCGCAGCAGGTGATCGATGCGGCCGGAGAAGGCTCGTCCCTGTTTGCAGCGCTGGTCGACCAGGCAGCCTCGCGGGGATTGCCGATACGCCAGGTGGGAGCGCCGGATGCGTTGGGCAGTACCAGACTGGACGCATTGGTGATGCTGGCACCGGACCAGATCAGTGATGGCTGGCAACTCATGGACTGGATGCGGCGTCTTGACGCCAAGGGCGGGATCCTGCTACTGGGCCCTCCTCCCCGTGAGAGCGCGATCACCGGCCATGCACTGGCCGACGGCCAGCACTGGCTGTTCGTGGCCGATCCCGCATGGAGCGGTGCGTCGGCACCATCAGGGTCCAGCTATCGGACGGAAATCGACGAGCTAGCCTCGCTGGAGACAGCCCAGGCCGTGTTGATGGAACAACGCCAGCACATCGAGCAGCTGCGCGGCCAGGTCGTACAACAGCAGTCGAGCCTCAGTGAGGTGGAACAGGGCCTGTTGCGTGCAGAACGTCGCGTGGCGTCATTGCGCCGTGCACTGGAAACTTCGGGGATCACCTCCCAGGCGACACTCGAACACCTGCACCGGGCCCAGAACCAGGTCGGGGAACTTCTGAACTCGCGCTCCTGGCGCGTGACCGCCCCCCTGCGCCTTGCACATGTCGCGGTCTGGCGAATCCGTTCGCTGCTCAAGCAGCTCCTGCACCTGTCCACGGCTACGATCCGCGTGGCCCGCCAGAATGGCATGCGCGAGGCCGGGCGCCGGGTCGCCAGCCAGCTGCGGCAGCCAGCCGCATTGTTCCGCATGGGCTCAGGGGCAGGGAGCTGGAAACTGAAGCCGGTGCATATGCTCCCCCCGGCACGTCCGGCCGCCAGCTCACAGCAGCTGCGCGTACTTCTGGTGGCGGAAATGGGCATCGGGCAGTGCCTCAAGTACCGCGTGCTGCAGAAGCAGCTGATGATCGAGAGCCTTGGTTATGACTGCACCGTAGTCAACTGGACAGATGTCGTGTGCACCCGCGACCTTCTCTCCACGCACAGCGTCGCCGTGTTCTACCGCGTACCCGGCTAGCCGGACCAGCTGGAGACCATCGCCCTCGCCCGTGCGGCCGGGGTGCGTACGTTCTGGGAGGTCGACGACCTCATCTTCGACATCGAGCATTATCGGAACAACAGCAACGTCAACGACCTCAGCCCGGCGGTGCGCAGGAGCATCCTCGAAGGCGTACCGCTGTTCCGTGAAGCGCTGCTCGCATGCGACGCCTGCATTGCATCGACCACCGCCATGGCCGACGCCATGCGGGCCACCGGCGCCCCCGAGGTCTGGGTCGTCGAAAATGCGCTGGACGTGGAAACACTGCGCGCTGCAGAGGAGATCGCCGCCGCACCGCCACGTGGTGATGGGTTGCTGCGCATTGTCTATGGCTCCGGTTCCAAGGCCCACGATTCCGATTTCCGTATCGCCGCTCCAGCGTTGCTCCGCATTCTGAAGAAGCGCTATGACGTTCGCCTTACCATCATCGGACATCTCAACCTTCCCGAAGCGTTCAACGAGGTCGATGCCCAAGTGGAGCGCCTGCCGCCCTCGGACTACCCGACCTACATGCGCCGGCTAGCCAGGTGCCAGATCAACATCGCACCGCTGGAGCGCACGGTCTTCAATGACGCGAAGTCCAACATCAAGTACCTGGAAGCGGCGATCCTGGGGATTCCCAGCGTCTGTTCCTCCAGTACCGAATACCAGCAGACCATCCAGCATGGCACCACCGGCCTGCTTGCCAGCACGGAACAGGACTGGGAAGAACAGCTGCTGGCATTGATTGAAAGCCCTGGGCTACGCCGCCAGATCGGCGAGAACTCGCGCTGCCACGTCGAGGACGACTACACACCTGAAGCCGTCGCCAAGCACAGGCTGCTGCCCTGGCTGAAGTCATTGGAACCGTCCGTCGAGCGGCGGCCACGTATTCTGGGCGTCAACATTTTCTTCGAACCACGCAGCTTCGGCGGCGCCACGATCGTCGCCGAGCAGATGGCACGCATCATCAATGCCGGCGGCCGGGCGGAATATGCGATGTTCACCACCCTACCGGCCACCGATGTACATGCCTACAAGGTGACCCGCTACGAATCAAGCGCGGGCGAAGTGTTCGCCATGGGCCTGCCGCATGAGCACGATCAGGCCCTGCATTTCGACAATCCCTACCCCACGCATGGGTTCCGTGAAATCCTCCGTGCCTGGCGTCCGGACGTGGTTCATATCCATTCCATCCAGGGCATCGGCATCCAGATCGCGGAAGTCTGCCAGGCCGAAGGCGTCCCATTCGTTGTCACGCTGCATGATGCATGGTGGATCTGTGCGCGCCAATTCATGGTCAACGACAAGGGTCGTTACTGCTACCAGCGCAAGATCGACCTTGATGTGTGCTCGCGCTGCGTGCCGCAGCCCGCAATGAACCCCTATCGCCAGTACCGCCTGCATGAAGTACTGACCGGCGCCGCGTTGATGCTGTCACCCAGCAAGTTCTTTGCGGGCGTCTACGCCGACAACGGATTTGATCCCGAGCGGCTGCGGGTCAACAAGAATGGCATCGTCGAGCCTGCCTCCGCCATTCATCGCGAGCCTCCGAGCACCCGCCCGCTGCGGTTCGGTTTCGTCGGCGGCGAGGGCCCGATCAAGGGAAGCGCCCTGATCAAGAAGGCATTCGCCGGCCTGCCGCATACCAACTACGAACTGCATGTCGTCGACAACGAACTCAACCTCGGTCGTCGTTCGATCTTCGAATCCAACTGGAAGATTCCCGGCACGTTCAAGGCGGTCCCCGCTTACAGCCAGGAGACCATCGATTCGTTCTTCGGCAGTATCGACGTGCTGTTGTTCCCGACCCAGTGGAAGGAGAGTTTCGGCCTGTCGGTCCGCGAGGCATTGATCCGCGATGTCTGGGTGATCGCAACCGATGCGGGCGGTGTCATCGAAGATATCGTCGATGGCGAGAATGGCGACATCATCCCGCTGGATGATGATGGCAGCGCGCTGCAGGCCGCCATCAAGCGCCTGCTGGATGCGCCCGGCAAGCTTGACGGTTACCGCAACCCGCACGCCGCAATGGTGCGCCTGTTCGATGAACAGGCTACGGAATTGACTGACTACATGCTGGAAGTGATCGAGCGCCAGCCAGTGAACTGGCGCGATCCCGACGATCGGAACTGAGTGGAGGCGCCGCTGGCGGGAGGTCAGCGGTGGTTCCAGATGCCGAACGAAAAGGCCGCTGATCAGAAATCAGCGGCCTTCTACATCAAGGGTTCAGGGCTCCGGGCAGCCGCGCGCGAGCATGATGCCCTGGTTCTCGGTCTCCAAGAGCACACAGCTGTCCACACGTTCCTGGCCGTGGCTCTCCCAGACACTCACGCCCCAACCATCGCGCGGGGCAATCTCCCCGCCGACATAGGTTTTGCCATCCAGCTTGAATTCGGCATAGCCATTGTCGGTGAGCTTTGACAGCTCGAAGGGCAGTACAAGCCGTTCTCCTCCTTGGGTCCACAGCCGCAGCTCGGCGTGGCCCGGATGGGAGGTCATGTAGGTACCAAAGCGAACCGAAATGCGTTCCAGGCCGGCGGGGTCTTCGCGCTGTGCCGGAAGGAAGTGCAACTGCACCGTATTGTCGGGCGTCAGTGGTGGCGAGGGCTTCAGTTCCGGCGCCGCGATCGCCGACTGCGTCGCGCCGGTATGGTAGCGCTCGACCAGCAGCGAACAGCTCGCATACGCCATCCAGGCCAGGAACAGCATTGCCAGCCCATGGCCAGCCCTGAACAGCAGGCCATCGCGCGGTGCCGCGTTGGCCGTCAGCGCCATCACCAGGCATAGACCAGGAATAAGCAGATAGCGGCCCTGAACGCCATCAACGGTCGGCGAAGCGGGATCTGTCCACTGCACCAGCAGGGCGAGGAAGGTCATCAGGACCGACGCCAGGAAGACTACGACCAGCGTCCAGCGCGCCAGCCTCTGGGTACGCCAGCCCTCCAGGTCCAGCGACAGCAGCATCAACGCCACCAGCGTCAGCCCTGTCATGTGGTAGAAGGCAGGTGAGAAGGAGGCGTCCAGCCAGCCGAGCACTCCCATGAAGGATACGGCGTAGAAGGACATCCGCGCCGCGTTGGTCCATGTCGCGAACAGGATGGAGGTCAGTTCACCGGGGTGCGTGAGAAGGTGCAGCAGGCGAGCTGCATGATCGATCCGATGGCTGCTGGGGGGATAGACCGTCGTCTTCACCGTGAACAACGTCCATGCCAGCACGAACACGCTGATGGCGATCGCAATGTACAGCTGCCGGCGCTCGCGCATCAGCCATGCTGCGACGAACGGCAACAGCAGCATCGGCAGCATGTTCGCGCGACAGGCACAGACCAGCAGGACGCTTATGTGCAGTGCAGCCACCGCCGTCGGTGGCGAGGCACGGCCATCAGTGGCGATCCTCATGAAAGCCGATAGGCCAAGCAGCGCCACCGCCGTGGCCATGGGATCAAGCACCGCAGCGCCAAACAGAAACAGGTTCATCGGCAATGCCAGCAGCGCCAGAACCACCGCCGAAGGCCGGTGGAGTCTGAAGGCCAGCAGCAACAGGACCCCGCAGGTCATCCATTCCAGCAGGCGGGCCAGCCGATAGGACTTACCCACGCTCATGCCCAGCGCTTTGCCCATTCCCAGCCCCACTGCCTGTGGTGCGTACATCAGCGGGAAGTAGTAAGCGGTCCCCACTGCCGTCTGAAACTGTGGCTGGTCGCTCCACTTCACGCTGCCTGCCGCCTGCAGTTCGTCAGCAGACACTTTGCGCTGCGATGCCCCCTTCAGCGGTTCGAAGTAAGACATGTATTGCACCAGGCCACTGTCGAGGTAGCCACCGGACGGGGACCCATCCACCGACTTCAACAGGATCTGGCCCTGCCCCATCATGTAGGCACGCTTGACGTGGTCGTACTCGTCAGGCGCCTGGAACGGCGGCGTGATCGCAGACAGGACCAAGCTGACCAGCAGGGTGACGAGCAGGTAGAGCGGCCAGACCTGAGGCGCAACGCGCTCCGCCTGGGCAGACACGCGCATCAGGCGTTCCCCACTTCAAGCGCCGACCAACGAAGCCGCGGATGGACGGCATGGCGGGGGGTTGCTGCAATGTCCTGGCCGAAAAAAGCAAGCAACAACTGCACGCCCAGCAATATCGGCATCGCGGCAAGCATCACCGTACCACTGCTGGCAACCTGCCCCGTACCAATGCTGGTCAGCCAGTGCTGCAGGCCATAAATCATGCCGAACAACAGCAGCGCCAGGCCGGCCGGCAGTTCGAACGATGCAAGCGACAGATTGCGCAGGTAGTAGTTGTAGAACACGCGCTTGCCGAAGTTGCGCAGGTTCTTGAACAGGAATTCCGACAATACCTGCGAGATCTTCAGGTTGCTGACCTCGTCGCCATACTTGGCGTGCATCGGCACATCCAGCACCACCGCGCGCAGCGTGCTGAGCCGGAACAGCATGTCGGTCTCGAAGAAATAGCGCTTGCTGATCCGCCCCATCGGCAGGTGGCGCGCAACATCACGATGGATGGCGGTGAACCCATTGGTGGGATCGAACAGGTCCCAGTAACCGGAAGAGAGCTTGGTCAGGAAGGACAGCCCTGCGTTGCCGAACAGCCGCAGCTTGGGCATCTGCGCAATACGCTCCAGATCGAAGAAGCGATTGCCCTTGGTGTAGTCCGCTTCGCCAGCGATGATCGGGCTGACGAAGCTTGGGATCAGCGCAGGATCCATCTGACCGTCACCGTCGACCTTGACGATGATGTCGACGCCGTCCTTGATCGCGGCGCGATACCCCGTCATCACGGCACCCCCTACACCCTGATTTTCGGCATGGCGAAGGACGACAACGCGCGGATCGGAGCAGTTCGCCTCGACGAAATCCCCACTGTTCATCGGGCAACAGTCGTCTACCACGTAGATTCGATCGATGTCACTCCCCATCCCATCAATTACACCCAGGATGTGGTTGATGACCTTGTAGGAGGGAATCACAACGGCGATCTGGACAGGCATGCGCACTCTCTGAAGTTCTCCGGGATGGCCCCGGCGGGTTACAAACCAGGCCGATTGTGACATCTACGGCATGTCCAGAGTGTGCAGGGGGCTAGATCGAGCCCCCTCTCGCAGGACGTTTATTGAACACGCCGACGCAGGTAATTCAGCAGGTCGATACGGGTGATCAGGCCCAGGAAGGCGTCACCGTCCATCACGATCGCCACCTGGCCGCGGTCGAACACCGGCAGCAGCGCTTCGATCGGCGACTTCACGTCCAGCCGGTCC